>Ga0233425_10002694_pt1 | contig 34167 bp, 26 predicted proteins | sample Watercolumn_Towu_2_FD_181712 | JGI IMG/M metagenome (GOLD analysis project Ga0233425, IMG submission 181712) | Freshwater microbial communities from Lake Towuti, South Sulawesi, Indonesia - Watercolumn_Towuti2014_140_MG | ecosystem: Environmental > Aquatic > Freshwater > Lake | place...
AAACCCCTTGCGGGGTTTTCTGCCGCCTCGATTAGCACCCCAAGGTAGCTCGTCCCTCGCAACCTTGGGCTGTAGGATGGTATCCTTGCAGGATACCGGTCCACTCGTAACTCATAACTCATAACTCATAACTCGTAACTCCTCCTGCCCCCTCATTCCGCCGTGATGCCGAGCAGGAACGGGGCGGAGTACTGCTCGGCGATAAACTCGACGGTGGCGATCTCGACCTCGGGCCGGGGATTTGTCCAGGTTTTCAGGTAGATGCGCGTCTGGGAGCCGAGCAGATCCGCGTCCGTATAAGCCACTCCGGGCGGAGCCTCCACCTTCGCAAGAACCACTGTTGCTTGGCGGCCTGTGCCGCGCGGTACAAATTCATGGTCCGCCACGCGCACCTCGGTGACGTCTGGACCATAGAGCAACGGGATCGTCGCGGTTTGTGCATCCGCGAAATGCACCACGTAGCGGGCCACTGGCTCGCCCGTGCTCCTCCGAGAGAGGGTGCCGTGGAGAAAGTCTAACTTTCGGCATTTTCGGCCCACCGCAATCCCGGCGATTGCCTCTGGAAAGCCAGCGGCTGCCGGGTGCGGGCTCGTGTGCGCAGCCTGAATCACTCCGCGCAGATCAAACGGGACCCCCTTCACCTCCCGTGGCCCCTGGCAAAGCCGAGACAAAGAGTACTCAAGGCCGCTTGGATTGGCGTTGAAGTACGGAGACAAGTCCAACGTGCGGGGCTCGGCCCGGGGGTCACGCGGCTTCAGGTCGCGGGCCAGCAGCGCTTCCTGGATCGCTTCGGTTTCCCGCCCCTGCCCACGGAGAATGGCGGCGCACTGGAAATGGGCGGCGGACTCGGCGGAGGGATTCAGGCTGCCAGGGGCCGAAGCCAGCGCAATGAGCCGCCGCAGAGCGGTCAACGCCTCCGCCCACTGGCCTGCGTCGACCAGGGCGTTGGACCACTCCCGCCAGAAGGCGAGGTCGGTCTCCCCAGTGTCCGCCACCTGGCGCAATCCCCGGAGCGAGGCGGCGCGGTCCCCACCCGCGCCAGCCAAAACCGCTTCGGTCCAGACCAACTCCCTCTCGAGGCATCCGTTGGTCCGGGCCAGACGCCGCAGCCAGTTGGCCTCGGAAAAGAGCCAGGGCGGAGGCGAATTGCTGGCGCCAGCGATGCTGGCACTGAACGCGTTCGTGCCAAGCACTTCGGCCAACGGCACGGTGACGAGCGCCCTCGCCAGGCGCGCCAGCGCGAGCCCGTTGGTGGGCTGGAGCCGCACCGCGAGCTTCAAGCCCTCGAGCGTGTTGCCCGCGGCCAGGCGCTGGACATGCTCCGGGATCGTGGTACGTGAGTTGGGCGAAATCGTCCGCGTCCCGTGGTCGGCAAAGAACCACTTGCCCCAGCGCGTGAAGTCGTCCGTCGCCTTCGAGGCGAGGACCTGTTGCCGAATCTGGAGGATGCGGCTCCCGCCGCCGCTCGCGCAGCCCTCCGCCAGCCCGGCCAGCCAGGACGGAGCTCGACCCGAGGCGCGAGGCAATTCCCACAGCGTCAGGGCATTGTCCGAGGAGGCCGCAACCAGCCAGCGGTCGTCCGCGCTGGGTGCCATCGAAAGCACCTCGGCGCGGCAGGGCGGCTGCTGGTGGACCAATTCTCCTCCGTCGCTCTGCCAGACGCGGACGACGCCGTCCTCGGCCGCTGTAACGATGCGTGATCCATCGTGGTTGAACCCCGCGGCGGTAACCGTTTGCGGGTGTTCGAGAGACGGCATCGCCAGATTGCGCCCCTCGTTCACGACGTGAACCCTGGTGCCCTCCCGGAAAAGTTTCCACGCTGCGGCTCCTTGGGCGGACTGTAATGCGGCCGCTGACCAATCGGCAGGCATCGAGTTACCCGAAGGGAGGCCCGTGCGTGTGGCCCAGGCGACCTTGCTGCCGTCATCCAACAGGGCCCAGAACATTCCGTCATCGGGGCTGAACCGGGATTGCAGCGGGGGGCGGGGCGTTCGGACCACCGTTGGCAGGACCCAACTTTCGCGCGCGTCCCAAAAAGTCACCCACCCGCCCCCGACGCTGATTTCTCGGGCGAGGTTCGGGCCCAGCGATGCGCCGGTGAGAGCGTCGTGCAATCTGCCCGAGCCAAATCGGAGCCCGTCGGCGCTCCAAGAGACCTGAACATTGCCATTCTCTTTCATGGGCGGCCAGGTCCGGTTTCCCGTGTGGAGATCGTACTGTTGGAGCCATACGGCTGGGGAGTTTTGCTCGATCCGCGACCGCACCAGGATCCTGCCCCCATCAGGGCTGATGGAGAGTGAACAAGGCGCGTTCCACCGGCTCCACCGGCCCGACCTCACGGGGTGGTCATTCGCTGTGCTCGTCCTCTGGCCAGTTCGGAGATCCAGCACCTCGAAACGCGGCATATCTGCCCCGGCGAGGAATAGCGGATGTTCCGCATCTCCCCCGAAAAACCCGTTCGCCACTTCCAGCACCGGACCGGCCGGGTTGCCCGTGGCCAGATCCCGCAACTGGACTCGGGCCCGGGTGCTCGTTACATCATAGTTACCCACATGCCCTTGGACCTTGCCCGCAGAGGCGTCACAGTTCTTCACATACCAGCGGTCGTCGCCTAGAAAGGCCATGAACCCGGTCCAACCGCCGCCCGGCGGCGCGTCGATCGCCCTGCCAGTGCGAACACTCAGCATCAGGTTGCGGCCATCGTTGCCGCGCAGGAACACGTGGTCGCGGCCTGGAAGGTAATCATCATAGGGGGCGGCGAAGTTTAGCGCCGGGGCTAAGTCACGCCCCGTTGTCATATCCCAAGACTCCCCACCGATGACCTGGGTGGCACCCCCGCTCGGGGGATTCGCCATCCACAAAACCATTAACGACCGACCGTCCGCGGAAGCCCTGACGAAGCGGCGGTCGGTGGGCATTTCACGATCGCGCAAGACCCTACCCGAGATGGTATCGATGAGCATCAGCCGGGCCGGCGTCGGTTTTGGTCTCCAGGCCAACAGCCCCGCCTCCCGCGCGTGGACGAGCAATACCACTCGACCGGCTTGCGAGGTCACCTCCGAATAGTACGACTGACCCCTGGGAGCAGCCCACTGCGCGACTGGCGTGGGCAGGTTTCGCTGGCTGAGGACGGACATCAACCGCTCGGCGGCGGCCCGGTTGCCGGGCTCCTGCCTGACCACTTTGGCGAGCCAAGCCAAGCCATTGGAGAGGTCCTCGGACGCAAGATACTTTTCGGCTTGTTGCATCTCGAGTCGCCCCAGGGTTGCCAGGGCGCGGCTGCGCTGATGCCAGGCAAACCCAGCCGCAACGAGGGCCAACAGCAGGCCGCTCCCGAAGATCGCCGCCGTCCGCATCACGCCCCGCCGGTAGGCGGCCTTTTCCCGCGCCGTGATCTCGGCCTGCTCGAGCTGGGCGGCGGCCCGCCGCCGGGGCAGGGCGCGCAAGCTCTCCGCCAGTTGGCCCGCGCTCTTGAACCGGTCGTGTGGGTTGCCCGCGAAGCACTTCTTGAGGTCGGCGCGCAGCAGCGGATCGTCCACGCTCTCGGCCCAATCCGTCGTCAGCGGACGGTCAAGGTCGCCCGTGAGCAACTGGTAGAGCACGACGCCCAGCGAAAACAGATCGGACTGCGCCGAGGCGGGCTTGCCCGCCACCACCTCGGGCGCCATGTACAAGTGCGTCCCCGCCCGCGAACCGGGCGTCGAAAGCATGGTCTGGGTAAAACCGGCGCGGGTCAGTCCGGCGAGCACCTCTTCCGACACCACCTGGCCGATGCCGAAGTCGGTTAGCTTGACAACGAGGGATGACTGCCCGGTTCCGAGCGACGAGCCGAGCAGCAGCTCGCGCTCGCCGGCTGCCGCCGCCCATTGGCCACTCACCAGGATATTCGAGGGTTTGATGTCGCGATGGATAATACCCGCCTGGTGGGCGGCCTCGAGCGCCTCGGCCACCTGGGCTACGATCTCGACCCGCGTCTCGACCGGCAGCGACGCGACGCCCCCCTGCGCCGCGCACCACGCCGCCAAATCCCGCCCCGCCACGTAGTCGAACTCGAGATAGTACGGAGGCTGCTCGAGATAAACATCCAGCAGCCGCACCAAACCGCGGTGCCCGGCCACCTTCTCGCGCAACAACCGAAGCAAGGTCATTTCCCGCTTGAGGGACCGGACCCGGTCAGCCCGGAAACAGAATTTGAAAACGTGCTGTTCCTTCAACCGTTGGTGGCGCCCGAGCCACACCTCCCCAAATCCACCCTCGCCGAGTTTCTCCTCGAGCTGCCACTCCGTGCCCGGGATCACCGTGTCCAGACTGGGCCGCCAACCCAGCACGACCTCCTCTTTGTCGTCGGTCAACCGCTTCCCCTTTTCGGTCGAGGCGGGCCGCGCGGCCTTGACGATTTCCTTCTCGCCCACTTCGCAGACCTCGACCGGTTCATCGACGCCCTTGAACTGGTAAGGCCCGTGGTTTAACCACGCAAGCTGGCCCAGTCCCGTCACTTCCCGGGTCCGCAGGGCCTGCCGCGCGAGATCGAACGCCAGCCGGCTCAACAGGATCTGGCTCGGGCCGGCCAGCGACATGATCCGGGCACAGAGGTCCACCTGCAGCCCGTGGAGGTCCTTGGGCCCGGCAAACGGGTTGTCTTCCTCGATCAGGATTTCCCCCACGTGGACACCGATTCGGTCCTGGATTCCACCCCCCCCCGCGTCTCTCAAACCCTCGAGCCGCCGGAGCAGCCGCAGCGCGAACTGAACCGCGTCGGAAGGCCTCAGAAAGGTCAGCAGGAATGAGTCGCCGGCGGTGTCGATCTCCAGCGCTTGGGCAATCTCGGCGACGAGCTCGCGCACCACCGCATGGTGCCGCTGGATGAGTTCGACCGCCCTGATCTCACCCAGTCTCTCCTTCAGCTCCGTCGAGCCCACGATGTCCGTAAAGACCAGGGTCGCCAGACCGAGCCGGTGCTGGCGCTGGTAGGCCTCGAGCCGCGCGCGCTGGCCGGTGGTGGCTTGAGCGTCCACGCTACGGAGGGTGCGGGAGCAAGGCTCGAGTATCAAGATGTTTTACCCAGTGCATAACTCATAACCCATAACTCATAACTCATAACTTGTCTTGACTTGCCGGGCGTTTGGGCTAGGATGGCCCCCACGCACACGCAATCCGGCGGTTTGTCTCGGCAGGCCATTGCTGGCTGATCCGCCGGGCAGTGATGTCTGATGCCGTACTCGCAAGCGAATAAGCGAACCGAGGGCGCGCCACCCGCCCTTTCCCCATGACGACCTCTATGAAAACTCAAAAACACCTGATCCGATCCTGCCTCCCGCATTTGCTGGGGGTGTGCCTGTTCCTGTTGGTTGCGCAGCCGGCATCGGGGCGCGTGGTCGATGACTTCAACGACAACACCAAGACTGCCTGGCAGGACTTCACGTTCGTGCCGGGCTTGGGTTTGCCGGTCGAGACCGGCGGCCAGTTCAAGTTTGACCTTCCGCCGGCGGGTCAGGCGCTGTTCGTGGCCAGCACCAAGACCTCGGAGACGTTCGAGTTGAAAGAAGGCCGCACCCTCGAGTTCCAGGTGGACCTGGTCAGCGGCAACGGCAAGGACGCCTTCGCGGTGCTGGCCTGGATTCCCGGCGACGCCAACAAGTCGAGCAGCCTGGCGGGGTATGGGCTGGCCAAATCGACGACGGACATCCTCATCACCAAGGGCATCGGCAAGTATTTTTACAGCGAGAACCCGTTCGAGCCCATCAAGAACGAGAACGTTACCCTGGTGCTGAGGCTCACGGCCAAAGGGGGGAATGTGATCATCAACGGCCGGGTGCTGGACAAGGACAACAACAATGCCGTGCTGTTCGAGAAGACTTTCATCGATACACCCGCCGCCGATCCGTTGTCGGACGGGGCCGACAGCCCGGCGGCGCCTTACCTGGGCAGTGGTCATTTTACGCTGTATTGCTACGAAGACTTTGACCGGAGCGCGCCGCAAGACGTCTATGAAGTCATTTACGACAACGCCGAGGCCTACGTGCTCGACTCTGTCCTGCTGGATGATTTCAACGACAACACGAAGACCGCCTGGCAGGATTTCACCTTCGTGCCCGGTCTCGGTCTCCCGGTCGAGACCGGCGGCCAGTTCAAGTTCGACCTTCCGCCGGCGGGCCAGGCGCTGTTCGTGGCCAGCACCAAGACCTCGCGCTCGTTTGACCTCACCGAAGGCGAGCGGCTCGAGTTGAGTGTCGATCTGGTCAGCGGCAACGGCAAGGACGCCTTCGCCGTGCTGGCCTGGATTCCCGGCGACGCCAACAAGTCGAGCAGCCTGGCGGGGTATGGTCTGGCCAAATCGACGACGGACATCCTCATCACCAAGGGTATCGGAAAGTATTTCTACAACGAGAACCCGCCCGAGCCGATCAAGAACGAGAATGTCGCGCTGTCGCTTGTGCTCACGGCCAAGGGCGGAAACGTCATCATCAACGGCCGGGTGCTGGACAAGGACAACAATAACGCCGTGCTGTTCGAGAAGACCTTCATCGACACTCCCGCCGCCGATCCGTTGTCGGACGGGGCCGACAGCCCGGCGGCGCCTTACCTGGGCAGTGGTCATTTCACGCTTTACTGCTACGAAGACTTTGACCGGAGCGCCCCGCAGGACGTCTATGAGGTCATTTACGACAACGCCGAGGTTGCGGCCCCACCGTTGGCCGGCAATACGCCCCCGATCATCACCGATGTCAAACCCGACCGCGGGTCGCTCTCGCTGGCCGCGACATCGCGGATCACGTTCAAGGTCAGCGACGACAAGCCGCTCGTGGACAGCCAGATCAAGGTGGTGCTCAATGGCCGAACTTTCTCCACCGCCAACGGATTGACGCTGACGGGCAGCGGCAACGCCCGCGACGTGTCGCTGGGCGGACTCGAGGTCAACAAGAACTACGCCGCCAGCCTCCAGGTAACGGATTCGGACGCCGCGCCCACTTCCATCGAGACCTGGTTCGACACGTTCCTGGCCTCGAACCTGGTTATCGAAGTCGAGGATTACAATTTTGACGGTGGCCAGTTCCGCGACAACCCGGTGCTGCTGCCGGAAGGCAATGGGCCCGATTCCACGACGTACAACAACCAGACGGGGGTGCTGAACGTCGATTATTTCGATACCCGGGGCTCCCCCAACAACAACGATACCAAGTACCGCACGCAAGACCCGGTCCGCATGCAGCACACGCTGGACATCGCCCGGCAGAAATTCATCGCCGCGGGAGGGGGCGATGCCGGGGTGTTCGATTACGATGTGGGCGACATTGCGGCGGGCGAATGGCTCAACTACACCCACACCTTCCCCGCCGGCAGCTACGAGGTCTATCTGCGCGAGTCTGTTGTCAATCTGTCCCAGAGCGAGGTGGTTCTCGAGCGCGTCGTCGGCGATCCCACCCAGCCCGATGCGGCCACCAAGGTGCTCGGTTCCTTCTTTGGACCCACCACCGGGTTCGTCTATCGGAATGTCCAACTCACCGATGCGGCCAAGAACCGCGTGATCGTGCGGTTGTCCGGCCCAGCCACGCTCCGTCTGCGGCAGGGCACGAGCGACGCCGGCGGCGGCGCGGCCTTCCAGAACTACCTCCTGTTCTTGCCCGTGACCGACGCGGGCGTGCTCCGCGCGGCGGTGTCGAGTGTGAGCCCCGCGCCGGGCGCCGAGGTGCAAACGGTGACGCCGACGATCACGGCGACGATCGAGAACCGTGACACCTCGGTCAAGGCGGGCACCATCAAGCTCATGGTTAACGGCGCGCAGGTTAGTCCGGTGGTGGTGGCGGACGCCAACGGCGCCAGTCTGACGTATGCGATCTCGCCGTTGCCGCCCTCCGGCGCCGTCAACACCGCCAGCATCAGCTTCGATGACAATGAGAACGTCTCCGTTCCACCGACCGAATGGACCTTCGTCATCAGCTACAAGGCGCTCAATCCCGCCAATCGGGTTGCGGGCACGGGCAAGGACCGCGGGTTCACCGTGCGGATGGTCCAGGCGCCGGCGGACCTTGGCAATCAGGAGAACAACCTCCAGCGGGCGGAAGATCAGTTGGCGGCGGGCTCGCGCATTCCGGCCCACGTTGATACCACGGTGGTCGAGCAAGTCATCAACATGACCCAGGACGAACGCAGTTCGGGCTTCTTCGCCGGCGAGTATTTGGTGCCTGGGCTCGAGGCCGGGGATAACGGGACGGATAACTTCGCCGTCGAGATCACCGCCTACCTGGACCTCTCGGCCGGGGTGCATCGGTTCGGGGTCGTTTCTGACGACGGCTACAAGATCATCGCCGGCGCGAACTTCAAGGACCTGAGCGCGCCCACGCTCGCCTTCCGCAACGGAGGTTCCGCCAACGAGACCTTCGACTTTGTCGTGGCCGAGGCGGGCCTGTATCCGTTCCGGATGATCTGGTACGAAGCGCAGGGCAACGCCTATGCCGAGTGGTTCTCCGTAAACACTGCCAGCGGCGACCGCACACTGCTCAACGATCCGGATACCGCTACGGCGATCAAGGCCTACACAACGGTGAACGCGGCGGCCCAGGGCGAACTCGAGTCGGCCGCGCTCGTGAACGGGCCATACGCGGTGGACGCCTCGGCGACCGTCAACGCCGCGACCCGGACGATCACGCTTCCGGCGCCGTCCTCGAGCCGGTTCTACCGGATCAAATGGCCGATGCTGCTGGGGATCAAGATTCATATCTCGAGCTTCAAGATCGAGGGCGCCAACCTGGTGCTCGGTTACGAGATCCTCCCGGTAATTCCGTAGCCGCCCTTGTTACGAGGTCCAGGGCCGGGTGCGCGCCTGAACGCGCACCGGCCTTGGGCCTGTTTGCGCAAGTTTCCTAATCGACAGACGGTCCGACTCCCTCCCGCGGTCGCGGCTCCCTCCGGCTCGCCGCGTTGGCGGACACTGCGAAACGGAGAGCAGCCAACGCCTGATCGGACTGACCTCCGGCTTGTCCCGCCGTAGCAGCCGACGTCAGTCGGCTCAAACTTCGTCGCCTTCCACGGCCTGCTGAGGGCGCGCAACCCTCGAGCCTCGAGTCCAGCCGCCCGTGGGGGAAGGGAGTCAGATCGGACTGACGTCCGATGCTACGGCTCCGAACCGCGGCCGCGCGCCCTTCCTAACGCAGCCTTCCAGGTCTGCTGTATCGCCGACCGGGAAATCGTTTGTCGCGGGCTTGACCGCTTTGGGTGGCTGCTGTAACAACGGGTCGTTAACCAGACAGCCAGAACCGACCACTACGTTCATTGCACGCATGGCCTCGGCCCACTTAGACCCTTTTCCTGGCAGGGCGCGGACCTCGCCGGCTGCGGCCGCTCATTCGCGTCGCGCTTCCGTTGCGGCCCACGTTCGGAAGTTACCTGGCCCGGTGCGCGCGTTCCCCGGGCGGTCGAGGGTCTGCACAACCCCGTTATCGCGCATCGCGGCCGTTCTCCTGGCGATGGCGAGCCTCGTGGGCGCCTTCGCGCAGACGGATGACTTTGACGACCGCAACGACACGGGATGGACCCGGTACAATCCTCTGGCCTCGTTTGGCGCTGGCGGTAGCTTTACGTTCCCCAACGGTGGGTACCGGCTGCAAGCGCCGCCCTCACCCGACGCCTTCTTGTTGGGGCCGGCTCGAGTCGGGAGCCTGCGCCCGACCCTTTACTCGCGCTTTAGCGTGGCCGTGGACCTGGTGCATTGGACTGAGGCCTGGAACGAAGCCGTCGGGCTTATCGTCCGAACGCGGGAATTGGGGCTCGGAACCACTGACGGTTACACTTTCAATTACAATACGGGCTCGGGCTTCCTCCAGATCAACCTCGCCCGGGACGAGCGGCCGACCACCCTTTCCGAGCGGCCCTTCCGGTTGAATCCCACGAACCGGTATCGGCTGGTGTTCACAGGCGCCGAGGGGGCGTTGCTCGGGCAGGTCTTCGCCTCGACGAACCTCGCGCTGCCACTCTACTCGATCTTCGCCCACGACACGGCCTACGACACCGGGATGGCGGGCATCTTCGCGTTCGATGTGACCAACACCAACGCGGTGGACGCGACCTTCGACAACTACGAGGCCAAGGTCCCCGAGACCTTGCGCGCCACCGTCACGCGGCTCGAACCCACCGGGGGGGAACAACCGCCCGACCCCATCGGGGTCGTAATCGTCGAGATGGTGGACCGCGAGACCATGATCGATCTTAACACGGTTCAACTCGAGGTGGACGGCGCGACGGTGGTTACGGACATTTCCGCCGAGTTCCTTCCCTATATCGTCACTTACACGCCGGACGCGCCCTTGGCGCCCTCGACCTCGCATCGAGCCAAAATCACGTTTACCGACGAGTTGGGAGTGCAGACGGTGGAATGGACCTTCGGGGCGCCCAGTCAGCCGTCGGAGAAGCTCTTCGGAGCGCCCAAGGTTACGGGGCCGTATGCGGAGGAGACCCTGGCAGTGCTCGATCCGGCGGCCAAGACATTCAGCATCGCTCGGCCCGAGGGCGCGCGGTTTTATCGCCTGCAGGCCCAGGCCCGGCGGCGCATCTCCAGCGTAGGCGTCGTGGGGTCGAGCCTGGTGCTTGGGTTCGAGTGAAGGACGCCGTGCATCCTTCGCGATTGCTCAACGGTCCGCCGACGCCCCGGCCCGGATGCGCTGGCCGCCAGCCGTTGGCCTCGCGCCTATCGAGCGTGAAATCGGACAGGCCGTACGGCCCTTCTCAACCGCCGCCGCGGATGTCATTCTGACCAGCCAGTTCCGCCAGCTCCATGAGAACCGAGAACTTGCTGATGTTCGCCGACAGCGAGCGCGATGCCAACATGCTCTACGCCGTCGAGATGTTCGTCCCCACCCCGTTCATCTACCTTCGCCTCGACGGACGCTGCCACGTGGTGCTGAACGACCTGGATGTGGCTCGCGGTCGCCGGCTTGCGCCGCACTGCCGCGTGGTGCCGCTGGCCCGGTGCCTGCGCCAACTGCGCCGGCTCGATGGCCGGCCCACCGGCATCGCGCATGTCATTCACCTGCTGGCGCGCGCGCGCCGCATCAAGAAGCTTTGGGTGCCCGCATCCTTTCCGTATGGCCTGGCGCGCGAACTGCGGACGCTCAAGCTGCGGGTGAAAGTCAAGCCCGGCGCCTTCTTCCCACAGCGCGAATTCAAGGCGCCGGCCGAGGTCAAGAAGATCAGCGCGGCGCTGCTGATGGCCGAGGTGGGCATGGCCGAGGGCATCCACGCCCTGCGCCAGTGCCGCATCGGCTCGGGACGCAAGCTCCTCTATCACAACGTGCCGCTCACTTCGGAGAAACTCCGCTCGATCATCGACGTGGCGATCATCCAGGCGGGCGGCCTGGCCTGCCACACCATCGTCGCCGGCGGGCGCCAGGCCTGCGATCCGCACGAGCCCGGGTACGGCCCTCTGCGCGCCAACCAACCGATTGTGCTTGACATCTTCCCGCGCTCGCAGAAGACCGGATACTTCGGCGACATCACGCGCACCGTGGTTCGCGGGCGGGCCAGCGAAGCCCTGCGCAAACTCTTTGCCGCCGTCCGGGCGGCGCAGGACCTGGCCTTCGGCCAGCTTCGTCCCAAGGCCCGCGGCAGCCAGGTCCATCGGAGCGTCCAGGAGTTTTTCGAGCACCAGGGTTACAAGACCAGCCGGCACAACGGCCGGATGCAGGGCTTCTTCCACGGCACCGGCCATGGGCTTGGCCTCGAGATTCATGAAGCCCCGCGGCTCAGCGCCACCTCGCCGGACGTCCTGAAACCTGGCCATGTCGTCACCGTCGAGCCGGGCCTCTACTACCCGGGAGTGGGCGCGGTGCGGCTCGAGGACGTCGCGCTGGTTACCACGAACGGCCCGCGGAACCTCACCAAGTTCGAGAAGACCCTCGAACTGTGACCGTTGCGTGTCATATTGTCGCATTTGCCGCCTCAACTGCGCAACCCTGTCACAGATCAATGCCCCCGGCCGGCTCATGCAAGCGGGTGCGTTAACCCGGCATGATTGGCATTCTTCCCGCTGGACATTCGCACTGAGTTGAGCGACTAGAATGCGCGCTCAACGGCCGCGAACGGCGATTGGCGGCGGTCGGCCGGGGTCGAGTGACTTCGGCGACACTACCGCAGGCCCGCGGTGAGCAAGTGATTATTGAATATGATGTTCGGCATTTTTTTTGGACCGTTTGATTGGCTTCTCCTACCCGGGATGCTTCTGGGCTTTTACGCCCAGATGAAGCTTAGCTCGACCTATTCCCGGTATTCTCAGGAACCCGTGGGCTCGGGCCTTTCCGGCGCCCAAGCCGCCCGCGAAATCCTGGATCAGGCCGGCCTCCAGGAGATGCCGGTGGAACAAGTCCCCGGCCACCTGACCGATCATTACGACCCCACCAAGCGGGCGTTATTCCTGTCGGAGGCGAATTTCCATGGACGTTCGCTCGCCGCGGTGGGAGTAGCGGCGCACGAGGCCGGCCACGCGTTGCAGCACCAAGCGGCCTACACCCCGTTGCACATCCGGATGGCCTTGGTTCCAGCAGCCAGTTTCGGCAGCCAAGCTGCCCTGATCATCCTGGTGCTCGGCTACCTCCTGGTCATGTTTCGCGTGATCAGCCCGCACCTCTACCGCGACCTGCTGCCGTTCGCCATCGGCGGCTATGCCTTGGCGGCCTTGTTCCAACTGGTGACGCTCCCGGTTGAATACGATGCCAGCCGTCGGGCGAAGGTCCAACTGTTGCGGTTGGGGGTGTTAAGGCGCGAGGAGTACAGCGCCGTGGACGCGGTGCTGAGCGCGGCGGCGCTCACGTATGTCGCCGGTCTGGTCATGGCGTTGCTCGAACTGCTGCGGCTGGTGGCGATTTTCCGCGGCATGGACGACCGGGACTGACTTCGCCGGCGCCCGGCGACGGGCTCGGGCACGGATGAACCAGCGCTTCATACTCTATGCGGCCTTGGTCTGCGTCGCCACCGGGCTGGGCGAGGAAGGCCGGGTCGTGGTCATCTCGCCGCACCCGAGTTCCATCCGTCACGAATTCAGCCGCGCTTTCGCTCGCTGGCATGAGCAGCGGTTTGGAATGCCCGCTGCCGTCGAGTGGCGCGACCTCGGGGGCACGGCGGACGCGCTTCGCTTTGTCTTGTCGGAATTCGCCGCCAAGCCCGAGGGGATCGGCCTGGATTGCTTCTTCGGCGGCGGTCCCGAGCCGGCCCTGGTGCTCGCCGACAGGCATCTGGCCCAGGCGCACCGGCTTCCAGCCGCCGACTTGGACGGCATCCCACAGAGCTTCAACGGTGTCGAGGTCTATGACCGGGATCACCAGTGGTACGGGGCGGCCCTCTCGAGTTTTGGCATTCTCCAGAACACGCGTGTACAGCGGTTGGTTCATTTGCCCCTGGCGCGCCGCTGGGAAGACCTGGCCGATCCGCGGCTCCGCGGCTGGGTGGGCGCCGGGGACCCGCGCAACAGCGGCACCATGAACAACATGTTCGAGGCCTTCCTCCAGGCCTACGGGTGGGAGCGCGGCTGGCAGCTGCTCACCGAGATCTCGGGCAACGTCACCAAGTTCGACCGCCTCTCGACCACCACCGCCAAGGAGGTGACCCTGGGCGAGACCGCCTACGGGTTTACGATCGACTTCTTTGGCTTCGCCCAGGTCGCCGTCGCTGGCCGCTCGAACATGGTCTTTGTGCTGCCCGAGGACTTCACCGCCATCAGCCCGGATGGAATCACTCTCCTGCACGGAGCGCCGCACCCGCTCACGGCGAGGCGGTTCCTCGAGTTCACCCTGGGCGAGCCGGGCCAGCGGCTCTGGTTTCTGCCCCGCGGCCATCCCGAGGGCGCCCGGGACTATTCCATCGAGCGCATGTCCGTGCGGCCCGAGTTCTATCGCCGGTATCGCGAGGTGAGCAACATCGCGTTCTCCCCGTTCGATCTGAAACAAGCGTTCGTCTATAACGCCGCCGTGGCCCGCCAGCGGCGCGAGGTGGTCGCCGCCCTGGCCGGCGCCTTGTTGGTGGACGTTCACGCCGAGCTGCGCTCTGCCTGGCGGGCCATGATCCGCCGCGGGCTTGTTCCCGCCGAGCGGGCGGAACTGGGCCGGATGCCCGTGACCGAGGCGGCGGCCAGGGAATTGGCCCAGGGCGGTTGGAAGGGACCCGAGTTGCGCAACCGCAAGAAAACCGAATGGCAGTCCTGGGCCCGCGCGAAGTACCGCGCCCTGGCCCGCGGCGGGGCCCCAACCGTGGCGGCTGCCACGGACCACGCCCCTTGATCCCGTGACGGTTTCCCTCCGGCATATCACGCGGCGTTTCGGCGCCGCGACCGTGCTCGATGACATTTCCCTTGACATTGGCGACCGTGAGCTGTTCTTCCTGCTCGGCCCCTCCGGCTGTGGCAAAACCACCCTCCTGCGGCTCCTGGCCGGCTTTTATGAGCCGGACGCGGGTGAACTCTGGTTCGGGGACCGGCGCATGGACGGCGTGCCGCCGCACCAGCGCAACACCGGGATGGTTTTTCAGAATTACGCGCTCTGGCCGCACCTGACGGTGGCCGGGAACGTGGCGTATGGCCTCGAGGTGCGCGGAGTGGGTTCCGCCGAGAAGGAGGCGCGGGTTCGCGAGGCGCTCGAGTTGGTGCAGATGGCCGCGCACGCTGGGCGCTCTCCCAACCAACTCTCCGGCGGGCAGCAGCAGCGCGTGGCTCTCGCGCGCGCCCTGGTGGTGCGGCCGGACGTGCTGCTCCTGGACGAACCGCTCTCGAACCTGGACGCCCGGCTGCGGCTCGAGTTGCGTGAGGAAATCCGGCGCATCCATGACCGGGCCCGCATCACGACCGTGTATGTGACGCACGATCAGAAGGAGGCCCTCTCGATGGCGGACCGCATCGCCGTGCTGCACGCCGGGCGGATCGAGCAGGTGGGAGAACCGCGGAGCGTCTATCGCGCGCCCGCCAACCGGTTCGTGGCGGATTTCATGGGCGAAACCAATTGGCTCGCCGCCACCCTCGAGCGCTGCGCCGAAGGGCTGCTCGAGGCGCGGACGGAGTTCGGAATGTTCCGCGCCGCGGCGGGCGCGGGCTTGAAAGCGGGTCAACCGGTTTGGCTGGGCTTTCGCCCGGAGGCGGTGAGGATTGGCGAAAGTCCCGTCAACGGCCTGGCGGGGACCGTTGACCACGTGACTTACCTGGGGGAAACCGAGGAATATATTCTGCGCTTGGGGCCATCCGTGACCGTCAAGGCCCTCGAACAAAACCCGGCCGAGGTCCGCTGCCCGGGCGCAGCCCTGAAGGTGCACATTCCTGCCGGGGACCTCTTTGTTCTCCCGCGGGACGAGGCCTGATCCCGCCCTTCGAGGCCGGCAGGTTCGCGCGGACGGCCCCGCTACGGGTGGAGCACCTCCCAGCCAAAGCGCAGGATCATCGCGGTGACCACCACCAGGAAGAGTCCACGCACGAAACGATTCCCTTTCAGAATGGCCAATCGCGTGCCGGCGAGCGAGCCGAGCACGTTGCACACCCCCATCGGTAGGGCGTAGCGATACAGGATGTGATCGGTCGCGGCAAAGTAGCCGACCGCCGAGAGGTTCGTGGCGAGGTTCACGACGCGCGCGCTGGCCGAGGCTTGCAGGAACTCGAAGCCGAACCCGCCGATGAAGATGAACATGAGGAAGCTGCCCGTCCCCGGGCCGAAGAATCCATCGTAGAATCCGATGACCGCCCCAACCAGCAGGCCCAGCAGCCGCTCGGGGCGCGGGGCAAACCGTGGCGCGTGGTACTCGCCAAGGTCCTTGCGGGCGAACGTATAGACCGCTACGGCGACCAATAGCACCAGCACCAGTGGCTTCATGATTTGACTGTGGATCAGCGCCACCGTTCGCGCCCCGAGAAAGGAGAAGACGAACGCCACCAGCGCCGCGGGCAGGACCGTGCGCCAGTTCAGCCGCACCCGGCGCGCGTACTGGGTGACGGCCATGCTCGTGCCGCAGATCGAAGAGAGCTTGTTCGTGCCGAACACGGTGGCGATCACTCCCGCGGGCCCCGCCGGCAGCCACAGGAACAGGGCCGGGAGTTGGATCAGGCCGCCACCGCCGGCCACCGAGTCGATGAACCCGGCCAGGAAAGCGGCGCAGAGTAAGAGCGCGAAGTCCACGCGAGATCGTGCGTTGCGTTCGAGCGCGGAGCGTGATGCGGATTGGGCCGCGTGCCTGGCCGCGCGCGCCTACCGAACCGGCCCGCTCGGCGGGATGGGCGCCTCCCGCGGGCGATAATCCACCTCGAACCGGACGCGGTCTTCATCCACTGTGAACACACTGCGACCGGCCAGCGAGATCGCCACCAGCGTCTCCCAACCGGTGAGGTGGCAGGCCGCAAAACTGTGCCGGTAAAAATGGTACGAGTCCGGGGAATCAAGGCTGGGCAGAAAGTTGACCTCGAGCGTGCCGGTGAGATGAGGCAGCAGGTAGTCCCAATCCCGGTCGTTGTAGCGCACGACGGGCAGGTACGGGGTTTGTCGAAGGAACCTGGATGTGGGCTCGTGGTTGATCTTGAAGGACGCATCCAACAGGTCCTCGCGGGAATGGAGCAGAAGCATCGGCGGACGGTAGGCCACGCGAATGTAAGACTGGTTGGTGAGGGCCACCACCACATCCAGCAGGGTTGGCGTGGCATTGGTGAGGGTCACTTTGACCCGGTGAAAGAAGTAAAGTTCGTCGGTTGCTCCCGGCATGAGGATGAGGGCGCGCACCACCTCGTTGGACTGGTAGGCTGCGAGAATGAGCTTGGCGCAGTTAGTCCAGTTCAACTCGGTGACATTGGTCCTCAACGGCATGGTTGCCAGGACGGCACGCCAGCTTTCCGGCGCAGCCGGCTCCTCGCCGGCCAGCAGGGCCAGGCAGGCCGCCGGGAGGCAAAGCAACCGCCTCAGGCTTGACCATTTCGTTCGTCGCACGTCGCTAAACATCGCGCTGGTTAAGCGCGAACCCCGCCCGCGAGTCAATTAGAAAGCGGAGGTAGGTAGCATCGGACGTCAGTCCGATCATCCTTTGGCTGCGTTCCGTTACACGACGTCCGTCCTCGTCGTATCCGCCTTCGTCCCGCCAAAGTGGAGCAGGCGAGTTCCTTGCTACGCGGTTTCAAGTGTGGCGGTTGCTCGGTCATATCTTAGCTTTCAACCTTCAGCCTTGCCAGGGTGGCCCGGCCTTTCTCGGTGAATCAGAGCGGTGCCTCGCCTGCACTGGCTATTTTGACGGCGCACTGCGCGGCGCGGTGGCGATGCTGTGGTCTGGAGCAGATCGAAAGTCAGGCGGGTGAGACTCCCTGCCGGGACACCTCGGCGCGGTGTGGTGGGGCGCGCGAGGCCGTGATTCGTGTCGCATTGCGGGTGGGCGAGCGGGTATAGAAGCCGCCGTGATACGACGATCGGGCGGCCTGAACCTGAGCACCTGCGGGGGCCTTGCGGCGATCGTGCTCTGGAGCGCGACCTTCGCGGTCGCCCGCAGGTTATCCGAGCAAGTAGGGCCGCTGGCCGCAGGGGCGGCGGTGTATCTGTTCGGAGCGCTGCTCTGCTGGCTGCGGCTGGCGTGGGTCCGGGCGCGTCGGTTCCAGGGCGGCAGCGCACGCGCTCTCGAGGGTTCAGCCCCTCCCAGGGCGAGTTCTCCGGATGCCGTTCGCCGTGGGCCGGCGCGGAAGTACCTGCTGGGTTGCGGTTTCCTCTTCGTCCTTTACACGACCGTGATTTACCTGGCGGTCGGGTTGGCGCGGGACCGCGACGAACTGCTGCAAGTCGCGCTGATCAACTACCTCTGGCCGGCGGCCACCGTGCTTCTATCGCCGTTGCTCCTGAACCGAAGGGCAGGGTGGCTGTTGGCGGTGGGGACGCTGCTCGCGCTGGCGGGGGTGTTTATGGTGATGACGCAGGGCGATCGTGTTTCGTGGTCGTCGTTCTGGGCGCATTGGCGCGCCAGCCCGATCCCCAACTCGCTCGCGCTGGCGGGGGCGTTGGCGTGGGCGTTGTATTCGAACCTGGCCCGGCGTTGGTCGCCTCCCGGCAGCGACGGCGGGATCGAATGGTTCATGGCGGCAACGGGTCTCACGCTGCTGGCGCTCTGCGGCGGGGCCAACCAGCCCGTGTCGTGGAACGGACGCGCCCTTACCGAGGCCGCCTTCCTGGGGGCGATCACGGCTTCGGCCTACGCGCTTTGGGATGTGGCCATGCGGAAGGGAGATTTGCTCCTGGTGGCCGCCTGCTCCTTCTTCACTCCGTTGCTCTCGACGCTGGTAAGCTGCGCCTACCTCCGCGTCGCCCCTGGCCCGCGAGTTTGGCTGGGATGCGCGCTGATCGTGGCCGGGTCTCTGATCACGTGGCGCTCGGTCGGGGAACCGAAGGAACCGCGCGCAGAGGCCGGCCCTTGACGATCTTCCGGAGCCGCCGCGACGCCCCGCGTTCGGCGGACCCGCTACTGGAACGCCGTCAACCGTTGGAGTTCTGCGACGCGCTGGTCGATCTGGGCGCGGGTGGTCTTCGTGGTGCTGGTGAGGCCAAAGCCCTCGCAACAGAACGACGCCACCACGCTCCCGTAGATCATGCCACGCCGCAGGTTGGCCTCGATCTTGCCGCGCGCGCTCGCGAGCCAGCCGATCAATCCCCCGACGAACGAGTCACCCGCCCCGGTGGGGTCGGCGACGGTGCCCAGCGGGTAGGCCGGACAGAGGAACAGCCCGCCCGGGCTCGAGAGGATCGAGCCATGTTCGCCCTTTTTCACGATGACATACCGCGGACCCAAGCGATGGATGCGGCGGGCAGCGGTGATCACGTTGTCCACCTGCGTGAGTTGTCTCGCTTCGCTGTCATTGAGCACGAGCGCATCGACACGCTTGAGCAGCCGCAGGAGGTCGGCGAGCGCGACGTTGAGCCAGAGGTCCATGGTATCGGCGATGACGAACCGGGGGCGGCGCATCTGGTCGAGCACATGGTGCTGAAGCGCCGGGGCGATGTTGGCCAAAAGCACGAACGGCGTGCGCTGATGTCCCGGGGGCAAGGCCGGGAGGAAGGTCTCGAACACGCCCAACTCCGTCTTGAGGGTGCGGCGGTTGTTCATGTTCACTTCGTATTCGCCGGCCCAATGGAAGGTCTTGCCCTGGGCGACCTGGAGGCCATCCAGGTTGATGCGGTGGCGTTGATAGAGCTCGATATAGCGACGCGGAAAATCGTCACCCACGATCCCCACCAGCCGCACCGGGGCAAAGAAGCTGGCCGCGACGGCGGCGTGGCTGGCGGAGCCGCCGAGCAACCGCGGGTGTTCGCGCTTGGGCGTCTTGATGGAATCCAGCGCCACGGAACCAACGATGAGGACGGACATGGGAGCTAACGGTTATCGACTTTGGCTTTCAGGCTTCAGTTCTTGGATTCTCGATCTCTGATGGGCAGGCGGAAACTAACCGGTCCCTGAACCGTTGGCAAGCCTTCGCGATGTCCGGCGCATTCAGAATGGCCGACACCACGCAAATCCGACGAGCGCCCGCGGCCAGCACGTCGTCCAACGTCTCGAGATTGACGCCACCGATGGCGAACCAGGGCAAGGCCACGTGGGCCGCTGCCCAGCGCACGTACTCGAGCGTCACGGGCCTGGCTGTGGGCTTGGTGGCCGTGGCATACACGGGACCGATGGCGATGTAGGCGGGGCCCGCGGCCAACGCCCGCCGTGCCTGGTCCGGTGAATGCGTGCTCAGGCCGATGGCGGGCTCGGACCGTCCCTCGAGCGCGGATTGCCCCGCCGTCAATTCGCTTACATACCCGTGGCCTGCGCCGAAAAAGTCCTCCTGCCCGAGGTGGCAAAGCGGCGCACCGCAGTTCCTCGCCACGGCCAGATGGTCGTTGATGACGAGGCCAACGCCGGCTGGCTGGGTGAGAGGCAGCAGTTTTTCCGCGACGCGCTGGATTTCCGCGACCGGCCATCCCTTGGCGCGGAGCTGGATCACGTCCGAGCCACCGTCCACCAACGCGCGCGCGACGTCCTCAGGTGTGCGTTCGCCCAGGTAGGCCGTGTCAACGAATGTGTAGAGTCTGGCTGTTTGCAGGTTGAACATGGGCTGGCGGATTTCACCGCCCAACATTCGCGTTAGCGTCGCGGGAAGGTGGCGGGCCGGCGCGGGGACCGAGGGTCCGATCGTGGGGCAGGCAGGGGAAGCGCCAACGCGCCGCGTATGACACGGAGGTCCAGCGGCCCGGCGGCAAGTTGGTCCTCTTCGCGCCGGGCCGTCGCGCGGCTTATGGGTTGAGTTTGCTCACGTCCCAGAGCTTGACGGTCTGATCGGCGCTGCCGCTGGCCAGCAGGCTGCCGTCGGCGGAAAATGCCAGCGCGACGACGGCGTCGGTGTGGCCGCCGAGGTTTTGCCGCAGTTGACCTGAGGCGACATCCCAAACACGGACGGTCTTGTCCTCGCTGCCGCTGGCGATGAATCGGCCACTTGGCGAGAACGCGTAGCTCCGGACGTCGCTGCTGTGCCCGATAAGCGTCTGTTTGAGTGCGCCGGTCTGGGTGTCCCAGAGCCGGACGGTTCGGCCTTGTCCGCCGCTGGCAAGGAGAGTTCCGTCGGGGGAAAACCGCACACCATCGACGGTGTTGCTCAGAACCGTGAGCGTCTGACGAGGCTCGCCCGTGCCGGTCAACCAGAGCTTGATCGTGTCATCCCAACACGCGACCGCCAGGAGTTTGCCGTCCGGGGAGAAGTCCACCGAGCGCACCCAACTGGCGTGGGGTGGAAGCACGCGCTTGGGGTTGCCGGTTTGGGGGTCGAGCAGCCGGACGATCTTCCGATCGCTGGCGCCGGTCGCCAGGACCTCGCCATCCGCGGAGATCGCCACCGCCCACAGGTTGCGCGTGTGATCCGAGACGGTCTTGGTGGCCTGCCCTTTGGTGATGTCCCAATAACGGATCGTGTTGTCGCCACTGACGCTCACCAGCGTCTTGGCGTCCGGGAGGAAGGACGCCGCGTGGACACCGTCCCCTTGACCCGCGAGAGTTTGCTTGGCCTGGCCGCTGCCGGGGTCCCAGAGTTTGATCGTGCCGTCCTCGGTGCCGGTGGCGACCCAACGGCCATTGCCAGAGAAGCCCACCCAGGTCACGGCACCGGCTTGGACGGCGAGCGTCTTGAGTTCGCCGGCCTTGGCCCCAGGGGTGGCTGCGGCGGGTGGCCGGGGCTGGGCTGGTGGTGGCTGGGCTGGCGCGGGTGAAGGGGTCGGCTGCGCGGGTGGTTGAGCTGGCGCTGGGGCGGGGGGCGCGGCGGCCACGGGGGCCGGCTTCTTGCCGCCACTGGTGAAGAACCAGGCTGCTCCCGCTGCCAGCAGCACACCGCCGGCTGCGAGCGCGATCCAGAGGTTCTTCTTCCCCGCAGCGGCTGCCGGGGCCGGGGTCGCGGTGGCGGTTGGCTCGGGCGGCGAAGGACGCGTGCCGCCGGAAGGGGGGGAGGGGCGGGTTCCTGCCGCGCGAGCTGTGGCCGTGGCAGGCGAAGCCCGTGTCCCCCTGGGTGGTTCCGCTGCGGGCTGGGATTGGTCCTCCTCGGGCTCCGGCAACGGTTCTTTGGACTGAGTGATCATCACGGTGCCGGAGGCCTGGGCCGCGACGGACGCCGTGAGTTCACCGAGAGTCCCCTTTTCCAGGGCCTGGATCGCATCTTCAAACCACGGGGTGCACGAGATGGGCGCGATGCAGCACTGGCGCACCAAGTCGGAGAGTCCAGCCACGGCGGGGTCGGGGCTTTGCTTGAGCCGCTGGAACGCGGCCGACTGCTGGGTGTTGCGGAAGTCGGCGGAACTCAGGAGGAGATTGTCGCCGTTGTAGAACTTGGCCCAGAGCTCGGGTTCCTTTGCCAAGGCCAGGACGCTCAAGTAAACGACGAGGGCAGCGAAGTTATCGAGGCCCTCCTCGTAGTATTCGGGCGTGCGCCGGGGATGTTGGAAGTTGATATGGCCCAACTCGGGGCTGCGGCCGCGGCCGAAGGCGGGGCAATACATGCCGTCATAATCCACCAACCGCAGCTCGCCCTCGGCGGTGACCATCACGTTGCCCTGCTGGAGATCGCCGTGGGCCAGTTTGAAGCCACGCAGGCCGTTGACCATGACGCGCCACTTGGCGGCCATCTGGCGGAGGGTGTCGGGCTCCTGGACGTGGTCCTCGACATAGGCATTGAGCTGCTGGCCCTGGACCCACTCCATCTTGACGACTGGGTACCAATCCCCCTGCACCAGGATGCCCTTGAGGATGTACTCGAAACCGACCATGCAATCAAGCTTCACCCCCGTCAGGTATTGGCTGAGCCGGGCGTAACGGCCCTGCTGACCCATCACCTGCCGCACAAAACAGCGGATCGCCCAACGCCCCGTGGGGGTGCTCAGCTCATAGACGCTGGCGAAGTTGCCCGACAAGACCCGCGGCAGCCCGAGCATGTCGCACTTGATCGTGCCGGCCTTCGAGTCCGCGTCGCTAAAGCAACTCTCGGGGTTTTGGATCGAGTCCTGGTAATCAGTATGAGTAGGCCATTTCATCGCGGGTTAGGAGGGAGGGGTGGGGGCAGGAGCGCCGGGCGCGTCGGCCTGCCAGGCGAAAAGCACAAGAGTGGTATCGTCGTTTTTCAGAGTTCGTTCTTCCCGAGCCTTGTTCACCCAGGCGCCGAACTCGGCCTGAGTTCCCAGGGCGAGGAGGGTTTCCCAAGGGCGGCCGCCGGCCTCGCAGCTCTGGAGGAACCACTTGCCCAGCGCGTCGGTCACCAGCAAGAACAGGTCGCCGATCTGGCAGTCGCCTTCTGCCAATTGAACCGCTCCCCAAACAGACTGGTTGCGCGCGGGATTGCTGCCGAGCAGCAACGGCCGGTCGTTGAACGCCGCCGCCGTGGCCAGCGGGAACGACTTGAGCAACTGATTGGCACGGACATGGAACAAGCAGCTATCGCCAATCGCCATGGCTTGCCAGCGCAGCCCCGGGATCACCGCAGGCTTGCGCCGGAACCAGTTCAGCAGCGAAAACCGTGCCGCGGGCGGCTCGGGCTCGATAAAGTTCACACCCAGGAGACTCGCGTAGGCTCCGTTGCGGGCCTTCTCTTCGGCGAACCACGGCAGCGCCTCCCAATCCACGCCGGCATGCCACTGGTGTTGCAACGGAGTCACCCACTCGGGCAACGGAACGCGTGCCGGTGGCATCAGCGGCGGCTCCGCCGTGTAGCGCTGCACGAGGCTGCGGGCCCAACGGTCGGCGAACGATGATTCCGTGGCGCCGTCTGCCACGGCGAAGCGGCGCGCCGCCAGCGAATAGGCGCAGGCGTCTTCATACTCCTCCTCGGAGTTGCCGAGCTTGGGGACCCAAAAAACCTGGACGAGCGGCTCCATGCCGGCAGGTTCAGACACGCCAGCCCCGGGACCGCCGTGGCCGGCGTCGCCGGGCGCCACAGTGTGTGCCCTCGCTTATCACGATCATGGGCCGAACTTTACCATGCGAAACAGGCTCCGCCCGCGGGCCGGCTCGGCCGGCTCTAACGGAGGTTGCTCGACCGGGTGCCAATGTCCAGGAACCGGATCAACTCGACCAGGTCGGCGTTGAACGCAAAGCCGCGTGTCTGCGGGCCCAGGTTCATGTTCTCGCTGCGGGCCAGGTCGCGCAGCGTGTTGGGCAGCAGGCTCGAGACTTGGAACAGTGTGCGGGCAAAGTCATCCGGCAGGACGGCGTCGGTGTCGGGGAAGACGACGGGATCGACCTCCTGGGCCGAGATGTGACAGTTGAAGAGCAGGACGTTGCCATCCTCGGTGGTCATGTTGCAGAGGGCCTCCGCCTGCGGCACCGGCCCGGTGTCGGTCGCCTCGCCGTCGGTGATATTGATGACAATGGGCGGAAACGACTTCTGGTGCTGGGGAACCCAGCCGGCCAGAATCTGCTGGGCCAGGCTCAGGGCCTGGCCCATCGGCGTAATCCCTTTGGCCAGCGGCTCGAACCAGACCGGGAATTTGACCTTTTTGCTGATGACACCGCCGGCCCCATCGTCGATCTGCTTCAGGCGCTCCTCGACGCGCGCAGGGGAATTGGCCACCTCGCTCAAGGGGACCAGGTCGCGGCCCGCCAGCGGGCCGCTAAAGCCCGGGGCGACCTGCGCGCCGTAGCCGATCACGCAGACCTCGTAGAAGTTGCGCACGCCTTCACCGCGCGCGCATTTGATGATCAGGTTGTGGAGCAGCCGATTGATGGCATCGGCCACCGAGTCGCATTTGCGGCGGCCATCGCTGCCGGCGATCGGATCGACCATCGACCCGGATTGGTCGATAAGGAAGATGAAGCAGCTTGGATTAGCTCGGCTGATTTCTGCTGAATAAGGCATACCGGCACTCGAACATTAACATCGCTGGTCAGTTTGAGTAAGCGACGAGTGCATAGCGGGTTCTGCGTTCCGACGCAACCCAAAAGGTGCGGGGGGAAATCCCGCCTCGGTCATTCGTGTCTGGCGGGACGGTTCGCCCGTCAGCCTTGGCATGAGCAGGGGAGATGCCAGCCCGCAAAATCCGCAAACTTGAGCGGCGCTGGCGCTTAAAGGGGTTGGCGCAGCGCGGCGGCGGGTCTGCGGGCCAGACCGAGGCTGGCCAGCACCCCGGCGGCGCTGAGCAGCGCCAGCCATGGCAGGTTCCCGCCTCGCCACAGGGCTGGGGTCGGCGAGCCCAGGCCCGCCGCCAGTGCAAGCTGATAAAGCCCGTAACCTGCCAGGGTGGCGAGCATCGCCAGGCCAAGGCCGTCCAGCACCCCGCCCAAGTTGAAGACCCGCCGCCGCCATTCGGCCGCGCGGCGCTGGAATTCGGAGTCGAGCTGGCGCTTCTTATCGGCCCGGGCCGTGTCGGTGTCCAAATGGGGTTGGGTCGCTATCCGGCTCCACAAACGGCGGTCGAAGTCCGGGGAAAGCGACGTGGAAGCGGCCGCCCGGGTCAACGCGGCGTCAAGCCGAAGCGCGGTGTTGGCGAGCGCCTGGCAGTCCGAACACAAGGCCAGGTGCGTCTCGAGCTCGCGTTGCCGCTCTGGCGGCAGCGTGCGATCAACCGACTCGAGAATCAGCGATTCAAAGCTGGGACAGGGCATGGGGATGGCGTATGGGGTTGGACACTCCAAGAACGGGGGAGCGCGCGGCCAGGCGGCAAAGTTCCCGCCGGGCGCGGAAGAGGAACGTCTTGACAGTGCCCAGAGGCATGCCCAGGAGGGCGGCGACTTCGTCGTAGGCCTTTTGTTCCAGGTAGAAAAGAGTGATGACCTGCCGATACTTCTCCGGCAACCGCGCTAACAACACGCGCACGTCCGATTCCGCGCCGGCCTCCGCATCGGCGGGGCGTGGCGCGGGGAGCGAGTTGGCTGCGTGTTCCCAGCCGGGATCGTCCAGAGAGACCGTGGGCCGGGCGGCGCGTCGCTTGAGTTCGGTGAAGCAAGCGTTGCGGGCGATGGCATAGATCCAGGTCGAGAGCGACGCCTGGCCGTGGTAGCCCGGGAGGCCCTTCCAGATTCTCAAAAAGATGTCTTGCGTCATGTCTTCGGCCTGGCTCTCGTCCTGCAAGAGGCCGCAGGCGAGCCGGAACACCTTGTCGCGGAAGTGCTCGAGGAGCCACTCGAAAGCGGCATGGTAATCGCGCGCCTCCAGGAGGCGGCATGGTTCGGCTTCCGTCAACGGGTCGTGCGTCCGCCGCGGGAAACACCGGCGTCAGAGTCGCGGCGGCTCGGTGCTTTATACCGCGCCGGCTCGGGCCGGGTTTCAAGAATCTTTTTGAAACATTCTTCCCCTGGCCCAAGTCGCAAGAACCGAAAGCGACGGCATCAGGCTGGCCTTCGCAAGTGAAAACCGAAACGCTGCGGCAAAGAGTTTGAAACTATGGACCAAACACGCTTGGCACTATTTATTCCGATCGTTGGGATCATCATGGGTGTGGGGGCGGGCATGGTGAGCATGTACCTCGCCTATCGGAAACGCAGGGAAATCTACACACTCTACCATCAGGAGCGGCTGGCCGCGATCGAGAAGGGGCTGGACCTTCCCCCTCTGCCTGATGAGTTCTTCGGCGAGGAGACCAAGGGAGGCCGCCCGCCGCGGCATTTGTTCAAGGGCTTGGTGTGGCTCTTCATGGGCACGGGCTTGCTGGTGGCTATGTACGCCGACCACGAAGGCACGAAAGCCCTTTACAGTTTGATTCCCATCGGCCTGGGGCTCGCCCACCTCGTCTATTACTTCGTCGAGGGTCGGCGGCCTGGTTCCGGGCTCGGGCCTGGCGGGAAAGAGTGATTTTTCTGAAACTAACCTCCGTCCAACAGCGTAATGCATACAATGAACACGAAACGACTGCACAGGTCGGCCGCCCTGCTTGCCCTTGCCGCAATGCTCCTATCGCCGGGGTTGGTGACGGCGGAGGACTCGGAAAACAACCTGCAGAAGAGCTTCACCGTATCCAACGGTGGCAAGCTTGTGGTGGACGCCGATCGTGGGTCCATCGAGGTCGCTGCCAGCGGGACCGACAAAGTGGACGTCCAAGTCCTGCGGAAAGTGACCCGCGGCAGCGCGGCGGAAGCCGAGGAAATCTTTGGTAATCATGAGGTTACGTTTCAGCAGGAAGGCAACCAAGTCACCGTGAAGGCCCGCAACAAGAAGGAAGCACCAGGCTGGCGCCCGTGGCGGGCGAACCTCCAGGTGCGCTACGTGGTCAGCGTGCCGCGCCAGTTCAACCTGGACCTCAAGACGGCGGGTGGCAGCGTGGGCGTGCCCGACCTGACTGGGGATGTTCGCATGCAGACGGCTGGCGGAAGCCTCAAGACCGGCGCCATCGAGGGATCGGTTTGGGCCAGGACCGCCGGGGGCAGCGTGACAGTGGGCGGCGCGACGGGGGCGGTCGATGTGCACACCGCCGGGGGAAGCATCCACATCGGCGACGCCGGTGCGGCGCTGGTGGCGGAGACCTCGGGTGGAGGAATCACGGTCAAGAATGCCAAACAAGGCGCCACGGTGAAGACCGCCGGGGGCAGTATCCGGATCGATGAGGCCAACGGCGCGGTGCGTGCCGAGACCTCAGGTGGTTCGATCACCATAAAGACGGCGCGCGGCTCGGTGAATGCCCGGACGGCCGGTGGCAGCATCGACGTGGGCGAGGTCCGCGGCGCCATCGACGCGCACACGTCAGCCGGCTCGGTGCGAGTCGCTATGTCCGGGCCGCTGACGGAGGATAGCCGGCTGGATACCTCGGGCGGCAGCATCAGCCTCACGATCCCGAGCGATTTTGCCGCGGACATCGACGCCAAGACCAGCGGCGGCCGGGTGACGACCGACATTCCCGTCACGACGCAGGGCGAGCTGGGGCGCGGCGCGCTGCAAGGGAAGATCGGTGCCGGTGGCAAGCTGTTCAAGCTGCGCACCAGCGCCGGCAGCATACACATCAAAAAACTATAGACTTTCCCGCCACCGGGTTACGTGCCGGGAGGAACCAGCGAAGAGCGCCGGACGCAAGCCGGCGCTCTTCCTTTTCGGGGGATGCCGAACCGGGATGCTCTCGCATCGGCCGGATACCCCTCGACGCCCGCGATCAGTGCGGGCATCCTCCCGTGTGACACCAACGCGTTCTGGGCTGTGGGCCGTCGCCACCGGCGCCCCCCTAACAGGTCCTGATCGGTTGGTTCGCATCGACCACTCGGTATCCCATGAACGACGCCGCACCGACACCGCCCAACCGTGGCGCTCGTGCGACCGTTCCGCGCTGGCTCGCTTTCTCGTTCGGGGGCGCAGTTTGGATGGTGCTGTTCCCTCTGGTGCACGCCGGGTTGCCCTATGCGCTTTCCTTGTTCGGTCACCGCGTGGGCTGGACGGCCAAGGGACCGGCGAGCTGGAATCTTGCCGGTGTCTTGCTCGTCGCGTTCGGGGTCGGCGGCCTTGCCTGGAGCTTCTTCGCCCACCTGGCCTCGAGTCCGGCGCGCCTCGAGCTGGCGCTCACGCCGAATTACCTGGCCAAGAGCGGGCCCTACCGGGTCACGCGCAATCCGATGTACGTTTCGGCGCTGACGCTCTGGTTCGGTTGGGCGGTCTTCTTCGGAAGCTTGACCGTTCTCGCCGGGTGGCTGGTCCTGCTGTGGGTGGTGAATCTCATGGTGCGCCATGAGGAGCGGGCGCTCGAGGCGCGGCACGGCGAGAGCTATCTCCAGTACAAACGAGCCGTCCCCCGCTGGCTGGGCCGCGCCGCCCGGGCGCGCCCGTGAGCTGCCGCCGCCCGGGCGATCCGCCGCCTCGGAGTTCAGTGGATGCCGCGCATTCGAGGTTGCAGTTTTTCCCCACGCTGAGGAAGGTAGGCGCATGAAACGACGCACCTTCATTACTTCCTCGATTGCAGCTTCCGGGCTGGCGGGTCTGGCGCCCGGCCTTGGCCCGGTGGCGGCCGAGGGCGGCGGCGGTGGTGGCGGCGGCGCCCGCGAGTTCTACGAACTCCGCCTCTATCATCTGCGCCGAGGCCCGAAGCAGAAGTTGTTCGATGATTACGCGCGCGAGGCGATGCTCCCGGCCTTGAATCGGAACGGTGTTGGGCCGGTGGGCGTGTTCAACGTTGCCGTGGGCCCGGATTCCGCCACGAAATATGTCCTCATCCCTTACAAAAAGATCGAGGACTTCGCCGGCGGCATCGATCGGATGCGCTCGGACGCGCAGTATCAGCAGACGGCGGCGCCGTTCACGGGCGTGCCGGCCACCGACCCCTCGTTCGTGCGGGTCGAGAGCTCGTTGATGGTTGCGTTCGAGGGCCTGCCGAAACTCGAGGCGCCCGCCGGGGCCGCGGGCAACAAGCCGCGCTTGTTCGAGCTGCGCATCTACGAGAGCCACAGCAAGCGGGCGAACAAGAAGAAGATCGAGATGTTCAACCAGGGCGAGATCGCCATCTTCCGGCGGGCAGGTTTGCAGCCGGTGTTTTTTGGCGAGACGTTGATCGGAGGGAATCTGCCGAACCTCACCTACATGCTCGTGTTCGAAAACATGGCCGAGCGCGACAAGAACTGGGGGGTCTTCGCCAGCGATCCCGAGTGGAAGACCCTGAGCACCACGCCCGGCTACACGGACGCCGAGATCGTCTCGAACATCAGCAACCTTTTCCTGCGCCCGGCCCCGTACTCGCAGATCTAGCCAGGCCCTGCGCTGGCCTGCCGCGGCGTTCCGCGCCCCAGCCCGGGCGGCTGCGGCCCGGCCGTTTGTGTTCGCCGCCTCGGCGCGAAAACCGGTGAAGATCATCTTCCATCTCGACATGGACGCGTTCTATGCGGCGGTCGAGCAGCGCGACCGGCCCGAACTGCGCGGCAAACCGGTGATCGTGGGCAGCCCGCCCACGCAGCGCGGCGTGGTGGCCGCCGCCAGTTACGAGGCGCGCCGGTTCGGCGTGCGCTCGGCAATGCCCAGCGCCACCGCCGGCCGCCTCTGCCCCGCCGGCGTCTTCGTTCGTCCGCGCATGACTTGCTACCAGGAGGAATCCCGGCAGATCATGGCCATCCTCGCCCAGACGGGCGCGGTGATCGAACCGATGTCCATTGACGAGGCTTATCTGGATGTCACCGACGTGGTCGCCGCGCGGCGCGCGGCCTGCCCGGCGGCGGCCGTCAACTCGACCGGCCCGGACGACAACCTGCCAGGGGCATCCGCGCTGGCTGTTGCACTCGCCCTTGCGCGCGAGTTCAAAGCCCGGATCCGCCACGAGCGCAGGCTCACCGCCACCGTGGGCATCGGCCCCAACAAACTCTTGGCCAAGATCGCGAGCGATTTTCGCAAGCCCGATGGCCTCACGCTGATTCCCGGACGGGACAAGGTCCAGTTCTTGCGGACACTCCCGGTGCGATCTCTCTACGGAGTTGGCAAAGTGACTGAGCAAACGCTCGGCCAGGCGGGCATCACCACCGTCGGGGACCTGCAGAGCTACACGGGTGACCTGCGCGCGCTGGTGGGATCCTTTGGTCCGAAACTCAAACAGTACGCCTTCGGCGAGGACGATCGGCCACTCGAGCTCGGCGACGAGATCAAGAGCATCAGCAGCGAGGAGACGTTCCTGCACGACACCGAAGACCGCAAGGTGTTGAAGCAGAGCCTGCGCGAGCAAGCCGCCGATATTGCCGCGAAACTCAAACGCAAGCGCCTCGGAGCCCATACCGTGCAGGTCAAGGTGCGCTACGGTGATTTCACCACGTTGACCCGCCAGCTTTCTGTCGAAGAGCCCATCGACGACGCGGGCGACGTCTATCGGCTGGGCTGTTTCCTGCTGCGCCGGGACAAGCTGGTCACGCGCCCGTTGCGCCTCATCGGCCTGGGTGTCAGCGGCCTGACCGAAGCCGTCAACCGCCAGTTGGTGTTGTTCTGAATTAGGGCCTGCGAAAGGATCCTGGTCAGACCCTCATACGCGATCCGGCAGTCATCGATCGCGTCACGGCCGCCCTCACCGGCGGTGTCCTGCTCGATCACGAAGTACTTCAGCCCGGCGACGCCGGCATTGGCGAAAACCGCCCGGTAGTCGATGTCGCCTTCGCCCAAAGTGACGATCTTGCCCGCGCGTCCGCGCTGTCCAGGGGTCAGCTTGGGATCGATGTCCTTATACTTCACGTCCTTCACATGCCAGAGCTCGTAGCGTCCCGGGTTCTTCTTGAACATCTGGAGGGCATCCTGTCCCGCGATGTAGGCCCAGCCGATATCCAACTGCATGGCTACCAGTTCCGGGTCCGTCTCCGCCAGCAGCACGTCGTACTGTGTGGTCTTGCCGTCATCCAGCACATCAAACTCGCCGGCATGGTTGTGGATCAGGATTTTCATGCCGAACTTCTTGACGATCGCGCCATGCTTGTTCATCTGCGCGCACGACGCTTTTACGGATTCGACTGTCCGGGGCTGGCGGGGGAAAGGCGGCGCCCCTCCGGGGCCACGGCCAGGACCACCACCGGGTCCGCCCGGGTCGGCCGCACCAGGCGGTCCGCCTGGCCCTCCAGGGCCACCAGGCCCGCGCGACGCAGAAACAGCCGCCGCGAGATTCCTCGAGGAGTGGTCGTAGCTTGCATGGTCAGTGTGCCGTTCGAGTGCAAAAGGCTTCGAGTTCGGTCGGGCTAATGGGTGCGTTCTTCTCCTCAGGACCGTTAGTAGCCCACATCGGTTACAACTTCGTGGGATGCGGGGAAGGAGTATGAGCCAACCGACGTTGGCTGCCACGAAGGGATAGCATCCGCCTTCCCCAAGGCTACGGCGGGACAAGCCGGACGTCGGTTCGATCATTTGCCTGGTGGTGTTCCCTCGGGCGCGCGAAGGCGGTGGGATGCGGGGAAGGAGTATGAGCCAACTGACGTTGGCTGCCACGAAGGGATAGCATCCGCCTTCGCCAAGGCTACGGCGGGACAAGTTGGACGTCAGTCCGATCAATCGCTGGTGGTGCGCCGGCTTGCGCAAAGCTGGCAGCCTGCTATCACAGCCGAAACTGTCATGCTATGAACCAGTCCCCTCTACTCATCCCTCGACGCGAGTTTCTGCAAACCACCGCCGGTTTGGCCGCCGCCGCGGCGGCCTCGACTCCGGGCCTGCTGGCAACCGAAGTCAGGGCTGCCGAGCCCGCGTCCCGGCCCAGAATGATCGGCATCCAGGTGGGCGCCGTCTCGTTCGTCGATGAAGGGACGGAGAAGGTGCTGGACATCCTCGAGCAGCAGGGCGCGGTCAACACCATCTTCCTGACCACGTTCACGTACGGCCGGGGTCTCGCGGGCCGCCAGATTCCCGGCCATCCGTTTCCCGATCACGGCGCGCAGGAGACCGACGAGAAATTCTTCCATGGCGGCAACTACGCCCGGCCGCATCCAGGGTTTTACGAGGCCACCGCCATCAACCAGACCCGCGCGCCTGACCACGGCGACCTTGACATTGTCGCCGAGGTCCTGCCCGCGGCGAAGAAGCGCGGGCTGAAACTCTTCTGCTCGATCGAGGACGTGTTCCGGAGCGATGTGCCGGGAGTGAAGGACGCAGCGGAGGTTGATCTGGAGGGGCGCAAGACCGGCACGCTTTGCCTGTTCAACCCCAACGTGCGCGGGTTCTGGACCGGCCTGGCCGCGGACCTCTGCAAATCCTATGACATCGACGGCATCCTGTTTTTCAATGAACGGAACGGCCCCTTGCTGAATGCGCTTGGGACGAGCCATTCGCAGAGCATCGCTTCCTCGCGCGTGACGTGTTTTTGCGAGCACCATCAGCAGGCGGCCAAGGCTCGCGGCATTGACTTCGCGCGGGCGCGCCAGGGCTACCAGAAGCTCGATGCTTATGTTCAGGCCTCACTCAAAGGGCAGCGCCCGGCCGATGGCTATTTCGTCGAGTTCTGGCGCACGCTGGTCGAGTACCCCGAGATCATCCTCTGGGACCGGCTCTTCGACGAGGGCAAGCACCAGGTTCTGGCCGAGGTGCAAGCCGTCGTGAAGGGCATCCGCCCGAATCTTCAAGTCGGTTTCCACATCGAGCACGTCAACTCGTTCAACCCGATTTTTCGCGCGACCCGGCGCTATGATGAACTGGCGAGCAAGGCCGATTTTCTGAAGATTGTTGTCTATAACAACTGCGGCGGCGAGCGCTACGCCAACTTCATTCGTAACGTTGGCTCGACCGTTTTCCGCGACGTTCCCCGCGAGGAATTGATGCGGTTCAACAATCATCTGCTGGACTACGGCGCCGAGGCGAGCCTCGAGGACCTCCCGCGGGCGGGGCTCTCGGCGGATTACGTGGCGCGCGAGACCAAACGCGCGCTGGCAGGCGTGCAGGGCCGGTGCCTGATTCTCCCCGGCATCGACATCGGCATTCCGACCGGCCCGAACAGCCGCAAGGCGTCGCCCGAGGACACCCACGCTGCCACGCGTGCCGCCCTCGAGGCCGGGGCGCACGGCCTTATTCTCTCGCGCAAGTACTCGGAGATGCGGTTGGCGAACCTCGCCGCGGCGGGCCGGGCGGTGCGCGGCGTTTGAGGCCCGCGGACCCCCGCCGACGGGCTTAGAAGTTCGTCTCGACCATCGGGCGAAACGTGAGTTCGTGCACGACCACGTCTTCCGGGGCGGTGACGCACTGCACGATCATCCGGGCCGCCGACTCGGGCCGGAGATAGTCGGGCCGGGCGTTGGGCCGGAAGGTGGTGTTGACCCCGCCGGGATAGACCGCGGTGACCTTGACGCCCACCTGGCGTGCTTCCTTGACGAGACAGCCGGTGAAGCCATGCAGGGCGTACTTCATCGACGAATAGACCGAGTAATTTTCCATCTTCGCGTGCACGATACTGCTGAGCACATTGACGATGTGGCCGGACCGGCGCGTGGCCATGTCCTTGAGGGCCTCGCGCGCCAGCAGGATCGGCGCCCGCACATTGACGGCGTAGGAGGCGTCGAGGTCGGCCGCGGTGATGTTCACCACTGGATCCTTGCGCTGGTTGAACCCGGCGTTGTTCACCAGCACATCGACTCGGCCTAGGGCGCCTCTCGCCTGCTCGAACAGGCGCGCCGGGGCTTCGGGGTCCGCGAGGTCCATCGCCTGCCCGCCGCAACCAAGCTCGTCCATCAGCGCTCCCAGTAGTGGCTGGTCTCGACCGGTGATAAAGACGCCGAAGCCCGCCTGTTTCAATTGCCGGGCGACCTCGCGGCCAATGCCGCGCGTCGCCCCCGTCACCAGTGCCGTTCGTGTCATGCCCCGGACCTTACAGCACCTCCACGGTCCGTGGAACGACGAACAGGTCACGCGAAGACGCGAAGACGCGAGGCAAGGCCCAAGACCCAAAGCCAGCCGAGGCTGCGATTGCCGAACCTTCCCTCCGCGCCGCGTAGGTCGGCAATCCAAGGGTGGACAGGCAACCGCGAATTGACGCGAATTGACGCGAATGAACCGGAAGCAAGGACACAACAGACTTGGAAGTCGACTTGGAAGTCTGCGGTACGACGAAGGCGATCTGATTACCAACCCGTGCAGGGGCGATCCAGCCGCGGTCCGTCACTTGGTCGGGTCGCCCTGACGATCTTTGACCCAGTCGATGTCGGTCTTGTCGGGCGGGCCATCGCACTTGAAGAGGCCGGCATGGCGGTCTTTGTACTTGACGGACGTCCACTCCGGGCTGCGGAGCTTGCCGACCCACCGTTTGATGACCGAGTGGCCGTCGAGGAAGGCGA
>Ga0233425_10002695_pt1 | contig 34152 bp, 29 predicted proteins | sample Watercolumn_Towu_2_FD_181712 | JGI IMG/M metagenome (GOLD analysis project Ga0233425, IMG submission 181712) | Freshwater microbial communities from Lake Towuti, South Sulawesi, Indonesia - Watercolumn_Towuti2014_140_MG | ecosystem: Environmental > Aquatic > Freshwater > Lake | place...
ATAAATAGCGCCACTGTGGCAGTTGGTGCAGTTTCCGTTTGTGGCGTTCACCGTGTCGTGGTGAATAGCGCCTGTCGGGTAGGTTGCTGGGCTGTGACAATCCGTGCAGCTCACATTGATCCCCATCTGGGCAGCGGTCGCACTGCCATCAGTACCAGCCCGACGGGCATAATTATTGTTATTGGGATCGACATGACAAGCAGCGCAGTTGTTATGATGCACGGCCTTAACCACATCGGTGTTCAGCCCTGCGTTATGACAGGTAGCAGCGCCACAACTTGCCTGGTTTTCTGGATTCCAGACCATATAGTGTCCGTGGGTCGCCGGAGCCTTCTTATCCCAGTGACAGGCAAGACAACCCGTCGGGTTTGCATTCGCCGCTATCACATCCCCCACTGTCTCTGCCGCATTGTTGGGATTGCCGGTGAGGCGCGTCGCATTGTGACAGGTCGAACAGACACCAAGATGGAGGGTATAGATCGCAGGCCAGGTGGCGACCGAATGACAGATGGAACACTGGGTTCCGGGGAGCGCCTGGGCAAGATCCGCCGCTTGCACAGCCACAGTATGACTGTGGCTGTGGCCATCGAAATATGCCGTATGGCAAGTGATACACTCACCTCCGCCGGCAACTGCACTCCCTTTAAGAGATCCATTCACGGCACTATGGCAAGTCTGACAAGTTCCATTGGCATGCGCCTGGCCTGCACCGACGAAAGGAGCTGCCGTTGCCACATGACAGTGAACGCAATTGGCCACTGCCACTGAAGAATCGGTATTCACCTTCACCAGAGTGCTATGGTCTTTAGTGTGTCCGTTGAAATAGGCGCTGTGGCAGGTCTGACAGTTCAGGTTCGCAACCCCCTTCATGCCGGTAGCGCTGCCGCCCAATGCGCCAGTGGTTGCGCTGTGGCAAGTTTGACAGCCAAGGCGTGCGTGCGTCTGGCCAGCAGATGCGTAAGGCGCTGCGGTCGCTGTAGTATGGCAGCTTACGCACAGGGGAACTGTTGTCATTGTGTGGTTATGGCCATGACCATTGAAATATCCGATATGGCAAGTCTGGCAATCAGCGCCCGCTGCCTTACCAGTAGCGCTACCGATCAAGACGCCAGTCGCATTGTTGTGGCAGGTCTGGCAGCCGGTTTTGTGTGCCTCACCAGCAGTGGCAAAGGGCGCGGCAGCGGCGACATGACAGTTGAGGCAAATTGAGACCGTGTTGAGCGAGTGGCTGTGAGTGTGGCTAGAGAAGTACACACCATGACAGGCAGTGCAGTTCCCTCCACCAACCGGCATAGCAGTTGCCTTGCCGTAGGCGGCCTTCAAGGTCCCATTATTATTGTGACAGGTTATACATTCGTCATGTACCTTCGGGTCAATACTATTGACAGGGACACCTGAAGACGAACCAGCTGTAGCGTTATGGCAGCTGATACAGCTGGCATCACTCTGAACTCGGGAGGAGTGATCTGCAGCAAGAGTCCCTACCCCTGCCGCGTGACAATGGGTACAGTTATTATTGATAGCATAACTGTTCTTGGATACATGGTGAATGCCGCTGGCTGTTAGTCCAAGCTTAGTGATGTGACAGTCCACACACGTCGATGTTTTAGTGGCGCCGATAGCACTGCCGTCCACACCATAACTCGCATCGCCGTCCTTGCGGGGACCGCCACCCTCGGCGGAGACATGACAGATACCGCAAGAACCACCGTGGAGATCGGAGACTATATTGGTTACCTGATTGTTGGCGTTATGACAGGTTGCGCAGTTGCCTGCCCAGCCGAAGGTGGTGTTGTCGTGGGTACCACCGCCCTTGAAGCCCTTGTCGTGGGCGTGACAGCTGGTACAGTTCGTTGTTGCCCGCCCAGCATGACTGTCGTTAATTGCTGGGAGATCGCCGCTGCTGGTGAAGTGAGTTGTTTGGGTATGGCAGACTTGACAAATACCGGTGGTGCTTGCACCTTGCTCGACGAACCCTCCATTAGGATCAAAGAATTTGACCGATTTTGAAGCAATGCTGTTGCGGATCAATTGACCGTAGATAAGTCCGAAGGTGTTGCAGGTGGCAGAGTTTTGGACCTGTGTTTGGGGGTCGGTGTAGTTTGGATTAATCGCGTTGGCGTCGAGTCGACCTTTCACGACAACCTGGGAGATGGTTGCGGAAACGATCAGGAAGGTGTTTGCCGTCGCAGCACTGTCGTGAACAAAGACCAAGCCCCGGTCTGGATTACTGAAACTCTTATTGGCCCAGTCCGCGTCAGTAGCTTGAGCCCCCGCTGCTGGCCAGTTGGCATTGGCAGTGGCATTTGTATAGGTTATGGTGGTCTGGTCAGCTGATCCGTTATAGGAAACAGCGGAGATCGTTCCCGTCACCAAATAGGGCGGCGTTGCTGATCCTGCCCAGTTCAACTGATCCTGATAATGGGGATTGTGACAATCCATGCAACCAACACCCCACGTCCCATGGGAAGCTGTCCCCATCGCGGTAGAGGAGTGGGTAGCTGCCTTAGGTTGTGTACCGGTTGGCCCATGGCACGTCATACACACAGCATCGACAATAGCCACATGATCTGGATTGGCATTCTGATTGGTTGGCGAGTACTGCCACCACAACGAATAGCTATGGCAATTCGAACACTTAACACCGTTCGTCTCGTTGTGGGGGGCATCAATCACCGAAGCCAATGCTCCTCCAGCAGCCAAAAGCACAACAGCACTTAACACTATACCTAGCTTCCTCATCGCAAATCTCCCGGTTTGCTGCTTCTATGAGTTACAACCTTAGTATCAATACTAAACCTGAGGTCGGCAATCCAAAAACGTAAGCCCCAGGGCTTCCTGAAAACAGTAATGCAGCAATACTTTACACTATTTTCACCACTACCTGCAACCAATAAAACAAATCACCTAGCGACTGATACGGATAGCCCACCCCTCTCAAGGAGAGGTGCCATGCAATCCTCACGCCGTGTAACAATAAAAATTCCTCCGTCGCTCTTCGCGCTATTTCTGCGGGCAGCGTGAACAGTCGCAACTCAACTGAAACAACCTCCCGGCGGATTCTACCCCACGACTGGGGCAAATAGCCCCTGACTCGCCCCGACTCACTCGCACCCAGATGCAGCAAGGCAAGGCCTGATCAGTACGCAAGACAAATGCACAAGAAATTGTAGTATTTTATCTCCAGATTATCTATAATTAAACAAGTTGGCTGCGTTCTTGCTTAACAAAGACAGTCCTTCAATCACTAATACCAGCTTCTGCCTGGCACTAGTACCAAATGAGCCCGATATGCGCTACCGGAAGGGAAAAATCACTGCTATCGTAATACCTCCCCTGCAATGGAGCGAAATAGTCTCCCATTGCAGGAGAAAGTTGCAGGGAGAATACCTTTGCGGGGAAGGCCATTCCCCCAAGGCCTTCGGTCTCATTGGTGGCACCCTATCAGGCGAAAAACTTGTAGCTCAGCTCGTCATCCCATTGCTAAAAAACGCGCGCGAATGCGGTGAAGCAAAGGTTGCCATGGACAACGCCATGGAACAGCACGGCACTCCCTCGGAAACCCCTTTCGACCAACGCGGCTGGGTGGCAGAACAAGAGGAGCTTGATAAAGCATTGCTCATGCTCAGCAAGAGCAACCTACGCCTGATCGGCAACTATCATATGCACCGTGTGGCGTGGGAAGATGATCCCGTGCGCGACACCCCTACCAAACTCGATAAAGTTCTTGGCAGTGGGAGTCGAATGTTCATGTTTATCGTCTCTATGGTCAACCCCGAATACCCGCTGGTACGCGCCTTCTACGAAGGAAGCAAAGATATTGAAGTTACAGTCGAAATCAACTAACTCCAGCCAGCCCTACAGATGGAACTCTCCTTGCTTCCGCTTCTTTCCCCTGTCCAAGGCGCTCCGACAGCATGCTTACGCTCAGATGTGCGCCAAGCCATTCTTATGGCTCTTCATGCTTTTTTCCTTTCTCTGCCCCGGAATGAACGCCCAGGCAACGACAATCGAAGGAATCATCTTGGACGACAAGGGACCGGCGTCAGCATCGGTCACTGCCTACAGATCCTTTGCCGACCTAAATAGCAAGACCAATGGCATCGCCTCCTCGGAAGGCTCTAAACCAGGCCAATACAAACTCGACATCCCGCCGGGGAAATATTATTTTGTCGCCAGCAACCACCCGAATTTTCCACCACTTTTCGCTTACCATGGTCTTAACCCCATCACTGTCGGTCACGCGGATCAATGGATTCCTTTTTTCCTGCAACCGGAACGCCCCGCTAAATGCGAGCCCGGATATCAGGGGATCGGCGGCACCGTTTACTACAAAGGGACCCCCCTCTCTCACGGGAGCGTCTCGGTCTACACCCTTGAGGACGAACCTTTTCGGGGGATGGGGGTACTGACAAACAGCATTGGAGAAAGCGGTAGTTTCTGGTTTGACTTGAGCCCAGGGAAATATGTCGTCATCGCCAGACAGCGCCAGGACGACACCGCCATCGGACCGCTCAAGAAGGGTGACCTTTTCTGCTACTCGACAGCAAATCCCATTGAGATTCACCCCGCCAATACCTGCCAGACTGACCTTCTATGCTACCCGCGAGACGACATGGAGCACTACCTCGCCCAAGGAGCGCAAGATCCCCGTGGGCGAAGACAAGATGCGCGTCGTGACGCCTCTCTGCAAAACGCCTCCATGCAGGAGGCGGGCACCAAAGGCGCCTCTGGCGGACCATTGGCCATCATTGCCGGCAGGGTCACCGACCTCGACGGCAGACCCATGCCGGGGCTGGTTGTCTCGGCCTACCCAGCGGATGACCTCCCCCTTTTCCAGATGTATGTCCTCCGCTTCAAATCTGAATTCATAGTCCCTACAGACAAAAAAGGCTTCTTCCGCCTTGAGGTGCAACCAGGCTCTTATTATCTTGTGGCTCGTGAGAAGGTCGGGGACGCCCCGAATGTTGGCGAGCACTACGGCCTCTTCGAGGGGAACGCCAACCACAGCCTCAATGTGGGGCAAGGCGAAACCAAGAACGGCATTCAACTCATTGTGGAGCCAATCATGCCATGAGGCCAGATTACTCCCCAGTGGCAGACCACTCTCTGCCAATAGACATAATGCCGACACAACCGGCCCTAGCAAGCACGAGTTCTTTCCCCACACCCCGAACCGTAACCTTCGTGACCGCCGCCTTGGCCCTGCTTCTCTTCGCTTCGTCATTGTGGGCAGAGGGGAAAGCCCCCCTCGGTGACGTAATCTTGGGCGAGGATACCGTATGGAGTGGAACCGTGGTAATTGATGGAGTAGTAGTGGTTGGGCGCAACGCTACCCTGACGATCCAACCAGGTACCACCATTCTCTTCAAACGAAGAGATACCAACCGCGACGGAATTGGCGATTCGGAGATTAGAGTCCTCGGGAAAATTGCGGCATCAGGGCTTCCCGACCACCCCATCGTCTTCAAATCGGGCGAAGCCCATCCTGCGCCAAAAGACTGGTCATATGTGCTCATCTTCACATCGGGCAAAAAGAATGTGATTGACTATTGCCAATTTCACGACGCCTTCTCCGGCTTGCAGGTCCACTTCTCCACCGCCTCGGTTTCCAACTGCCTGTTTAGTGACAATAACGAAGGTATCCGCTTTGGCCGGGCAAAACTTACGCTGAACCACTCTCTGATCACCCGCAACAATATTGGAGTCCGCTTCACGCGGATGGAAGGTCCAGTTGAAATCAAGAACAACGATATCTCCAGCAACCAAGTCGGAGTCTTCCTCGTGCCATCCGGCCAAAACATTGTAGACTTCTTTGAGCCAGGACGTACCGGCAAACCCTGGAACGAAGGCCACCTCGACATTACCGCAAACAATATCCACGCCAATAACGATTACAACTTGAAGCTCGGGGCAAAACAGCTCTGGGATCTGAAGATCAGCGATAATTGGTGGGGGACGACAAGTGAGCCCACCGCGCAGCAACGGATTTTCGACAAAGAACGCGACCAGGAGTTGGGACGCGCCATCATCACTCCTATGGCCTGTGCACCGATTCCAAATGCCGGCATCAGACAAATCACCGGCACCGCCCATGGCCAGTGACAACCAACACCACACAATTACCGTTGTCGAATACACCGATCCTGACGAAGCCTTTACAGGCTGGCTGGTGATCGACGGCGGCGAGCATGCCCTGTGCGCCGGTGGCATGCGAGTTCAGCCTGGCCTTTCCCGTGACCATGTCATTGCCATGGCCCAAAATATGTCCCGGAAGATGCGCATTTGCGGACTCCCCATCGACGGCGCGAAGTGCGGAATCGATTACCACCCTAACTCGCCCGGCAAACGACAGGCCATGACCCGATTCATGGCCTCGATCAAGCCCTATATCCAAGACCGCTACTCCATGGGGCCTGACTTAAACACCAGCATGGACGAGCTTGAAACCATTGCCCATGAGTTGGGCATCCCGTCGGTCAAAATGGCCATTGCCAAGGCTCAAGGAATGAGTATGCCAGCATTCCTTGACCGATACGCACTGCTCGGCCACAAGGCTATTGGCACATGGACCCTCGGTCGCTTGCGAGCCGGCTTTGGCGTAGCAATGGCAGCTCTCGCCACCTTACGCGCAATGTCAATCCCGGCGCATGGTGCCCGCATCGCGGTCCAAGGCTTCGGCAACCTGGCCAAGGCCGCCATCATTGCCCTGACCGACGCAGGCGCGAGCATCACCGCCATAAGTGATGCTCAAAAATGTGTGACCAGCCGCAACAATCATCAAGCCTTGCCTGTTCACCTGTACCTTGAGCACCCAGGCACACTCCTGCCGGAAAGGAATGAGGGCCACAACGTTCATACTGAGCCCAAGGACGCCATTCTATCATGGGAGTGCGACCTTTTGATTCTAGCGGCGATAGAGGGGGTACTCTCGGAAGACAATGCTGAGCTTGTCAGGGCCAAGGCGGTGATCCCGGGGGCCAATCTGGCCATTACCGAAAAGGGAGAAGAAGCTCTTTTTGAACGAGGGGTGGTCGCGCTCCCCTCATTTGTCGCTGGCTGCGGCGGCTCCCTGTCGATGAACGGACTGTTCGGGCCCGATGAAACGCCAGACCCTCGGCAGGTTTTAGACTATATCGCCCGGGCAATGGCCGAAATGGTCGAGAAGATCATCTCCAGAAGCCGGGCCGATGCGATCACCCCAACCCATGCCGCGGACATGCTTTGCCAAGAATCGCCAGCACCAACCAGACAGAGGCCTTACTCCTTACGTTAACGCCCCCGGCAATCTGTCTTCTGCGCACGAGTGACAAGCCCCGATCGGACAGGGCCAGGCCAAAAAAGCCGGCCGCGCCTCCGTCGGGGAGAACAATCGCTATCGCATACCTCTCCCGCCTTGACACCCCACCCTTGGCATGGCAATTAGGAGGCCCGACAAACTGAACTCAATTAAAGCCACCCACAGTGGGCAAAAAGACCAACAAAAAGTTGTCAACTCTTTACAATTACTAAACTATTAAAACAATTACCCTGTACATAAACTACTCCCTAATCAACGCAGATGCCTTCCCACCCCATCGACTTTGACATTCAGGCCCACATTTTTTCCACCCCCGAAGGACTTGCCATCTTTGACGAAAAAAAACGCTTTCAGCGTTGGCTTGACTTTGAAGGCGCTCTGGCCGCAGCGCAAGGAGAACTGGGGGTCATCCCTGCCGATGCCGCCGCCGCAATTTCGGACAAGGCCTCACTTGCCTATCTGGACATGGAGAGCGTCCGCCGTGACTACACAACTAACCGCAACTCTCTTGTGCCGATTATCAAAGCCCTCCGTGCTGCCTGCGGCCCGTATGCCGATTTCGTCCACCACGGAGCCACGACCCAGGATGTCATTGATACCGGGCAGGTCCTAGAACTCAAAGAAGTCTTCGCACTGATAGAACGAGACGTGCAGCAGATCATCCACCGGCTCATTGTCTTAGCGTCGCAATACCGGGACCTGCCTATGATCGGCCGCACTCACAGCCAGCAGGCTATCCCGATCAGCCTTGGGCTCAAGTTTGCGGTATGGCTGCTTGAGATCAGCAGACACCAAGACCGCCTTTCGGCCCTGCAGACACGTCTACAGACCGGTCAACTGGGGGGCGCCGTCGGCACCATGGCCGCCTTGGGCCGGGAGGGCAAAAAAGTTGTCGCACTGACCATGAAAAAACTCGGCCTTCGGCCAAGCGTTGCCCCCTGGCACACCGCCCGCGACACCTCAGCAGAGGCAGGGGCCTTTCTGGCCATGCTTACCTCGACTGCGGCCAAGATGGCCAACGAAATTTTTCAACTTGGGAAAACCGAGGTCATGGAGCTCCGGGAACCGGCACCGCGGGGCAAACAGGCGGGTAGCAGCACCATGCCCCACAAACGAAACCCTGTCCTCTGCGAAAGGATTGTGGTATTATCCAGTCATGTCAGAGCCATGGCCCAAGTGCTCACGGACGCCATGCTCCATGAAAACGAACGAGACCCCAGGGCATTATGGTCGGAATGGCTGGCCATGCCCCAGGCCTGCATCTATACACTTACCGCGCTTCATTACCTGAAAACAATTATTACCGACCTGGAAATATTCCCCGAACGGATGCTGGCCAACCTCCACCTCCACAGAGACCATATCGCCTCCGAATGGTTAATGTTCGCGCTGACCCCGATCTTGGGCAAGACCCACGCCCATGCCAAGGTCAGTGCCTTACTCGCACAGGCCAGCGACTCCAGCCAATCCTTGCGGGAACTCCTGACCAGTGATCCTGAACTTGCCGCAAAAATCCAGGCGGTTGACCTTACCATGCTCGAGCATCCGGAACACTATCTTGGCCTTGCCCCGGAACTCGTTGACGACGCAATCCGCGAAGTCACAGACAAAAGGATGTGAATGTCTCCCTGCCGCCTCTCAAGTCACATAATCGATTCACATTTTTTCGCCAATGGCTACGGCACCGACGAGGCGCGCCAAGTCTTCTGTGACTACCGGCGCATGCAGCGTTGGCTAGACGTCGAAGCAACATTGGCACGATGCCAGGCAGAGCTCGGCATCATTCCAAAACCAGTTGCCGACACCATTATTCCAACGGCCCGGCTTGAATTACTGGACATTACTGCCATCACCACCGGCATCACCACCACGGGTCACTCGCTCATCCCGCTACTGAAGGAGTGGCAGCGGGTCACAAACCCAGCTGCCGGGCAATTCATCCACTATGGGGCGACTACCCAGGATATCCAGGATACCGCCCAATCCCTGGAGATCAAAGACATCTCGGCTATCCTCTGCCGTGACCTGGAAACAATTATTTCCATGCTCGCTGAACTTGCCGACGCCAACCGCAACCTGGTGACTGTGGGCAGAAGCCATGGCCAACATGCGCTCCCCACTACCATGGGGCTAAAAATCGCCGGATGGCTTGATGAAACCCTGCGTAACCACGCCCGTCTAACAACCTGCCTGCCTAGGCTCCTGGTTGCCCAACTCTTCGGTGGTGTCGGTACCATGGCAGCCCTCTCACGGCAAGGGCTTACCCTCCTCGATCGATTTGCCTCAGCTCTTGACCTCGTGGCCCCACTCTCATGCTGGCACAGCAGTCGAGACCGGACGGTGGAATTTGTCAGCATCTTGGCCCTGATCACTGGTGGCTTGGCACGGATTGCCAATGAAGTCTGCCAATTAGCACGCAATGAAATCGACGAGATGGCGGAACCCTTTATCTTCGGCCAGATCGGCAGCACGACCATGCCCCACAAAAAAAACCCCGAACTGTGCGAACAGGTCGTTGTCCTTTCCCGCTTAGTCAAAGGCAATGCCTCGACCCTATTCGACTCGCTGTGCAACGAACATGAACGCGACTATAGAGCGGTGCGCCTGGAGTGGGTGGCCTTGACGGAGGCCTCGATCTTTACCTGCGCCGCCTTACGGATGATGAAGACCATCGTCGCCGGATTGACGATCAACAGGGAGCGAATCAAGGAGAACCTCGACCGTTTTTCCGTCCTGCTCTCCACCGAGGCTCTAATGTTTCTTCTGGGTAAAAAAATCGGCAAACAGTCTGCCCACTCACTTATTTACGAAGCATCGCTCGGCTGTAGTGGATGTGATCCCGACGGTCTCATCGATAGGCTCATGGCCCACCCTGACATCAAACAGCACTTCTGCCGGGAAGACCTCGAAAAGGCCGTCAATCCTACACTCCATACTGGCCTTTCAGAAGAGATTATCGACCGAGTCCTTGCTGAAGCTCATGCCCTACCCCGATCGCACCCCGCCCAGATCACGCCTTGTCAGCTCCAGGGCAGCGTACTATGTCAATGCTCCTAGGCTTGAACCACTTGCATCTCGATCAGAGATGGCTATATTGTTGCCATTATTCTTTTACCGTCGTTATTTTTTATTGAGGAACCACTATGCTGAAGCGCACTTTGAGTTTGATTCTCTGTCTCCTTTCCCTGATCTCGGTCTCTGCCTCGTCATCGCTTGCCTGCGTCGGCCGCACCCTCTACCTCGGCACACTTCAGACCAATGAAGACTCCCTGATGGCCGAAATGCTCGCCCTGCTCATTAATGAAAGGACCGGGACCACCATCCAGATCAGACCGTTCAAGACTTCGGAAGAGTTATACAGTGCCTTGAAATCACAGAAAGAACAGGAACGGGTCGACATTATCGTTGAAGACACTACTCAAGCCCTCGCCATTGCCCAGCAAAAGGTCGGCAACTCGCCAGATCAAGACTTCATTACGGTTAAAGCCCACTACGAAAAAGAGCTGAATGTCGTTTGGCTCAACCCCTTTGGCTACAGTAAAAAGGCCGGCCAACCATCCTTCAGCGCGCCACTGCTCCGCAAGGATATCCTGACCAACTTTCCCCTGCTACCGAGAGTCCTCAACAAACTGGCTGGGTCCATCAATGACAAGGCCTATCAAGATCTGATGACCGCGGTCAGCGGAGGCGACAAACCCAAGAGTATCGCCAAAGAATTCCTCAAGAAGCAAAAATTCATCTAATGGCATAAATCCCGCGACACATGTCTTCCCCGGGAAGGGAAACCCTATATGGCTGCCCAATCTGGTCTGTACTGTTGTCGCCAGCCCAAGCACTATCACTCTGTTGCTCCTAGAAGGTCGATCATGAACAAAATACTCGCTGCCCTCTGCCTGCTGCTCATTCTCACCACATCCTGCTCAACTCCCCCGCCAGGGCAAAAGCAGACGGACACGAAGCAAGATCGCCCAACCTACCGGATTGGCTACATGATATGCAACAGCGCCAATGAAACCAAGGCCCGATTTGAACCGTTTACAACCTATCTTAGCCAGCAACTCAACGCCAATTTCGAGATGAAGGCTATCGACACAACCAACTTCCTTAGCGAGGTTGATGGCCTAGACTTCACCCACACCAACTCATTACTGTACATCATCATGAACCGATTTCACGGTGTTGATGTCCTGGCAACCGAAAAAAAGGATTCTCTGGGCTCCCGCTCCCAGGGTGTCATTATCGCCTTAGCAAAAAGCAATATTAAGACCGTGGAAGACCTCAAAGGGAAAACCATGCTGTTTGGTCCTACGCTAGCCCCCACCGGCTTTATGAGCCAGGTCGACATCCTCCAGCAACACGGAATCGACCCGGAAAAAGATTTGGCCTTTTATACCGTGCCCAAAGGCTCCTTCAAACATGAGCAAGTGATTTTTGGCGTACTTTTTGAAAAATTTGATGCCGGTGCAATCCCCATCAGTGACGTGGAAAACATGGCGACGGACAGCAAAATTGACATGGAAGACCTGCGCATCGTCGCCAAGGCAGAGCCTATCCCCTACTGTAACTTTGCAGTTACCCAGAAGGTTGATCCAGCCTTTGCGCAAAAATTCAAACAGACCGTCCTGGCAATTACGCCTGAAACGACCGTAGAGTTTAACGGGGAAAGGGTCAAGGTGCTGAAACGGGCCTTGGCTGATGGCTACGAGGACACTAAGGATGCAGACTTCGACGTGGTAAGGGAGATGGCGAAACGCACCAATATGCCACCCTATCAAAAATTCTGATTTCAGGGCCGCCGACGATCACGCCTCGCTGGATGGGCTTACATTGTCCGGAAAATGGTTGACGGCCTAAAAGGATAGAATTTTCGTAACACGCAGGTCATAGCACTGTATCCACCATGATGCCTGTCTTTTGCGTCAATCTGGCAAGGAGGATCGGCAGGTCACCGATATCGATACTGATGTCATGAATACTTCTGCACACATTGCCGTCGGAGCAGTCATAGAGGTCCAACGCGACTCCATCATCGTCCGCCACTAGGGTCAAATAGATCCTAGTTCCCTGGGCCATAAACTGAGCATTGATCTCTTCGACTAAACGCTTCACCTCTCGCATCGCCGCGCTGTCCAGGGCAACCTTCCGCCGTCCGCGCCCCTCCCGACCATGGTCGGCTACCTCGCGTCGTCCGCCCAAAAGTCTTCCGATGGCCTGAGCCTGCTGAACGGCAACCGCCGGTTCAAGGTCTGGGCGATGCGGTTTGGGCAAAGCACTGGTGACAACAGCCGCCGGATCCTTTATTTCGTAGACAACCATACGCCACACGCTCCTTACGTTGATACTAATCGTATCGGCAGCACTGGCTCTCAACCATAGAGTATTCTCTCCCTGGCCTCTCCTCGGACGCCTAAGCCTTAGAGAATAATCTCCTCCCCCTCCCTGGCAAAAAAAATCTCTGGCCCGCCCTCTCCGCCTCTCTGGGCATAATCCTGACAAAGGAGATCAAATTGCCCATCGGTGCGCATGGGCTCATGGTGGAACAGGGCAAGGCGCTTGACCTGCCGACGCCTGGCAACGGCAATGGCCGTTTCCATTGGCGTGTGTCCCCAGCCCACTTTACTTGGGGCATACTCCCCTGCGGTATACTGGGCGTCATGCACTAGCAGGTCGGCGCCAGTGACAAAGTGCTCCAACGCCTCGTTCTGCTCCCGGGCCACTGTTTCACCCTCTATGGCCATCAGCTCATCGTATTCCGGTTCGTTGGGGTCGGTGCAAAACAGGTTCTGGTACGGCTCGGTATCATAGGCCGTGCACAACACTTTCCCCTGATACTCGAAGCGATAACCAAGACAAAGGATGGGGTGGTTAAGGTATTTTGTGGTTAGGACGATGCCATCGCCAAGATCAAATCGCCCCTCCTTGAGGTTGGCGTAGCTGATGGAGGCGGCCAACTCTGCCTGTCTAACCGGAAAGTACCTATAGGTCATCTGTCCGCCAACAATCGTCTCGAGGGTATCTCGCTCATGGCTCACCGGACCGAAGACCTCAATACGCGTGGAGGGGATATAGATCGGGGTAAAAAAAGGAAACCCCATAATATGGTCCCAGTGCGTGTGGGAGAGATAGATCGACGTCGTGATCGGACCTTTAGGTAGATCATGGCCCATCATGAAATTCCCTAACTCGCGCAGGCCTGATCCCGCATCAATGATTATCTGGCGCGGGAGATCATCAAACCTGATTTCGATACAGGCCGTATTCCCACCATATTTGCAGGTGTGCGGGCCTGGACACGGAATCGACCCACGAACTCCCCAAAACTTGACCCTCATGAGTTCTCCCGCTCGGTCAGTTTCAAAAATACCTGTGCCTTGTCGAGCTCCACCTGAACAATCTCATGCAGCGGCATGAGATCTGCCCACCGTAAGCCCATAATGTCCAAAATTGACATCAGAAACGGAGTCTCAGGAAACATATCGCCCGCCGAACCTATTTCGTAGATATTAGTGTAAAGATTAGCCAAGGCCACGGTAGCGACCAAGTCGCGGTACTCATCGGGAGCCTGCTCCGGGGCATGGTGCAGTGCCAGGCTATCGATGATACTCGGGGCGAGCCGCCACTTTTCACCAATCAACCGCCCGGCCAAACCGTGATCGACCCCCACAAGTAGTTGCTCGGCCCGCAACAGAGAGCCCTGCTCCAACGCTGCCAACTGCAAGGCCTGGGCGTATTCCTCGGCAAAGCAGGTATTCAACGGGATCTTTCCCAGATCATGCAGCATTCCGCCAACAAAATACTCCTCCCGCTGCGCACTGGGAACACTCCTCGCCGCCGCCAACGCCTTGGCCGTAACCCCCACACAAATGGAGTGCGCCCAAAAGGCATCCATGGGCAGGGCCGTAAAACAGGACTTCTTACCCAAGGCGCCCACAACCGCTGTACTCAAGGCAAGATTCTTGACCGTGTTCAGGCCCAGCATGATGATGGCCCGGGCTAAGGAGGAGACCTGATTGGGCAACGAATAATATGCGGAATTGATCAACTTAAGGACATGCCCGGTGAGGACTGGATCGAGGGATATGACCCGGTTCAGGTCGTTGGCGGATGTTTTCGGGGAATTACAGACCTCGAGAACCTTGGTCACCGTGGTGGAAAGGCTAGGCATCCGGTCAATATAGTCCTGTATCGTTTTGTGTAGTTGCTCTGCGATATCCATTGAACTCCTTAGCCGGAAAATGGGATACGCCCAGGCATTGAACCAAGGCGACTACCTAAGAATATCATGGTACGCACCACCGGTTCCAGTTTTTTTATAGCTCAGCCTGCTCCCGATTGAACTTCACTGCGTCCTGGTAGGTGATGCCATGGCCGCCAAATATGTCGAGGGCACTGCCAACTGTCACGTCAAGGCGCCCCTGCCCCAAAGTTCTTACTCGGTATAAGTCCTCAAGATTCTTCACTCCTCCGGCATACGTCGTCGGAATAGGCGTCCAGGCACCGAGATCAACAACCAGGTCCTCGGCTATGCCAGCACACTTACCTTCGACATCAACGGCATGGATCAAAAACTCGACACAAAAATCGGCAAAGTACGCCAAGGTATCAGGCCGAATTACCATCTCCGTAAACTTTTGCCAGCGGTCGGTGACGATATAATACGAATCACCACGCTTCCGGCAACTCAAATCCAAGACCAGTCGCTCCCGCCCGACCTTGGCCTCCAACTCTTTGAGCCGATGTTCCAGCACACGGCCATCTTGAAAGACATACGAGGTGACAATAACGTGACTTGCCCCTTGATCGAGCCAGGCAGCCGCGTTATCCGCGGTAATCCCGCCCCCAAGCTGCATCCCACCAGGATATGCCGCCATGGCTTCAGCCGCTGCTTGATCACAACCAGGGCCTAATTTGATGATATGCCCCCCCGTCAAGCCATCCTGACGATACATCTCCGCATAGACGGAAGACGGTTTCTCCGATGCAAAGTTGGTGCTGAGCCCCCGAGCCGTGTCGCTCAGGGTGGAGCCAACTATCTGTTTCACCTGCCCCTCGTGGAGGTCAATACAAGGCCGAAATTTCATGATTCTCCTTCATCAAACAAAACCGGGAGACGCGCCAAAAAAAAAGTCCCATCAGCCAACAATTGGCAGATGGGACTTGCTGCGTATAGACGATCAAACAGGAAGGGCCCATGCGGAAATAACCTGCGCGCAACGTCTCAACCTTCCTTGGCGGACACTCTCACCGTTTGGGCCATTGCCAGTCACTCATAAGCCCAACAGCGTAAACCGCCCGCCTCGTGTTGGGACTAAAATGTCGCACCCCATACCACCATGCTGGTGGGGTCCAGACGCAACGATTTCCCAGGCGCAACACAGCCAGAGGCATCCTGAAGTACATTCAGAAAAATCTTGCTCTCGTCCCCCGACTCAGGTTGCAGCATAATGACGGTGTCAAACAGGTCGCCATAGGCGTCACAGGGAGCCGGGATCACACCCGCCTCACCCTGTGACTCACGATCCGTAACGGCAGAAAACCAGATGCTCATATTGGCCTCTTTCTGCAATTCCCGCATATCCGTCAACATCTGACGGTCAACCTTGGCAAAATCAAGACCATCGATGATCATGCAGCATGGACGAAAGATATCCTGATAAATCAAATCATTAAGTCTCTCTTCAAGTTTCGGACGGCTAAATGACGAGGCATTGAACGTCATGATCATTCGATTCTTGCGCACATCCATCTGCACCTCGCCCATATCTTCATGCTTGGCGCTGGCACTGATGTCGCTTACGATATCGTCATACCAGGCCTTGGTCTTCTCGATGCTCTCGCCAACGCTGACATGGACGACCTGCTTGCCCCGCAGAATGCTGTCAAGGGCGATTTGTACCAGTATGGCGGTCTTGCCGAGTCCGGGCCGAGCCACAACCAAGCCCATCCGCGCCACATCATTTCCCTTGGCATCACGGTTGAATGCCCCCATCGGATTTTTTGCTATCAGATCTGTTTTCAACATAGTCTCTGCCCCTATAGTTAAGTGTCGTAGCGCCGGTTCCCCGAACGGTTACTTCTTCTCCTGGGCCGCTTTTTTCGCAGCGGCGATGACCCCTTCCGCCACGTTTCTCGGTACCTGACGGTAGGTGGCAAATTCCATGGTAAACTCCGCCTTGCCCTGGGTCAAGGAACGCAATACCGTGGAATATCCGAACATCTCGGCCAAAGGCACCTCAGCCTCGACAACCGTGTACTCACCCTCTTCAAACGTGCCGATGATCATGCCGCGACGCTGATTGATACTGCCCATGACCGAACCTTGGAACTCAGACGGGCCTTCAACCGCCACCTTCATGATCGGCTCCAGGAGCACAGGGTTTGCCTTCAAGTAGCCATCCTTAAAGCCACCTCTGGCTGCCAGCTGGAAGGCGATGTCGGATGAGTCAACCGAATGGGCCGCACCATCGTTGATAACGCAGCGAACACCAGTGACCGGGAATCCTGCTAGAGCGCCCTTTTCTAAGCTGCCGGCAAACCCCTTGTCGCACGACGAGATAAACTCGCGGGGAATCACACCGCCGACGATCTTGTCAACAAATTCATACTCGCCGTCCTCGAAGGGCTCCAGGTAGCCGGCCACCCGGGCAAACTGGCCTGAACCGCCGGTCTGCTTCTTGTGGGTATAATTGAAATCCGCCCGGCCGGTGATAGTCTCACGATAGGCAACCTGGGGTGCGCCCACGTTCACCTCGGCGTTGTACTCACGCTTCATCCGCTCGATATACACCTCCAAGTGCAACTCGCCCATGCCCGAGATAATGGTCTCGCTGGTCTCGTGATCGACAAAGGTCCTGAAGGTGGGATCCTCCTTGGTAAACCGGTTCAAGGCCTTGGACATATTGCCTTGGGCCTTGTTGTCCACCGGAGTGATGGACAGCGAGATGACCGGGGCCGGCACATGCATGGAGCTCATGGACATATTGACTTCCGGGGTGGTGAAGGTGTCACCCGAAGCACAGTCGATGCCGAACAGGGCGACGATATCGCCCGGCCCTGCGGATTCGATCTCCTCCATCTCGTTGGAGTGCATCCGCACCAGACGGCCAACCTTGGCCTTCTTGCCAGTCCGGCTATTGACGATGGTATCGCCCTTGGCCATGGTGCCTTGGTAGGTACGGATATAAGTCAACTGGCCGTAGCGTCCATCCTCAAGTTTAAAGGCCAAGCAAACCAAGGGCTGCTTGGGATCGCTGGACAGGATGACCTCTTCTTCATTCTTGTTCAGATCGAAGGCAGTGTTCTCGATCTCGCTGGGCGCGGGCAGGTAATCGTTGACGGCATCCAGCAGCTTCTGCACACCCTTATTCTTGTAAGCCGAGCCAATGAGCACCGGGACAAACTCAAGGGCCAAGGTACCCTTGCGAACGGCATCCTTAATCATCTCCTCGGTGGGATTGCCCTCAAGGACAGCCTCCATCAATTCATCGGAAAACATGGATACCGCATCGAGCAAGGTCTCCCGGGCGGTATCGGCATCGGCCTGAAGCTCTGCCGGGATGACATCCTCTCGGATCGTTTCCCCGTTGTCGCCTTCAAAATAGACGGCCTTCATCGTGACCAGATCGACCACCCCCTTCAGGTCGCTCTCAAGGCCTATCGGCAACTGCAGGGGGACTGCATTCAAGCCCAGCTTTTCACGGACCTGGGCGGTAACCCGCTTGGGATTGGCGCCAGTCCGGTCGCACTTGTTGATAAATACCACCCGCGGAACCTTGTAGCGGGTCATCTGCCGGTTAACGGTGATGCTCTGGGATTGAACGCCGCCAACCGAACACAGGATCAGCACCGCGCCGTCAAGCACCCGGAGCGCCCGTTCAACCTCAATGGTGAAATCGACGTGACCAGGGGTATCGATGATGTTGATATCATGATCCTTCCAGGTGCAGTACGTGGCCGCCGACTGGATGGTGATGCCCCGCTCCTTTTCGAGCTCCATGGAATCCATGGTGGCACCGACCCCGTCCTTGCCGCGGACCTCATGAATGGCGTGAATCTTCTGGGTATAGAACAATACCCGCTCGGTCAGGGTGGTTTTGCCCGAGTCAATATGGGCGCTGATTCCGATATTACGTACTTTTTCCAAATCCTTTTTCATCTGTGCTTCCTTTTCAGGTAGTTCTGAAACAATATGCCACGGAGTTGGCGCAGCCCAGGACACGACGCTTGCGGGGAGGCCGTGGTGTTAAAAATAAAAAACGGCCCCAGAAAGAACCGTTTATCCTTACAAAAAAATTTGACATTACTACACGGTTGGTCAATGAATGTCAACCCAAAAGCGCAAACATCATTTGCCGAAAGTTGCCTGAAACAAGTCGGAAATCGCCTTCCTCCCGGCCTCGGTCAGATTCCTTGTCCCTGAGCAGGCAAGGGTGTCATAAGAAATCCGCGGGGTATCCTCCTGCCAGATCCCGCCCTGCCAACTGTACCACTTCTCTCTCTGCTGATCGAAAACACTCAACGGCCGATTGAACAACTTCGCTAACTCCACCGCCCAACCGGTCCCACCTTTCACCGTGTTATCGTCAAGGATCAAGCCGACCACCAAGACCTGATGCCCTCGATTGATCACATGAAAAATGGCCTGCAAAACCTTGCGAATCTTCTCAGCCCCATAATAGGTCCGGTTCATCATCTTGGAAGCGATCTCCATGCTAATATCGCCCCGCTGCAGTTCTTCCTCGCTCAACATCACGACTTCCTTGGCGCCATGCCGGCTGATCTGGTGTCCGGAAAATGTCAGGACACACTCATCTTGCCCCCACTTGACTGCCTCTTCGCCAAAGGCCGCTTCCGCACCCTTGAGCCCACTGGTAAACACCGTGCATTTTGATATCTTCATCACTCACCTCCCATTTATCAATCATCTTTGCCAAAAAACTCCAACATACTCTCTGAAGAGTTTCAACAAAAAAAGGCTTGTAGGGGATAAACCTCCTGCAAGCCTTTTAATTTTATTGGTGCCGAGACCAGGAATTGAACCAGGGACACGCGGATTTTCAGTCCGCTGCTCTACCAACTGAGCTATCTCGGCACATCAGGCTGGGCAACATAATTGACAGCCTTCGATCTGTCAAGGGAATTATCCAATACAACGAGACAAGGGACGAATGTTACTTTTCAGCAACCTCCATGGACAGCTCCAGCCCAGCCCCCAGTTCTTCGCCACCCCCTACGCGATCCTCCCGACCGCCCTCGACAGTCAACTCGATCAAGGCATCATCCACCAAGGTTAAATCGATTGGAGCAAGTTCCGAATAGCTCCCTGTCTCTACAGACGAAATATCGTCACGTCCCCCAGCCTGACCGTCATCCTCCACCAGCAAGGAGAGGTCCATGGTGTCATCGAAGCCCGCTCCCGCCAGGACTTCCCCAGATGATCCTGCCTGGGCCGCATCAAGGCCGCCAGGAGAATCCGTCAAGTCGGACAGGTCGATCTCCTCAAGGTCAAGGGTCCGCTGTCCCGAAAGAGTTCCGCTGGGCGGCTCCTCAGCAAACGGCGGTTCACCGTCTTCCGCACCCTCAAGGGTCAGGACCGACTCATCGATGTCGAACCCGCTTGGGCCAGCACCGGCCTCAGGCAACACTAAGGTTTCCTCCGGCCCTCCCTCCTCCTGGCCAGCATCGGAAGGAGGCACCTCCGCATCAGGCGACACAGCCTCTGCCGGCACTGAACGAACAAACTCCTCTACTGAAAGTTCGCTGACCGGACTATCAATGGACGGGATCTCACTGTCATCAAACTCAAGGGCGGGGGCCTCCTCTACAGCCAGCAACACCCCTCCCCCGCCAGCATCTCCGGCGGCAAAATCTTCGTTGGGAAGAGCAGATACGGGCTCTGGCGTTGGCTCGGACATGCCGAGTACTGAGCCTAAGAACATCTGACACTGGACGCTAGCGGCCGTCCCGCGAAGCCCCTGCCCGACGACAGTCAAATCACCATGGCACTTTTCGCAGGACGAAAGGTGATCAAAAGAAATGAATTTACATTGTGGACACAGCATCTTGCCTTTCCCCCTTCGAGAGTAAGAGCCTTTCCGCCAATAACATCTTGGTATTCGCCTCTGTGGATTAAGCGCCTTGTCCGCGCCCAAGTGACAAACCCTTTACCGGCGTAGCATCGCTCCAGCACGGGGGGGTATCCTCTAGCTGCCCTTAGCCGTCACAAAAAACTGTGCGACTCTGCCAAAGATGTACGAACGCACCCTTACACGCATCCGGCCAATCCTCCTACAGGTTTGGCTCCTAAAAATATCATAGAACAGGCCACACTTTGCCGTCAAGCAATTATCAGGACCAGAGAGAGCGCTGCCCCCCTGGCAAGACGCAGTGGAAATTCCCGGGCGAGACAGGTCTTGCCTTGCAAAATGCCCGGGATCAGGCTAAAACAGCCTGAATCAAAATAGTTTCCCTGTCCTGTTCATCGGCCATGCGGGAAATACCCCGCAGGCACATGGAGGTCCATGATGCGTTTCACCACAGTAAGCCGCTGCCTGTTTCTGCTCACCACCCTCGTGCTGGTCGGAGGATGTTCATCGAAAGAGTACTTCCGCCACCTGGCCTCCGACGCCTGCCTGGTCACTCCGCAGAAGTCCACCAGACAGGAGATCCAGGCCTATTTCGGCCCCCCTGACAAGAAACAAAACCTGGGCAACGGACTCGAAGAATGGACCTATTTTCAGCAGAACAAGAGCCTGCTTCGCAAGACGCCCTACGTGGGCTCCAAACTGGGGAGCGAGTATTATGATGTCCTGATTATCGTGTTCCGCGGCGACACCGTCAACCTCTGCAACTATCGGATGCTTTCAGACTTGGAGTTCAAAGACTCCAAGATCGATACCGGCCCGAAAGCTGATGCCAACTAATTACGCCACCGCCAGAGGGCGGATGATCAGAGAACAGCTCATCCCGCGGGGCATCTCAGACCCCAATGTCCTCAAGGCCATGGAGACTGTCCCCAGACACCTGTTCGTGGAAGATGCCCTCCGTGGTCAAGCCTATGGGGATTTCAGCCTGCCCATCGGCGAAGGACAAACCATATCACAGCCCTATGTCGTAGCCCTTATGACCCAAAGCCTGGGCCTAACGCCAGACTCAACGGTCCTGGAGATCGGCACCGGCTGCGGATATCAGACGGCGATCCTCTCCCAGCTATGCGCCAAGGTTTTCACTGTCGAACGAATAAAACCGCTGATGATCCGGGCGCGAAAATCATTTGACCAACTGCACTACCTCAACATTGTCTGCAAGGTCGATGATGGCACCATGGGCTGGAAGGCAAATGCCCCTTATGACGCCATCATGGTCACTGCGGCAGGGCCTGCTATCCCTGAAGCCCTGGTGGCGCAACTCGCCGAACAAGGACGCATGGTACTACCGGTGGGAGACCGTCAGAGCCAGGAGTTGGTGCTTGTCAGCAAAAAAGAAGGGCGCATCGATCAAACAACGATTGAACACGTCCGCTTCGTCCCTCTCATAGGCGAGCAGGGCTGGCAGGGATAAGCCTACCCACCGACGCCTCTCCTGCCGGGACCAGCCAAAGATTCTCCCCTTACCCCTTACTCCCCGTCCTAAACCGCCGCATCCTGACACTGAGCAGGATGCCTATACTCGCCAAATTCATCAGCAGCGACGACCCGCCATAACTGAACAGCGGCAGCGGCATGCCCACAACCGGCAACAGCCCCAGCACCATGGCCACATTGACAAAGGCCTGCCAGAACAACAAGGCACTCACCCCAAACGCCAGCAATACGCCGAGCTTATCCCTAGCCACGGCAGCGACGTTAAGCCCCAAGAATACCATAAAGAAAAAACTGGACAGGAAGACCACTGCGCCAACAAATCCCCACTCCTCCGCCAGTACCGAAAAGGCGAAATCGGTGTGGCGCTCAGGCAAAAAATCCAGATGGACTTGGGTCCCTTGCAAGTAGCCCTTGCCGAAGACCCGGCCAGAACCTACAGCAATTTTCGACTGCATAATATGGTAGCCTGTTCCCAGCGGATCATTCTCCGGGTCAAACAGGGTCTCGACCCGCTGCCGCTGATAGGGTTTGAGCCCGTACTTCCAGGCCATGGGGGCTATGGCGAGACCCACGATGATCAAAAAAATCAGCGTCCCGGTCCGAACCTTCACGAAAAGGGTCATTGAGATAAAGATAAAGACCAGCATCAGGGCTGTGCCCAAGTCAGGCTGTTTAATGATCAACCCCACCGGAACCAGCAACAACGCTGCCGGCGGCACGAGGTCGCCCAGACCAAAGCCCCGGCCGGTATCCTTGCGGCAATAATAACTGGCCAGGGTGATCACAATGGACAACTTGGCCAGCTCGGAAGGCTGCAACTTCACAAAGCCCAAATTGATCCAGCGCTGAGCCCCGGCCGTGGCCTTGCCAAAGGCTATGGCAAAAACCAAGAGGACCAGAACGATCCCGTACAACGGGTAATTCACCTTCAACAAGAAGTGATAATCAACGCTCATGATCGCCAGGATGACGCACCCCCCCGCCAGGTAGTAATACATCTGCTTCACAAAAGGCGACACCCCCGGATAGCCGACATAAGTGGCGCTATGAAGATTGACCAGCGACATGGCGACAACGGCCAACACTGCCAACAGCAGAAACCAGTCAAAATGCAGTAAAAGCCGGCGGTCAATTCGCAGCATGATCCTTCTCCGTGGTCTTCCGTGGCCGAATTTCCTTGAAATAATAGTCCAACAACTTTCTGGCGACCGGACCCGCCCCGGTTGCTCCATGCAAACCATGCTCAACAAGAACAGTGATAGCGATTTCTGGTTTCTCCGCTGGTGCAAAACAGGTAAACCAGGCGTGATCGCGGTAATTATAAGGGATATCCTTTTCCTTGAGGTGCTTGTACTGCTCAACCTTAACGACCTGAGCAGTCCCCGTCTTGGCGCCAACTATAATATTAGGCATCTTGGCAATGGTAGAGGTGCCATGCTGGGTATTGACTGCCGCCACCATGCCAGCCCGGATAAATGCCATCGACTTGACGCTGCCCATGGCATGGCCATCAACTATCGGCTCAAAGGTCTTCACCACCTTGCCACCACTATCGACGATTTCCTCGACCAGCTGCGGCCGGTAGCGGATGCCTCCATTCACCAAGGCGCTGGTCATCTCACAGATCTGCAGAGGCGTTGTGGAGTCATACCCCTGGCCGATTGACACTGACATCGTCTCCCCCTCATGCCAGGGCTGCCCATAACGTTTTCTCTTCCAGGCGGTGCTTGGGATCACCCCCGACTTTTCATGCTCCAGAATCACCCCGGTCGGCGCGCCGAGGCCAAGGCTCTTGGCGTACTCGGCCAGCTTGTCCACCCCCACCTTCATGCCGACACTATAAAAAAAGACGTCGCAGGACTCGGCCAGCGCCCGTTCCAGACTTACTGTGCCATGGCCATGCTTTTTCCAACAGTGGTAGTCACGGTTAGCAAAGCGCATCGCCCCATTACAAAAAAACGTGGTGTCGTTGTTGATGATCCCTTCAGACAGACCGGCCAGAGCAACCACCATCTTGAAGGTCGAACCTGGAGGATACTGCCCTTGGATGGGCTTATTAATAAAGGGTTTCATCGGATTTTCCTGCATAGCCTTCCAGGCCTTGGCCGAGATCCCGCCCACAAATTCATTCAACTCCAGGGGCGGCGAGCTGGCCATGGCCAACACCCGCCCAGAATCCACCTCCATCATCACCGCAGCGCCGGCCTTGCCGTCGAGGGCCTCCTCCGCCACCTCCTGCAGATCCCGATCAATCGTCAGCTTGATGTCTGCGCCCGGCAGAGGCTGCAACACCGAAACCTCACGCTGCTCAAAGCCCTGGGCATCGACCTCTACATAACGGCGCCCGGGCTCCCCGCGCAGCTCTTTTTCGTATATCCGCTCAAGGCCGAGCTTGCCGATCTGATCGTTCAGGTGATAACCGCCCTCAGAATCGTTAAACTCCTTCTCGTTCACCCGTCCCAGGTAGCCAAAGAGATGAGACCCCAAATTTTCGTACAGATACTCCCGAGAGGCCTGGACATCAATCCGGATGCCGGGCAAATCATAGAGATGATTCTCCACGGCGACCAGAGTTTTCCAATTAAGATCCTCTTTTAGGGTAATTGGCACATAACGGGGATAATCCTCCGCCTCCCTGATTCGATCCAACAACTCATTGACATCGGCGTTCAAAAGGGTGGCGAGCCGGGCCAACATCTCGCCAGGGTTGGGGGCGTCTTCCCTGGCCAGGGTCACATTGAAATAAGGCCGGTTTGCAATCAAGGGCCTGCCCAAACGGTCGGCGATCATGCCGCGGGGGGCATTCATCCAGTGCAACCTGATCCGATTGTTCTCTGAGGACTTAAAGAATTCATCCCCCTTGAGCACCTGCAGGTACCAGAGTCGAACCCCAAGAATCAGCGCGAGGCCGAGCATGAAGATGGTGGTCAGGCGCAACCTTTTTTTCAGAATCAGGAGTTCCGCCTCGTTGATCTGATCTATCCTGGAGATCACCGGTCGCATGCTCATCATCAAGCCTTGTAGTAATTTCCCTTCTTCTGGCCAAAGAAAGACCGTTTTTTAGGCCGCTTGTCGCACCTCGACATCACAAGGAAAAGGCAACGGTTCACCGGTATTACCAGGATGGTGATGATCAACGTCCGCTGGAGCATGATCCCCCACCCCCAAGGGGACAAAGGGGTATCTGCAAGCATCAGGCTGGAGAGATAGATAAAGGCGTTGACAAAGAGGTAGGATAACGCAACGAGGGGAGGCTGATGATTCAAGGCGTCGAGGGCGAAATGGCCCGCCAGCCCCTTGGCCACAAAAAAGATCATCAGATAGGCCATGACGTAGAGACCGAGGAAATGGCCTGAGAACACCTCCATGCCAACCCCGAGGAGCAGAGTCAGCACGGCACCGGGCCATGGCCTGAAGTACAGCGCCAAAAAAAGGATCAAGAGAAACAGCAAATCAGGAACGCCGACCCACTCCGGGAAGGCCTGAAAGAGGGTCGTCTGCAGGGAAATAAACAGGATGCCAAGCAGAAAAAAAATAAAGACTCGCATAGCGCCATCGGCCTCACTCGGCCAGGGGACTGGCCTGCAGAATGATGGTCACATATTCAAGTTCCCGGAAATCCACCGCCGGCCGGACCTCGATCGCATGAAACATCCCCCGCCTGTCCTTGCCGACATCAACGACGGTGCCGATGAGAAGACCTTTGGGGAAAACGCCGCCCATGCCCGAGGTGATGACCAGGTCGTCAACCGCTACCCCTTTTTCTTTAAGGACATAATCCAAACGATAGCCCTGACCTGTCCCTTTGATGATCCCCAGAGCCCGGCTGCTCTGCACAATGGCATCAACCGCCGAATTGGGATCCACCGCCAGAAGGACTTTGGAAAATCGTGGCGACACGTTGATCACCTGACCGACAACCCCTTCCACGGCGACCACCGGCATCCCCTTCTCGACCCCGGCGCTGATCCCCTTGTCGATGGTCATGGTCTTGAACCAGAGCGCCGGGTCTCTGCCGATGACCTGGGCGGTCAGCACCGGCGTTTGAATCGAGCGCGACAGACCAAGCAACTGATTCAACCGCACATTGGTCGCCACAGCCTCACGGTTGGCAGCATTCATCGCAACGTAACGCTTGATCTCCTCACGCAGCCGTTCATTTTCCTCGCTGACCCCAACCAGATTGAAATACCTATCCCAGAATCCGGACACAAAATGCCCGCCCCGGGACAGGACCCCCTGGAACGGGGCCAACGATTCAAAGGCCAAGCGGTGGGAGAGGCCAAATTCCTTGCGGCCAACAGTGGTAACGATAGCGGCGACAACCAATGCCGCCAGAATTGCCACTACGAAAAATCGTTTTACGGGATTATCTTTCTTTTTCCTTCGCTCATAGGCCATAAGGACTTAGCCGATAACGACTTCCCGCAGGACATGAATATTCTCAAGCGCCTTGCCGGAACCAAGCACCACTGAAGAAAGTGGGTCGTCAGCAATGATAATCGGCAGCCCCGTCTCTTTATTGAGCCGCTTGTCCAAATTCTTCAGCAGAGCCCCGCCCCCAGTCAACACGATTCCCTTGTCAACGATATCAGCCGACAACTCGGGAGGCGTCAATTCAAGGGCCATCTTGACCGCCTCGACGATGGCATCAATCTGCTCGGAGATGGCGGAGCGGATTTCATCGGAATCGATCAGCATGGTTTTGGGCACACCAGAAATCAGATCCCGGCCTTTGATGGTCATGGACTGATAGGGGCGCTCCGGCATGATATCGGCGATGGTGGTCTTGATCACCTCGGCGGTGTGCTCGCCGATGGCCAGGTTGTGATTACGCTTGATGTGATGCAGGATGGCTTCGTCCATCTTATCGCCAGCCACCCGCACCGAGTTGGCGTAGACGATACCGGCCAGAGAAATCACCGCCACTTCGGTAGTGCCGCCGCCGATATCAACAATCATATTGGCACAGGGCTCGGTGATGGGTAGGCCGGCGCCAATGGCCGCCGCCATCGGTTCCTCAATCAGATAGACCTCCCGGGCCCCGGCCGATTCGGCAGATTCCTTCACCGCCCGCTTTTCCACCTGCGTAATCCCTGACGGGACACTGATAATAATTCTTGGGTGAACAAACGAACGCCGCTTGTGAACCTTGCTGATAAAGTAGCGCAGCATGGCCTCGGTCACCTCAAAATCAGCAATGACGCCATCCTTGATCGGCCGAATTGCCTTGATGTTCCCAGGCGTTCTGCCGAGCATCATCTTGGCCTCTTTCCCCACCGCCAACACCTTGTTAGAACGCAAGTCCTGGCGAACCGCCACCACAGAAGGCTCTCGCAACACGATCCCCTTCCCTTTGACGTACACCAAGGTATTGGCCGTGCCAAGGTCAATGGCAAGGTCATTGGACATCCAACCAAACAATTTATCAAACGGCGAAAACATCGAAAACCCCTTCACTTGTGTTATTAAGGCGTGAGAACCCCACGAGGGGTAAACAATTACACCAATGAAACAAATAAATCAACTGAACAAAGAGGCCTTTGACCGGCAAGATGGTCGAAGGTATAAAAAACCCTTGCAGAGCAAAATCTGGTATGGTAAAAGCTCCCTAAATTTTACGGGGCTATAGCTCAGCTGGGAGAGCGCTTGAATGGCATTCAAGAGGTCAGCGGTTCGATCCCGCTTAGCTCCACCAATTTGACAGCAAACGGCATCCAGCGCCGTCCAAAAAACCCGCACAGCTTAAGGCTCTGCGGGTTTTTTATTATCCGGCAAAGTTCGCAGTGGTACGGTAAGCCCTAAAGGGATGTGACTACCCACGGCGAAACCCTTTCGACGTTACAAAGCCTTGCCTGATCTAGAGGAGTGGCCATGAAAAAAGCCAAATACACAGTCGGGTTGTTGCAACTCGCCTTCTCCGCCCACCCAGACGACAACCTCAAAAAAACCCTGTCCTGGGTTGCCCAGGCGGCAAAGCAAGGCGCTCAGGTTATCTGCCTGCCAGAACTATATCGCTCCCAGTATTTTTGCCAAAAGGAAGACTCATCTCTCTTTGACTTGGCCGAAACCATTCCCGGCCCCTCAACCGAGGCATTTCAAAAAACGGCCAAGGAGTTGGGCGTCGCCATCGTGGTGCCGCTATTTGAGAAACGGGCGCCCGGCCTCTACCACAACAGCGTGGTGATGATTGACGCCAGCGGGGACATCCTCGGCATCTACCGCAAGATGCATATCCCCGATGACCCAGGCTACTACGAGAAATACTATTTCACGCCCGGCGACCTAGGGTTCAAGGCCTTTCAGACCCGGTTCGGCACTGTCGGCACCCTGATCTGCTGGGACCAATGGTACCCAGAAGCGGCACGGCTGACCGCCTTGCAGGGGGCGTCTGTCCTGATGTACCCGACGGCCATCGGCTGGCATCCGGCGGAAAAAGACCGCTACGGCTCGGAGCAGCGGGACTCCTGGATCACCATCCAACGCTCCCACGCCATTGCCAACGGCGTCTATGTGGCTGCCGCCAACCGGATCGGCCATGAGCAACCGGTTACCGATAGCGACGGTATCCTGTTCTGGGGATCTTCCTTCATCTGCAACCCCCAAGGCGTCATCCTGGCCCAAGCCTCCATCGACACGGAAGAAATTCTCTTGGCCGAGATAGATCTCACCCAGATGGAGACCATCAGACGGAACTGGCCCTTTCTGCGGGACCGGAGGATTGACGCCTACGACGGGATCACCAAGCGATTCCTGGATAGAAAGCCATGAGCCCCCCTCCCTATAGACTTCCAGCCGAGTGGGAAACGCACCGGTCGACAATCCTTTGCTGGCCCCATCAAAAGGCGGATTGGCCGGGAAAATTCATGCCGATCCCCTGGGTGTATACCGAAATCGTCAAGCATCTCGCCGCGTCAGATGAGTTGGTGCGGGTCATCGTCCAATCGGCCCAGGAAGAACTCAAGGCGAAACGATGCCTGGAACGCGCCGGGGTGGCCTTAGCCAATATTCAATTCATCATCACCCCAACGGATCGCGGCTGGATGCGGGACTCATCGCCCTGCTTCGTCAAAAGGGGGCCGGAGACCGTGGCCGTCAAATTCGCCTTCAACGGCTGGGCGAAATACGCCAATTGGCAGCAGGACCGGCATATCCCCGCCACCTTAAGCGCGGCGCTGTCGCTTGAACTCCGGGAGGCGCTGCACCAGGAAAGGCCGGTGGTGCTCGAGGGGGGGGCTATCGATAGCAACGGGTGCGGCACCTTATTGACCACCATGGAGTGCCTGCTCGACGAGACGACCCAGGTGCGAAACCCCGGTTTCAGCCGTAAAGACTACGAGGCCGTCTTTAAGAAATATCTGGGGATCAGCAACGTGATCTGGCTCAACAGGGGCATCGCCGGTGACGACACCCATGGTCATGTTGACGACCTGTGCCGCTTTGTGAACCGGGACACCGTCGTCCTCTGCCGCGAACAGAACCGCCACGACGACAACTACCGTCCCCTGGCGGAAAATTTTGAGCGGTTGCACGACGCCCGCCTGGAGGATGGGGCAAGGCTCAACATCGTCTCCCTGCCCATGCCGAAACCGCTGCTCTTCGAAGGAGTACGCCTGCCGGCCAGCTACGCCAATTTCTACATCGCCAACCACGCGGTCCTGGTCCCCACCTTCAACGACCCCAATGACAGGCAGGCCTTACAGATTCTCCAGGACTGTTTCCCCGATCGCCAGGTGGTTGGCATCCATGCCGTCGACCTGGTTTGGGGGCTGGGGACGATCCATTGCCTGAGCCATGAAGAGCCGCTGTAGCACCCTCCCTGGCAGCAGGAACTCTCCGCCCCCATTACCTCCCTTCCGCCTTGCCCATCTCGTCCCGCCACCAAGCCAGGGGATGCTCCCTAGCCATGGAGTTGTTTGGAGATCAGCACCGCCGCCTTCCTCATATCCTCAATATTTCTATGCTGATAAATCGCCGAGCCAATAATGGCGTGCAGCTTGTCGCCGACAAGTTCCATGCAGCGGGAAAGATCCCCGCCCTGCCGGATAAAGCCATTGCCGCACAGGACATACTTCCCAGCCCCCAGCTTCTGATCAAGCAGTGCTTTGATCTGTTTCACCCACGGCAGCTTATTCCCGGGCACAAGGAAATACTTCACCCCCAGGTCGATGGCCAGGGAATAGATCCTGAGCACCGCCTCGTCGGCGACATACCCACCCTCGCTGACCAAAAAGTTGGGATGAGTCATCACCCCGCCCACAAGCACGATGAGACCTTCGTCTTGAAGTGACTTGATCCAAACCTCCTGGATTTTCGGTCCCGTGAAGGGGTAAATGATCACCGCGGCGACCCCGGCCCGTTTTAACGTCCTGGCAAACTTCGCCCCGGCATCGGTCACGCCGCTGCCAATCTTCTGGTGGTCGTAAATAATCGGGATATCGCCCAATGAGCTTCGCACAAGATCAACGCACGACTCGATCCCCGTGTTCAACTGGAAAAATCCAAACTTTACCGCGCCGATGTTCTCGACAAGCTCCAAGGCGGCGACCAAATCGTAAAACCACGCCCCGTCAACATCCATCGCCACAATGAGACTCTTCTCTGTTCGAATGATCGGCTGCATCGCACACCTCTGTTCTGTCAAATCCCCCAAACCCATGGAGCCCAAAGGAGGATGGATAATAATAAAAGATTGCAGGACAACCAACAGTTGTCTCCATGATTGCAATCCGACTCACGCACTGAATCCAGAAGCCAGCAATCTTGGCGGTGGAGGCCGTTACCAGTTACTGACTCCAGAAGCGACCACTGTGTGCCATGGCAATTTTTGCCGCCAAAGCCCACCCTTGCTTGTTCGCCTCTTTACTCAAACTTCTGCCTCCTGGCCGCTGACTCATGGGAGGTTACCAGAATTTTCATGCTCTGTCTCCAGAGTTCCCAGATAGCCACTCATGCATCACTGGTAATGATGCCCGGTCACCCGCCAGAGCATCTCGATGGTGAGGAACGCCCCATAGCACCCCAGAATCCTGGGCATTACCCACGGCACACTGGGCCGAGCCCCGGAAAAAACTGCTTGCCGCAGCAGCGCCCTCCCGTCTGGCCGGCAGGAACCGGCGATGACAAGCGGCAGCAGTGGCAAAAAGGGGGCAAAGTAGCGTCCCTGCATCCCTTGCAACTCAGCGGCGCCGACAGGGGCCCACCACAAATACATCAGCGTCCAGACAAACCCTAGCGAGGCGATCAGCACCAGGGCGGACCAAACCCGGAGAAAAGGGGAAAGCGCTGCCTGGCGGTCGTCATCAAGGGCAATCACGACCAAGAGCGCCACCGCGTGGGTCCCAACCAGCCAGGGCGCCGTTGGGAGATCGAGCCAGCCCAGGGTGCCGATGAGTTCATGGAGGTACTGATTGCCATGGGTTACGAGATCATGGAAAAGCACCAGCAGATACTGCAGGGGGTGGCCAAGGATCCAGCCAAGCTGCCCCATGGCGTCGCAGCCTGCCGCCATGGGCTCATAGTTGCCGCGCATGACCGAGACCGCCCACCACACGGCAAGGGCCCAGCCAATGGCCGGCAGCCAGTAACGAGCGACACGACAGTCCCGGGCCGAACGAAAACGGTTGGCCGGTATCACAACGTGTAATAATGGCAGAATCAAATATGCCTGCTTGCAGAGACAGAGAGCAACGGTTATAGTGCCCAGCCGGAAAAGATCTGCCGTCCGCACGAGCCGCCCTGGCACATAGGCCAGCTCCAGAACCAGTGCCACGTGCAGCATGGCCGCCGCGTTGATAAAACCGTCAGCAGACATACCGGCGCGCTGAAAGGCAACCACCGGGGTCATGGCCATCAAAAAAAACGCCCACTTACCAAAAGGCGCTCGGCGGATGGCACCCCAGGTCAGCAGCAGCGCCAGCAGCAGCCCCCCCAGCCTGCCGGCATACATGAGCAGCAGCGGTGAATCGGTGACCAGCCGCCCCAGAGCGACGGCAACTGTCATGCTGAGATAGGGGACAGGCGCATAGAGTACCGTGGGGAAATGGACGTAGAGCATCTCCTGCTCGTCGATGCGCAGCGCGGCCATCCGGCGGAGAAAATCAAGCGCCGCCGACCAAGACAGGGGCTCCCGGGTTGGCAGCCCCCAAAAATTCTCGGTTTCCCAAGTCAGCCGATAGAGCTCCGCAGGGACGTCATCGCCAAGACCGTTACCGAACAGTGTGCCACCGGCGAGCTGCCAGACCCGGAAATAGTGCCGCCACTCGTCAGCCACCTGATAGGGGGGCAGCAAGAAAACCAGCGCCACTCCCGACAAGAGGCCAAAGAGTAGAAGAAGATTTGCCGGATCATGCCACCACTGGGGGGCAGGCCCAACATTATTGTTGCCCTGTGCCATAAACCACATAATCCTAAACAGATCCTGATCGAGTTAAAACATCATGAGAAAAACGCACCGTCCCGTTATGGACACCTCAGCCAAGGTCTTGGCCTGTACCCTGAACGCCGCCCCATCCATGACCGACCGCAAAGGCGCCGCCTCCCACGCCGCACACGGCAGGACCTCCACAGCCAACACCACGAGCGGCCATCTCCATAAAGTCCATCGGGACGAACACCTCCAGGCCACCATCAGCCACTTCGACGAACTCTCCGCCCAGTACGACCACTATGCCCTGAAGCGGCAAGACTATCTGGGCGCGGTGGACCACATCATACTCGACCAGATCGGTCGCCGCTCTCCCTGTTCTTACCTGGACGTGGGCTGCGGCACAGGTCGTCTGCTCGCCAAGATCCAACATGCCTTCCCCGCCAGCCACGGCTTCGGCATCGACGTTTCCTCGCAGATGGTGGAAACCTGCCGCGCCAAGGGCCTGGATGTGGCCCAGGCGGACTTTTTCGCCTTCCAGCCGACAACGCCCTTCGACGTTGTCTTCCTCGAGTTCAACGTCTTCGGCTACCTCATTGTCCAGAACGGACTGTCCGACACCATCCGCCACCTTCGCCGCCTGGTTGGCGACCGTGGCGCCATCGTCTTCGATATCTTAAATCCCCTCTGCCTTACCTACGCCCGACTGCGGCAAACACTGCCCACCGCCGTCGAACGCTGCTGCAACCTGCTCATCAAGGGCGGCGAGGCCCAGTTCACCTACAGCGTAGGCGGCAACCCTATCACCATGGGGCTCGCCTGGTCCGGCAGGATCGAAAGCAGCTTCCGCGAGGCCGGCTATACGGTGCAGCGGCATTCGATCAAATACGCCGATCACCGCTGGCTGAAGCCCCTGCCCCGCCTCCTCACCTCACAGTTCCTGTTTGTCGTCTCGCGCTAGCAGCCATTCTGGTTTCAGCCCCGGCAGCCGGGTGAGCCGCCAGGCGCAGTAGTGCACCCAGGGCTCGATGATCTGCCAGATATTGCCGAGATTGATATAGGAGTAGTTGCGCAGCTCCGGATACTGGATCTCGACGGCCACCGGCAGATACCGGGCCTGGTGATGCAGGAGCCAGATGGTGATGATGTGTTCGAACTGGTAGCCGAAGTGCTGACTCATGGAGTTCAAACGGTTATTCCAGGCCGCCATCCTGACCATCCTTGGGCCGCAGGTGATGTCGGTGACGTCAAAGCCGGTGATCCAGCGAAAAAGGGTGGAGAAGGGCCGGATCAGCGCCCGCCGCTGCCAGGGGGTCTGGGTGGCGTTCTCCCGCTGAAGGAACCGGCTGCCCAGGATATAGTCGTAATCCCCGCCTTGGGCGAGCTGGATAATCTTGACGATCTCCCGCGCCCGCACCTTGTAGCTCCCCTCCTGAAAAACAAAATGGGTCTTATCGTGGAGGCGGCAGTATTCCAGCATGGCGGCAAAGGCCGCGCCCACCCCTTTATTCTTCTCATTCCTGATCACGGTGATCTGGTCGCCGAACGAGTCAAGGATCTCCCCGGTACGATCACTGGATCCATCGTCAATGATGAGAAGCTCGTAGTCGATGCCCAGCGGCGGCAGGGCCGCCAAATGGTCCTCAACCACCAGTCGCGCCACGTTCTCTTCGTTATACATTGGCGCTGCGATGAGATAGCGCCGGTTTTCCTTTGCGGTCATGATGTGCCACACTCCTGTTCGTTCTGCCTTGGTCTGTTGCCTTGAGTTCTCCAGGCAGCCTAGCACGCCTTCATAGCACAACATGCCGCGCCATGCAGTAGGAAAATGACGCCCTGAGACAATCTCTCCATCTAGCCGTACCCCTGAGGCAAGATCCCTGCCGGATCAACCACCCCGAAAC
>Ga0233425_10002696_pt1 | contig 34143 bp, 31 predicted proteins | sample Watercolumn_Towu_2_FD_181712 | JGI IMG/M metagenome (GOLD analysis project Ga0233425, IMG submission 181712) | Freshwater microbial communities from Lake Towuti, South Sulawesi, Indonesia - Watercolumn_Towuti2014_140_MG | ecosystem: Environmental > Aquatic > Freshwater > Lake | place...
GCTGCCGATCAGCTTGCCATCAGCTATTACCGGTCATTCGGGCTTCCGGTGAAGATCGTCAGGCCATTCAACACCTATGGGCCGCGCCAATCGGCCCGGGCATTCATCCCTTCCGTCATATCCCAGATCCTTTCGGGGAAGGATGAGATCACGGCCGGCAACCTCCATCCCACCAGGGACCTGACCTACGTGACCGACACGGTGAACGGATTCCTGGAGATCGCAAAAGCTCCCGGACTGACCGGCGAGATAACGAATATCGGGATGGGGAAGGAGATCAGCATGGCCGACCTGGTACAACTGATCGCACGCATTATCGGGAAAGAGGTCACCGTTCGGACGGATCCCGGGCGTGCCCGGACCGAAAACAGCGAGGTGGACCGCCTCCTCTGTTCAAATACAAAGATCCTGAGTTCCACAAACTGGCGGCCTGCGCATGACCTGGCCTCCGGGCTGGAGCATACGGTGGAATGGTTCCGCTCCCATCTGCACCTGTACAAAGCCGACATTTATAACATCTGATCCCGCATCATGAAGTATGATATCCCGCTTTTTGACCTGAACTTCAACCGAAGGGAAGAACGGGCAGTGATCCGAACCCTCAGGTCCCGCTGGATCTCAACCGGACCAAAGGTGAAGGAATTTGAGGAGTTGTTTGCATCCATGCTGGGGATTGAACATGCGGTTGCCTTATCCAACTGCACGACGGCACTCCACCTGGCTCTGCTCGCGGCCGGCATTGGTCCGGGCGATGAAGTGATAGTCCCTTCCCTCACCTTTGTCGCAACGGTCAATGCCATCCGTTATGTAGGGGCGATCCCGGTGTTTTGCGATATCGTCAGTGCAGCCGACCTGACCATCGATCCGGCGCAGGTCGAACAATTGATCACGCCGGCAACCCGTGCGGTGATCCCGATGCATTTTGCGGGATTTGCGGCCGATATGGACGCATTGTCCGCGATCGCTGAGCGGTCGGGACTGGTTCTTATCGAAGATGCCTGTCATGGCCCTCTGTCGGAATACCACGGGCGGAAGCTGGGGACCTTTGGCCAGTCGGGATGCTTTAGTTTTTTTTCCAACAAAAATATCAGTACCGGCGAAGGGGGTATGCTGGTGACCGGTTCCGGCAAGGTCGCCGAAAAAGTCAGGAACCTCCGTTCCCATGGGATGACCACGCTATCGTTCGACAGGGCAGCCGGACATGCCACCGGCTACGATGTGACGGACCTCGGGTATAATTACCGCCTGGATGACATCCGGGCAGCCATCGGAATAGTCCAGCTGCGTAAGCTGCCCCGTGACCTCATGTCCCGGAAACAAATCCGGGAAGAATATCTGGAACGACTATCCGGTATCGGTGAACTGGTTGTCCCGTTCAGAGAACGCCGGGAATTTTCCTCGAACTACATCATGCCGGTTGTCATTGGTCCTGGGCATCCCGGGAAAAGAGACAGCGTAAGGGAGTTCCTGCATATGAGGGGGATCCAGACCAGTATCCACTACCCTCCGGTCCACCGGTTCTCTGTTTACAGGGATCATGCAAAACCACTTCCGGTGACCGAATATGTGGCAGACAATGAGATCACCCTCCCGATGTTCTCGGGGCTTAAAAAAAAGCAAATAGCCTATATTTGTGACAGCATAGAAGAAGCGATGGTATGTCAAAGATCCTGATCATTTCGGCTCATGCCGATGACGAATCATTCGGTATGGGCGGCACCCTGCTGAAACTTTCGGAGGTGAAGAGCAACGAGCTTTACTGGTTGATCTGCACCTTCATCTGGGAGCCAAAATGGACGAAAGAGGCCATCCGGTCCCGGCTGAATGCCATCGACCGGCTGAATGAGCGGATCGGCTTCCGGGAGATCATCCGGTGGGATTACAAGGACAACTGCCTGGACCAGGTGCCGCTGAATGAGCTCCAGGAAGCAATGATCGGTGTGCTGGACCGGATCAGGCCCGGCGTGATCTTTACCCCTTCCCGGTGGGATTTCAACTTTGAGCACCGGATGACCTTCGACCTGGTCGAGATGTCATCAAAACCTTATTACTCGGGGTATATCAAGGAGATCCTGGCGTATGAGATCCCTTCTTCCTCCGATGCTTCATTCAGTTCCGGGACGATATTTCCTCCAAACACCTATTACGGCATTGAAGGATACCTGGAAAAGAAGCTGGAGCTGATGCAGCTTTTTGAAACCGAGCTGCACGCCCATCCCCATCCACGGAGCCGGGAATATGTTCAGGCGCTGGCCGTGAAAAGAGGAGGCGAGTCAGGATTCCATTTTGCGGAAGGATTTCACCTGTTAAGAACACTGAGGCCATGAAACGCCTGATCCTGGTCGGAGCCGATATCGAGATCATCGAACAGGTTGAACGGGCCGGCCGGTATTCGATCGCCGGAATAGTAGATAATATACTTACCGGCACGTACCACGGGTACCCGGTCCTCGGGGATGACGCTTTCCTGGTGGAGCATAAAGCCAGGTATGCCGGTTCGCTGTTATCCATCACCCTGGATGATGTGCTGGTCAGGGAGAAGCTATACCGTATGTACACAGGGCATGGATTCCGCCTGGCACAACTCATCAGCAAGGCGGGCACCATATCTCCCCTGGCCCAACCGGGCGAAGGCATCATCATCCAGAACGGGGTGAACATCGGGCCGGGATGCAGGTTCGGCGCCTGTGCCAAGCTCAACGTGAACGCCAACGTGATGCACGACGGACACTTCGGGGATTTTTGCACGTTCGCCCCGGATGTGGTGACTCTTGGGTATGTCGAGACAGGCTCCCATGTCTTTTTCGGTGCTAACGCAACCGTTCTCCCGCGTATCCGTATCGGTGACCACGTGATTATTGGCGCCGGCAGCGTGGTCACCAAAGACCTGGAAGGCGGGGCGGTCTATGCCGGGAATCCTGCGAAAAAGCTGAAAGAGCTGTAATCCATGAAAATCGCCATCCACCAGCCTGATTTTCTTCCCTGGCTGGGTTTTTTCCACAAATGGCAGATCAGCGATCTCCTGATCATATACGACGATGCCCAGTTCATCAAAGGGGGATGGCAGAACCGCGACAGGATCAGATCAGGGGATTCGGAGCAGTGGCTGACTGTTCCGGTTAATACGAAAGGCCGGTTGGGTCAGCTGATTTCCGAAGTGGAGATCAGTTACCGGAACGACTGGATCAGGCAGCACCTGAATGCAATCTCGATCAATTACGGCCGGTCACGGAATTATGCCAACGTCTTTCCTGCCCTGCAGGAGATTTATCAGGCGAGGTTCAGCACTCTCCTGGAACTGAATATGGCCTTCCTGAAACGGATCTCCGGTTTCCTGGGAATTTCAATCCCGGTGAAGTTTGCTTCCTCCTATCACCTGTCAAGCACCAGGACCCGGAAGCTGATCGACATGCTGAAGGAAGAACATGCCACCGGATATATCACCGGCCAGGGCTCGAAAGATTACCTGGAGGAAGATCTCTTCCGGAAGGAAGGAATCGCCGTCCACTACCAGACGGCCGGCGAGGTTCAATCGGCCTATCCTGAAGTGGACCCCGGAACACTTGGGTTGTCGGTCCTGCATGCCCTGTTCTGCGATCTGAAAATCAAAAACCAATAACGCGCCATGGATATCTCAGTGCTTATCCCCGTCAGGAATGAAGCCAATGCCCTGGGATTTCTCATTCCCCGGCTGCTGGCCGCCCTCGGATCGATGAACCTGAAATGGGAGGTGATCTTTGTCACAGATATCAATTCCGACAACACCTACGAAGTTCTTAAAGTATATCACGAAAAGCACCCGCAGATCAAGATCATCAAGCTTACAAACAGTTTCGGGCAGCACATTGCCATCTGGGCCGGGCTGCGTTTATGCAAAGGTAAATGCGCGGTGATCATGGACGGGGACCTGGAAGTGTTCCCGGAAGACATTCCGAAACTGTACCGGAAACAGCAGGAAGGATATGATATCGTTTACGGGCATAGTAAAACCAAGAACCGGTCATTGTTCAGGGATACCGCCTCGAGGCTCTTCAGACGGGTCATGAGCACGCTGACCGATTATACGATGGAAAGCAATTCCAATATGTTCCGTATCATCAGCCGGAGAGTGATCAACGAGATCCTGCGATTTGAGGAATATGATCCCAGCCTGACCTATATCATGGGGCTGATCAACCTTCCATCGGCGGGTATACCGCTCAGCTTCGGGAAACGGGAGCACGGCCGGACCAAATACTCCCTGAAAAAACAACTGAATTTTGCACTGAACTCCCTCCTGTCCTTTTCAACCACGCCTTTGCGGATGATCTCCGCTCTTGGCTTTTTCATTTCGCTGGCCAGTTTTATATACCTCGCGGTGGTGGCCATCCAGAAGCTGTTCGTGGAATATTCGGGCTTCGGGTGGGGGACGGTCATCGTGCTGATCATCTTTTTCGGCGGGCTGCAGCTTTTCGCCATCGGGATCATCGGGGAGTATATAGGGAGGATCTTTATACAGAGCAAGAACAGGCCCAGATATATCATCGAAGAAAAAACCGGAGACTTATAAATGAAGTACGTATATGTTATTCTGACCATCGTGTTCACCACTTTCGGGCAACTGGTCATCAAAGCCGGGGTCGACAAACTGGGTGCAATCCAGTCCTCCGGCTTCCACAGCACCTTCCAGTATTTCGTGAAGGCAATTGGCAATATCTGGATCATCTCAGGTTTGTTTTCAGCCCTCCTGGCGGCTTTTTGCTGGATGGCCGCCCTGAGTAAATTTGAACTGAGCTCGGTGTATCCGTTCCAGAGTATCAATTTCATTCTGGTGCCTGTACTTTCGGTGCTCCTGTTCCAGGAAAGCTTCAACCTTTACAAGGCGGCCGGTGTCCTGATCATCGTATTCGGAATATTTGTGTTTTCCAGGGGTATCTGACATGCCTGAGCCGAAAAATTCTGCCGGTTTCCTGATTCTGATCCTGGGGGTGAACCTGATCCTTAACCTGGGACTTGGTTTTTATTCAGGCGGCGGACACTCCGATGCCTCCGATTACATCACGCTGGCTATCCAGATCGTCACACAGCATGACTGGGGACAACTGATCATGGTAACCAATGGAAGGGAAGTGATTTCCCTGTGGCTGGTTTTGCTCACCCTGTTCATGCTGGTGTTCGGCGCGACAAACTATGTTGCCATTGTCCTCACCGGCTTGCTCGGGACGCTGGGAGTCTTCGCATTCTACCGGTTGATGCGTCTTTTCTGGAATGAACGGAATGCATTGTGCCTGGCCGCGATCCTTGCGCTTACCCCGGTATATCTGGTCATTTCACAAAATGCGCTTTATGATGGCTTGTTTATAGTTCTCCTTCTGACCGCGTTACGGTATTATTTCGTCTTTTTCACCACCCACACTGTCAGGCACCTCGTTGTCAGCGGCCTGATCTTCTCACTCCTGGCATTTGTGCATGGATCGGGATACCCATATATCTTCCTGGTCTGGATCGTCTTCCCGCTTTTCGACAAAAGCGAACACCGGTGGAAACACTGGATGCTCTTTTCCCTGGCTGCCGGAACGCTTCCCGTCATCCAGATGCTCATCTGGAAGTTTTTTCTCTATGGCAGCTTTTACCCCTACCAGGAACTTGCGCATGACTGGAGCGTGAATCATGATGCACTGACCATCGAGCCTGACGGGCTGAAACATATCCTGCGGTTCTTCCTGATCCTCATCCTGGGGTACACCCCTGTGCTGTTCCTGGTATTCTGGATCTATCTGCTGGATCTTCCCGTGAAAACGAAAAAACGATCGCTTGCGGGAATTGCTGTGCTTTTTGTGGTCATTACAAGCCTGCTTGCCGGCGGTGTACATATAGATTCCCTGTATCTGCTCATAGTCTTGCTTATCCTGCTCTATCATTTCGCCCTGAAAAGGGATCTTTCACAGGAGAACGGCCTGGTTTTTCTGTTCGGATTGCTTTCGGTCTTCACTTTTTCAATTTACATCCGCTGGTTCCCCAAGCCCTATTTCCATCAGAAGCATTTTATCTACCCGGTATTGTTCCTGATTCCGGTTTACTGGTTTTATGCCGGGAAGGTCATCCGGAATGAATATCTTATCTTTGGGATATTGATTGGCGCATTCTGTTTCCAGTTCCTGACGGATATGTACTTTCACCTGCCAAAGAACAAGGACAAATCCCCGCAAGGATTCCGGGTGAAATACTCTTCAACCTTTACTTATTGCATGCCTTACACCGATGAGGGGATTCAGAAAGAGATTGCAACCTGGTATAAAAACCACACGGTGAAGCCGGATGACTACATTCTGACGAACCGTCATGAACGATATGTCAACGCTCAACTGAACCTCGCGCAGAATCACTATCTCAAGATCACGGATTCATACAGTTTGAACCAGGGATTTCAGCAGCCCACCCTGGAAAAAACACTGGCACTGATTGACCGGTTTCAGCCGGTTTTCATTCACTGGGACAAAGCATTGAACCACTCTCTATATCAAACATTGAACAGGGACAGCAACAGGCAATTCCTGTTCTCCTATGGAGAACTCGCATCCGCCCTGAAGGACCGGTACACTGCCGTGGATTCCCTGGACAATGCAATTGTGTTCTTTCAGAGGAGATAAGCAACGGATTACCGGAATAATTATTAACACATCCATGGAATCAGAAATCTATAAAGACGGAACCTACCTGAACAACCATCCCGACTGGCATGAAGAAGATTCGGCATGGAAAGCGGGAAAGATCCTGTCGGCAATCAGGAGAAATGCACTGGCTCCTCGACACATTGCGGAGATCGGCTGTGGCGCCGGGGAAATACTGTCGCAGCTTTATCTGAGTTTTCCTGAAGATACGCATTTCACCGGTTATGAAATTTCCCCGCAGGCTTACCAGTTGGCGCTTTCAAAGACAAAAGACAGGCTGGCTTTCTTCCAGGGAGGTTTGGATCAGATCGGGCCCGGAAAATTTGACCTGATCCTGGTCATTGATGTCATTGAACATGTGGAGGATTGTTTCGGATTCCTTCGAAAACTGAGGGAGAAGAGAGCCACTGTATTGTTTCACATACCTTTGGATGTGAACGTGAAGAACCTTGTTGGAAAAAGATTCCTTGCCCACCGGAAAATATCGGGTCATCTTCATTATTTCACCAGGGAAACGGCGCTGGCCCTGTTACAGGATACCGGTTTCAAAGTGGTTGATTCTTTCTATTCAAACAGCTCACTGGAGGCCATCAGGAGAAGTGGGAAAATCAAGGTCTCACGGCTGTTTACAAATATTATACATCCTTTTTCCGCTGAACTGTCAACTGTTCTGTTTGGGAATTCCCTGATAGTAGTTGCTCTATAAAACCCACCACAATGAAAGTTTTACTTGTCATGAGCGGGAATATCCTCGGGGTGGATTCCGATACCCTGGAGGATTACCGTCTTTCCCACCCTTTTGTCGTTGAACAGGCCTCGCATCTGTCCCGGCTGGGCGTATCATTCTGTCTCTACCCGATCAAGGGGAAAGGGATCCTGGGGTATCTGAAGAACATCCGGCCGCTGAGGCACGCCATCCGCAGAGAGAATCCGGATATCATCCACAGCCATTACGGCCTGTCGGGATTTATCTCTGTTTTCTACCTGCGATGTCCCAAAGTGGTCACCTTCCACGGGACAGATCTGAACCTGGATAAGGAGAGGATGATATCCTCGGTGGTCAGCCTGTTCTCCGATTACCGGATCTTTGTCTCGGAAAAACTGGTTCACCGCCTGATCTTCAGGGCGACAAAGAATTTCCAGGTTATCCCCTGCGGGGTGAACCTGAATGAGTTCTATCCTGTTGAACAGGAAAAAGCGAAAGAACTTCTCGGACTGGATCGCACCAAAAGGTATATCCTCTTTGCTTCCGGTTTTGCAAACTGGATAAAGAATGCCACGCTGGCCTTTGAGGCAGTTCACCGGCTGAAGGAGGTGGAATTGCTGGAATTATCCAACCGGAAAAGGGACGAGGTAAACCTGCTGCTGAACGCCGTTGATGTATTGCTGATGACCTCTTTCGCCGAAGGATCACCGGTAATCATCAAAGAAGCAATGGCTGCCAATTGCCCGATTGTTTCCACTGACGTAGGAGATGTGAAGGCCCTGGTCTCCGGCGTAGATGGATGCTACATCAGCAGTTATGATCCTGTGGATGTGGCTGCGAAGATCTCTCTTGCCCTGGCGTTCAACGGAAGAACCAGGGGAAGGGAAAAAGTGCTGCATCTGGATAATGCCCTGATTGCGGAGAAAATATATAAAATCTATCAATCCCTTGTTGCATGATATCCGTTGTTGACTACGGCATGGGGAACCTGCGGTCGGTGGTGAAAGCCTTTGAGCGGCTGCAATGTCCTGTCGTTGTCACCTCTTCGGAAAAGGATCTGCTGAAGGCAACGAAGATCGTCCTGCCTGGTGTGGGTCATTTCGCCTATGGAATGAAAAAAATCGAGGGCTTGCACCTGAGACCGGTCCTGGATTTCCTCGTACAGGAAAAACAGGTTCCAGTGCTTGGCATATGTCTTGGGATGCAGCTGATGACACAATCCAGTGAGGAAGGCAATGCCGAAGGATTGAAATGGATCCAGGCGGAAACTGTCCGGCTGGATCCCGGAAATCTGAATCCGGGATTGAAAATCCCTCACATGGGGTGGAATACGCTTGGGGTCAGAAAAGATCATCCTATGGCCAGGCATCTGAAAGGCATGGAGACTTTTTATTTCGTGCACTCTTTTCATGTCAGGTGCCACAATCCGGAGGATATACTGTTCACCACCACCTACGGGATGGATTTCGTATCGGGATTTTCTCACAGGCACCTGACCGGAGTCCAGTTTCATCCTGAGAAGAGCCATGCGGCAGGTTTGCAAATGATCAGGGGTTTTATCGGGAGTTAAGGAGATATGTTCAGGCCGAGAATCATACCGGTTTTATTGCTGAAAGGAGACGGTTTGGTGAAAACCAGGCAGTTTCAGAAGGATAACGCGAGATATATCGGAGACCCAATTAATGCGGTAAAGATATTCAATGACCTGGAAACGGATGAGCTGGTTTTCCTGGACATCCTGGCCTCTCTGCGTGACCACTGTATCTCCCTTGAACTGGTCAAAAAGATCGGGGATGAAGCATTTATGCCTTTTGCCGTTGGCGGCGGGATCAAAACCCTGGATGACATCTACCGGCTGCTGCACGCAGGCGCTGAGAAGGTGATCCTGAACACGGCTGCTTTCCAGACTCCCCGCTTGATCCGGGAAGCCGCCGACCGGTTCGGAAGCCAGAGTATCGTAGTTTCTATCGACATCAGGAAGAGACTGACCGGGCGGGAAGAAGTGATGATGCTGGGAGGGACAGTGAAAACAGGGCTTTCTCCGGATGAGGCGGCAGTCAGAATGATGGACCTGGGAGCAGGGGAGCTGATGATCCATTCGATCGACCGTGACGGTCAGATGAGAGGGTATGATACGGCTCTGCTCCGGCGGATCTCAAACAAGGTCACCGTTCCCGTGGTCGCTTGCGGAGGTGCAGGAAACCCGGGCCACATGAAGGAAGCAGTAAGGGAAGGAGGCGCCCATGCGGTTGCGGCCGGAAGTGTATTTGTTTTTCATGGCCCCAGAAAGGCCGTTTTGATAAATTATCCTGAGAAGAACGAGCTCAATTCATTGTTTTCTGAAACGTGAATCATCACAGTTATGGATATACGAGAGAATAAAATCTGTTCGAAAGGTGTCTGGGATCTGACGGTTCCCGACATTGATTTTAACCCGGAAGGGATTTCCAATTATGCGAGATTCCAGGAAAGGATGATGTCAATGTATCCGCGTGGCAAAAAAGGGGAGGAAGAATGGAATGGCTGGATCGGGAGGATCCGGAAAGGGGGCAGGGGAAAACCTTACGACTGTATCATCGGCGTCAGCGGCGGGACCGATAGTTCCTACCTGCTTTACCTGGCCAAATCCTACGGGTTAAGGCCCCTGGCCGTTTACCTGGATAATGGGTGGGGAACGGATGTTTCTGTAAAAAACATCAAAAAGATGACCTCCAAACTCGGGATCGACCTTGAAACCTATGTGATCGACTATGAAGAGGTGAAATGCGTCCTGAGATCGTTCATGAGAGCTTCCCTTCCCTGGGTTGATTACCCGACCGACCTGGCAATAAAAGCGATCCTGTACCGGATAGCAGTCCGCGAAAAACTAAAATTTATTCTGACCGGTGAGGATTTCCGTACCGAAGGGATCCAGCCGATGTCATGGACCAACGGTGATGCCCGGCAGTTACGTTATATCACCAAACGTTTCGGGAACATCTCCCTGAAGTCATTTCCGTATATCAATCCTTTTCACCAGCTCTTCAACGGGATATTCCTGAACATTCAGGTCATCAGGCCGTACTACTTCCTGGACTACCAGAAGAAGCAAGCACAGCAATACCTGAGTGAGCACTTTGAGTGGGAGTATTACGGAGGGCATCACCATGAAAATTTATTCACCCGGTTTGTGGTTTCTTACTGGCTCCCCAGGAAATTCAATATTGATAAAAGGATCATCACCTTATCGGCCCAGGTTCTGAGCGGAGAGATCACCCGTGAACATGCCCTGGAGACACTTCACACGCCTCCCTATGATCCGGCTGAGATAGAACGTGACAAAGATCTGGTTATCAAGAAACTGGACATAGACCAGGCGGAATTCGGGGAGATCATGAAACGCCCGAATAAGCTCTATACCGACTATCCTTCATATTTTCCGATTTTCAGAATCTTCGGCAGGCTGTCGACTTTCCTGTTCCGGTATATCTTTTCCTTCCGGCCGATGTCCTTTGAGATCAGCGATTTCATTAAACATAAGAAATGAAGCTGCTGATCGACATCGTTCATCCTGCGAATGTTCACTACTTCAGGAACTTTATCCTTAGGATGCAGGAATCCGGTAATACCGTTCTCATTACCGCCCGAAAGAAAGACATTGCACATCAGTTGCTGGCTGCATATAATCTTCCTTACCATGACATGGGAAGAAGCTGGAACGGGCCCGCCGGAAAGATGTTTTACATCCTGTGGGCTTTCCTCCTGATCCTGAGGCATGCTGTCCGGTTCCGGCCGGATGTGTACATCAGCTTTGGATCTTCCTATGTTGCATTCGTGGCATTCCTGTTCCGGAAACCGCATATCGTTTTTGATGACACGGAGATCGCGTCCCTGAACCGGAAGTTATACCTCCCTTTTTCCACTATCGTTCTTACTCCCTCCTGTTTCAATGTGGATTTCGGCCGGAAACAGAAGCGGTTCGAAGGCTTCATGGAGCTCTGTTACCTGCACCCGAACCAGTTTCAGCCCGATCCGGGCATTGTGAATAAATACGGGTTCCCCGAAAAGTTCATTATCATCCGGTTCGTTTCCTGGGAGGCTTTCCATGACCAGGGGCATCAGGGACTGAACTACGATTCCAAGAAAAGGTTTATTCAGGAATTGTCCAGGTTTGGGCGGGTGTACATCACCTCGGAAGCAAAGCTACCGGAAGAATTTGAACCATATCAGATAAAAATCCGCCCCGAGCATATCCATGACCTGATGAGATTTGCATTAATGTACGTTGGGGAAAGCCCCACTATGACCACTGAGGCAGCGCTCCTGGGCACTCCCGCGATCTGCATTTCATCCTGGGCCTGCGACTGCGGCAACCTGAAGGAACTCAGAAAATATGACATTGCTTACTGCTATCCCCCTTCCCGTTCAGGGGATGCGCTGCGTCATGCTATTGAATTGCTGGAAAGAGAACATCTGAAGGAGGAATGGGAGAAAAAACGGATGCGGCTTCTTGCGGATAAAATCGATGTTACCCGTTTCATGATTGAGTTGGTTCAACCTTATCAGGCAGCGTCTGTGCGCTGATGACCTTGTAATCTTCTGTCTATGATCCGATACTATTCCTGGGCACTAACGGAGAAGGCACTTTCATACCTCCCGTTCGGGAAACAGCTTTATTATGGCCTGGGCGCTTTGTACAACCAGGGCACCAAAGGAACCGAGGGCCCGATGCAATCGGCCATTAACATCGTCAACAATTCCCGGAAATTTCTAAGGCCCGGTGCCGTAATTCTGGATGTCGGGACCGGCTGGTACCATCATGAACCCTTCCTGTTTTACCTGCTTGGCGACTACCGGGTCTGCCTTTTCGATATCAAGGATAAATCCACGTTCAGGTATATCCGGAACTATCTGGATGCCATCCGGAAAAACATCCGGGATATCTCGGCCCAACTGGGTATCGATCCCGATGATGCTTTGGCCCGGCTTGCAAAACTGGATGCATGCACCACCCGCGGACAGCTCTACCAGGCATGCGGTTTCATCCCTGTGATTTCCCGCGAGACCGATTCCCTATTCCTGCCGGAAAACAGCATCGACCTCATGGTGTCGAATTGCGTCCTGAACCATATCCCCCGGGAGATCCTGCTCCCAGAGCTGAAAGTCCTCAGGGAGATCCTGAAACCCGATGGCAGGATGCACTTCCTGATCGGGCATGATGACCATTGGACTTTTTACGACCGCAGGGAGAACCAGTTCAACTACTACCGGTATTCTGACCGTTACTACCGGTTAATTTTTGAAACAAAACTGCAGTTCCAGAACCGGTTGGTCAAGGCGGAGTGGTTATCCGTCTTCAATGATTGCGGCCTGATTGTGGATGATTACCATCCCCATATCACTGAAAACTCCATTAAGGAGATCCGCAAACTCAGGGATAAGCTGGATCCGCGCTTCTCAATATACCCGGATGAGGAACTGGCCATTATTCACAGTTACGTGACATTGAAAAAATAAAAACAGACAGTATTTTCGCAGGAGGAGACAAATAAATGAACCGGAAGATAAAATTCGGCCTGATCGGGTGCGGGAAAATTGCAGAGCGTCATGCAGAATATATTAACCAGAAAGCCGAGCTGACAGGTGTATGCGATATCATTCACGGCAAAGCGAAAAGCCTGGGAGATAAATATCATGCCAGCTCATACGCTTCCCTGGAATCTTTGCTGGAACATCAACCAGAAATGGACATCCTTTCCGTTTGCACACCCAATGGCCTGCACGCCGAACACAGTATCAAGGCATTCCGTTCGGGCAAGCATGTGCTTTGTGAGAAACCGATGGCCCTGACCGTGAAAGATTGCGAAAAGATGATCAGGGAGGCCGAAAACGCCAACCGACGGTTATTTATTGTAAAACAAAACAGGTTCAATCCACCCGTCGCTGCCCTGAAAGATCTCCTCGACAAGAAAATGCTCGGGGAAATATTCAGTTTCCAGATGAATTGCTTCTGGAACCGGAACAATGAATATTACCGGGAGTCGGACTGGAAAGGGACAAAATCGCTGGATGGTGGAATCCTTTATACACAATTCAGTCATTTCATTGATCTCCTGCACTGGTTCTTCGGAGATGTCACCCGGGTCAGGGCCCAGACAGGCAATTTTCATCACCGGGACATCATCGAATTCGAAGATACCGGATCAGCAATCCTGGAATTCGAAAGCAACATCCTTGGATGTATTAATTTTTCCATCAACAGCTTCAAACGGAACATGGAAGGATCCCTGACAGTATTCGGGGAAAAAGGCACAGTGAAAATCGGCGGGCAATACCTGAATACTCTCGAATACCAAATGATCGACAATTTCCAGGTCGCGGTTCCGCAATCCTCCAATCCGGCAAACGATTATGGTTTCTACCAGGGTTCCATGTCAAACCACGATAAAGTAATAGAGAATGTAGTCGATGTACTGAACCATTCGGGGCGGGTTTCTGTTACAGGAATGGAAGGGCTGAAAACAGTTCAGATCATCGAACGGATCTATGCATCCGCAGAACATCCAGGGCATGAATAAGCCTCTGCGAAAAACTATCCAGCTTAGAGATGTAACATTCGGAGAGAAGGTCACCATCGTTGAACCGGTGAACCTGTACGGATGTGAAATCGGGGATTTCTCCTTTATCGGACCGTTCGTTGAAATCCAGCAAGGAGCTAAGATCGGTAAGCATTGCAGAATTCAATCCCACTCATTCATCTGCGAGCTGGTGTCGATTGGCGACCACTGCTTTATTTCCCACGGTGTGATGTTCATCAATGATACATTTGCTCTTGGACGGCCTGCCGGAGGGGATAAAAACCTCTGGAAAGCCACCGAAATCGGGGACCATGTTTCCATTGGCACAAATGCTACCATCATGCCTGTCAAGATAGTAGCTTCGGTGGTCATCGGAGCCGGGTCGGTAGTCACGAAAGATATTCTTATTCCCGGTATCTATGCCGGAAATCCAGCACGGTTCATCCGGAAAATCTGATCTTTATGCACGTTCCCTTTGTCGATCTCCAGGCCCAGTACCGATCCCTGAAAAAGAAGCTGGATAACGCAATTAGTGAAGTCATTGAATCCGCTGCTTTCATCAAGGGACCCCATGTGGAGGTTTTTGAGAAATCGTTTGCAGATCTTCATTCCGTAAGTCATTGCATTGGAGTGGCGAACGGCACGGATGCATTGTACATATCCCTGAAAATGCTGGGTATCGGTCCGGGTGACGAAGTGATCACGACCGCCCTCAGCTGGATCTCCACCTCCGAATCCATCTCGCAGACCGGTGCAAAACCGGTGTTCGTGGACATCGAACCGGATTTCTTTTCTCTGGACTGCCGGAAGGCCGTAGAAAAGATCACGCCGAGAACCAGGGCAGTCATTCCGGTTCATCTGTATGGTCATCCTGCCGACCTGGGGGAATTGAAAAGGATATGTGACCATCATGGATTGCTGATGATAGAGGATTGTGCCCAGGCTCATCTTGCACGATTCAGGAACCAGTTGGTCGGCACATTCGGGAATGCGGCGACATTCAGTTTTTACCCCGGCAAGAATCTCGGGGCATATGGCGACGGCGGTGCAATCATCACGGATGAACCTGAATTGGCGCAAAAAATGAGGATGTATGCAAATCATGGCTCACTGGTAAAGCACCGGCATGAGATGGAAGGGTTGAACAGCCGGCTGGACGGGCTCCAGGCAGCCATCCTGAATGTGAAATTGCCGTACCTGGAAGAATGGAACAGGAAAAGAGCAGCACTTGCACAGAGATACCACGGCTTATTAAAGGATGTCCCGGAAGTGGAGCTGCCAAAAACACGGGAAAACTGTACACATATTTTTCATGTCTATTGTATCCGCGTTCCAAAACGCGACGAACTCAGGAATTATCTGGCAAAAAACGGTGTCGAGACCTCTGTCCATTACCCGACAGCCCTTCCTTTTCTTCACGCATATTCAGGTCTGAACCATACTCCGCAGGAATTTCCGGTCGCATTTCATTGTCAGCAACGGATCCTGAGTCTCCCGATGTATGCTGAATTGACCCTTGTTCAGCAGGAATACATTGCCGGAAAAATCAGGGAGTTTTTTCAACAACATTCATAATATCCGGAAGAAATGTGCGGGATCTTTGGCATCATCGCAAAAACATATGATGATCCGACTCTGTTAAACAGCCTGTTGTTGAGACTGGCTGTTTTATCCGAATCGCGGGGAAAGGACTCATCAGGCCTGGCGGTAAGGAATGAACAGGCAAACTCGTTGAAAGTATATAAGGGCCCGGTTCAGGTGACTGAATTGCTGTCCTACCCGGAAATCAAACAGGAATTGAGCTCATGGACAGGCCGGACGATCGATTCCGGCCCTGCGCCCGGGCAACCCGTTTTCTTTGCCTTTGGTCATGCCCGGTTAGTGACAAACGGAACGCAACTGGAAGACTGCAATAACCAGCCGGTCGTGAAGGATGGGATCGTTGCCGTTCACAACGGGATCATTGTCAACGTTGAAGAGCTCTGGAAGAAATACCCTTCCCTTACCCGTTCCTATGAGATCGACACCGAAATCATGCTGGCGATGCTCCGCGCAAAGATTAACGGTTCCGGGAATCTCCGGCAAAGTATTGTTCAGACTGTTCAGGAGATTTTCGGGACTGTCGCAACAGCGATGTATGTCGCTTCCATGGATAAATGCATCCTGACCACCAATAACGGATCCCTGTATATCATGACCAATCACAGGGATCTGCTTGTTTTTGGCTCGGAAAAATATATCCTGAGAGAGGCAGGAAGGGATGAAAAAATCAGGAAGACATACCCGGGATGTAAAATCGTCCAGGTTAAACCCAATACCGGGTACCTGGTCGATATTCCCGGGTTTCAGATTCAGCATTTTACGTTTGACAATACTCCGGGAAATCAAAGGGAAACTGAGTTGGACATCCCCGCTTTTTCAGTCGACACTATGACACTTGGCGTGGACAGGGAGAAACGCCCGGTGATTGTGGATATCGGTAAATTCAGGCTTTCACCTGAATCAAATACCGAAGAAAGGCTCCTGGAGTATAACCTGGATGAAATCATTTCACTGAAAAGATGTTCCAGATGTTTATTGCCGGAAACATTTCCATATATTCAATTCGACTCCAAAGGCGTGTGTAATTTCTGCAATCATTACCAGCCACGATCCAGGGTGAACAACCTTCCGGAGCTCAGGAAACTGACCGAGCCATTCAGGAAGAACAACGGGGAGCCGGATTGTATCGTCCCGTTCAGCGGTGGTCGCGACAGCACATTCGCCCTTCATATGATCAAAAATGAGCTGGGATTGAATCCGCTTGCATTTACCTATGACTGGGGAATGGTCACCGATCTGGCCAGAAGGAACATTGCCCGTGTGTGCGGGACACTGGGTGTTGAGAATATCATTGTTGCAGCGGATATCCGGTGGAAAAGGCAAAATATCCGGAAAAATATTTCAGCATGGCTGAAAAAACCTGAACTGGGCATGGTCCCGCTGTTCATGGCCGGGGATAAATTCTTCTTCTATTATACAAACAAGCTGAAGAAGCAGGCAGGGATCACCCTGAATATCTGGGGGATCAACTATCTGGAGAATACCAACTTCAAGACGGGATTTGCAGGTGTTCCTCCCACTCATGATAAGTCCAGGATTTATGCATTAACTGCTGCTGATAAGATCAGATTATTCCGCTATGTTGGAAAGAACCTGGTCACCAATCCCGATTATTTTAACCAGTCGGTTTTTGATACCTTCGGGTCCTTCGTGGCAAGATATATCGCGCCTAAGAAGGATTATTTTCATTTCTTTGATTATTATCCCTGGAATGAAAAGGAGATCGAACGCCTGATTATCGGGAATTACAGGTGGGAAACAGCCATGGATACAAAATCAACCTGGAGAATTGGTGATGGAACGGCTAGTTTTTATAACTATATTTACTTCACCGTAGCGGGATTCTCCGAGAATGAAACGTTCAGAAGTAACCAGATCCGCGAAGGTATGATTACCCGGGAGGACGCCATGAATAAGATCGTTGAAGAAAACCGCCCCCGATATGAATCCATCAAATGGTATCTGGAAATAATCGGGCTTGATTTTAAGCCTGTTATTGAACGTATCAACAGTATACCTAAATTATACCGGAAGTCGGCAACACATCACATTTCGGATCACCAGGTGTAATGAAATCCTCACTGAAATCACGTATCTTCATTTCCCTGACCGATAACTTCCTGGTCATTCTGGCAAGTGTTATCACTGTAATCTGCAGGCCTAATTTCCGTCTGGGAGATATTAACCTGTATTATCTGGTTTCATTCCTAATCTTCCTCTGCATCTGGATGGTGGTTTCGCATCTCACCAATAAGTTCCGCCTGGGGGAAAAAGAAAACCAGCGGTCGGTGCTGACCTCTGTGTTTTTCAGTAATTTCATCATCCTTGCCATCGTTTCCACCATCGTATTCCTTTTCGGCGTCACCGGGATTTCCCGGTTCATGGTCTTCGGAACCCTGATCGTCGGTACAATCCTGGAAAGCATTGCCGGGATCCTCTATGTTTCGTTCCAGAATTCACCTTTTCTGATCGAATGGATAGGTCCGGAATATATCAATGGTCAGTTCAGGAATGGTGTGAAGAACGGGACTGCGAACGGGGAAGCTGCACCGAATCCCGTTTTCAATCTTTCGGAACTGGCGCATCACCAGAAGTTCCTTTCCCTGAAAAAATCCATAACAGAAGAAGCCGGAGAGGAAGTTGCTTCCTGGGTGATATCCCAGATTGATATCGCAAATCCTAAAACACTGCTCCTGGCAACCAGTTCACGCTTTAATGTGGACAATCAGCCGGAGGACACCTACACTACCATTGTAAACCTGACCCGTATTAACGATACCCAGCGGATCAATAAATTCTTTGAGTCGGTCAATGCCAAGCTCCCGGTTGGCGGTTTATTCATCGGGTGCGGGGAAACATACCAGTTACGGAAAGACCGGATCCTCCGTAAATACCCGCTGGGCCTTAATTACTTTATATACAGCGTGGATTTTTTCTTCCGTAGAATCTGCCCGAAGCTGAAACTGACCCGGAAGCTTTACTTTTTAGTCAGCCGCGGGAAAAACCGGCTGATGTCAAGGACCGAGACCCTGGGACGGCTGTTCTCGTGCGGATTCAGGATTACCGAAGAGAAACGGATCAACCACCTGCTGTTCTGGAAAGCAGTTAAAGATATAAAGCCGTTTTATGATTACAATCCAACCTACGGTATTCTCGTCAAGCTGCTCCGTGTCGGGAAAAACGGCAGGGAATTCAACGTCTATAAGATGCGGACCATGCATGCCTATGCCGAATACGTCCAATCCTATATCTACGAGCGAAACCACCTGGATGAGACCGGAAAGTTCAAGGATGACTTCCGGGTGACCACCCTCGGCCGGCTCCTGAGAAAATTCTGGCTGGATGAATTTCCTATGCTTTTCAACGTACTGAAAGGAGATATGAAGATCGTAGGGGTCAGGCCCCTCAGTAAACATTTTTTCAGCCTGTATTCCCCGGAGCTGCAGCAACTCCGCATACGTTACAAACCGGGGCTCATCCCGCCGTATTATGCCCAGTACCCCACTCCCACCTCCCTTGACGAGACCCAGGCCAACGAGAAGCAATACCTTTCGGAATACACTAAACATCCCTTCAGGACCGATATCAGATACTTTTTCCGCGCGATGTACAATATCGTGGTGATGAAAGCCCGAAGTAAATAAGAGGAAAAACCGGGATTTCATATAACCTTTGACCTGTTTTCCGGATTAATGGGAAAAACCATGGATCCGGAATTTTTTTTTGTACAGGTGCTGCACCCTGCCAGGCAGGATCCTCCGGAGAATCTCATCCGTTTCATCCGGTCACATCCTGAAGCAACGTGGTTTCATGTTCAGCAGGTAAACGGCTGTTTCCCCCGTTGCCGGCGTTTTTCCCCTGTGGTTTTCATGGCAAGGCAGAGGGAATCTGTTATAGGTGCTATCGCTGGAGTTCGCATGCGGCACCGCTCAAAAAGGTTACCTTTCCGGTATATCACCCGCTTACAGGTAAACGGGTGCCCGCTGATTGATCCAGGAGTTCACCGCAGGGAACAGGTCCTCTCCGGACTACTGGAAAAAATAAAAAACTATGCGGCAGATGATAACGCCGAGGTAGAAGTCAGGAACTATACCTGTTCATCCAGGGATCAGGAAACCTTGATCGCCCATGGATTTGGCCACATCTCCTGCCTGAACCTGGTAAAAACTGTCTCAACACCCGATCAGTTGTGGATGGATCTCAAAAGTAACCGGAGGAGGCAGATACGCAGGGCATCACAGAACGGAACAATTGTCCGGTCGGCCGGATCAGAAGCCGAGGTGCGGGATTTCTATGCAATCCTTACCGATCTGTATAAGCGGAAAGTAAAGAAACAAAAACCCCCGCTGGATTTTTTCATTGATTTCTTCCGGACAATCCAGCAGCAGGGAAAAGGGATCATTCTGCTTGCCTTTAAGGGAAAAACCGTTATCGGTGGAATAGTATGCCCGATCCACGACCGGCAAACGATGTACGAATGGTACGTTTGCGGCCAGGACAGGGAGTTCCCGGAACACTATCCTTCCGTAATGCTGACCTGGCATGCCCTGCTGTATGCATCCGGAAAAGGGATCAGAAACTTTGATTTCATGGGGATCGGAAAATCCGGGATTCCCTACGGCGTTCGTGACTTCAAGCTCCGTTTCGGGGGAGAGGTGATCGAGTACGGAAGATACATCCTTCCGTCACAAATAACCACCAGATCCCAAAGATCACCACGTAGAACAGTGCCCTGAGGAGGGTGTCATGCACCCGGATCATCCACTCCGGACGCCAGACTGCAACAAGCGATAACAACGCAATCCTTACTATATTGGTAACATGGACAATGATCACACCGGCAGGTATCCACCATATCTTCCGTATCCATCTTCCCGGAAACACCAGCAACAGCATTGCCAGCTGGAGGATCTGCTTATCACCTGAGCAATCACCGGAGATCCATATGGTGGCTCCATTGTCAAAACGCATCAGATTGCCCTCCTTTACCACACTCAGCCCCAGGATATGCATATCGATCCAGGTGACCTGATTAAGAACCATCCGGGCGAGAAAGCCACGGAAAAATTCCATCTGGGATTGAAGGGGATAATACTGGAAGTGATGCGCCCATAAACGGTAAGAAAAATGGATAAGAAGCGTTATCCCAAAGAACCAGAAAATATTCCTTAATGCTTTGTTCCCAGGATCCTTCCAGATATCCTTAAGCGAATGAAGGGATCGGATGATTTTAAAATCCAACATTGACCCCGGCTACCAGTGTATTTGTCTGACCATGCATGATCTCCGGGCCAAATTTAAGGTCACCGGAGCGGTTCGTATTCAGGTACTGTAACCAGAAATAAATCCCGCTGACAAGCTCATACCTTGCCATGAATGCAAACTGGCGATTCTGCCAGGTTTTATTCTTTAAAAAAGGGAAGGCATTCGCATCCTGAACATGTTTCCCGGCATTATCCCGGTATTGAAAATCATCCCCATGCTGCGCAAGTGTATATGAAGCCTGAACCGTAAGTCCTCTCAGGGCTTTATAAGAAACCGATACATAAAGGTCCTCCGAGTTATCACGCATGTAGGAACCCAGGTTATAGTGATTTGATGCGAAGGTTGTTGTAGAAATGTAGTGCTGATACGTAAATGGCTTGGTAATAGTATATTCGGCTGTCAGCGCCAGATCACGGAGCAGGAAGCCGCTTTCCCTGAAGCCGAATTTCCAGCTTGTGAAGTTGAATTTGTTTTTATCCAGGATATTGTTCACGGTCAGCTCATCGATGAACAAGGTGACAAACAGATGCAGGTGCCTGATCTGTCGTGAACTGATATCCAGGAACATCTGGGCATTTGATCCGGCATTGTTTGCAAAGTATGAGGAATGATCCACCGATTTGTAGAACAGGAACGGGATCAGGAAGGCCGGATTGATATCACCGCTGTAAATGATGGAATTCCCGAATGAAATGTTCAGCCGTTTCCACGGGGTAAATGTAAAGATGTTGGCCGCAATGTACTTGTTATGATATATGATCCGGTAAGCCCCGTTATCGGTATAATAGCTTCTGGCGCTATCAACCACTTTGCTCACCAGCCAGCCATGAATATAATAGAAATCGAACCATTTCACCGGATTCAGATGCAGCTGTATATAAGGAAACGAGGGAGCATGTCCGGATAAGATATTGGAACCATGGTAGTTATTCCCCCAGATAAAAAAATCCTTCAGCAGTCCGATTGATCCCCATTTCCAGGAAACACTGATCCCGCCACGCATTTCCGACCAGTCACCTCCTTTGCGCCCTCCCTCATTGACTTTATATACTCCCCCTGTTCCCAGCGTAAAATATTCGGGCTGCACGAGCAGTTCTGTTGCATAGTTATCCCGAAGACTGGCATATCCCCCCACATATTTTCCGAAATACATAAATGCCGACGCACCCCAATAGCGCTGGTACATGCTGCCATTCTCATTCATCATATAAAAGAATCCGCCTACCGGCCTGACCGATAGGGTGAAAAGCCTGTCCTTATACTGAAAAGCCAGGGGATTCAGTGGCACGGCAAAAGCAGGTTTCTTTTTAAAAAGGAATCCCAGTTTGTGGTCATACTCGATATAACATTCCCTTCCGGGTTTCGTGGTTCGTGGTTCGTGGTTCTGGTATCCGGTATCCGGTATCGGGTATCCGGTATCCGGAACCTTCTGATCCCCTGAATCATTTTGGATTTTTGTTGCTTCGTTACGTTGTTCCCCGCTATGACGATTTTGGAATTTATTTGGATTTTGGTATTTGGATTTTGGAATTTCACAACGAATATCCAGCTGATAATCCTGCCAGTAAAACTCCAATTCCTTTTTCTGCCTTTTATTTAAAGCCAATCCTGAACCTTGCCTGCTTGCCGGTTTGTCCGCCTGTGCGCCTGTCCGCTCTATCGCTTCCTTCAACTTCTCTGCAATATACTGTCTTGAATACGGTTTCACCACCGAATTGATTTCTATCACCTTCAGGTTCGCCAACTCATCCAGGAACTCGTAAATCCCGGTATTGTTGATGTCTTCATAAACCACCTGGCCTTCCACCGAAAGAACGAAGAGTACCGAAGCAAAAAGAACCGCTTTTTTCATGCCGAAGGAGGCGTATTTCCGGTTTGTATCACGGGTAAAGGTACGGAAATAAAATAATGCTGCCCGGTTTTCCCCGGGGCTGTGTTGGATTGCCCGGGAAGCATCTATCTTTGCGGGAAGGGAATGCCGGCCTTCATTGTTTGGTGAATACCCGGCCACATCATGAAACGATATCCGATTCTCAGAAATATTTTGTTTCTCTCCCTGCCGGCTTTGCTGGCAATACTGATCCTGCTGGAAATGTTTTTCCGGTTCGTGATCAGGGCCTGTGAATCGCCCGACAGGTTTTTCAATGAGCAGGAGAAGATCTATTCCTTCCGGAAGAAAGGGGAAACAGGCTGTTATACGGCCGGGAAGTTTGCTGAAGTCAAAGCCCGGTGGAGTATAAATAATTGCCTGTGGAACTATCCTGTCGATTATTTCCCGGAGAAAGAGCGGAAGCTGATCGCCGTAATTGGCGACTCGTTTATTGAAGCTCTGCAGGTTGATGTTGACAAGAACTATCCATACCTGTTGCACCAGAAGCTACAACCGGCCTGCCAGGTGTACGCTTTCGGGGTAAGCGGTGCCCCGCTTTCCCAGTATCTGCATCTCAGCCGGTATGTAAACCGGCACTTCAACCCCGATGTCCTGATCTTCAACCTGGTTCATAACGACTTCCTGGAAAGTCTTGCTGATCTTCACCAGGCATCGTGGTTCCTTCAATTGTCCTGGGATCCGGAAAAAGAGACATTCTCCGAAACCAACCCCCTGCCGGATTATTCGTCATCACAGTTTCATGCCTGGAAAAGATTTCTCCGGGAAAGCGCCCTCTTCCGGTATATCTGGTTTAATCTTGGCATCCCGCAGTGGTTTGCCGGGACCCGTCCGGCAAAATCCGAAGAGAATATCTATCCGGCTGAGCTGATCAGATATAAGCAGTTGATCATCGAAGCCACGGATTATCTCATCGGGAAAATCAGGGAGGAAAATGAAGGGAAGCGTATTCTTTTTGTATTTGATGCACCCAGGTATGCAATCTATCACAACTCATTGGATAAGAGCAGTGTAATATGGATGCACGGGATGGTGCGCAGGATCTGCGAAATGCACAATGTTGAGTATCTTGATCTCACCGGTTATATGAACCAGGACTACCGGTTACACAGGGTTCCTTTCAATCCTGAGGTTGACTACCATTGGAATGCTTACGGGCATCAACTTGTAGCCGATGCGGTCCTTGGCTTCCTATGCCAGAAAGACCGGCTCTCCCGGTGATCTTCCTTTCGCAGCAATAAAACCTTCATTTCATGCTGCCGCGGGAGTAACCCGGGAACGCGGGAACGAGTTTCATGTATTTGCTCTTTGGAAATATTGTACAAGTGTTCCATGTGCGGAGGCGGCAGTAAAAATCCCGGGTACAGTTCCGATGCAACAGCAAAAATACGCTGTTAACAAAAACTGACATCTTCCCATTCTCCCGAAAGTATATCCGCGTGGTATCCTTTAACTTTACGCGGCTTCGGAGAAGCCTGCATCAGGATGAAGTCCACGTCGAAAATTCTGGTTCTTGCCTGGATGGGGTTTGTTATCGGATACCGGGCGACCGCACTCACAGTCGATTTCACCGCTTCCTCCGTTTGCCTGGGAAGCCCTACCGTTCTTACCAGCCTTTGCACCCCGGCCGACAGTATCCTCGTAACCCTCTGGGATCTTAACGCCGACGGGAAGTTCAACGATGCACAGGGAACTGAAGTGGTGTATATTTTCCCGGCCGGGGGGATCCACCAGGTGGGGATCCAGGTAACCACCCTTCTGGGCATGGTGAAAGCGCTGTATAAAGATGTTCCTGTTGCATCTGTGATTGCCTCGTTTGCCGTGTCGGGTTCCTGTCTCGGGATTCCTTCCGTTTTCGAGAACACCAGCGAGATCCTCGCCGATACAGCTCAGTCGTTCCACTGGCGGTTTGGTGACGGATCTCCTGCTGATACTTCTCCGAATCCCGTGCACAGTTATTCAGCCATCGGATATTACCTGGCATCCCTTAAGATAAGTACCCTGGCCGGTTGTACCGACTCCACCTCAATGACAGTCCAGATCGTCCCCTCTGCAGGGCTCGGGATCCTTTTCAGCGCCGATACCTCTGCCTGGGATGGCACCCCTGTGGATGCTGAAGCTACCGGGCAATACGACAGCCTGCTCTGGAGCACCGGGAGCCAGCTTCCGTTGATCACCATCGAATCCCCGGGGATTTATTCGGTCACTGCCTGGCACGGGGTCTGTTCGCAAACGCTGACATTCCGCCTTTCCATCCATGTCCTGGAAGAACCTCTGATCATGAATCTTTTCACACCCAACGGCGATGGGCACAACGATACATGGATCATCAAAGGATACGATCTCTTTGGCGCCTGCCATGTAGCTGTCTACGATCAGTGGGGGACGAAAGTGTATGTTAATCCCGATTATCAGAACGCCTGGGATGGAATCTCCGATTACGGAATCCTTCCATCAGGAAGTTATTTCTACGTGGTGTATTATGAAAACGGAAGGATTTATAAGGGAACTCTTGCCATCCTGAGATGAAACGCAGGAAAACACGGGCCTTCAGAAGATTGTCAGGAACCCCGATCCTTTTCCTGGGACTCCAGTTTGCGGTGGCTCAACCCTCTGTCAATCAGGAACAGTACCTCCTGAATCCGGTCCTTTTATCACCATCCTTATTCATCAGGACAACTACTTTCAGTGGCTGGTACACTTTCCGGACCGACCGTGCCGGATTTCTCGGACGCCCTACCCTTCATTTGGTGGATATCTCCGGCATCCCCGGGAAGAATTTTCTGCTGGATGGTCAGCTTCAGTATATCTATTCAAACCTGTATCGCAGTCTCTATTTCACCCTCGGAGCCGGATGTCAGGTCCGCCTGGGAAAGGATGCCTTCCTCACGTTTTCCCTCAACGGGATGATATCCAGCAAAACCCTTGACCTCACTGACGTTATGGTGGATGATCCAAATGACCCCCTGCTCGTGAACCAGCAGCGGATATCACAAACCCATTTTAATATCGGAGCGGGAATTACGCTCCGGATCTCCCGGTTTGCTGCCTGTTTCTCTTCCCCCATGTTATTCAACAACCTTACGGGCACAGAAGCAGTCAGCGGGATCACCGAACTGGGATTGCAGCGGAATTTCCTGATATACCTTGACAACGAATTCCGTTTAAACCGTGAAGGAGGATTTCTGAAACCTTCATTTCTTCTCCGCCAGATCCAGCAAGGCCCCCTGGTCATCGATTTCTGCCTCCAGGGTGGAGTGACCGGGAAATACTGGGCATCGGTCCTATACCGGACCACCCGGATACTGGGTTTTTCGGCTGGCGTTGGATTCTGGCAGCGGCTGCTCCTCAGCTACAGCTATGAATTCTGTACCGGTTCCTCTCCTGGAGCATCCGGCGGAAGCCATGAGATCACCATCGGCTACCGTATCCAGAAGAAAGATACAGGCCCGGAATTAAAGGATTATTTCTCAGTGCCGAGAAAATGAACTATACCCGATGAATTCAAAACCAGTGGTTCCGTTGTCCCGTATCCGTCCTCCTGCCTGTATCCTGCTGGCCCTGTTCTTTTTTGCGTATGGCCAGATGGCAGGGCAGGTCGCCTGGAACAAGCAGGGCGGGGTGTGTTTCCGTGTTGACGACAATAAGCCATTGAACCGGCTCAATGATTTTGACAGCATTTTCTCAAAATACGGATTCCGGTTTTCGATGGGAATGAACTCCGGTGGATTTGAGAACAATCCCGCTTATATCTCCGGCGTCAAAGAGCTCATATCCAAAGGCCACGAATACATGGATCATTCCCCGGATCACCAGACCAATTACTTTTTTGTGGCAGATATCGCGGATACAACGCTATATTCGGGTGATCCGGGTGTTGACCATATCCGCAACGACACCATTTGCCTGAAGTGGAGCCAGGTGGACACGACGACCGTATCGGGAGAAGGGTATGTGAACATTAACGGGGACCAGGCCATCAGCGTCGGGCCGGGCGAGTTCCATGACCTGATTGACCCGGTGTATATTCCGGAGCTATACCTCCCGGTCACACACAAGGTGTATGCCTGGAAGGACCTGCAGGCAGTCAATCCCCTGGATCCTGACACCCTCAGGTTACAGAGTTTCTGGGAAGAACCGGTGAGCCTGGGAACGGTCCTGAACACACCGTTTCACAAACTCACCTCGTACGATATCCAGATGGACCTCCATGCAGAAATACTCCTTGGGCAGCGAACCCTGACCATCTGCGAAGAGAACGAAATTCCGCGGCCCTATTCCTGGGTGTTGCCATTCGGTCAATTCCCGTTGTTCACCAGCACTGATCTGGCCAGCTCCATGGGCGAATACCTGGGATACACTGCAGGAGCTACGTACAAGCCCGAGGCGTTTAAATGCTATGATGAATATAACCCGATGGGAACGAAACAGTTTGGGATGATGTTCGGGGATTTTAAAACCGAAACCTATACTTTCCATCAGAACCGGTCCATCATAGCAAACCTCATTGTAAAGCATACACTGGCCATCGACCTGAACCATTTTGTGGTTCCGGAGCCACAATGGCCCGATTACCTGCAAAGGGTCGACAGCCTGCTCGGCTGGCTTTCGGCCAATAATATCCCGGTGGCGATACAACGGCAATGGGGTGCATACCTGTACGACAGCGTAAATAATCCTGTGGTCAACATTTTTCCATTATTGCAAACCGACCTGGACGAAGACCAGGTCCCCGACGGTTATGTACTTACCGAGTCGACCCTGATCACCGACGATGGCGTACCTGCCAGCGGAGGAAGATCACTGGAGATTAAAAAGAAAGGTTCTTTTTTCAATATTTCCAACCTTGGCGGGCTGGAAAAGGGAGTCAATCATTTCTCCTTTTATATACGTGGAGATACGGCGAACATCATATCGGTGGTTTTCTGGCTGAACGGAACAAGCCAGGTTTCTTTCGATTTTTCGGCAGGGAATCCCCAATGGACACAGTACACCGCTTCGCTTGACATCCCCGATTCGGTTTCCCTGGTAAATGTCGAGGTTCTTTGCCAGCCCTATTACGGTGGATTCACACGGATCAGCGGGATGACCCTCCGGGGAGTCCCCAGGCCACAGATCAACCATACACCACAGGTGGTCACAACGAACCGCCAGTTCGGCACGCTGCTGCTGGACACTGTGATCACCGATCCGGTTTATCCATTAAAAGACCTGACCGTGGAGGTCACCGGGGGATACTCCCTGAACTATATCCTTGACCTGGCAGAGGAAACGCTGGAGGTAAGAAAACCATCCTCCTTCTGGATTGGAAAAGACAGCCTGTACATAACAGCAACCAACCCCGAAGGGGGATCGGATGACGCCTGGATCGTATTCGAAGCACTTCCGGTGGAAGTCTGCCGTGGCACCCAGCTGACCCTGACCGCTTTCGATACACTGCCTGGCGCCACCTGGCAGTGGGAATCCGATCCCTTTGATTCCACCCTCACAAAACCAACCAACTACCAAACCGATGTACGCCCCGGCAGAACCACACTTTACACCTTATATACAAACGGTCCCGGTGGATTTTTCCGGAAAGATACCATTACTGTCCATGTGAAAAACACCACACCCGTTACTATATCAGGATTATATCCCGGCTATTGCATCAATGCCGATCCGGTAACTGTAATTACATCTCCTCCGGGAGGTGTCCTTACCGGCTCAGGAATCACAGGGAACATATTCGACCCATCGCAGGCTGCGACCGGTCCCAATAAAATCATTTATACCTATACAAGTCCATCCGGCTGCACAGATGCCGATACCGTTGTCGTCAACATCTACCCCATCCCGGTTATTGCACTACCTCCCGTGCTGACCATCTGTTACGGGGAAACCACCACGCTGGATGCCGGGAAGAACCGGGACTGTTACCTGTGGAATGATGGTTCAACCGACCGGTTTCTGACTGTCGATTCCTCGAACCTTCACGGAGCCACATCCAGGCAAATCACGGTGATTGTCACCGATGACGGCTGTGCTGCCTTCGATACCTCCCTTGTAAATTTTATTCCCTGCCCGGGCATTGTAGAACCGTCAACAGCCGCCTGTCTGATCCTCTATCCCAATCCGTTTTCCTGTTCATTCCACACGGTGCACTCCTGTCCGCCGGAAGTCCTGCCGGCAATGCTGTTGAACCTGAAGGGACAGGAGCAGTTTTCATTTCTGCTGAAGCCAGGGAACAACGAGATCAATGTCCCGTTCTTACCGCCAGGCGTATATCTTCTGAATATCCGGTTCCCCGATCGGCAACAGGTTATAAAACTGGTGAAGATTGAATGAAGGCCGAAGGGTATGAGGCCGGAGGTGTGATGTCTGAGGTCACCGGCCATTGCATCAGGAGGTCATGAGTTGCATCAGCCATATGTAAAAGGCAAGGAGTAAAATGATAAGGCTTGCGATCCGGATAATCCAGTACAGGATATTTGCTGTATGTTTCTTTCTGTTCATGCCGGGGTGATGTTGTGTGGTTTATTCAGGCAGTGATAATAAATGGCAGGATGCCCTGGAGGAACGCGCGGTATTGGATCCGCGCGTTCCTCCAGGGCATCCTGCCCGGAAAGTGGTCCAGTCCCGTGACAGCCTTCAGCATGATCCGGGGAATCCATACCGGCTTAGGGAACCTGTGTAGCGTTTGACGGCTTGTGCCCCGAGGTCCTGATCCTGAAATTATATCCCACCTGGGCGTAATAAGGCACCATGGGGGTGGTTTTCCAATCCTGTGAGGTCACTCTGCCGAACGAAAGATAGAAGTCATGCTGCCTGAAGGAGTATCCGGCCTGAAGGCCAAAGTGGTAATTGCCGCCCATGGGTGGAACATACCATCCGTCTTTCACGCCGGGATAGATCTCTTTATAGGCTGAGCTGTGCCTGAAATTGGACACAACCGCCTTGTCAAAGCCAAACTCTCCGGCCACGAACCAGTGAGGCCGGTAATAGCCGATGATGGCACTCAGGTCGCTTCCGAAATTCACCATTCTGACGAAATCATTCTCATAACGCCGGAAAACCCCGTAAACACTTGCAATGAAATGGATATTCCGGATCTCGTACAAACTGATCTTGCCGCCGATCTTGACTTTGAAATCCTCCAGGATATCCCTTCCCGAAGGGAAAGAATACCCGATGTCCAATACGAGGGGCATGTTCAGGCTGCGTATATCAAAATGATAGCCATAGCCGGTACCGAATGCGACTCCATAGTCCCATCCTGCATTCAGGTTCAGCACATGCTTGTCTTCCTTGCCAAGACTTCCCCAGTTAATGGTTTGGGCAGAAATGAAACCCGGAGTGACCAGCACGGCCATCCCTGCAAGAATGATTTTAACGATTGTTTTCATGGTATTTGGTTTAATATGGTTCATGATTGTTATTTCAACGAGTTCAGATAATTCAATATGACCGGGTACGAGTGGTTCCAGCCCTTTTCGAATGCCGGGAAATCGTGCCCTGCTTCCTTTACTTCAAACAGCTCCACGTTGGGATAGCCCGACGATACCCTCTGAGCCCATTCCCTGCCGTAAGCCTGGTTATTTTCACTGTACAGGAAAAGGACCTTCGTGGTATACAAATGGAGATTTGTCGTCCAGTCGGGAGTATTCTCATCCCCGAGTTTAAACATAGCCCGGTTGCAAACATAGCCAACCCTCCAGAAAGGGAAACGGCCCTCATTTCCAAGAAGGGAGCTTTCCTCACTGGTAAACAGGCTATACTTGTAATCCAGGATCTCATGCTCCGATCCCTTTCCGGTGATCATTTGATCGAGGTATGTCGCATCGTTCACCGATTCGCTCATAATAGTCCCGGAGCTCCAGGAGCGACCGACATAATCCTTTACATCCTGCCACACGAGGCCTCCCGGCTCGCCAAGCACAAGCCCGTCGATCTCTGCCGGGTGTTCGTTTACAAAGGCCGAAGCAAGCATGGCTCCCCAGGAATGCCCGAAAAGGAATACCTTCTGGGACGGGGAGGTCCTGTAATGATCGATCACACCCTGCAGTTCATCGGTTATGACCTCCATGTAATAAGATGAATGCGGAAACCGTTGCGACAAACCGGAGCCCCGCTGATCATAGAAGACCACACGGTATCCCTGATCCGCAAGGGCTTTGCTTTTGAGAAGATAGCGGTAATCGCCTCCGGGTCCTCCGTGCAGCACAACCACCATTGCACTGTCGGGGGGACCGAAAGCCTCTGCGTGCAGCAAGGCTCCGTTGACCAAAATGGATGGAAGCGACGGATCCTGCTCGGCCGTTTTCGGGACCAGGTTTCCTGCTTCATCAATGTACTTGTCTTTTGCGCAACCTGTAAATAAGGTTGCTGCGATAAAGGCGGAAACTATATATAAGGATCTGCCTTTCATTTTTCCTGTTTTGTTCATGTTGTTAAAGATTAATGGATTTGAAAATTCGGAGCAAAACTACCGGTGGTTTCCATGCCGGTCGTCTTCGCTTGTAAGACCGCACGATGAATGTGTCCGGACTTGTAAGCCGGCACTTCTAACAGTCAGATAATCAAAAAGAAAGAAGATTCAGACGGAAACGGCTTTTTTCTGCCTCATGTATTCTGAAGGGGTCTGGCCGGTGACCTTTTTAAAGCAGGCGTTGAATGTGGATTTGGAATTGAAGCCGCTATCGAAGGCAAGGGACAGCAGGGTGAAATGCTTTTTTTTCGGATCCGAAACAAGGCGAAAGAACTCGTCAATACGGTATCCGTTGATGTAATCATAGAAATTCTTCTTCTCCCGTTCATTGATGACCTGGGAAAGATAATTCGGGTGAATATCCATGCTTTCTCCGAGTTTTGACAAGGATAAACTGCTGTTGAGATAGGGCTTCTCCTGTTTCATGAACTCGTTCAGCTTTTTATGCAATTGAGCGGCATCGGTATCCCGCAAGCCCGATTTGGCATATTTCTCCACCTCCTGTTGCCGGGATGGCTCTGCCGGCTGTAGATCCGGTGAAGCAGGCACCGGCCTGGCGCCTGCAACGAAGACATTGGATTGCCGTATCCCGAAAAAACCCAGGAAACATACGAATAACACAACAGTGCCGAAAATAGGGACATCCGGATCAAATCCATACTTCCTGAGCTGATCGGAAAAGATGAAATTTCCCAGCAATACGACTCCCCAGATCGCCCCGATTCCCCATATATTGTACCGGAGCCAGTTAAGGCTGATTTTTTCGATATCGGAAAACTCCTGCCGGATCCTTTTGCCGTACCGTCTTAGCAGGACCTGCGACGCAGCCACGTACCCGATACCGGAAATCACGATCGATGCGAAATTTATCGCACTGAAGGTCTCGTACCCGGTCCCGCCCGATTCGATGATCGCGGATTTTTCGCTTGCAGGAAGGATGAAGAAATGGATCATGTACAGATACATCAGGAAAGGAGGTACGAAATGGATCAGCTGAAGATATCTTCGCCCGGGGACCTGGTTGGTAAGATTTGTTACATACAGAAACAGAAAAGGGCCATGCACAAGCGGCATTGGCATTATGACCCCGATCAGTGCGGGGAATTGCGAATATAAACCGGCGAAATGGAGATAGAATAAAAACAGGTGCACACCGGTGAAAAACAACCATAAGGCCAGAATGATATCCGCAGTGGACTTGTTCTTCTTGCTCAGAAGCAGGAACTCAAGAAAAAATGTCAGGGCAATGCCTATTATAAATAGCATACCGGCAATGTTTGTCCACTGCTGATACCGGATGAACGGGTTCTGCTCATATTCCCTCGGGTAAAAATAGAATTCCGGGAATTTTAGATGTAACCAGGTCGATCCGCAGGTCGTTTATCAAGGAACAGTTCAGCGTGCAAAAGTATGAAAAAGCAGTCGGTTGGCTACCAGTCTGCTTTGATGTTTCTCAACACCAGAGAAAGGGACGTTGCGGGATGAATCCTGTGGTGTATGTCTTGAACTTTGAGTCTAAGTTTAAATATTTCTGTGTCATCATTTAATACTTGGATCAGGAATACAAATCTTCTATTGTGGCCTAATGTGCCTGATTTGGTTAAAAATTAGAAATAAAAGTCCGAATCTTTGCAAAGAACCACTCAGCAAATACAAAAGGCCTGTGAATCATATAGATTACAAGCCTTTTTGTAGCCCGTAGGGGAATCGAACCCCTGTTACCAGGATGAAAACCTGACGTCCTAACCCCTAGACGAACGGGCCTTCAGAATTTGGGGATGCAAAATTAGGGAGAAAAACGGACTTCAGCAAATAATTCCTGCGCCAGGATCAGCAGTACATAAGACCGCCGGCTATTTGCCCGCAAGCTTTTCCTTGAATTCCTTCAAGATGGAAAGGTCATCGTCGGAGATGTATCCGGTCTCAAGCGCTTTTTGGATGAGTATATCATAATCGGTCAGTGTGAAAAGCTGACAGGCGGCTGTTTCAAATCCCCGGACGGCAGCAGGCAGGTTGTACGTAAAGATCGCCACCATTCCCGATACACAGCATCCTGCTTCGCGCAAAGCTTCCACAGCCCCCAGGCTGCTTCCACCGGTGGATATCAGGTCCTCCACAACCACGATCCGCTGGCCCGGAATTACCGCACCTTCAATCTGGTTAGAAAGTCCATGATCTTTCTTTCCGGAACGTACATAGGAAAACGGGAGTCCGAGTTCCTGCGCAACAAGGGCTCCCTGTGCGATCCCTCCGGTGGCAACCCCGGAAATGGCTTCAGCGCCTCCGAAATGAGTCAATATGATCCGGGAAAAATTCATCCGTATGAAGTTTCGTATCTCCGGATAGGAAAGGGTTACCCGGTTATCGCAATATATCGGGGATTTAATCCCGGAGGCCCAGGTAAAAGGTTCCCCGGGGGATAATTTCACTGCTTTTATCCGGAGCAGCAACTCTGCCATTTGCATGGCGGTTTCTTGGGACGAGATCATACGGTTGGATTTTACATTGCAAAAATATTTAAAAGTTTCACTAAGTTTGGATTGCTTTTCGGAATTGGTCATGCAGATTTTTTTTGATCGGCGAGTACTCCGTATTTTAAAACCTGACGAGGATGCATCGGGCGAGATCCTGAGCCCCGGTTCATGGAAAGAGGTGCGGCAGATCATACACCGGTTTGACCGGGATCCAACGCCACCTGAAATATTCCTGAGGACAGCTGATTACAAGCAGTTAAAGAAAAGAGTCAAAGCTTGCTTTACACTGGTCAAAGCCGCGGGAGGGCTGGTAAAGAACGAATGCGGGGAGATCCTTTTCATCTACCGGAGAGGAAGATGGGACCTGCCCAAGGGGAAACTGGATCCTGCGCATCGAATGGCCACCTTATCCGGTCAAACATCCCGGAAGGCGTTTGTTGCGTCGGAAGCGATCCGGGAAGTGAAGGAGGAAACAGGCCTGCTGGATGTCAGCATCACCAAAAAGCTTCCTTCCACTTTTCATGTGTATCACGA
>Ga0233425_10002697_pt1 | contig 34136 bp, 28 predicted proteins | sample Watercolumn_Towu_2_FD_181712 | JGI IMG/M metagenome (GOLD analysis project Ga0233425, IMG submission 181712) | Freshwater microbial communities from Lake Towuti, South Sulawesi, Indonesia - Watercolumn_Towuti2014_140_MG | ecosystem: Environmental > Aquatic > Freshwater > Lake | place...
ACCTGGCCGCCATCACCGCCCAGGCCATGAAAAAAACTCAAGACCTTGACTCCCTGCAGGCAAAGAATCAGGCGCTGACCGGCCAGCTTGCCGACTGCGCCTCCAAACTGGCCAGCCGCCACAACGAACTGGAACAGCTCAACCGGCTCTTTGCCCAACGCGAGTTCCGGATCAACTCGCTCAAGGTACAAATCAAGGCCCTCGAGGGATCGCAATGAGCGTCGCGACGGCTCCCTCAAGCGGCAAGACACGATACACCCAGGTCCCCATCCGTCAGGGCGCCATCGGCGTCATGGCAGCTTGGATTCTGCTCATCGCCACCTCTCTTGCCTGGAACATGTGGCATTTCCAGCGGATGATCGTCCGGCTGGCCACCATCGAGGCTGCGGCCAACTTCGACAAGGACGTCCTCTACCGGCGCTGGGCGGCCAAACAAGGCGGGGTCTACGTCCCGGTGAGCGAGCAAACCCCGGCCAACCCCCTCTTGAGCCATGTCCCTTCCCGCGACATCACCACCAGCAACGGCCAGAACCTGACGCTGGTCAATCCAGCCTACATGACCCGTCTGGTCTACGCCTTGGCCGCAGAGGGGCCGGGAGTGCAGGCCCATATCACCAGCATCAACCCCCTCCGGGCGGAGAACCGGCCCGACCCCTGGGAGCAAGAGGCCCTGCTGGCCTTTGCCAAGGGGGCAATCGAGGTCTCCAGCCTGGAACTCTTCAAGGGCAAGCCCCATCTCCGGCTCATGCGGCCCTTTTTCACCGATGAGTCCTGCCTCAAATGCCATGGCAGCCAGGGGTACAAGAAGGGCGACATTCGGGGCGGCATCTCTGTATCGGTACCCATGGCCAATTATTACCAATTGCGCGCCGAGCGCTTCTGGCAGCTCGGCCTCTGGCACCTGATCATTGTTATCAGCGGCCTCACCGTCCTTGTCCTCGGCAGCCGCCATCTCCAGGCCAAGGTAGAGGAAAACCGGCTCATGCAGGAGGCCCTGCTGGCCAGACAGGAAGAGCTGAGCCTGTTCCGCTCACTCATCGACCAGGCGGCCGACTCCCTCTTCATCGTCGACCTGGCAAGCGGCAAATTCCTGGACATCAACACCATGGCCGCCAGCAGCCTTGGCTACCAGCGGGAGCAACTCCTCACCATGTCGGTCATGGACATCGACCCTGCCACCCCCAATATGGCCCTCTGGCAGATCCACAGCCGCGAGATGCAGCGCGCCGGCTCCTTGACCATGACCAGCCAGCATCGCCGCCAGGACGGCTCACTGATCCCGGTGGAGGTTTCCATCCGCTACCTGGTCCATAACCAACACGACTACCTGGTTGCCTGCGCCCGGGACATCACGGAACGCCAGCAAAAGGCCGAGGAGCTGAAGCAGTACCAGGCCACCCTCGAGGCCACGGCAGCCTCCCGCACCCAAGAACTGCTGACCAAGACCGCCGATCTGGAGAAGAGCCAGCAGGCCCTGCTCCTCCTCATCGAAGACATCAACACAACCAGGAAGGATCTGGAGGCCGCCAACACGAAGTTGCAGGAGCTGGACAGGTTGAAATCCATGTTCATCGCCTCCATGAGCCACGAACTGCGCACCCCCTTGAACAGCATCATCGGCTTTTCCAGCATCCTCCTCGAAGAGTGGCAGGGGCCGCTCACCCCCGAGCAAAAAAACAACCAGGCCATCATCCTCAAGAACGGCAAACACCTCCTGGCCCTGATCAACGACATCATCGACATCTCCAAGATCGAGGCCGGGATACTCGAATCCCATAGTGAGGAGTTCGACCTCGGCGAGATGATCGGCGAAGCCGCCGCCAACTTCAGTGCCGATATCGCCAGCAAAGGCATCACCCTGACCGCCGAGCCTTGCCCCTACCGGCTGCACACCGACCGGCGGCGCCTCCTGCAGTGCCTGCTCAACCTGCTCGGCAACGCCGTCAAGTTCACCCACCACGGCGCCATTTCGATCCACACCCAAAGCCAGGACCAGGGCCGGCTGGCCATCTTGGTCCAAGACACCGGCATCGGCATCTCCGAGGAAGACCAGGCCAAGCTCTTCACTCCCTTCCTGCGCCTGCATTCAGCCAACGGCAAATACCCAGGCACCGGCCTCGGCCTGTACTTGAGCCGCAAACTGCTGCGCGAGGTCCTGCATGGCGACCTCACGGTGGCAAGCGCCCCGGAGCAGGGCAGCACCTTTACCATCACCATCCCGATGCAGCGGGATGCAGAAGCGACAGCGCCAGGCTGATGCCGTCTCGAACGACCTGGCGACAATCATCGCCGCGACCTCCGACGCCAGGGGCGACGGCCGTGCAGCCATCCTGTCCACCGGCGGCAACGGCCATATCGAAAAAATCATCGGCCCGCTGTGCGTCGCTGGCCAGATCAACGACATTATTACCCGGAGTAAGGCCCCATGAAAAAAGTGCTTCTCGTTGACGACCGCCCAGAGGACCGCAAACTTCTCCGCTTGACCCTGGAGCACCAGCACTTTCAGGTAACCGAGGCGGGCGATGGCCTCGAGGCCATGGAGCAGTTGAAGCAACAGATCCCCGACTTGGTGATCTCCGATGCCCTGATGCCCAGGATGGACGGTTTCACCCTGCTGCGGACCATGCAGAACACCCCCGGCCTCAGGGCCATCCCCTTTGTCTTCTACTCGGCCACATACACCAACCAGGTTGAGCACGACCTGGCCATCAAACTGGGCGCCAGCGCCTTTTTAAGCAAACCCCTGGAGCCTAGGGTCTTCTCGCAGAAACTCTCAGCAATCATCGACACCATTGAGCAGAGACCGGCGGCAGCGCCCCAGCAACGGGATGAGGAAAACGCCGGATTCCTGGAAGAGTACGCCGCCATGGTGGCCGCGAAACTCGAGCGCAAGGTCCAAGACCTGGAGGCAATCACCACCAGATGGGAACAGACCTTCAACACCCTGCACGACAGCCTCACCCTCCTCGATCCTGAACTGCGCATCACCCAGGCCAACAAGGCGGCGGGCGAATGTTTCTCCACCGAACCGGAAAATCTGGTGGGCCAGCACTGCTACACCCTGTTCAGCGGCACAGAGGAGCCATGCCCCAACTGCCCGGTCACTCTCTGCTTTAAGGACAAAAAGCCCCACATGGGCATCATCACCAACAAGAGCCTGGGCAAAATTTTTTCGGTCAGCGCCGCGCCGGTGCTCGGCAACGACAACGAAATCGAATACATCATCCATGCGGCTCGGGATATCACCATCCAAAAACGCCTCGAGGAGGACCTGTTCCAGAACCACAAGATGGACGCCATGGGCACCCTGGCCGGCGGCATTGCCCATGACTTCAACAATATCCTGGGCGCCATCTTGGGCTATGCCGAATTGACCCAGCAGCGTCTGCTGGCAGGAGACGAACGCCCGCTGAACGAGATCAACGGGGTGATCGAGGCGGCGCTGCGGGCCAGGGAACTGGTGTCCCAGATCCTCAACTTCAGCCGCAAGGGAGGCGCGCAACCGCTTGGACCAATGAACCCCACGCCAATGATAAAGGAAGCCCTCAAGTTTCTCCGCGTCTCTCTGCCTTCAACCATTGCCATGGTCGAGGAGATCGATAACGGCTGCGGAGTCATCCTCGCCGACCCCACCAAGATCCACCAGGTGGTTGTCAACCTCTGCACCAACGCCTTCCAGTCCATGCCCGATGAGAAAGGGACCATCAGCGTAAGCCTGACACGTAAGGACATGAGCCAAGCCGATCTCGCCGTCCACCCGCGTCTCGCGCCAGGCCCTTATCTCGTTCTGACCGTCCAGGATAGCGGCGAAGGCATCTCCGAGGATATCCTTCCCCACATATTCGAACCCTACTTCACCACCAAAATCCGGGGCAGGGGCACAGGCCTCGGTCTGGCTGTGGTCTATGGCATCATCGATGCCCTGGGCGGCGTAATCACTGTGGAAAGCCAACCCGGCCAGGGCTCCACCTTCCGGGTCTATCTCCCGGTCGTGGAGGAAAAGGCGGCCGAGACGGTCACTGTGCCCGCTGCCCCGAAAATTATGCCCCAATCCATGCCCAGTGTGCGGATCATGGTGGTGGATGACGACTCCATGATCGTGACCATGTTCCACAGCATCCTGGAGCGGCTCGGCCACCAGGTCACACCCTTCCTCTCCAGCCTTGACGCCCTGGCCGCCTTCACCGCCACCCCCAACAATTTCGATCTGCTGATCACCGATCAGACCATGCCTGGCCTGACCGGCGCTGAGCTAACCGTAAAGGTCCGCGCCCTGCGACCGCAGCTTCCCGTCATCCTGTGTACGGGATTCAGCAATGTCCTGTCGGAGGATCAGGCCAAGGCCATCGGCATCAAGCGCTACCTGACAAAGCCAGTCACCATCAAGGCCTTGAGTGATGCGGTGCAGGAGGCCATGGCGACGAGCCAACCCCCTTCCCCGGAGTACTTGCTGCGAAGGGTTTCAGTCCAATAACAGGGCCATGATCTGCCTCACCCGCTTGACCATGCAAAAGAATATTGCCTGTCTACGGCTTCGACTGGCAATTTCCGCGACAATTTGGTATCTCTCCCCTGAAGTTCCATCCTGTCCGGCGCGCAGCAGACTTTCTTGACGCCCCGGGTACAACGCAATCTGACCCCTGTAGGCGCGCAACACTTTCCGAATCGTACCCCCAGCGAGCTGCCATGAAGAACATTCCCCTGCGGGACAGGATTATCCTGGCCCTTGACGTCCCCGACCCGGAAACCGCAAAAAAGCTGGTCCTGGCCACCGAATCCAAACTCGGCTTCTACAAGGTCGGCCTCCAGCTGTTCATGGCCGATTGGTTCCACACCGTGGATTGGATAGTCGACCGCGGCCACAAGGTGATGGTCGACCTCAAGTTCTTTGACATCCCCGAGACCGTCCACCTGGCGGTCAAACAACTGATGGCCCGGCGGGTATCCCTGGCCACGGTCCATGGCAACGACGCCATTGTCAAGGCCGCCATGAACGCCACCCAGGACAAGGGCGCTGACGAGAGCCTAAAGATCCTGGCGGTCACCGTATTGACCAGCTTCGGCGAAGAGGACCTGCGGGCCATGGGCATGACCCAGAGCATCGAGGACCTGGTCTATTTCCGGGCCAAACGGGCCTTAGACCTGGGCTGTGACGGGGTGGTATCCTCGGGACTCGAGGCGGAGCGGCTACGGCAGCAGTTGGGAGAGAAGCTGCTGATCGTCACCCCCGGCATCAGGCCAGGGGCCAATATCGCTGCAGACGACGATCAGAAACGAGTGATGAGCGCAGGCCAGGCCATCGCCGCCGGCGCCGATTACGTGGTGGTGGGCCGGCCGATCTCCAAGGCGGACGACCCCGGCCAGGTGATCGAGGCCCTCCAGGAGGAGATCAGACAGGCAGCAAACGGTTGATGCGACCCCTGTGCGCAGGATAAGCCTGCGCCCCCTACCCCTTGATCACGGCCAGCGGCCGCAGCTCGACCACGACCTCTATCAGGTCCAGCTGGTTGTCGATCACCTCATCGATATCCTTATAGGCCCCGGCCGCCTCCTCCAGGTCCCCGGTGTGGCGGATGGCGTGAATGATCCCCTGATCCTCCAGCCGTTTCTTCTCCGTCGCCAGGTCGAGCTGCCGCTGGGCCTGCTTGCGGCCCATCTTCCGGCCTGCCCCATGGGAACAGGAGGCGAAGCTCTCGGCGTTGCCCAGGCCTCTGACGATATAACTGGGTGTCCCCTGCGAACCGGGGATGATGCCGATCTCACCAGGCAGTGCACGGGTTGCCCCCTTGCGATGCACCACCACCCAGCGCCCAAAGTGCTCTTCCGCCGCCGCATAGTTGTGGGCGATATTGATCAGCGGCTCGAAGCTAACCGGCGCCATCACCGCGGCCAAGGCCGCCTTGATCCGCTCCATCATCAGCTGCCGGTTGGCGTAGGCGAACTCCACGCAGTAGCCCATCTCCCGTAGATAGGCCTGGCCCGGCTTGCTGTCCACCGGCAGAAAGTCAAGCTGCCACTTGGGCGGGATCTGGGAGCCCCATTTCCGGTTGAGCTCGCCAGCCAGCCGGTTGTAGTGGTGGGCCACCTTGAACCCTAAGTTCCTGCTGCCGGAATGGACCATCAGCCAGACATGGCCATCGCTGCCCTGCTGGACCTCGATGAAGTGGTTGCCGCCGCCCAGGGTGCCCAGCTGCCGCAAGGCGCTGTGGTACTCCTGGGAGATAATCGAAAGGTCTGCCACGGTGTAGCCCACGGTCTTCGGCATCAGGGCCGGGTCCTGGGCCTGTTTGTGGTGGGCGAACCCCAAAGGCACGGCGCTTCTGATCCCGCTGAGCACGGCCCGCAGCTTGTCAGTGGAGATGCGCGTCAGCGACGTCTTGACCGCGCACATGCCGCAGCCGATATCCACCCCCACCGCATTGGGGATCACCGTGGCCTCCGCCGCCATCACCCCGCCGATAGGCATGCCATAGCCTTGATGGGCGTCCGGCATGATCGCCACGTGACGGAAGATGAAGGGGAGGTTGGCGAGATTCCTGGCCTGCTCCAGAGCGCCGGCCTCGATATCGCTCAGCCAGAGCTTGATGGGGTGCTTCTCGGTCTTGACTGTCTTCTTCATGTCCCCTCCTCCCTCGCCGCAAATTATCTCAATACAGAAACTGGCCGCTGATGTCCGGCGGCGCCTGACCGGCCGCCTGATTGATCTGGGCCACGCGATACCAGTTCAGCATGGCGGAATGGCTCTGCTCCGGCACCAGCCGGTACCAGCCCATTGCCTGGCGGAGCCGCAAGGCATCCACCATCTGCGTAAAGGCCTCGACCTGATCCGGCGCCTCAGCAGCAAAAAATCGCTCCCCCTTGTCGACAAAATACTGGGCTGTCTGCCCTTGACCGATCTCCATGAAAAAGGAGACCACGTCCACCATGGAGCCCATGATCTCGCCATCGACCTCGTAATTGCGGACAATAAACTTGGCCTGGGGATTGACCGCCGCGATGGCGGCAAAGGCCGCTTCCCCGCGCTGCCTGGCCCCGGCAAGAAACACCGTTGCCGCGCAGGCAACTACTACCAAACACGCCAGACCGTACTCCGCGGCATGGCGGCGCAGCAGCCCACCCGCAGCATACAGGATGCCGCCGCCGGCAGCTGTCAACGGCAGGAGCCAGACCATATCCAAGTGCTTGGGCATACAAAGCAGGGTGAATATCCTGACGGGCAGTTGCGCGGCGCAGGCCGCCAGCGGGGAGATCATCAGCGTCAGGTCATGGGGCATCAGGAAACCAACCCTGCCATCGGCCAGACGCCACACCTCGCCATACACAGAGTACGCGGCCAGGGCCCAGCAGACAGCGGCGGCGCAAAGCACAACCAGCCACCAGAAAGCGCGGCTATTGAGATCAAAGAGCCTGGCCAGAAAGAGTACAAAGCAGGGCAGTACCAAAAGAAACCGGCGCTGGCCGAACGAGGCCCCGAACTCACCACTCCAAAAGACGGTGCTCCCGCAGATGAGGGCCGCAAGGACAACGATCACCGCCAGGACATGATACAGGGTTTGATTGCGGCGAGCCTGCAAACCATACCCCAGCAGCGCGATAGCCAGCACAGGCCAGAAGGTGAACAGGCCGTTGCGGCCGCCCACCAGCATCAGGTAGGCCCGGGCCAAGATCGCGAGGTCAAACTGGACCCCGTAGGTGTTGCCCGGCACCCCGAACACCACCTGCCGGATCATCTGCGAGGGGATGAGAAAAAGCAGCCCGCCGCAACCGGCCAGTCCGCAACGAAGCGCCGCTAGCCGCCATCTGTCGCCATCCTCCACGGGCGGCGCGGCAAAGGCGCCGTAAAGGATGAGCACCCCCCAGACCACGAACTCCGCCCGCACCAAAACGCCCAGGCCCCAGATCGCCCCCAATAGCAACCACGTTCGCTTCTTGCCGGCGTCGGTAAAGTGATAGCAGTAGAGGAGGAGCGCCGCTAGGAAGGCGGCAGGGAGGTGCATCTGGCACGGAAAGACGGCAGTATAGATTAACAGCGGCCCCCCGTAACCACAGGCGAGCAAGGCGGCAATGGCCGCTCGCGGCGTGGCATAACGGCGCCCCACCCGGAACATGAGCAGACACGTCATCAACGCCAGGACCGTGGCGGTGCTGCCGATCCACAACGCCTCATGATAAGCGAGATCAAAGAACCGCTCCGGCAGGTTGGGGATACGGGAGGCCAGGGACGTGGAGAGCATCGCCAGTGCTTCTGCCGGCAAAAAAAACAGGACGCCGCCCACGTTTTGATGGATCGGGGCGTGGCGGCTCTGGCTGATCTGGGAGAGGACATCGGCCGGGAGCTGGCTGGCCAGGACATTCAGGTGCCCTGCCGTGACAATCTGGCGGGCAACGCTCAGGTAGACATCGTTATCCGGCCCCCGCTCCGTGTTAACGTGGTAGACGGCAAAGAACAGTAGACAGCCAATAATAAACGACAACTTCTTCAACATAGACATCCACACACCAACTGTTCCCGGGTGAATCAAACTCGAGCATACCCGACCGGCCGGGCAAACCCCCTGGCCAAACTCTACTCAAAACCATGACATGAGGCAAGTTTTCGCGCACCGCACCGTCGATTACACGTTCTGTAAAACCATGGCCTGTTCACTCCCCGTCCAAACCCCTTTTTTTCAGCTTCCGCCACAGCGACACCCTGTCAATCCCTAGAATCTGGGCGGCGAGGGTCCGGCTCCACCCTACTTCGCTCAGCACCCACTTGATATAATCACCCTTCTGTTCGTCGAGGGTGGGAATTCTTCCCTGCTTCTTGCGAAAGGTCAGGATGTCGAGATCGCGAATGTCTTCTGGCAACTGGGCGACCTCAATGACCTTCCCTGGGCTCAGCGCCACCCCTCGTGCGATGATGTTCCCCAGCTCCCGGACGTTGCCGGGAAAATCATAATTGGCCAGTAACGCCAAGACATCGTTTGAAATTTCACTGACCTCTTTCCTCATCAACACGGCGTACTTTTTGACAAAGTAGTAGGCGAGCAGGGCGATGGCCTCCTTACGCTCGGAATGTCACAGGTGGCAACCCAATCGCAAATGAATCGCGCAAGATGCTCCTCGGCACCCCAATCATCAATGGAGGGCGGCAGGAGCAGTATCTGAGTTCGATTGGCTTTCTGAAATCGTCTTTGCACAATCAGCACCTTTTTTGCTTTAAAATTACGTAAAAACAATAACATATACTAAAACTATCGCGATGGTTCTGCGACAGGCTCAGAGGCTATTAGTGATGGCTATTTTCGCCGGAGGCAGTAGACTTTTAACTCATTCGACCGGTTATCAGTTTACGACACACGTTTGACAGGGTATGGTAATAAGAGGATTTTTCACCGATGCACCTCCTCTCCACCTGCCTGACGACATGGACCGGACGCCACCACAATCACCGATTATCGATTTCTCCAAGGTCAGCAAGATCTACCCGCCTGACGTCATCGCCCTCCGCGACATCTCCTTCACCGTGCAGCCTGGTGGCACCCTGTTCATTACCGGCATGAGCGGCGCGGGCAAAAGCAGCCTGCTCAAACTGATCTCCGCCATCGAACGGCCCAGCCAGGGCGTGGTAACGGTGGCTGGCCACGACCTGGACAAAATCTCCCCCGCACAACTCCAGGCCCTCCGCCGGCAGATGGGGGTCTCGTTCCAGGACTTCAAGCTCCTGCCCAAGCAGAGTGTGGCCGACAATATCGCCATGCCCATGGAAGTAACCTACACCCCCAAGAAGACCATCCGCGACCGGGTCAACTACCTGCTGGACACCCTGCACCTCTCCCATAAACGGGAGGTCAGGCTTGACAAGTTGTCGCGGGGCGAGCAACAACGGGTGGCCATCGCCCGCGCCGCAGCCAACTACCCGCCGCTGCTCTTGGCCGACGAACCAACCGGCAACCTCGACCAGACGACCACCAAACTGGTGATGGACCTCTTCGAGCAACTCCGCCGGGCCGGCACCACCCTGATCATCGCCACCCATGATCACTCGCTCTACGCCAACACCAGCCACCACGTCATTGAGCTTGCCCAGGGCAGGATCAAATCTTCCCGCCCCGCCAATGAGCCAACCCCGGCCGCACCGAAACCCGGCGCCATGAAAAAGCCTTAGGAGGCACGGCCTCTGCCATGAAGACACGTTCGATCCTCTCCCAGACCGCCCGTAATCTGAGCCAAACCCTTGGCTCCCAGATCATGACCATGGCCACCGTCAGCCTGTCGGTGCTCATATTCTCCTTCTTCTTCCTGGTCTTTCTCAACCTGCAACGGACCGGCATCCAGCTTGGCGAGTACATCAAAATCATCGTCTACCTGGACGAGGAGCCCACCGCCACCGAAAAACCGCTGATCGAAAAGCAGATCAGGGACTTTGGCCCGGTGGACAGCGTGGTCTTCAAGTCGCGGGCCGAGGCCTTAGCCCAACTGGACCGGCATCTTGGCCCCGACCGCGACCTGCTTGCCGACCTCAGCCCGGATTTCCTGCCCCCGTCCATCGAGGTCCACCCGGCTCGGAGCCTAACGGCACTAACCCGGCTCAAAGAGTTTTCCGACTTCCTGGCCACCCTGCCCAAGGCCACCAAAGTTCAATACGGCAGAGAATGGATCGAGCGGCTGGCCAGCCTGACCCAGCTCGTCCGCCTGATCGTCTACTTGAGTGGCGGCCTCTTGGTCCTGACCTCGACCTTCATGGTCTCAAGCACCATCCGCCTCACCGTGGTGACCCGCCAAGCCGAGCTGGAGGTCTTGCGCCTCTTGGGCGCCGACTCGGCATATATCAAGACACCCCTGTTCCTGGAAGGCCTGATCCAGGGGGCATGCGGCTCAGGGGCCGGGCTCTTGTGCCTGTACGGCCTCTTCACCTGGGTCCAGGGCCACTTCAGCGGCCATAGCGCCCTCAATATGCTCACCTTCGCCTTCCTCCCTGGCGAGGCGGTCATCCTGATCCTGGTGGTGAGCATCGCCCTCTGCACCCTGGGCAGTCTCATCTCCATCCGCAAATTTCTGCGCATCTGACGCCGATGCCCCGCTCCTGTCCTGGATCGATGTCCCGCCATCCCCTCATCGCAGCGGCCTGCGCCGCCGTGTTGTGCTGGCCGGCGTTGGTGAATGCTGAACAGGCGTCGCTGTCCGCTGCCGAGCGCCTGCGGCAGATCGAGCAGCAGCTCGAATCCCACCACCAAAAAATCGAGGCCTCGCACCTTGCGGCCTTGAACCTGGAACAGGAGTTACACCGCATCGACAGCGAGATCGCCAAAAGCCTGGATACCCTTGGCGGCTTGCAGGAAAAATTGCGCCGCCAGGAAGAGGCCATCAACCAGAAAGAGTCGGAAATCAGCCAGCTCGTGACAGAGAAAGACCGCTATGCCGCCCACATCAAAAAAAGGCTGGCCGGGTTCTATCAAAGCGGCGAGGTGGGGGTCATCAATGCCCTGTTCTCCGCCACCGATCTCGGCGACCTGCTGAACCTTCAAGAGTATGTCCAGGCCCTGTTCCAGCATGACAAACGGGTGCTGGGCGAATACCGGACCAAAATCACACTCCTGGCCCAAGCCAAAGAGGGGTTGGCCACAGCCCGGGCAGAGCTCTTGAGACTGATCGGCCAAGTGGAGGAAGGAGAAAAGGCATTACGCGCCAGCCGCGAAGAACGCGATAGCCTCCTGGCCCAGGCCCGCACCGAGGCAGACCTGCACCGCCAGGCCACCCAGGCCCTGCAAGAGGCCGCCGCCAAACTGACCACCGCCATCGAGCAGCAACGGGCGCGGGAGCTTAAAGCCGCAAAGCAGGCCAGCGCCCGCCTCGCCATGCAGGGCAAGCCTGCGCCATCCACGGACACCGGGTTTGCCGCCAACAAGGGACGCCTGCCCCTTCCGGCCCTTGGCCGCATCGTCAGGACCTTCGGCCCCTACCAAGACCCGTTTGGCAACGAATTGCGCTCCGACGGCATTGACCTTGATGTCCCGCCGGAGACCGAGGTGGCGGCCATGTACAGCGGCCGGGTCATCTTCGCCGATGAGATGCCGGGGTATGGCGCCATGATCATCATCGACCACGGCGGGCAGTACTACACCCTGCTCTCCGGCCTCGCCTCCCTGGCCAAGACCAAGGATGACCTGGTCGCCGGCGGCGACGTCATCGGCGTCTTCGGCCAATTTAACGGCCTGATCAACCCCGGGCTCCATATCGAGATCCGCCACGGCTCCACCCCGGAGGACCCGCTGCCTTGGCTCGACACCAGCCTGCTGGAGACGGTACGCTGATCCATTGCGCGCCCAAAAGGTCGCTGCCGTTTCGTGCCTGGCCTTGGGCTGCCGCCCCGCTTTTGGCGGATCATCAAGCGGATCCCGTTGTCCGCAGCCGGTGGGCGTGGTATGATGCCTGCCATAATGCGGTGGCTGGACAAGCGAGCCTCGCCGCCCGCCGCATCACGAACCATATGAATACAGCATACCCCATCGCCATAAAGGACCCCATGACACACCTATACAATCGCTCCCCCTCGTTAGTCCGCAGCTTCGCCGCGCTGGGCGTTGCCATCCTCTGCTGCCTCGCCGCGCCGTGCCAGGCCAAGGATCAAGACACCTACAAAAGCCTCGAAACCTTTGCCAATGTCTTGAGCATCCTGGAGAGCAACTATGTCGAGGAGATCAAGACCGAGGATGTGCTCCAGGGAGCCATCAAGGGCATGCTCGATGTCCTCGACCCCCACTCCTCCTACATGAAACCGGAGAGCTTCAAGGATCTGCAGATTGAGACCAAGGGCAGTTTCAGCGGCATTGGCATCGAAATCACCCAGAAGGAGGGGATGCTGGTGGTGGTATCGCCCATTGAGGGCACTCCGGCTTTCAAGAAGGGTGTGCAGGCCGGTGACCGGATTATCAAGATCGACAACCAGTTCACCAAGGACATGAGCCTGATCGAGGCAGTCGACCTGCTCCGCGGCCCCAAAGGCAGCACGGTCACCATCTCGATCGTACGCAAGGGCTGGACCGAGATGCAGGAGATCAGTCTGACCCGCGACGAGATACCGATCTACAGCGTCAAGGCCAAACTGCTGGAGCCAGGCTATGGCTATGTCAGGATCACCAATTTCCAGGCCAAGACCACCGCTGACGTCAGAAGCGAGCTGAACAGGATGGTGGAGCATGGTCCCCTGGCCGGGCTCATCCTCGACCTGAGAAATAACCCCGGCGGACTGCTGGACCAGGCGGTCAGCGTCTCCGACCTCTTCCTCGACTCCGGGTTGATCGTCTACACCAAGGGCCGGTTGACGGAGCAAAACATGGAATACGTGGCCCACCCCGGCGGACCGCAGTATAATTTCCCGATCATCGTCCTGGTCAATGGCGGCAGCGCCTCCGCCTCCGAGATCGTGGCCGGGGCCTTGCAAGACCACAAACGGGCGTTGATCCTGGGCGAACAGACCTTCGGCAAGGGATCGGTGCAGACCATCTTCCCCTTGGCCAACGGGGCAGGTCTCCGGGTCACCACCGCCCGCTACTACACCCCAAACGGCACCTCAATCCAGGCCAAGGGGATCACCCCCACCTTGGTCGTGCCCATGCAGCCGCCCCATGATGACAACACGGCCTTCGCCGACCCGACCCGGATCAAGGAGAAAGATCTGAGCCATCACATCAAAAACGGCAACGAGCTGAAAGAAGAAGGAAAAACGAAGGAGGCCAAAGAGCCCCCCCAGGAAAAAAACAGCGATGAGAACGAAAGCCAACTGAAAGAGGACAATCAGTTGCAAACCGCTTTGATGCTGCTCAAGGGAGGCAGTATTTTGGGGCTATTAAGGAAATGAGCCCAGCCCCCCTGCCCCACCCTGCAGTGAGCCTCTCTCTGATGGCCGCCGGCTGCCGCGCCTATCTGAACGAAACGAGGCGGCTATTGCGGCAAACACCGAGTATAGCCAGTAGGTTAGGGGCACAGTAGACCCTATGCACCCGCCACTGAACGCCACCTCGTGCGTCACTCTCTTTACCTTCCTGGCCGGGACCGCCAGCTTTCTATTGGCCATGCTCTTACATGCCGTGCGCTGGCGCATCCCGCTCTCGGCAAGGACAACGGCAGGGCTTTTTGCCACATTTGTCGCCTGGCCCGCGGCGGCGTATCTGGTGCTGTTCGGACTTGGCCACGCCCTCCAATCTCCCGGATCATGGTTTGTCCGCGCCCCCTTCCACCTCCTGTTTGTCTACGTCTGGCACCTGGCCCTCTCAGCAGTCTATATCATGACCTACCCAGCCATCCAGGCCGAATCGCCATCCCTGGTGATGATGCTTGCCGTTGCTGCAAAAATGCCCGAAGGCGCCGACATGGAGGATATATGCCAGGCATTTCCTCCACAATCCCTGCTCAGGGATCGGCTTGACGACCTTCTCGCCGACGGTCTGCTGCAGGATAGCGGTGCTGGCTATGTCTTGAGCTGGAAGGGGCAACTCCTGGCAGCCGTCTTTACAAACTACCGGCGCTTGCTCGGGCTGCCCATGGGAGAAGGATGATCCCATGACACTCGCCACCAGGCAGGTACAATTTCTCGCCATCCTCTTCGCTGCCGCGGTTTTACCCTTTGTTGTCCATGTGGCCTTCCTTCGCCTCTTCCCCGGCTTCCGCACCCCGGACAGACGCCAGCGCGGGGTGATGGGCAGCGGACTGGCCGGGTTTCTGCTCTTTGCATTTGGGCTTGCCGGCACCGCTTCCCTTCCTGCCGGATATCCACGCTGGTCCAGCGCGGAATTGCTCTATCTCCAGTCCCTCTATCTCGCCGCGGCCTATATCTATTTTCATTTCTTCAACATGAGCGAAACCGCCCGCCGGATCCGGATGATCGTTGCCGCGAGTCAGGATCAGCGCCTCGAACCGAGGGAGGCGGCCGCCGATCGTCACCTTGGTCAACTTATCCAAAACCGGCTCGACCGGCTTGTCGCCATCAAGGAACTGACCGTTAGAGAAGGGCGCTATTTTATCGGCCGGGGCCTGCTGATCGTCCCGGCCAAAATCATGACGCGCCTCCGCAACACATTGTTTCCTGAAGTAGCCAACGACTCTGCTGCCCCATGGCGGCGGATAGCCCTGCTATACTTTGTGACGCTATGCCTGGCCGCGGCAGAGCACCAGGGCTATTTCTCCATACCTCCCTATGAATGGCTCGCCTTGACACTTATTGGCGGATTGGCGGGGGTCAGTTCGTTCATCATGCTCTCCCGCCGCTCCTGCCCCGAAAATTATGTGTTAGCTGCTCTGCCCTTCCTCTCTGCCACCTTTGGCTTCATTATTTCCGCTGATATTCCGGCCCGCGACACTTCGTCGTTTCACTTCCCCTTTTTTCAATGGATTGCCGACGCCGCGGCCAACGGCTTCGGCGTCCCGGGCTGGATTCCCATCGAGGGAGGGATCGATGTCAGTTTCTACCACATCAACAACTTTCCTTTTCTCCCCAGCAGACTCGCCGGATATCTCATATACGCCCTTTTTCCCGTCTCCCTGCCGACCGCCTTTAAGCTCCAGATGGTGCTGGGCGTCTTATTCTTTGCCTGGGGGGTATATGCGGTGACTGCTCAGCTGACCAAGAGCCAGCCAGCTGCCTACTGGGCTGCCCTATGCGCCTCTCTCGGCGGCACCGGCATCACCTTCCACCAGGAACAGGTCATCGCCACCTGCCACCTCATCCCCTGGTTTACCTTGTGTCTCTTGAAGATGCGGGAAAAGCCGGCCTTCGTGCTGCCTGCCGGCGCCTTGTTCGCCCTCGGGCTGTCAACCCACTATCCTCAGATCCAAATAATCTCCATGGGGCTCATTGCCGGGACCATCCTCCTCTGCCGGCCGCCCGGCATGGCCAACGCCATCACGATGAGCAAACGGTTCGCCCCTTGGCTTGTGCTCCTGACGCTCCTGGGGAGTCTCCCTTCACTGAACATCTGGCGGCACAGTGACGAGCTTGCCGGGGCCATGCGGAACATGCGCGACCTGCGACCGGCATCATACGAAGAATATTACGACATGAACATCTTGCAGCAGTCCAGCGCCCCACCGTGGTATTTCCGTCAGTATCTTCGCCTGGCCAAGTCTGACGATCCTGATATCATGAGTGACGTCAACGGGTTGTTTGTTGGCAGGCCGACCCTTCTCCTGGCGGCCACTGCCATACTCCTCCGCCCTGCCATGGCCGTGCCGGTGGCCATCTTCATGGCCGTAGCCGCGGAACTGACCTTGGGGATCAATTCCCACCTCTCCTTGCCCCGACTTCTCTTTGCGGCAAGATTTCCCTTCATTGATGTCTTCAGACAGTGGTACCACTTCTTTCCGCTGATTAATTTCAGCCTGGCCATCCTCGCGGGCATCAGCATCCAACGGATCACCGAGGGAGGCACCACGCCGGGAGGTCGTCGGCTGCGAAGATGGGCGATGGCTCTGCTCGTTGCGCTCAACTGCGCCGATCTCATCCCTTATGATCGAGGCTATCTCCAGACGTGGTGCGCCCAGTCGCCAGAATATGCCGGCACTTCGCAAGGGTTTACCCCCTTTCAGTACAAAGCGCGTTTCGAACTCCTCAAGGCCGATCCCTCCGCCCTCCCGAATTCGGCCTTCATTACGACATGGTACTCGGGAACCAACACCGGCATTGAGGCCGAGCAGGCCCTTGCCAGTCAGCTCAGCCGGCAAAGCCGGGTGATTACCAATCGTCTTGAAGATGCGGCAGCAGACGGCACTGATCAGCCCCCCTACATGGCGGCTGTCGACGGGGACGTGACCCCCAAGGGGCTTGCCTATCTGATCGATACTCCCGTCAAAGCGTTACTGGTATCAACGGTCAATTACGCCCTGGGTACTCAGGCGTTGGTGAATGGCAACCCGACGGAAATACGCCGGATCAATAGTGTTTTGAGCGGGGTGATGATTGATGCAGGAAAAAATGAAGTGTCCTTCGAAAAAAAGGCTGGGATCTATCCCGCCATCCTTTGTGCGCACCTAGGACTTTATGGATTTGCGGTGTGTGCCATACTCTGCCTTATGCTGCTGTAGCGCCTGCTAGTAAGTCGCCCTTCCAGTCGACGAGCAGGTCGGCCAGGGGAGGATATTCACCTCACCCCTCCCGCAGCACCTCGGCGATGCTCACCTGCATGGGGAAACTATGGGCCGCGTCAGGATACGAACCGTCCTTGACCTCGCGCCGGTACTCCCCCACCGCCTCCTTGACCTGCTGGGCGAGATGGGCGTACTGCTTGACAAAGCTGGGGGTAAACTTGTCGAACATGCCGAGCAGGTCGTGGGTGACCAGCACCTGGCCGTCACAACCGGGGCCGGCGCCGATACCGATAGTGGGGATGGCGATGGCCTGGGTGATGGCCTCAGCCAACGCCGCCGGGACGCACTCAAGCACCACGGCAAAGGCCCCTGCCTTCTCCAAGGCCTGGGCGGAGGCCAACAGCCTACGGGCCGACTCCAGGTCCTTGCCCTGCACCTTGTAGCCGCCAAGCAGCCCCGCCGTCTGCGGAGTCAGGCCGATATGACCCACCACCGGGATGCCAGCCGCTGTCATCGCCCGCACCGTGTCGCAGACTTCAAATCCGCCCTCCAGCTTGACCGCATCGCAGCCCGCCTCCTTCATGAACCGGCCGCCATTATGGATGGCCTCCGGAATCGAGACTTGATAGGACATGAAGGGCAGATCGCCCACCACCAGGCTCGCTGGCGCCCCCCGCCGCACCGCCTTGGCATGGTGGAGCATCTCGTCCATGGTCACCGGTACGGTGGAGTCGTAGCCCAAGATCACCATGCCTAAAGAATCACCCACCAGGAGCATATCGATACCCGCCTGCTCCAGCATCCTGGCGGAACTGGCATCGTACGCGGTGAGCATGGTGATCTTCTCGCCCTTGGCCTTCATCGCCCGAACCTCGGCAACGGTGAGTTTCCTGGTCATCTTCACACCCCCTATATCAAAAGGCACCCGCAGGAGCAGATTGAGCCACCCCTATTTCCAACGGCAATTTTCCTGAAACATCCACGCCTTATCAACAAGCTTTCCTTCAGCCACCACCTCATGGGTTGCCTCACGGATGACAAAGGCTTGACCCTGGTCCTCATCCTCAGCCAGCAGATACCTGCCGCCCGGTTCCAACTCGACGTCAACAGCATAACACGATATTCGCTGCGGGATGAAGGGATGACCGTAAGGCATAGCACTCATCCACAGGGTATGCCGCCCTGCAGCCAACGCATACACAGGCCCCCCTGCCATCGACAGGGGGCGGGTCACCAAATTCCCATCCACACCTCGCAACAAGGCCGGTTGCCGGGAGTCCTCCCGCAATTGCGCCATATGCGAGAAATCCCCGCTGACGGAGCCATCAGCAAGAAGCACTGATTGCATCCTCGCCGAGCAACTGACAAGACACAAGACGACGGTTAATAGCGCCAGAATGCCACGCCGCCGCTCTCCAAATGACTGTGGGCACCGGGTCATACCCCTATCAAAAAACGCCGTGCGGCGGGAGGTTCCCAAACCGTCCCCACTTCCCATCAATCAAACAGACTCAACACCTCCACCGACGGCTGGCCGGTGAAGGGACGGCCGAAATGCTCATATGCCGCGGCAGTGGCCATCCGCCCCCTGGGGGTCCGGAGCAGAAACCCGGACTGGATCAAAAACGGCTCGTAGACGTCCTCCAGGGTGTTACGCTCCTCGCAGACTGCCGTGGCCAGGGTGTCGAGGCCCAAGGGACCGCCTTGAAACTTGTCGATGATGGTGAGCAGGATGCGGCGATCCATCTCGTCGAGGCCCAAGGGATCGACATTCAGCATGTCCAGGGCCTGGCGGGCCACCTCGCGGGTAATCCGGCCGCTCGCCTTGACCTCTGCGTAATCACGGACCCGCTTCAACAGCCGGTTGGCGATGCGGGGGGTGCCCCGGGAACGGCGGCCTAGTTCGGCGGCGCCCTCCGGGTCCATACTGATGCCTAGCATCCGGGCCGAACGCTCGACAATGGCCACTAATTCGTCTGGGGAATAAAACTCAAGGCGAAGGAGGACGCCAAAACGGTCGCGAAGAGGCGGGGTGAGCAGCCCGGTGCGGGTGGTGGCCCCGACCAGGGTGAAGCGCGGCAGGTTCATCTTCACGGATTTGGCGCCCGGTCCCTGACCGATCACCAGATCGAGCTGAAAATCCTCCATCGCCGGATAGAGGATCTCCTCGATCACATGATTTAAGCGATGGATCTCGTCGATGAAGAGGACATCGCCCTCCTGGAGGCTGGTGAGGATGGCGGCGAGATCCCCGGCCTTTTCGATCACCGGGCCGGAGGTGACCTTGATGTTCGCGCCCATCTCGTTGGCGATGATGTAGGCCAGGGTGGTCTTGCCAAGACCCGGAAAGCCATGAAAGAGGACGTGGTCCAGGCTCTCCTTGCGGCCGCGTGCCGCCTGGATGGCAATGGCCAGATTGTCCTTGAGCTGGGCCTGGCCGATGTAGTGGGCCAGCTTCTGGGGCCGCAACGAGACCTCTTCGGCGAGATCGTCGCGGCGGGCGGTGGCGCTGACGATGCGTTCTTCCTCGAGACTCATGCCAGGGACCTCAAAGCCAGACGAAGGATCTCTTCAATGGGCGGAGACGGCTGGCCTTCGGGCAGGGCCTTGCGCACCTTGAGCAGAGCCTCCTTGGCCTGAGCCGGTGGGTAGCCGAGATTGGTCAGGGCCGAGACCACATCCGCCGCCAGTTGATCGCTATCTGCGGAGGGAGTGGCCTTGACCTCGGCCGGACGGGCCTCCAGGTCGGCAAAGGGCCGTACCTTGTCTTTCAACTCCAAACAGAGCCGTTCCGCCGTCTTCTTGCCCACCCCGGGCAGGGCGGTCAGGCGATGGAGATCATCGGTCATCACCGCCCGCGCCAACTCACCAGGGGAGATGACTGCCAGGATATTCAAGGCCACCTTGGGGCCGACCCCGGAGACGGTAAGCAGGACAACGAACATCTCCTTCTCCTGGGCATCTGTAAACCCGAAGAGTTCAATGGCATCCTCCCGGACCTTGGTGAAGATGTGGAGGAATACCTCCTCACCCAGCGGCGGGAGCCGCGGCAGTCCCGAGGCGCAAAAGGCGACATCGTAGCCCACTCCACCGGCCTCGACCACCACCCGGCTGGGGTCGGTATGAATCAGGATGCCGCGCAGACTGGCGATCATGGCGATACGTTCCTTTTGAGGTGATTGCTCAGACAGAGGGCGATGGCCAAGGCATCGGCGGCATCCTGACTGGGGGCGGCCGACAGGTTCAACAACACCCGCACCATGTGCTGCACCTGCTCTTTGGCAGCCTGGCCGTAGCCTGCCACCGCCTGTTTGACCTGCTTGGCGGTGAACTCGTGAACCTCGAGTCCATGGGAAAGGGCGGCCATCAGTATCGCCCCCCGCGCCTGCCCCAGCTTGAGGGCCGAACTGGGGTTCTTGGCGAAAAAGACTTCTTCCACCGCCACGCACTCCGGCCCATGCTTGGCAATGACCTGCCGCACTCCATCGTGGATCTCCTTGAGGCGCAGGGGAAAGGCCAGGGCAGGGGTCGATTTGATCATCCCGCAGGCCACAAAGGAGTTGACGCCTGCCCGCCGTTCGATCACCCCGTACCCCGTAATCCGTGAACCGGGGTCGATGCCCAGGATCCGGAAGGTTGTGCTCAGGACAGGGTCTCCATCAACTCATCCGGAATATCGAAGTTGGCATAGACATTCTGGACATCATCGTTATCCTCGAGCATCTCCATCATCGACAGCACCCGGCGGGCGACCTTCTCGTCGGTGATCTCGATGGTGTTCTGGGGGATCATGTCGATGGAGGCCCCGGCCATGGCGACACCTGCCGACTCCAAGGCCTCGTTGACCGTGGCAAAATCGTTGGGCCCGGTGATCACTTTAAAGATATCGCCGTCATCGACCACATCCTCGGCGCCAGCCTCCAGGGCCAGGTCCATCAGCTTATCTTCGGCGATGGTGGCCTTCTCCACCACAATCACGCCCTTCTTGTCGAACATGAAGGAGACGCAGCCCGACTCGCCCATATTACCGCCGCTCTTGCTGAAGGCGTAGCGCACTTCGGACACGGTGCGATTGCGGTTATCGGTCATGCAGTTGACCAGCACCGCCACCCCGCTCGGACCGTAGCCCTCGTAGACGATCTCCTCGTAGTTCACCCCGTCCATACCACCGGTACCCTTCTTGATGGCCCGGTCGATATTGTCCTTGGGCATATTCTCGGCCTTGGCCGCCATCACTGCCGAACGCAGCCGGGCGTTGCCAGACGGATCGCCGCCGCCCATGCGGGCCGCGACCATGATCTCCTTGATCAGCTTGGTGAAGATCTTGCCGCGCTTGGCATCGGCCGCCCCTTTTTTTCGTTTAATGGTACTCCACTTCGAATGTCCTGACATTGACGTTGCCTCCGATCTATTCCTCTCGATAATTTATATCGTACTGCTGCTACTCATGATTCCCTTATATCCCTGCCCCAGCACGAAAAGTTCCCGGCTCTCCGGCCTGGAGCTCTTCGGCTTGACGATCTTCACGTTGCTGAAGCTACAGCGCACCTCATCGACAAAGGCCCGGCAGTCCTCCCCGTCAAAGACCTTGCAGTAGAAGACGCCACCATTGGCCAGCACCTGGCAGGCCAAGGCTAGGGCCCGCCGGCAGAGGGTGAGCGACTTCTGGTGGTCCGCCCACTTGCTGCCCGTGGTCTGGGGCGCCATATCGCTCAACACCACGGAAAACTCCTGGGCGTAGGCAGTGATGGCAGCCACGGTCTCGTCTGCCAGGATATCGCCACGGACAAACTCGATCGGCGCCCGGCCGGTATCGGCCCTCCGCTTACCGGCCTGGAGATCGACCCCCACCACCAACCCCTGCGGGCCAATAACCTTGGCCGCGTACATCGACCAACTGCCGGGGTAGCTGCCGATATCAAGCACCTTGCAGCCTCGCTTCAGAAAGCCATACTTCAGATGCGCCTCCTCAAGCTTGTACACCGAACGGGCGGGATAGCCCTCTTTCTGTGCCTTCTTGAAATAGTAGTCCTGGACTTCCTTCACTGTTGGTCGCCTCTACGCGCGTCTCGATCATGTCCCGGTTCATAGCGACGAGCCAAATAAAAAATGCTCAGCCATGCCTGAAAGACAGAGCATGAGGGGCAAGCTACCGTACATCGGGCACCATAACCAGTTCGCTTCAGCAAAATGTTGAAAGGTAGTTTATTTCTGGTGGATTGACAACTGAAATATGGCCTTACCTATCGCAGGCGAGCGGAGCTTCCGGGTGGCGGCGCCATCAATAAAGGGCAATAAAATCAATTTGATTTTAGCCGGTTGAGCTGTATAATTTTCCGTACGCAGCCCGTTTCCATGCCGGGATTTCCACTTCACTGGATATCGCCATCATGAAAAAAGATATCACCCCAGGTGTTGCCCTGTTACTCTGCATCGCCCTGCTGGCCACGATCACTACCATGGGGATCCACCATCTGGCCCAAACCGGCTCGGCCGCTGTGGTTCGGACCCTCCAGGGAGCCAGCGGGGAGGGGATAACTATCCGGCGCCTAACGCTGCCGACGCCCAAAATAGACCTTACCGGCCTCGCCATCTCTTGGCCGTCCCTGGACGCTGACCTCGCCATGGAGCGAGGCAGCGAATGGTTGGCAGGCAATACCATCCGAGTCCAGACCAGCTCCCTGACTATCTCTCTGGCGGCTTTGTTCCCTGGCAGATTCCTCGTCAAGGCAAACGGCATCTCAGCCGTGGTCGGCAATCAACCATCACTACCTGGACATCTCCCCGCCGATGGCATAATGAACGTGCATAACGGTTTGATGTCCCTGCCCGTCAGCCTCGAACTCTGGCCCCTGGCTGGCATCAGACCACAAATCCAAGCCCAACTCCGCGCCCTGCAGGACTTGCTCAGATCCGGCTGCACCAGGGTGCCTATTTCGTTCTGGGGGACCACCGACTTCCGCATCAACAACGAGACAGTGACCGCTGAGCTTGCCGTGCAGGAGCAAAATTCCTCCTACCGGCTGACCATGAACCAAGAGTCCCTGCAGGCAATCTCCTCGATCATGGCAGAAAAACTCACTGCCCCGGAGATGGCCTTGCTCGCCGCAAACCCGATCAAGGCCCCCCATCTCCTGCAGATCCGCAACGAGGCCCGCGAGTCAGCCCGCAGGGCCCACGAAAAGGATAGCAATATCCCTGAAGACGCCTACCGCCATGTCCTGTGGAGCTATCTGTTAACAAAAAGTTACAATCCGTCATTCGCTAAACAAGTGACCGATGCCCATGAGCAAGGCATCACAGACAACTCCGCCGCCGAACACCAGATGGACTATGCCAACAATGCTGTGGGCAGAAAATACGCTGCGCAACAGGTCCGGCAGGACCAGCTCATCGACCGGCTCCTCCAGGATAGCGAAGTCATCCGCCAGGCCGATACGCATGCCCCGTACTGAAAAAATGGGCATCCCGTCGTCTGTCAGAGCAAAAATCAGCAGAATGCGGATCCATCCGCAAGGGATAGCCAAGTCTGACAGTGAGTCACATCTCCTGTGCCATTATCTTTCATGTTTGACAAAGGCGCGCCGTCTCACCTACTCTGAAATGGACCGGCACGTTATAACTCATCATTCATGAGGCCCCCATGAAGGACACTCTTACCACCTGCGTCTATTGCGGCTGCGGCTGCGGGATGTATCTGCATCAAGAACAAGGCCGGATCACCGGCGCGGCGCCATCCCGCAACCACCCTGTCTCCCGGGGCAACCTCTGTGTCAAGGGCTGGAATATCCATGAATTCATCAATCACCCGGACCGGCTGACCACCCCGCTGATCCGCCAGGATGGCCGGCTCGTCCCGGCCTCCTGGGACGAGGCCATCGCCTTTACTGCGGAGCGGCTGACCACGATCCGCGCCCAGACCGTAAGCCAAGGCCTGGGCGTCCTGGCCTCGGCCAAATGCACCAACGAGGAGAACTACCTGCTCCAAAAGTTCACCCGGGCGGTGCTGAAGACCAACAATATCGATCACTGCGCAAGGCTCTGACACGCCCCCACGGTGGCCGGTCTGGCCACCACCTTCGGCAGCGGGGCGATGACCAACTCCATCAACGAGATCGAAGAGGCCCAGGTGATCCTGGTCTCGGGCTCCAACACCACCGAGGCCCATCCCCAGGTGGCCAGACGGATGTTCGACGCCGTGGACCGGGGTGCCAAACTGATCGTCATCGATCCCCGTCGCACCCGGCTTGCCGAGCACGCCCATATCCATCTGGCCATCCGCCCCGGCACCGACATCCCGCTCTTGAACGCCATGATGCGGATCATCCTCGACGAGAACCTGGCCGACGACCTGTTCATCGAGATGCGGACCGAAAATTTCCACGCCCTGCGCGACATGCTTTTTCAGCTGGATCTGGAGGAGACGGCAGCGATCACCGGGGTGCCGCTCTCCTTGATCAGCACTGCCGCCCAGACCTACGCCCGGGCCCAGAAGGCGGTGATCTGCTATTGCCTGGGCGTCACCCAGCACATCTGCGGCACGATGAATGTCCAGGCCATCGCCAACCTGGCCATGCTGGCCGGTCATGTGGAAAAGGAGTTCACCGGCGTCGATCCCCTGCGCGGCCAGAACAACGTCCAGGGCGCCTGCGACATGGGAGCCCTGCCCGGCCTCTTTCCCAGCTACCAGCCGGTGGACAACCCCGAGTACCGGGAGAAATTCGAGACTGCCTGGGGCACCCCGCTCTCCCCAACGCCTGGCCTGTCCCTCCTGCAGATGACCCATGGCGGCGCAAGCGGCCCGATCCGGGGGATGCTGATCATGGGCGAAAACCCCATGCTCAGCGACCCAATGTTAAGCAAGGTCGAAGAGACCTTGCGCCACCTCGATTTCCTGGCGGTCTCCGATCTTTTCCTCACCGAGACGGCAAAGCTTGCCCACGTCGTCTTCCCGGCGGCCTCATTTGCCGAAAAGCGCGGCACCTTCACCAACTCGGAACGCCGGGTGCAAATGGTGCGGCAGGCGATCCCCCCCATTGGCGGGGCCCGGTGCGACAGCGACATCATCATCGCCCTGGCCCAGGCCATGGGATACCCGATGCACTATGAATCCATGGCGGAGGTCATGGAGGAGATCACCCTGCTCGCCCCCATCTACGGCGGCATGTTCCATGACCGCATCGACAGTTCCTGGGGGCTGCAATGGCCGTGCTGGAACCGGAGCCATGGCGGCACCCCCTTCCTGCACAAATACTTTTTCACCCGCGGCCGCGGCCGCTTCATGCCAGGCGGCCACGAGCCCTCGGCCGAGCAGCCTGATGCCGACTATCCGCTGATCTTGAACACCGGCCGCATCTACCACCACTACCACACCGGCACCATGACCCGGAAATGTCCGTCCCTGAACCGGGAGAGCGCCAAGGCCCTGCTCCAGGTCAACCCGGAAGACGCCACCCGCCACGGACTCCGCAACGGCGACCCGGTACGACTCAGTTCCCGGCGCGGCTCGGTCACGCTAACCACTCACGTCACCAGGGAGGTGGCGACGGGGTCAGTCTATACCACCTTCCACTTCGCGGAGGCCCCCATCAACCTGCTGACCACCGATGCCCGGGACCCCAAGGCCCAATGCCCCGAGTACAAGGTCTGTGCCGTCCGCCTGGAGAGACTCGCGCCATGAACACTCGCTATATCCTCAAAAAAGATCACCTGCCCAGTCTGCTCCGGCGACTGATGAAGGACTATCGCCTGGTGGCCCCGGTCAAAAACGGGCATGGCGACACTCTGTTTTCGGAGATCGACTCCATCGACACGGCAGCAATCGACCTGAGTGATCAGCCCCAGGGTTCAATCAAGCCCTTCCTCTTTCCCCAACAGGAAGTCCTGTTCGACTACCGTTCCGCCCCCGCCACCTACGAGTTCAACCCGCGCCCCACGTCCCAACCCACGGTCTTTTTTGGCGTCCGCTCCTGCGATCTCTCCGCCGTGCTCTACATGGACGTGATCTTCTCGAGGAAAAACCGGGATTCATTCTATTTCCAGAGGCGGCACGAGTCGGTGCTGATCTCCCTGGCCTGCAACGAGCCCTTTGCCAACTGCTTCTGCAACGCCACCAAGAGCGGGCCCTTCCTCGAGTACGGCTTTGACCTCCAGTTCACCGACCTCGACGACCGCTTCTTAGTGGAAAGTGGCCGGGCCAAGGGCGAAGAGATCATCGCCCGCTTTCTCCCCTTCTTCACGCCTGCCAGCGAGAAAGATGCCAAGGCCCAGTACCAGGCCTTCCTCGAGGCCAGGAGCCACTTCCAGCAACAGGTCCATGCCGACCAGGCCATCAAACGGCTGAAAGGCGGGCCCATCGCCGACGAGATCTGGGGCAGTCTCTCCCTGCGCTGCCAGGACTGCGGCGGCTGCGCTTACATCTGCCCGACCTGCACCTGCTTCACCATCACTGACCTGCCGCTCTCGCCCACCACAGGCACCCGGATCCGCTCGTGGGACGCCTGCACCGCCGCCGGATTCACTGGGATGGCCGGCGGTCACAATCCGGTGGATGCCCGAAGCCAGGCCATCAAAAACCGGTTCCTCCACAAGCTGCTCTACGACGTCGAGGAGCACGGCAGGCCGAGCTGCGTCGGCTGCGGCCGCTGCGTCGGCATCTGCTTCGGCGGGGTCGACATCATCCGCTTCATCACCATGGTCTGCAACCAGATGTGAACGCCGAACCTCAGGAGAGCCGTCCCGTGAAAAGTATCGACAACAACTACCTGCCCCGCCCGGCCCGGATAGTCAAGGTGAGCGAGGAAAACTCGCAGATCAAGACCTTTCATCTCGCCTTGAGCAATCCGGACCACAACGCCGCCTTCACCTACCTGCCAGGCCAGTTCATGATGGTCTCCGTGCCCCACTACGGCGAGGCACCTATCTCCATCTCATCCACTCCGAGCAGACCGGGGATCATCGAACTCGCTGTCCGCAAGGCTGGCGCGCTCACCACCGCCATGCACGGGATGCTGGAGGGCGACACCGTGGGTTTGCGTGGCCCTTACGGCAAGCCGTTTCCCCTGCCTGCCCTCAAGGGCCGCGACCTGGTCTTCGTCGCCGGCGGCATCGGCCTTGCCCCCCTGCGCTCGCTGATCAACTTCTGCCTCGACCACCGCGATGACTACGGCTCGATCACCCTGCTCTATGGCAGCCGCTCGCCCGAGGACATCGCCTTCTCCGCCGACCTCGCCGCCTGGCAGGAAGAGCAGGGAGTCCACTGCCTGCTGTCGGTGGACAACGCAGGCCCGGGCTGGCAAGGCCATGTGGGCCTGGTCACCACCCTGCTCGAGATGATCCGCCCAGAGCCGGAACGCTCCTCGGCCATTGCCTGCGGGCCATCGGTCATGATCCGCTTCGTGCTGGCGGCCTTGAGCAGGATGGGCTTTGCCGACGATCACATCATCACCACCCTGGAGCGCCACATGAAGTGCGGCATTGGTGTCTGCCGTCACTGCCACATGGACAAGACTCTGGTCTGCGCCGACGGGCCGGTCTTTTCGTTGGCTGAGTTGCGGGGGGTGACAATACTGTGATGATGACTACGGGCACTTGCCGATCAAGGCAAGTGCCCTGGGTGGGCATGGGCGGTACGCAAGGCGCGCCGTCAGGGGTAACTTTTGTGAAGTGCAACCTCTGACGGCGGCAATGGAAAGTTGAGGATCTTAGAGCTTGAAGTTCGTCCCGACTAAGCTCACAACGCCTGTCAGCTGGATGGCGAACTCGGCCGCGCTATCCTTATCGGTGCTGCCATAAAGGATATGAGTGGCGGCGTCAAACCTGAGCTGGCCTGTCGCATCTGTGCTGCTGAACGCTGCCGTGCCAATAAAGGCAAACGCCTGATCTCCCGTTTTTAATTCATTGGCATCAATTCTCGAGAGGTCTATTATGTCGTGTTGGGCATAATTGAAATCGGTGATAATATCCCAGGTCCCGCTAGTCAGCCCGGTGTCAGCAAGCGCATCAAACCGAAAAACATCTGCCCCGAGCCCACCCGTCAGGGTGTCTTTGCCTGCTCCACCGATCAGAGTATCATTCCCGTTGCCGCCAATCAAGGTATCAGCGCCCTTACCGCCGCTCAAAGTGTCATTGCCCAACCCGCCGTTAAGGATGTTGTCTAGATCGTTGCCCGTGAGGATATCGTTAAAAATGCTACCGACACAACTTTCAATATTGATAATCGTGTCGGTCCCTGAGCCTCCGGTGGCCTGGGCTTTGGTATTTGCAAGACTCACCGTCACTTTGGATCCAGCCAAAGCGTAAGAAACCGTGTCGGCCCCCCCCTTCCCATCGATGATGTTGTCGCCAGCGCCAGCGTAAATGAGATTATTCAAAGCATTGCCAGTACCGTTTACCGCGCCGGCTCCGGCAATGACGAGGTTTTCAACATTGTCACCAAGGGTATAGTTGATGGTGCTACGGACCGTGTCTACTCCCCCCGCGCTTGCGGCGTTAGTTTCTTTGACAACATCTCCAGGATTATCAACGTAATACGTATCTGAGCCATTGCCGCCCTCCATGACATCAGCGCCGCCCCCACCGTTGATGATATTGGCGGCATTATTGCCAAGAATATGGTTATTCAGAGCATTGCCAGTGCCGTTGATGGCAGTAGCGCCGGCCAAGGTAAGATTCTCAAGATTGGCGCCCAATGTCCACGTGACAGTGGAAATGACAGTGTCAACTTCAGTGGCGATTGTGCTGGCTTCAATGATTCTATCTCCGGCATTGTCAACAATGTAGGTATCATTGCCCAAACCTCCGGTCATGGTATCCGCGCCAGCGCCACCGTTTACTATATTTCCCTTGCCGTCGCCAGTGAGCGTGTCATAAAAGCGGCTCCCGGTCAAATTTTCAATACTCTTGAGGGTGTCAGTCCCTGAACCACCGGTATCCTGCCCATCAGTAACAGCTAAGCTGACCGTAACAGCCGCATTGGCATCGGCATAGGAGGCGGTGTCGATCCCTTTCCCGCCATCAAGGACATTATTACCATTGCCAGCGTAGAGAATATTATCCAAGTCGTTGCCAGTGCCGTTGACAGTTCCCGTACCGATAATGCGTAGATTCTCGACATAGTTCCCGAGGGTGTAGCTAATTGTGCTATAGACGGTGTCATCGCCAACCTCGTTGTCTTCAATGACTGTATCACCAACGTTATCGACGTAATATATGTCGTCGCCACTGCCGCCAATCATTCTGTCGGCGCCACTGCCGCCATTAAGTACGTTTGCCCCAGTCTTGCCAGTCTGTATGTTGATATCGCTGCCAGTCAGTGTGTCGTCATAGTTGCTGCCAGTCAAATTCTCTATGTTCCATAAGCTATCAACCCCAGCACTGACTGTATTTTGCGCAACCTCAATCTGCAGGCTGACGGTCACTGCCCCTGTAGCGTCAACGTACGAGGCAGTATCGGAGCCTGCGCCGCCACCAAGTGTATCATTTCCGGCCCCGCCAATTAAAATATCGTTCCCGGCTTCACCGCGAAGCCAATCATCGCCACTGCCACCTATCAAAATATCATCTCCGTCGCCACCGGCAATGGTGTCGGCACCTCGTCCCCCATTGATCGTGTTTGCTGAACCATTGCCGGTCAGCGTATCATCTGCGTCGGAGCCAATAATGCCTTCTATGTTCAGAAGCGTGTCGTCGCCCTGGTCGGAAGAGATATGTTGGCTCGCAGTCAGCCCAAGATTCACCGTAACCGCTGAGGTGGCCAAGGAATAATCAATGGTATCATTACCCGCCAGCCCATTGAGAATGTTATTACCAGCGTTGCCCCGCAAGATATTATCAAGGCTGTTTCCCCTCCCTGTGCTGTTTTGTGCTCCAGTTAAAAATAGGTTTTCAATAAATTTACGTGACTCTAGACTATAAGACCCCTTGCTGACGACAGTATCTACACCCTCGTTGATGTATTCAATAATTGTTTCAAACCCGGAAACGAAATAGGTGTCATTGCCTTTGCCTCCCAGCATGGTGTCTTTGCCATTGCCATACAGCATGTCATTGCCATCGCCACCATCCAAGGTGTCATCCCCCCCGAGCCCTACCAAAACATCATCAGCGGCGGTGCCTGTCAATATATCCGCGTCGTCTGTCCCACAACGGACACTAAACTTGTAATAGCCAGCCGTCCCGGTGTTGCCGAGGGTAGCGCCAAGGCCTAGCATGGAGTTTTGGAGGCCTGATTGCGGCAATTCATAGTATGTTGATGACTCCCCTGCGCCAGAAGAGAATCCTGCCCGGGCCACAGTTCCACCGAGTCCGCTACTGCCCAGAGAATCATCTCCTGTGGTCCATTGTATGCTCTCGTAGCGAAAGATGATGTCAAAGTTGCCGTCCCCGGCGCCAATCAACTGCAGTTGAAAAGAATTCGCCTTGTCAGTATGACCCGAGAAATAGCCGACATCATGCCAAGTGACCGTCAATATGCCGTTATCAGCAGGATCGTATTGGTACCAAACGACATTGTCATTCTCATTAGCGCCGTGGGAGGTGTCGACATCAGCGAAGAAAGGGGCGATAATAGCAGTGCCACTGGTCGCGAGATCAAAGGGGGTAAAGGTCGACAGGCTGGCCGTGCTAGAGTTAGACAGTGTAATGTTCCCGTTGTCATTGATCGATATGTATTGGTATGTCGTGCCAAAGAAGTTGAGACCTTGGGCGCCAAAAATATCCGTCGCTACGATTCCTGGTTCACTTACGTCGCTGCCACGCAAAAGCACTTGGTCGCCAAAACCAAGTGCGCCTCCCAGATTGTTCACTAAGGTAGTCATTTCCCCATCTCCTTTTAGTTTGAAGCTCTATTTTCACATTTACTGTTCAATTGAATCTCTCGCTCTGCGCGAGCGCGAAGTGCTTACAAGCTTACTTGTCCGGCAGGGTCACCACCGGCTGCTGAAGGGTAAACTTCCCTTCCTGGATCCACTGTTTCAGCGTCTCGGCAATCTCCCGGGCGCCGGTCATGCTGGACAGGGGGGCAGTAGGCACATCCTGGCCGTTAATCTGGATGCTGCCGCTCTTCAGCTGGGCATAAGATACCTCGCCGTAGTTGCGGTTGACCCGGTTGGCATAGTCGTACCCGTAATCGACGATCTGGGTGTAGAGCTCGGCGTCCGAAACCCCGGTGAAGGCCGCCATCTCCTCGTTCAAAATAGGAATGGGGATGCCCATGCCCACCGCCAGGGAACAACCGTAGCCCTGGAGGCTGACCCCTTTGAGCCAGCGGGGCGACATCCCCTTCAGATCACCCTGGACCATAATCGTCCCGGCGGCCCGGCGCGGGGCGCCGTTCTCGGACCGGAGGGCATTGGGGTTATGCTGGCTGCCGTGCCAGGTCACATAGCCCACCCCGCCGCCTAAGAAGATCCTGGTGCCCAGACCAATGGTCCGGTAGAGCGGGTCATTGAGCAGCGGGCTCAGTTCGCCTGCGCTGCAATAATTGGCGCTGCGCCCCCCCGACTTCAGCGTCCCCATGTAGGTGTAGATCGTCTTGTCCGAGAGGTTGATGGCGCAGTTGTAATTCTGATAGCAATTCCTGGGGTTGAGCAGCATGGCGTAGGGCAAGTCATGCAAGGTGACTTCCTTTTCCATCCCCTTGTTGGGGTAACAATCGGTGCCGTACCCGTTGGCCCGGAGCAGGACCTTGCGGCCTGCCACCAGATCCTCGATAACATGGCCGCCGCCGTAGCGGAACTCGCCAGGGAAGACCTTGTTCAGGGGGTCGTCCGCCGTGGGCTCGGTGGCGCCGAGATAGGCGTCAACAGCGGCCAGACCGGCGTAGGCGGGAACGTTGTTCATCGTCACTGTCGAGGCCTTCAACGTCGGCGTGGCGTGGCCGAAATTGAAGAGCAACCCGGAAGAGCACATGGTCGAGAAGGTGCCGGTGGTCACCACGTCGACCTTGGCCGCGGCCTTGACCTTACCCTCCTGGCGGACGATATGAACCATCTCCTCAGCCGTAACGACCACCGCCTCACCGGCCTTGATACGGGCATTGATCTCCTCGTATGTCTTATTCACCTTGAATCCGCTCATCATGCTCTCCTCAGCAAAAGTCGGGGAATAACAACCCTCCCCTCATCGATCACTCAGTCCATCACCGACAACACCTGATGCCCCGCCGCTTCCAACGCCTTGACCAGAGGGTCGGCATCGCAATGCTCCAGCCGGAAATAGTAGACTTTTTTCTTTCCTTCCTTGCTGTCCATGGCCACATTGACGATATCGCAGTCATGGGCGTTGATGATCTTGGTCACCGCCTCGATGCCGCCACGCTCCTCGCTGACCAGGACATCGAGCCTGGTGGTCGCCCTGAGCAGGCCCATCACCTCAATGAAGGCCGACAGCAAATCAGACGCCGTGATCACACCCACCAGCCGGCCATTGTCCATCACCGGCAGCCCGCCGATCTTCTTATCATGGATGATCCGGGCGGCCTCTTCGATGCTGGCCCCGGCCTCAATGGTCCTGGGGTTGGTCACCATCACCTGATGAACCGGGATATCCTCGATCATGGAGGGAAACGAAAACTGCCTGAGGTCGCTCTCGGTTACGAAACCGACCAGCTCACCCTCATCGTCCACCACCGGCAGGTGCCGGATATGATACTGTTTCATCAGTTGAACAGCGTCCTGCAACAGGGCCATCCGGTTGATGGTGATCGGGTGCTTGTGAATCCAGTTTTTTACTTTCATCGTTATGATACCGTGTGTAGAGTTACGCCTTGCAGGACAGAGTGCCGCAATCTTCCTGACCAGATATGGGCCGAAACGCCCCGGCTGCCCGAACACTTTGGCGGAGAGGCATGAGGCAACCATCATGCCAACGTGAATGATCTTTAGAATATAATCGCCATTATTGCAAGGCAGGAAGAGGCGCGGAACAAGAAAAATCGTCCCTGGGCCGTGCAATAGCCTATGGCGACTTTTCTCAGGCCAGAAATAACGGATCCTATTTTTTTGTGGCTCAAGACAGCTTTGCGGTTTGACAATCGCTGCCCGTCACGATAGTGTGGGCCGTCACAGGTAGAGATGCACCAAGCCAACAAGGCATTCTCCTGTTCCTCTCATCCGAACTGAAACACCTGGGGCCGAAGGATGGCACGGCGCGCCTGCTCATTACCGCGGCCAAGCGATTCCTCCCGACCTCGGTCTTTCAACGCACACACAGCGGCCAAGGAGCACCCAATGACACAAGACGACACCCCGGGTCAGTCCCTCCTCAAGGTACGGGAACGGATTGACGCCATCGACGATCAATTCCTGCACCTGCTGAAGGAGCGCCTCAGCTGCGCCAAAGAGATCGGCAGGCTGAAGAGCCAGGAGAACCGAGCCAAGTGGGACCCCCTGCGCGAGCGGCAGATCTTCGAACGACTGAAGCAGGCCAACCAGGGCGAATTTCCGGAGCAACCCCTGATCAGCATCTTCCGGGAGATCATCACCACCTGCCGCCTGTCCCAAAAGACGGCGGAAGTCGGCTATCTGGGGCCGGAGGCCACCTTCTCCCATCTCGCGGCGGTGAAATATTTCGGGCATTCGGCCAAGTTCATCCCCATGCCGACCATCGAGGACATCTTCCACGACGTGGAGCATGGCCGGGTCCGCTACGGCATCATCCCGGTGGAAAACTCCATCGAAGGGTCGGTGACATCGGCCCTCGACTCCTTCATCAAGTACCGGGTCAAGATCTGCGGCGAGGTCAATCTGCCCATCAAGCATAACCTGGTCAATTATAGCGGCAACATCGATGACATCAAGCAGGTGATGAGCCACTCCCAACCCTTGGCCCAGTGCCGGGAATGGCTGCGCAAGAACCTGCCCGGCATCCCGACCCAGTCGGTGTTCAGCACCGGCACCGCCGCCCAGATGGCCCACCAGGATCATACCCTGGCGGCAGTGGCCAGCGACCTGGCGATCAAGACCTACGATCTGCAGGTCGTGGCCCGTGGTATCGAGGACTACCGGGGCAACACCACCCGCTTTCTGCTGATCGGCGACCATTCGCCCTCCCGCAGCGGCCGCGACAAAACG
>Ga0233425_10002698_pt1 | contig 34107 bp, 34 predicted proteins | sample Watercolumn_Towu_2_FD_181712 | JGI IMG/M metagenome (GOLD analysis project Ga0233425, IMG submission 181712) | Freshwater microbial communities from Lake Towuti, South Sulawesi, Indonesia - Watercolumn_Towuti2014_140_MG | ecosystem: Environmental > Aquatic > Freshwater > Lake | place...
GATGCCCACCATGAAGGCCCGCCGCTTTTCGGGATAGAGGGCCGAGATCATCGCCGTTCCCCCGGGGGCGTAACCGGCTTCCCCGATGCCGATGGCCGTGCGGGCCGCGAAGAGCTGGCCGAAATTCATCGTCAGGGCGCAGGCAGCCGTGGCCGCGCTCCATAATACGGCCATGATGCCGATGCTCTTTTTCCGGCTCCAGCGGTCGATGACGATAGAGACGGGGAATGAGAAGAGGATGATGGCCCAATAGACGGCGGAGACCATCGCCCCGCATTGGGCGTCGGTCAGGCCCCAGTCGGCTTTAAGGAAGGGAAAGAGCGAGACGACCACCATCCGGTCGACGTAGTCAAAAAAGTAGAGGAGCCAGAGCAGGAGAAACACATACGCGGTGTAGGTTTTGGAAAAAAGGTAGCCTTCGGGAGGAGGTGTCTTCGTCATGATCAGGTCTCCTAAAGTTCTTATCGCGTACGACGCAATGAATAATTTTTTAGAAATCGTTAAAATTCTTCTCCGATTTGTAGCATAACTTTGATTGTTCTCCCGGGGTTTATCCGCTCCCGATAGACGGAGGGCAACTGTTCCAGGGGGATCAGGTCCGAGATGAGGGGCCGGGCGTCGATCTTCCCCTCGGCCATCCACGCCAGGCAGCGGATGTTTTCCTCGTGGGTGTTGGAGTACGAACCGGTAAAGCGGAATTCCTTGAAATTCATCAGCATCGGCTGGTTCAGGGTGATGCCCTTAAAGACGATGCTGATCATGCAGAGCGAACCGCCGCCGGCGATCAGTTCAAAGGCCAAAGGAACGTTCTCGGCCACGCCCGAACACTCCAGGATCGTTTCAAACCCGATCCCCTGGGTCCATTCCCGGGTTTTTTGCCTCAAATCCTCCCGATGGGGATCGATCGTATGGTCCGCACCGAAGCGCATACCCAGATCCCTCTTTCCCGGTACCGGTTCGCATAGGGCGATCGGAGCGAAACCGAGGATCTTCAGCAGTCGCACCGCCGCCAGCCCGATTGCCCCTCCGCCCAGGACGAGGGCCGATCCGCCTTCGTTTCGCGCCGTGTTGATCCCATGGAGGGCGGCGGCGAAGGTTTCGGCCAGGGCCGCGTTTCGGGAATCGACCCCTTCGGGTATCGGAATGGCCATCTGCGGATAGACCGTTAGGTATTCGGCAAAGCCTCCCGGCAGATCCCCGATGCCGATCGTGCGCCTGTGCACTTGACAGAGGTAGGGTCTGCCCGTCCGGCAATCCCGGCAGTTCCCGCAGAAGGTAGGGCGAAGAATAATCCTCATCCCCGCTTTGAATCCGCTAACCTCCTTGCCCCAGCCCGCGACGGTGCCGCTCGCCTCGTGGCCGAGGATTGTCCCGTCGGCAAGAAACCCGCTTTCAATAAGCGAGTGATCCGATCCGCAGAAACCGGTATTTACAACCCGTACCAGAAGCATCCCGTCCTCGAGTTGCGGGGCGGGGATTTCCTCGACGACCAGTCCCCCCGGTCGACGGTAGACGACGGCTTTCATGGCGTCTGCTCCTTAAGCCGATAGAGGTCGCTCAGGTATTGAAGCGCAAACGCCCCGGCCGCCTTTCGGTCCGGCATCGTTCCCATCATCCCGTAGAGCGCGGCTTCCCCGGAGGGCTCCCCGGTATCGGCCGACAGCTCCAGGACCGTTTCCCGGAGGTCCGTCAGGAAGCCCTCGACGATGTTTTCATGGTACGGGGAGACGGTCATGTGAAGGCTGGGGGGCCGATGCTGGGCGTGGATGTGCCACCCTCGCGCTTTTATCTTGTCGCCCAACCGGTAAATATCGAGCGAGCGGGAGCCAAAGGCGAACACGGTCGCCGGCGGATCTCCCAGGACAAAGAGTCCGGGGATGGCGTTTATCCCTTCCATCAGCGCGAGGGTTGCACCCCTGGCCGCCTTCGCCAGCCTCAGGAATCCTTCCTCGCCGAGATGATGGAGGATCGCCCAGGCCGAGGCGATGGAACCGCCCGGGCGCGCGCCGCTCAGCGATGGCGTGGCATACACCCCGCCGGACCAGTCGGCGTGAACGAAGTACTGATACCGCCGCAGCTCGCCCCTCCGGTAAAGGACCGTGGAGGCGCCTTTGGAGACATATCCGTATTTATGGATGTCCGCGGACAGGGACGTCACCCCGGGCACGGAAAAGTCGAAGGGGGGGATCGCGCAGCCCAGCTTTCTGAGGAAAGGGAGGATGTAGCCGCCCAGACAGCCATCGACGTGGAACCAGAGATTTTTTTCGTCGGCGAGGGCCCCGATTTCCGTGATCGGATCGATCATCCCCTGGGGGTAAGTGACGGCGGTGGCGGCCAGCATGATGGTGTTTTCGGTGATTGCCTCCCCCATGGCTTTTACATCTGCCCGGAATCCTTCATCGACCGGGGTCTGGACGATCTTCAGCCCCAGGTAGTGCGCTGCCTTGTTGAAAGCGGGATGGATCGTGACGGGGGCGACCAGTTCGGGAATCTTGATCCCGGGATGGTTTTCCCTTGCCCAGTCCCGGGCCGCCTTGACGGCCATCAGGATACTCTCGGTTCCTCCCGAAGTCATGGAACCGGCGGTCGCTTCGTCGCCGCCCAGCAGCGTGCCCACCATGGAGACGAACTCGGTTTCCATCTTCAGGAGGCTGGGAAAATCGAAGGGGCTTAGGCCGTTCTCGAATTGGTAGGCGGTATAGGCTGCTTGGGCCAACTCCTCCACCTCACGACCGGCGTAGTATATCAGGCCAAACAGGCGGCCCTGATGCCAGTCCGTATCACCCGCCTTGAAGGAGCGAAGGAGCGACAGGACCTCCTCTTTGGCCCTTCCTTTTTTGGGTATCGCTTTCATAGGCGCCATGCGCTGTATTACGAACATTGACGCCTTCGTGTCAAGACAATTCGCCGGTTGGGTGCTTATGGTCCCCTCATCATCGGCGCCAAATCCCTTGACACGTATCTTTTGTGGAACTACCCTGGAGCCGGCCGGATGCGGCGAAGCGCGTATAGGATCTATTCTATGGGATGTAACAAAATCGGTGTCGCGGGGTTTTTGTGGTGATTACCATCCTGTATTTTTTTACCTAAAATCTCGAAAGGATTCTACCGATGGGCGCTGCAAGTAAAATCGAATCGTTGGATGCCTGGATCGCATTGTTTCCCGAGAAATTTGCCGAAGAGGAAATCGCCTTCAGCCATATCCGCCGTGGCGATCACATCTTTATCGCTTCGGGATGCGGCGAGCCCCAATACCTTGTAGACTCGCTGGTCCGATACGTTCAATCCCACCCCAAGGCGTTTTTTGATACAGAGATCATCCATGTCTATTCTTTTGGCATTGCGCCTTACACCGATCCCAAATTCAAGAGCAACTTCCGCCTCAATTCCTTTTTCGTGGGAAACAACAATCGTGAGTCCATCAACCGGGGCAGGGCCGATTACACCCCTGTTTCCCTTTCCGATTTGCCGACTCTGATACGCGGGGGAGCGGTGCGCATCGACGTGGCGCTGGTGCAGACCTGCCTTCCCGACGAACACGGTTTTATGAGCCTCGGCGTCAGTGTGGATATTGTCAAGGCTGCGATGGACAAGGCATCGACGATCATTGCCCAGGTCAATGCGAACATGCCTAGGATCCATGGTGACGGGTTCATCCATATCAAGGATGTCGATTTCATCATCCGCAAAGACCAACCCCTCCTGGAGCTCCCGTCGGTTCCTCTTACGGAAACGACCGACCGCATCGGGCGATACGTGGCCCGGCTTGTCCAGGACGGGGACACCATTCAGGTCGGATACGGAGGATTGCCGAACGCGATCATGACCCACCTCTACCATAAAAAACACCTGGGGGTGCATACCGAGCTCTTCACCGATGGTTTGGTTGACCTGATCAAGACGGGTGCGATAGACAACTCCAGGAAAAGCCAGGACCCAGGCAAGTGCGTCGCCGCTTTTTCCATGGGGAATAAAGGAACCTATCAATTTCTTAACGACAACCCTTCGATTCTCTTTCGGACGATCGATTACACCAACAATCCGCTCAATATCGCCCGGCAGGACAACATGGTCGCCATCAACAGTTCCCTCGAAATCGACCTCACCGGACAGGCCACAGCGGACTCAATCGGCGGCACATTCTACAGCGGTATCGGCGGACACCAGGATTTCATGCGGGGCGCCCTGCTTTCCAAAGGCGGACGGACCATACTGGCGATGATGTCGACAGCCAGGGACGATGCGATCTCTCGAATTGTCCCTTCGCTGCATGAAGCGGCGGGTATCACGCTGAATCGGGGCGACGTCAGGTATGTGGTTACCGAATACGGCATAGCCTATCTCCACGGGAAAAATATCAGAGAACGGGCAATGGCCCTCATTTCCATCGCCCATCCGAAATTCAGACCGTGGCTTATCGAGGAGGCAAAAAAGCGGGGATTCATCTACCAGGACCAGGCGTTCATCGCAGGCAAAAAAGGCGAATATCCCGACCATCTTGAAACCCACAGGACGACGAAAGCCGGGCTGCAGATCTTCCTCCGTCCCGTTAAAATCAGCGATGAACCCCTGCTCAAGGATTTTTTCTATTCCTTATCCGACAAAAGTCTGGGGCGTCGCTTCATTTCACCGCGAAAGGACATCCCGCACGAGCTTCTGCAGGATTTTTCCGTGATCGACTACACGCGGGACATGGTGATCCTGGCAATCACGGGGTCATTCGCGCATGAGGTGGTTGTGGGTATCGGACAATATTACAGCGACGAGAGCTTGCACACCGCGGAAGTCGCTTTTGCCACCCGCGACGACTACCACAACCAGGGCATCGGTACGGAACTGCTTACCTATCTCACCCATCTGGCCAAGCGCGAAGGACTACTGGGCTTCACCGCCGAGGTTCTGATCGAAAACAAGCCCATGCTCCGCGTGTTTGAACAGGGCGGATTCGACATCAAAAAGAAAAGCGATGCCGGCGTATTCGATCTGAAAATGGCCTTCACGGAGCGCTAACGCTCATCGCCTCGTTAGAACCTGAATCTTATCCCTATGCTATAGCGGCCCTGCGTGCGCATGTTGTCCATCTCGGTGCTCTTGGAACGGGCTTCAAGGAAAAGCTCGCTGTTAAAGCTGCCGGGCTGCTCGTATAGGAGGAAGCCAAGATTCGCTATCGCATCAAGCTGGCCACCGTTGCCGGACCAGAACCCGGCGCCCAATCCGAACGACAGCCGGTTCCACCAATGATAATTCAGTGTGAGATCGGCGGTAATAGCGCTTCCCCCGTCGTTCCCGTAAATGCGGAAGTAACCGCCTACCATGCCCAGCAGTCCCAGTTTGTCGTACAAAGGAATTTCATATCCGATGCGCGCAAACAGGTAGCTGGCGGGATCGGGTTGATAGGAGAAGCCTGCATCCGCTACGAGACCCAGCAGAGGTTTGACCGCGGGCATCGGCGCGGGAGGGGGAACGGCCGGCGCGGCGGGCATCGGCGCGGGAGGGGGCGCAGCCGCTTCTGCCGGGGCGGGGGGCATCGGTGCGGGAGGGGGAATGGCCGGCGCGGCGGGCATCGGCGCGGGAGGAGGCGCAACCGCTTTTGCTGGGGCGGGCGCCGGCGCCGGAATCGCGGCGATGTTTTTTAGCGCCAAATTACCGCAGGGCTTGAGGACAACGAACTCATACCGCTGGCCCTTGCTGTCGATGTAAAAACGGTAGGCATCCAGCGGACCGGCGCCTCTCCAGGTCACGTCTTTGGATACAATGACCGGTCCTGTTCCCTTCTTTCTGAACAGCATCCACTTGAAGGTTTCTCCCGGGGAGACCTTGAGGGCGTCGATTGTAGCGGATTGAAATTGCTTAGAAAAATCGTTGTACAGATCTTGATAACCCGCCTTGGTAAAACCGGTTTTCAACTGGGCTGTTCGGTTTTTCACGAGCGCTTTTAGGTCCGCTTCGGACTTCAAAGGCGGGCGGTAAAAAGGATTATCACCGACGCGCTTTAAGGTGCTGGCGGCAATAGCAGATGATGCAAAGCACCAAAGCACACAGATAACCAAGACAAAAAGCAGATTCCTCTTCATCAGCATGTCCCCCTTTCTTATCGCCTCGTTTGTCACTTACCTCGCCCTTCGTAAGGTTTTTCGGTTTCTTAGTATCGAAAAAAAGCCCACCTGTGGAAATAACTGTAAAGATCTTATTTTTATTTAGCAGATAACCAGCCAATAGTCCAGTAAATCTTTGCACCCGCCGCGGGGGCGTCATCTGCGGCTCACTGCGGAGAATTTCACATACTGCTCGACTATTTATCCGGCTCTCAGTTTCCTGCCGGACCATTTCCACCGCATGACGGGTCCGGGCGAAGCCGCTCGCTTTCGAGTCCTATTGATCGATATGATTTCCTCAATAACTATGATAGGGTCAAACCGTGTCTGCCTGCGATCCGTCATCAGAAACCAAGACCAATGGAGAGAGTGAGAAAAAGATGAACCCCCACGAACTTGCCGGCAAGCCAGCGCCGCGATCGCTGCTGGCGAACATTCCCAGGTTGGTCTCCGCCTACTACACCCATAGGCCCGACGCATCCGATCCCGGCCAGCGGGTCGCGTTCGGAACCTCGGGGCATCGGGGGTCCTCGCTGATAAACAGTTTCAACGAGCGGCACATCCTGGCGATCGCTCAGGCCATCGCAGAATACCGAACCGCAAAAAAGATCGAGGGGCCGCTGTTTATGGGCATGGATACCCACGCCCTTTCCGAAGCGGCATTGACCACCGCGGTCGAGGTCTTCGCCGCCAACGGGGTCGCGGTGACGGTCCAGCGGGGGCTGCGTTACACCCCCACCCCGGTGATCTCGCATGCCATCCTGACATACAACCGCGGCAGGAGAAACGGATTTGCGGACGGCGTGGTCATCACCCCCTCGCATAACCCGCCCGAGGACGGCGGATTTAAGTACAACCCCCCCGAGGGCGGACCGGCGGACACAAAGACGACCGGGACCATCGAAGCAAGGGCAAACGCCCTGCTGGAGAAGGAGCCCGGAAGCGTCCGGCGGATGGCTTTCGAACGGGCTCTGAAATCGGGAGCGGTCCGCGAGTACGATTATGTGACGTCCTATGTGGAGGATCTGCGGAATATCGTAGAGATGGAGGCGATCGCCGGGGCGGGTCTCAAAATCGGCGTCGATCCGCTCGGCGGGGCGGCGGCGGATTTCTGGGATCCGATCGCCGACCGCTACGGGCTTTCACTCGAGGTGGTGAACCGGGTCGTCGATCCGACCTTCGCCTTCATGACCGTCGATCGCGACGGCAAGATCAGGATGGACTGTTCCTCACCTTACGCGATGGAGGGCCTGATCCGTTTGAAAGACCGTTTCGACATCGCCTTCGGGAACGATACCGATGTCGACCGCCACGGCATCGTCACGCGAAGCGCAGGGCTCATGAATCCCAACCATTACCTCTGCGCCGCGGTCGATTACCTCTTTAGAAACCGTCGGGGGTGGAGAAAAGGGACCGCTGTGGGCAAGACGCTGGTCTCCACATCGATGCTTGATTGGGTTGCCGCAGACCTCGGCAGGCGGCTTTACGAGGTCCCCGTGGGCTTCAAATGGTTCGTGGACGGTCTTCTCGACGGCTCGTGCGGTTTCGGCGGCGAGGAGAGCGCGGGGGCGTCGTTTCTCCGCAGGGATGGAACGGTGTGGACTACCGACAAAGACGGGATTATCATGGATCTGCTCGCCTGCGAGATTACCGCAAAAACCGGCCGGGACCCGGCCGCGCTTTACCGCGATCTCGAGGAACGGTTCGGCCGGTGTTTTTATGAACGCATCGACACCCCGGCCACACCCGAGCAGAGGGCGGCGCTGGCAAGGCTTTCACCCGAAATGATCACCGCGGCGGAACTCGCCGGCCATCCCATCCTTGCCTGCGTCACCCATGCTCCCGGCAACGGCGCTGCGATCGGAGGAGTCAAAGTGGTCACCGCGCGGGGATGGTTTGCCGCCCGGCCATCGGGGACGGAAGCGATATACAAGCTCTATGCGGAGAGCTTCCTGAGCGAAGAGCATCTGCGGACGATTGAGAAAGATGCGGTGACGATCGTCGCCGGCGCGTTCGCCGCTGCGGGACTTTAAGGAGCTTCGAAGATGCATTGTTTCCCGCCGGAATACGACGCGCGTTCCCGGAACATCCTCGATGAGGCGTTACGCGGGCTCTTTGCCTACAAATCGTGGCGGGCATTCGATCCGGGACCCGGATGTCCCGTCGAGGCGCGCTATGCGGCGCTGCCGGCGCTTTCCAAGCAAATGATTCGCGACCATTTTCCGGAGGGATTCGTACCGCCGGGCAACGACATCCAACAGGGACTTGCAAGCGGTGAGATCGAGTTTGTCCAAACGAGCGGGACAAGCGATGTCAGCGTCACCAACATCTGGAACCAGAAATGGTGGGATGAATCGGAGCGGCTCTCCTGGAGGCTGAACGCCCATGCCGCGCGGCTGGCGACGGGGACCCACAACGAGGCCATCCTTGCCAATCCGATCAACGTGGGTTTTATCTCGAATGATGTCGATCTCCCGATGAAAAAACGGCGGCTGGCGCGTTTCCTTTACCTGAATGAAAAGACCGACCCGGCCCTCTGGACGCCGGAACTGATAGAGAGGATGACCGCCGAGCTTGAGGAATTCAGGCCGGCGGTCCTCGAGGCAAACCCGTCGCTTCTGGCGAAGTTGTGCCGCTGTATCGCCGGGCGCAAAAAGCCGGTTTTCCAGCCGGGGCTGATTGTCTTCACCTTCGAGTATCCTTCGGTTCTGCACTACCGGCAGATCCGGCGCGTTTTTGACGCCCCGCTCGCCAGCTCCTACGGCTCAACCGAGACCGGATATGTCTTCATGCAATGCGAAGCAGGGAAGTTCCACCAGAACAGCGAGTCCTGCCGCGTCGATTTCCAGCCGCTCAAACCCGAACACGGGGGCCCGTGGATAGGCAGGATCCTGGTCACTCCGCTCCACAACCCCTGGTACCGGATTCTCCGTTTTGACGTGGGAGACCTAGTGCGGCTCGATGAAAGCGGCGCCTGCCCCTGCGGGCGAAACTCGGGCCTCATCCTCTCGGCAATCGAGGGACGGATGGCAACGGCCACACTGACGACGGAAGGCAGGATGGTCACGCTCCGCGAGTTGGATGATATCATCGGCAATCTTTCCAATGTGGATGAGTACCGGCTTGTGCAGAGCGGTGCGGACGCGTACGAACTGTGCGTCGTCGGCCGGAGGGAGGATAGGAAGACGCTTGCCGGTGAGGCTTCGTTTCTGCTGAAGCGGCTCTATGGCAATGGGGCAGCAATTACCGTACATCATAGGGAGGCCATTTCCCCGGAAAACACGGGTAAATACCGTCTGGCAAGGACGGATTTCCCCTTGCGAGTGGAAGATTACCTTCGCAACGATGGATAATCCCGTCCCGCAGGAAGAAGGAACGAGGGGGTAAGGGAAGGGTGGCAGGTATTTCCGAGTGAAGAATGGATGAATTAAAACCGGTGTATCTCCTCGGCGGGGGCTGGTCCGCAAAGCGCCGGGCAAACGATTTGCTGGTCCGCGAAGCCTTCCGCGGGAGCGGTAAAGCGTCTCCGTCGATCGGCTACGTCGGAGCAGCAAGCGACGATGATCGGGGTTTCTTCAGCCGTTTGGCGGGCCTGTTTGCGGAAAACGGGGCGGGTGAAGTGAGACACGCCCGGCTCGCTTCCGATGACGTCGACATTTCTCAGGCCAAAACCATTTTAAGGCGATCGGACATGGTGTATATCAGCGGGGGGGATGTGGATAGAGGGATGCACACCCTCGAAGCAAGCGGAATGGCGGGGTTCCTCGCCGGGCTCTATCGGGAGGGGAAGCCGTTCTTCGGGCTTTCCGCCGGGAGCATCATGTTGGCGAAAGAATGGGTGCGCTGGTGCGACCCGGACGACGATACAACGGCCGAGATATTTCCGTGTCTGGGCTTGGTTCCCCTGCTCTGCGACACCCACGATGAGGATGGCGGCTGGGGGGAGTTGAAAAAGCTGCTGCTGCTTGAACAAGATGGGGCTGTCGGATACGGAATCGCCACCGGGACCGCCTTGAGAGTGTTTCCGGACGGAAGGGTGGAGGCGCTGGGAGGCGCCGTTCACCGGTACGTTAGGCGAGGCGGAATCGTGAAAAGAATTTCGGATATGAACCCGATATAGCGCTCGCCTTGCGTGGCTTGGCAAGCGTGACCTGGAAGCACGCAATGGAGGAATAACGATGTTGACGGAAAAAATGGCTGAGTTCGTCATGGATAAAAACCTTGACATGCCGTCGGAGGCGCTCGACAACGCCCGAGACGCCCTGATCGATACGATCGGCTGCGCGCTGGCCGGAACACCGGAGGAGGTCTCGCGAATCGTGGTTCGGTATCTGCGCAGCCAGGGGTGCAATCCGCAGGCGACGGTCTGGGGGGTAGGCTTGGCGGCGACGGCGAGCGACGCGGCGTTCGCCAACGGGGTATTCGCCCACGCCCTCGATTACGACGACACGCAGAGCAACCTTCGCGGTCATCCGAGCGCGGCGCTGGTGCCGGCGATCCTTGCCGTGGGAGAGCATACGCATGCATCCGGCGAGGATGCGCTCCGCGCCTATGCGATAGGCCTGGAGATCGCCGGGAAGCTCGGCCGGGCCTTCGGCGACGGTCACTATCTTCACGGGTGGCACACAACCGCCACGGTGGGTGTGTTTGCCGCGACCGCGGCGGCGGGCCGTCTGCTCGGTCTTTCGGTCGAACAACTACGGCACGCATTGGGTATCGCGGCTTCGGAATCGTCCGGTCTGGTGCGAAACTTCGGCACCATGACCAAACCGTTCAATGCCGGCCATGCGGCAAGGAGCGGGGTGATCGCCGCGATGCTTGCTAAAGCGGGCTTCACCGCGGACACCTCCATCTTCGACGGCGAGGACGGATTCCTGTCCACATACGGCGGCACGGACGGCCAACCGCTGGGCGAGTTGCTCGACCGTCTCGCGAAACCCTGGGAGGTAATCAAGCCGGGTCTCTTCTTCAAGCGCTGGCCCTGCTGTTACTGCAACCACCGGTCGATCGGCGGACTGCTCCAGATGATTCCCCAACACGGCCTCACCCCGGACGAGATCGAGACGGTCGAGATCGGCTTCCCGCCCGGTTCCGATACTGCGCTGATCGCCAGCGATCCCTGTACCGGTCTGCAGGGGAAATTCAGCATTGAGTATGTCGCCGCAGCGACCCTACTCGACGGCAAGGTCACGCTGGAGAGCTTCACCGACGAGAAGGTGAACCGCCCGGACGTCCGCCGCCTGATGCAGAAGGTGCGGCGCTATCGTATCGAGGATACCCGAACCTTCGCCGGCACCGTCGGATACAACGACATTACGGTCAGGACGGCGCGCGGTGAATTCAAAATGCATGTGGACAAGACGCCCGGCTCGCCGGTGTGGCCGGTGAGCGAGGCCGAGCGCGACGCGAAGTTCCTCGATTGCGCCGGGCGTGTCCTCGACGCCGCGGAGGCGCGCGGGCTGCTTGATCTGCTTTTGAACTGCCGGTCGCTCGCCGATGTGGAGCCGCTGGTTCGCGCGACGGTCCCGCGGACAAATCCTTAAATAGAAATAGGAGGAATTCCTATGCAGGAGCTCAAGGACAAGGTGGCGATCGTCACCGGGGCCACCCGAAAGCGCGGACTGGGGCGCGTCATTGCCCTGGCGCTGGCAAGCGGTGGCGCCAACGTGATCGTCACCGGAAGCGGCCGCTCGGCAAGCCCGGTTCCCGAAGACGAAAAGGCGTCGGGATGGCGCGGCCTGCCCGATGTCGTCGCCCAGATCGAGGCGCTCGGCGTGAATGCGCTGGCCGTCTACGCGGATGTGACGCGCAGCGATGAGGTTCAGCGCATGGTCAACGAAACCATCGATCGGTTCGGCCGGATCGACATCCTGGTCAACAACGCGACCTACCCGCGCGGCGCCGACCGGGTGCCGCTCATCGATCTGGACGTGGAGGTTTGGCGCAGGATCATCGACGTCAATCTCACGGGGACGATGCTCGCCTCGAAATACGTGGCGAAGCAGATGATCGCCCAGGGCGACGGGGGCGCTATCATCGGTATCTCTTCGGGCGCGGCGATGAAGGCGGCCGCGACGTTTTCGGCCTATGCGGCGTCGAAATCCGCGATGCATACGCTCAACGGTTCGCTGGCGGAAGAGCTGGGTCCGCACGGCATCACCTGCAACATCGTGGCGCCCGGTTTCCTGGATACGGCGCGTATCGATATGCTGCGCGAGGAGGGGCGTTGGGAAAAGCGACTCTCCACCTTGCCGATCAAGCGTCCGGGCACCGCCGAGGAGGTGGCCGAACTCGTGCGGTATCTCTGCGGTCCGCACGCGCGCTGGATCACCGGGGAGGTCATCATGATCAACGGCGGGGAGGTGCGACGGGCAGCCCGCTAACGAGATGCCGTCTTAAAACTCGCCTGGCGACTTTAAAGCTTTGGAAAACATGTGCCCTCCGCGCGCTGGATATTTTTCGACCCTGCACCTCCTCGCTTCGCTGCAAAGACGAAACTCGCGCTTCGCGCTCAGACAGTCGTCTTTGCGGGCGCTCCCCTGCGGGGGCAGGGGGCCCCGAAAAATCTCCAATGCGCGCTTCCGGGACATGATTTCCATGCTTTTCAAAGGTCTTCACTTGGGATAGTTTCAAAGAAAGGAGACATCAAATGAAAACGGAGCGAACAATGCAACGCTGTACATTACTGCCGCTGACGGTTCTCGGGCTTCTTCTCGTCCTTGCTGCGGCGTTTCCGTCCCCCGCGGCGATTGCCGCATCCGACCCCTATCCCTCCAAACCGGTTCGTCTTATTATTGCATTTGCACCGGGGGGAAGCACCGACATCGTCGGCAGGTTGATCGCGGTGAAGCTCTCCGAGCGACTCGGCAGACAGGTCGTACCGGAAAACCGCAGCGGAGGAGGGGGCACTATCGGCGCGGAGATGGTGATGAAGGCCGACCCCGACGGCCATACCCTGCTGTTCACCTCCGCGGCGGTCGTGATCAACCCTTTGCTCTTCAAGGTGCCTTACGATCCGGTGAAATCCTTTATCCCCATTGCCAAGATGGGCGACGGGCCGGTCGTCCTCACCGTCCATCCGGGGGTTCCGGCCGGCTCCGTGAAGGAGTTGATCGCGCTTGCCAAAAAGCAGCCCGGCAAGCTGGTGAGCGCGGCGGCGGGCGGCGGGAGCTTCATGCACCTGGCCACCGAGCTCTTCAAAATGATGGCCGGTATCGATATCAAGATCGTCCAGTTCAAGGGCGGCGGTCCCGCCATGATCGACACGATGGGCGGCCATTCCCAGATCTCGCTCGGGACCCTCACCCAGTCGCTGCCCCAGATCAAGTCCGGCAAGCTTAAAGCTCTCGGTTACGGGGGGATCGCCCGCAGTAAACTCCTGCCCGATGTGCCGACGGTTTCGGAGGCCGGCGTCAGCGGGTATTCGGCGGCCCAGTGGTGGGGGCTGTTCGCCCCAGCCGGCACACCTAAGGCCGTCGTCGAGCGACTCTACAAGGAGTTGGAGGTCATCCTGAAAGCGGAGGACACCCAAAAGACGTTCGAGGTCCAGGGCGCCGAACCGGATCTGATGGGCTCAACCGGTTTCATCAAGTTCATCGAGACGGAGGGCGTCAAATGGGGGAAGGTCGTCAAAGAGGGCAATATCCAGGGGGAGCAATAAAGAAGGGTTCCCGATTGCCTTCATAACGAAAGACAAGGGCAACGCGGCTTAAGGTATATTTCCCCGATACAGTCAAAAAAAGGGCGCGCCGACATCAGCGGCGGAGCGCCCTTTTAACATGCCATGTTTTGCCAGGTTCCGATTATTTCTTTTTGGTTTCGGGTTTGGCGGGGGTCACGGTCATTTCCTTGAAAGCGGCATCCCACTTCTCGACGACGGCCTTCAACTCGCCCACCTTTGTCTTGGCGCCGAGCGGATCGGCGGCGATCATCTCCTTGCCGGCCTTCAGTCCGTCCACGAAGGATTTGGTGTCCGCCTCCCAGGCGTCCTTTTTGTCCTTCAGTTTCTTTTCGATCTTTTTTACGGAAGCCTCGATACCCTTCCAGCCTTCTTCCAAAGCGGCGAGGGCTGAATTCGCTTCCTCGGCGGCGGCCTTCTTTCCCGCGGCGACGGCGGCGGCGGCCTTGTCGAACGCGGCCTTGGCATCGACATAGCCCTGTTTGGCCTCCTTGTACTTCTTTTCCTTCACCTGGGCCGCCGAAGTTTCCAGGAGCTTCTTGGCGGCCTGGAGATCGGCGACGGCGTATTTATCGGCGCCCGCCTTGACTGCGGCGTCCCTGGCGGCCTCGGCGGCCTTCTGCTCGGCCTCGGGGGCGCTTGCACAGCCGATGAAGACAAGGGACAGGGAGAGGACCAGGATGAGCGATACGGTATACTTGATTTTTTTCATTTTTTACCTCCTTCGTTCAATGATTGCAGTCTGGTTCGATAAAACTGCGCTTCATATATCTTATTTTTGGGTATTGTCAAGGGTTCAGGCGCCGAGCCTTTGCAGACCGGAATAAAAAAAATAGCCGGCAAAAAGCACCAGAATAACCGCGCACACACCAATGATTCCTCGATAGAGTCCGTCGCTGAGGAACCGCCTGCCCCGGGCCACCGCGCCGGATACCGCCGAATACCAGAACAAATCGGCCAAGATGTGGCCGGCGAAGAAGAAAAGGATGCCGACGATGCCGTAGCGGTGACACTGGAGGATGTAACCGAAGCCGATGGTGGCCCACCAGATGACCCAGTAAGGGTTGGCGACGCTCAGGATACCCCCTGTGAAGAGCAGACTGCCTTTCCGCGGTGCGCCCATCTCGCGGCTGAGGCTGAGGGTCGGCAGGGCCCGGAACATGGAGAAGGCCATCCAGAGAAGGATCAAAGCGCCGGCAAGGGCGATGGAGACAAAAACCCCCTGTTGCTGGAGATACGGGGCAAGGCCCAGAAGCAGGGCCGCCACAAGGACCAGCTCCAGGACGCCGTGGCCGGCGACGAGCAGCGGTCCCGCGAAGAATCCCCGGCGTGAGGATTCGCCGATGACGGCCGTCAGGAGCGGTCCCGGCATCATAGCACCGGAGAGGGAGATCAGGAAGGAGGAGAAAAAAATGGTGAACAATGCCATGAGACTTTCAGGTCTCCTTCTCCAGAAAGGCGAGGATCTCTTCGATATCGGGCAGCTCCTTGAGGGGGTACACCTTGGCGAAAACCACCCTGCCCGTCTCGTCGAGGATCAGATTGGCCCGTTTGGAGGTCCCTTCGACGGGACGGAACAGGCCCAGTGCCTTTGCGGTCTTTCCATGGGGCCAAAAATCGCAGAGAAGCCGGGTCTCCTTGATCTTCAGCGAGGCGGCCCAGGCGCCCTTCGAGGGGACGGTGTCCACGCTCATGCCGAGCGCCAGGGTACCGAGCTTGGCGAAGGCGCGCTTATTCTTCTCCAGCGACTGCATCTGCTTGGCGCAGACCGACGTCCATGCCAGGGGATGCCAGGAGAGCAGGACTTTCTTACCCCGGAGGGCGGAAAGCCGGACCTCTTTTCCGTCCTGGTCCGGAAGCGAAAAATCGCGAACGCGGCGACCGATCGATACGACCTTATCTTCAACCATGAAAACCTCCTTATCTTCATTTAAGTCCGGACCGGGAACGCATCCCGTAAGTCCCACCCCTGCCATGCCTTACCCGCAAGCCCCGCGCTGCGGGCCGGGAGCTTTGCTTTCTATCAGGCCGGCGAGCCGGGATCACAGGGTGATACAAGTAGCCATCGATGTCAAGGCAAATCCGATGACGGCATTTACGGAAGCAGTGAGCGGCTGTTTTCGCCGCTGGAACGCCGCAGGTGCACCCCGGCAACCTCCACCTTTTGCCGGGCCTTTTTTTAAGTTGCGTTTTTCCTTGGGATATATAATAAGACCCTGCGTTAAAAATCGGGTGAGGTAAGCGAATGAAGGGATTCTGGGAGAGAATCGAGGCGGATTCGCTGTCAGGGAAGGGGATCGGTGCGGAGGATGCGCTTGCGGTCCTGGGGTTGCCGCAGGCGGAGATATGGCGGCTTCTGGCGGTATCGGAAAAGGTACGCCGCCATTTCAAGGGTGATCGGGTCAGGCTCTGTTCCATCGTTAACGCCAAATCCGGTTTTTGTTCGGAAGACTGCGCCTTCTGCTCGCAGTCGAACCGGTCCAAGGCGGCGATAGAAAAATATCCCCTTATGGAAGAGGAAGAGATCGTCCTGGCCGCCCGGGACGCCCGGGAGCGCGGTGCGAGGGAGTTCTCCATCGTCGCCTCCGGGCTTTCGATGCAAAGCGCCCGGGAGCTGGAGCGGGTGGGCAGGGCGATCGAGCGGATCAAGACCGAGGTGGGGATCGAGACTTGTGTCAGCCTGGGCGCGCTCTCCGCCGACAGCGTTTCTTTTCTCCTTTCGCGGGGGCTGCGGTCGGTCCACCATAACCTGGAAACGGCGCGCGGATTTTTCCCTTCCATATGCACCACCCACGATTATGAAGAGGACATCCGGGCCGTGCGCGAGGCCAAGTCGGCCGGGGCCTGGGTGTGCTGCGGGGGCGTTTTCGGCATCGGCGAGTCGGCGGCGGACCGGGTCGAACTGGCCATGACCCTCCGGGAGCTGGATGTGGATTCGATTCCCGTCAATTTCCTCAATCCCATCGAGGGAACCCCGCTCGAGGGGAGATCCGACCTTACCCCTTACGACTGCCTGAAGATCATCGTCATGCTGCGGCTGTGCCACCCCTCGCGGGAGATCATCGTTTGCGGCGGCCGTGCAGTCAATCTCCGGGACCTGCAAGGACTGATCTTCGCCGCCGGGGCCTCCGGAATGATGATCGGCAACTACCTGACGACTTCCGGACGACCCGCCGAGGAAGACCTGCGGATGGTCGAAGACCTGGGCCTCGGCGTACGCTCCCTCGAATGAATCCCCTCTCGATCACGCAGGAGATCTCCGAACTCCGGGAAAAGGGGCGTTACCGCCGCCTGATGCGGGTGTCGACCCCGCAGGATGCGGTGATCGTCATCGAGGGGAGGGAACTGCTCAATTTCTCTTCGAACAACTATCTCGGCCTTGCCGGCCATCCGGAAGTGGTGCGGGCGTTCACCGAGTGTGCGGGGAAGTACGGGGTTGGGTCCGGTGCCTCGCGCCTGATCGGCGGCAATATGGAGGTTCATGCCGAGCTCGAAGCGGCCGTCGCGCGCTTCAAAGGGTCCGAGGCCTGCCTGACCTTCAGTTCCGGATATCTGGCCAACCTGGGGATCCTGGCCACGCTCGGCGGTCCCGAGGCGACGATCTTTTCCGACGAATTCAACCACGCCTCCATCGTCGACGGTTGCCGGCTGAGCCGCGCCCGTGTCAAAATGTATCGGCACGCCGACGCGGGGCACTTGGAGGATCTGCTGAGGGCGTCGATGGCGGGCCGGAAGATCGTCGTCACCGACGGGATCTTCAGCATGGGCGGAGACATCGCCCCGCTTCCCGCCCTGGTTGCCCTGAAGGAAAAATATGGGGCGATCCTGGTTGTGGACGACGCCCATGCCGTCGGGACGCTGCTGCCGGAAGGCCGCGGGTCTGCCGATTATTACGGCCTTGCCGGAAAAATCGAGATCCAGATGGGTACCTTCTCCAAGGCGCTCGGCACCTACGGGGCGTATCTGTGCGCCTCGCAGACGATCGTGGACTACTTTATCAACAAGTGCCGGACCTTCATCTTCAACACCGGACTCCCGCCTGCGATCGCCGGGGCGACATTGAAGAGCATCGAGCTGTTGTCCGGCCATCCCGAATGGCTCGCTTCGCTGATCGGCAACGGGGAGATTTTTCGGCGCGAGATGGATGCCTTGGGGAGAAAGGTATCCTCCCGGACGCCGATCGTCCCCATCCCGGTCGGCGGCGATGGGGAGACGATGGCCGTCTCGCGGCTGCTGTATGAAAAGGGGCTTTTCATCCACGGGATCCGGCCGCCGACGGTTCCGGAGGGAAGCGGACTGCTTCGCCTGAACCTGATGGCCACGCACACGGCGGAGATGGTGAAGAGCGCCGCCCGCCGGATCGACGAATCATTGAAGGAGTTGGGAATTGAACCGCACTGAAGCGCTGCGCCAAAAGGACCGGGAGGGGATCTGGCATCCCTTTACCCAGATGGCCGACTGGGAAAAGGAGGCGCCGCTGATCATCGAGCGCGCGGAGGGGAATACCCTGATCGACACCGAGGGCCGGAGATACTTCGACGGCGTTTCCTCGCTGTGGGTAAATCTCTTCGGCCATAGGCGTCCCGAGATCGATGCGGCGATCCGGTTCCAGCTCGACCGTCTGGCCCATTCCACCTTCCTGGGGCTTTCGCATGTGCCCGCCATCGAGCTGTCGGAACGGCTTCTATCTGCGGTCCCGGACGGTTTGAGCCGCGTGTTCTATTCGGATAACGGTTCCACCGCGATGGAGATCGCGATCAAGATGGCCTTACAGTACTGGCAACAAAACGTCGGAGGGAATAAAAGGCAGACGTTTATGACGCTGACCGAGGCGTATCACGGCGATACGATCGGGGCGGTTTCCGCCGGAGGCATCGATCTCTTCCATAGGATATTTCAACCGCTGCTGTTTACCACCCGCAGGATCCCCACGCCCCACTGCTACCGCTGTCCATACGGCATGAAGCGGATGTCATGCGCCATGGAGTGCGCGACCCGGATGGAGGATGAGGTGCGACATCATCGGGAGGAGCTCGCGGCGGTGATCGTGGAGCCGCTGGTACAGGGGGCGGCGGGGATGCTTCTGATGCCGGAAGGGTACCTGGCGAGACTCAGGAATGTGACGCGGGAATGCGGTGTCCTTTTGATCTGCGACGAGGTGGCGACCGGTTTCGGCCGGACCGGGACGATGTTCGCCTGCGGACAGGAGGGGGTCGCACCCGATATCATGGCGGTGGCCAAGGGGCTGACCGGGGGGTATCTCCCCCTGGCCGCCACGCTCACGACGGAGGGGGTCTACGATGCCTTCCTCGGCCGGTACGAGGAGTTCAAGGCCTTTTTCCACGGCCATTCCTACACCGCCAATCCGCTGGGATGCGCCGCGGCCCTGGCGACCCTCTCCATCTTTGAAACCCAGGGCGTCCTCGACCATGTCGCTTCGCTTTCCGGAGTCATGACGGAGGAACTAGCGAAATTGGCGGGCAGTCGCTGGATCGGCGATATCCGTCAAAAAGGGCTGATGGTCGGTATCGAGATCGTCGCCGATCGGGAGACGAAAGAACCTTTTCCGCCGGAGATGAGGGTGGGGCAGCGGGTGATCCGTAGGGTGAGGGACAAGGGCATTATCATACGTCCGCTGGGTGATGTGATCGTCCTGATGCCGCCGCTTTCCTCCACGGAAGGAGAGATCCGGCATCTGGTCGCTTCGGTCGGATGGGCGATCGACTCGGTCCTGTCCGAGTAGAGGGAGACGGCATGGGACATGGTATATTGATCACGGGAACGGATACGGGGGCGGGTAAGACGGTTGTCGCCTGCCTGCTGGGGAAGCGCCTGCTCGGGGCGGGGGTCGCCGCAGTGCCGCTCAAGCCCGTCGAATCGGGTTGCGCCCCGGGGACCGACGGAAAGCCCTTTCCCGCCGACGCGGCGGCGCTTCGCGATGCCTTTGCGCCGGGACTTCCCTTATCCTCGGTTTGCCTCTATGCGCTTTCGGGCGTATTGTCCCCCCATCTCGCCGCCCGGGAGGAGGGGGTATCCATCGATTTGGTTCGGATAGGGAAAGCGATCAGCGGTGCGGTAGAGGCGGCGGATGTCGTTCTGATCGAGGGGGCAGGGGGGGTGACCGTCGAGCTTCGGGAGGGGTATTCCTTTGCCGCTCTAGCGCGCGACCACTCCCTCCCCGTACTGATCGTGGCAGGGAACCGTCTTGGGGTCCTGAATCACCTGCAATTGACCATCCGTTTCCTTCAATCCGAGGGCATTCCCCTTTTCGGTGTGATCCTCAATGACACAACCCCGGATGTCTTTCCCGCAAGGGAACCTAACGTGACCGAAGTGCGGCGCATCGTAGGCAGCCATTACCTGGGAAGGGTTCCGTACGGCGCAATCGCGCTTCGAGAGGATCTATTCTCCTGTTTCTGTGGACGTCTGCAGGAATATTATTCATTGCAGGCCTCCTGCCCACATTGAGGATTCATTTGACTTTCATACGTATAATCGCTTATTTTACCGTTGTTAGTTATAGGAAAGTAGTAGAGCAATCGGTCAGAAAATTGAAAGAATCGTTGCGCCGACCGTACGTCTCGGCGTAGAAAAGCGTCCGAATTTTCGGTTCCGTCGCGCGCGATACATCCGGGCCGTTTTCCGATATGGACGTGATGGTCATCCTTGATCGACCCACGGTGTCGTCGACTGGCGAAGGGAAGAAGAAATCCGCTTTTACGAGTTCATCGTCTTTGCCTGATCACCGGCGCCACGCAAGCGTGTCTTGATTTGACTATTGGATACCGGAAGTATAAAATACTCAATGTTATGAATGTATTCGAAGAATTTAAGCGCTTGGTCTCGGAGTTGGAGAACCAGAAGGTCAGGTATGCCCTTGTAGGTGGAGTTGCCATGGCATTCTACACGGAGCCGCGCTTTACCAGGGATATCGATATTCTTGTTGACTCTGAGGATTTCGAGAACACGAAAGGTATTCTCGAGAAGATCGGGTATTTCGAATCGGCATCTCCCTGGACGTTTCGGAAAGTGGCCATCGAACTTCACCGGTTTTTGAAGGTCATCCCGGAAGACGAGATGATGATCGATATTCTTGTCGCCAAAGACGAAGAGGTCAGGCGAATCATCGAGGATGCTGTGGAAGCAGCTTCAGCCGAGGGAAGGGTGTGGCTTGCCAACAAGAAAGATCTGATCCAGCTTAAGAGAGCAAGGGACTCGAAACAGGACCTGGCTGATATAGAGAAGTTAGAAAATGACGAAAATCGATAAGGTGCTCACAAGGCTTAGCGATCTTTACGAGTTCAATCGCGAGCTCAAGGCTTACGAATTGAAGGAGTATGAAAAGGCCGACAAGCGCGTTCGGCCGGTCACTGAAAAGGCCGACTCCCGCTGACGCCTGTATGGACCCCATGCAACTGCTATAATACTTGACATGACAGCATGATCCTATTAGTGTGACGGCACACATATAACATATATCTGGAAGTCCATTTATGTTCGCTCGGATCAAAACGTACATTATCGCGACTCGTCCCTGGTCGTTTACCATGTCGCTGATTTCCGTTTCCGTGGGAACGCTCCTGGCCGCCCGCGAGGGCTCGATCTCCTGGGTCTGGTACGCCTTGACCGCCCTGGGTATCACCGTCTTCCACGCGGCGGCCAACGTGATCAATGATTACTTCGATACCCGCTACCAAATCGATCAGGAGGATTCGCCGACGGCGAAGTATCGCCCCCAGCCGATCCTCTCGCGGATGCTGACGCCGCGTCAGCTCCTGGGCGAAGCCATCGCGCTGTTTGCCTTGACCCTGATCATCGGGGTGGCGGCCGCTGCGCTGGTTTCCTGGCACATCCTGTGGATCGGCTTCGTCGGGTTTCTGACGAGCGTCTTTTACACCGCCGCTCCCATCAAATTCAAGTACCGCGCGCTGGGTGAGCCCGCGGTCTTCATGATGTGGGGGCCGCTGATGATCGAAGGGGCTTACGCCATACAGCGCCAGGCCCTTTCGCTTAAGGCCTTCATCATTTCGGTTCCCTTCGGCGTCCTTGTCGCCCTTGTCCTGTTTGCAAACAATATGAGGGATATTGGCCATGACTCCCGTCAGGATGTGAAAACCCTGGGAATCATTCTTGGAAGCCGCAGGAGCTACCAACTGTTTACCGGGCTCATCGTACTGGCCTATCTCTATGTCCTCGGCATGATCATCGCGGGAGTCATGAGCTCTTGGGGGTTTTTGATCTTTCTTTCGGTTCCGAGTGCAATAGGCCTGCTCAAGACCTTCAAGACCAAGATTCCCGACATGGCGGATGCCATGACCGCCCAATTCGACACCGTTTTCGGGTTACTGCTCATCCTGGCGCTCTTTCTGGAAACGCTTTTCATGCGCCCGTAGCGCCTGTTCCGGGCAAACCGAATAACCTTCATGGATATGCGATGGATGAGGCGGCAACGTTAAGCCAACTGGAAGAGTTGGCGCAACGACTGGGAATAACGGTCAGATACGAAGCCTTGAAGGGTGACGGTTTATCCCATTCCGGGGGATTCTGCCGGATCCACGGACAGGATGTGGTCATCATCAATAAAAAGGCGACCGGGATGGAGAAGATCCATACCATCATCGATGCGCTGAAACGTTACGATCTGAGCCAAATCTATATGTTGCCCTCGCTCAGAGAGTTGTTGGACATAAAAAACGGGCAATGAGCAAATTCACCGATGGAGGGTAAGCACACCATGCTGACCGTGGAAAAGATCGGCGGGACGTCGATGTCGCGCTTTGCGGATGTGATGAACAACATCATCATCGGCAAACGGCGGAAGGCCGAGTACTTCAACCGCATCTTCGTCGTATCCGCCTATAACGAAGTGACCAACTGGCTGCTCGAACACAAGAAGACCGGCGAACCCGGGGTCTACGCCCGATTCGCGGAGCAGAAGGGCTACCATGCCGCCCTGAAAAAGGTTTTGGGAAAACTCGTCGATATCAACGGGACCTTTGTCGATATCGGATTGAACCTGACCGAGGCCAATGACTATATTACGACAAGGATCCATCAGGCCAGAAGCACCCTCGACAGCCTGGCGCATGTCCTTTCCTCGGGTTATGTGGACAGACGGAGCATCCTGCTCGCCGCCCGGGAGATACTGGCCTCGCTGGGAGAGGCCCATTCCGCCTGGAATTCGGTGAATATACTGAAGAACAACAAAATCCACGCCACCCTTGTCGATCTGAGCGGATTCCAGGATTCTGAGTTCCTCACCATCGATGAGCGGGTGCACAAGGCGTTCAAGGGCATCGATTTCTCCAGGACCGTCACCATCGTCACCGGTTACACCAAGGGCATCGAGGGCATCATGCGGGAATTCGACCGCGGCTACTCGGAGGTGACCTTCAGCAAGATCGCGGTGGAGGTGAAGGCCGATGAAGCCGTGATCCACAAGGAATTCCATCTCTCTTCGGCGGACCCCAAAATAGTGGGCATAACAAAGTCCCTACCAGTCAATTTCACCAATTACGATGTGGCCGACCAGCTGGCCGATATCGGTTTGGAGGCGATTCATCCCAAGGCCTCGAAGCCTCTCGAAAACGCGGGGATCAACCTGCGCATCAAAAATACCTTCGATCCCGATCATCCCGGCGCGCTCATCTCGAAGGATTATGTGGGCAAGGAATCGCGGGTGGAGATCATCGCGGGAACCGATAAGGTCGTGATCGTGGAGATCCACGATCCCTCCATGGTGGGCGAAGTCGGTTTCGATATGCAGATCATGGAGCTCTTCTACAGGCACCACGTCAGTTACGTCGTAAAATCCACGAACGCCAACAGCATCTCGATGGTGATCTGGGAAAAGGACAAGAATAAGGCACTGCTCAAGGAGCTCAGGGAGCGATACCCCGTCGTGACCGTCAAGGCCGTTGCCGTGGTCTGCGCGATCGGTTCGAACTTCGCAAAACCGGGGGTTTTGGCCAAGGCGGCCAATGCGCTTGCCGCCAACAAGATCAATGTGGAATGCATCTCGCAGTCGCTGCGCCAGGTGAACATGCAGTTTGTGATCCGGCGGGAGCAGTACGAAAAGGCCATTATCGCCCTGAACGACGCGCTCTGCGTCGATCAGGGGTGAAAAAATGTCGCGGGGATCATGACCGGGAGCGCATCCCGAAATCCCCGCCCCGCTGGCGGGTAGCTCCGCTTTCAAAGCCCCCGCCGACGTCCCGGTCTCGCGTCGCGGCTTTAGCCTCTCCTTTCAGGATCGCCATGCGCACATCTGGCCTCGATGTCGCCGCGGAATTCGCGCAACAAGGCGGGTATCGCATCCTTTTCTTCATTAAAGATCAGGAGAACGACGGCGAGGTCCTCAAGAAGATCCTCTCTACGGCCGACGGGGTATGACTTGTAAACGAATTCTTTATAGAGAGGGTCGGCATCGGCAACCCCCTCTTCCCTGGCCACGGTCAACGCGAAGTGCGCCCCGTTTCTCTGTTCAATTTTCACCGTGAAATATAAACACTGTGCCGCATCGTTGAAGGAAATTCTATATGGATGGTTTTTGGCTTCGTCGGATTGAAACACAAATTTCTTATTGTTTTGATATTCCGACGCGAGGGCATCTGCAACGGATTTCATCCATGCCCATTCGGCGACCGATTCCTCCGCGCTCTCGAGATGATCCCTCGAGCCCTTTGTCGTCTGATCGTCCTTTGTTCCTTTATACCCGGCAATACGCTCTGCCGCCGCGGTCAATGAGGATTTCACGATACCCGAAACATAATCGGGATTTTCGATGGAATCGGCAGGATCTTCCTGTGTTTGGTAGTCAAGACAGTTATATTCATCCTTACAGCGATATTTGCCGGCCTTATCTATGAGCATCTTCACATCAAGGGTGCGACCACAGTATATGCAACTCTTTGTTTCCATCCATCCCTCCGGTTTTCCGTTCGGTTAGTAAAAAATCATGATTTCAGCACTGTTATAAGGTCTCGTTATTCAAGACCCCCTGCGATGCGGGTTCATCGCCGCTTAACCCCGTTTCCGAGTAGAAATTGCTCGAGGACCTCGTAGGGCTCGGCCCCGACCAGCTTTTGGTCGCTGACTACAAAGGTCGGCACCGAGGTGACTCCCATCGCATCGACAAGCGCCCAATCCGAATCGACAGAGGCCCTGAACGCACGGGTTCGCAGCGCCTCCGCGGCTTCGTTTTCGGGAAGTCCCACCTTTTTCACCAGCCCCATCAGCACATCGGTTTTCGCTATATTCTTACCGTCGACAAAATAGGCCCGAAAAACCGCGTCGTGGTATTGATCCCCTTTCCCTTTGGTCTCAGCCCATTTGCCTAGTTCCTGGGCGAACCTGCTGTTATAGGTCTTCTTCCGCTCCCCCCAGGGCAGGTCCAGGTCCTGGGCCACCTTCTTTAACCGGGCCATCGCCGAGGGGATATCCATATTCCTGCCGGCAAAAAGCTCTTCCAGGGTAAGCCCCTCCTCCGGTGTTTCGGGGTGGAGAGGAAAGGCCCGCCACTGAACCTCGATCTCGAAATTCGCCCTTACTTTTTCAATACGCCCGGTACTGAAGTAGCACCAGGGTCAGATATAATCCGAAAACACCTGAAGATATTTGGGTATCATCATTCGATCCTTTCTGTTTGTCGGGCCGGAATCCGGACGGACGCACCGAAGATTCCGATACCGTGAGGCTGCCGATTCCCGATTTTTTTTGTCGGAAACCATTACCATTGTTCGCGGATAATTACCAGGATAACCGATAAGGCTTTTAACTGTACATTGATTTATTGTATACTCTGCGCCGCCGAACCAACCAGCGGCGGCGGAGCTCCCCAAACGCTTGTATTTGTCTTATGGCGACCAAAACATGTCCTCGAAAATAAAAAAGCCGCTCATTTTCGGAATGCTGACCCTCATGGCCGGCGTCCTTGTGATGGCTTGCTCTTCCGGTGCCAAGTCACCCCGCCTTGCCCGTCAGGCGCTTATACTGGCGTTTGGCGACAGCCTGACCTATGGAACCGGGGTCGCCCCGACGGAAAGCTATCCCGCGGTCCTGGAGCGCCTGGTCGGTCGGCGGGTTGTCAGTTCCGGTGTTCCGGGCGAGGTAAGCGGGGAGGGTCTAACTCGTCTCCCGGGGGTACTCGAGAAGGAGAAACCCGCGCTCCTGATCCTCTGCCATGGAGGGAATGACCTGCTCCGTCGCCTGGACCGGCGGCAAACCGCCGATAATGTACGGGCGATGATTGGGCTGGCGCTCGGACGGGGGATTGCCGTTATACTGATTGCGGTGCCGTCTCCGGGATTTGCCCTGTCCCCCCCGCCCTTTTACCGGGAGTTAGCCGCAGAGATGAAGATCCCCGTCGAGGAGGAGGCCCTGACCAATGTGCTGTCCGATAGTTCTCTCAGATCCGATTACATCCACCCCAATGCCGAAGGATATCGCCGGTTGGCCGTTGCGATTGCAGCCTTTCTGAAGGAGAGGGGTGCGGTGGAGTAATTCCCTTTGCCAGAGGTGACAGATGCCTTCCGTCAGAGTCAATGATATCAATCTATATTATCAAATCCACGGTGAAGGGGTTCCGTTGGTCCTGATTATGGGACTGAGGCGGAATCTCGAATGGTGGTACCGCCAGATCCCGTCATTTTCAAAGGCCTTCAGGGCGATCGTTTTCGACAACAGGGGCGCCGGGCGTTCGGATAAGCCGGAGATGGAATACTCCATCCCTCTTTTTGCCGATGACACCGCGGGCCTGATGGATGCTTTGGGGATTCCCAGCGCCCATATTCTGGGCATTTCCATGGGCGGCTATATTGCCCAGGAGTTGGCGCTTGGGTATCCCGGCAAGGTGAGGAGCCTGATTCTCGGCTGTACGAGCTGCGGGGGCAGGCGCGCCGTTCCGATGAGCGAAGCGCGAATGAAAATATTCACGGCGAACAAAGACCTCACGCCGGAGGAGATCCTCCGCAAGGACATGGACATCTATTTCTCGGACCGGTTCATCGCCGCGCACCCGGAGATGATTCGGGAGTTTGTGGACGTCTCCCTCAGGTATTACCAGCCAAGGGAGGCATTCTTCAGGCAGTTTGCGGCCTGCCTCGGGCACGACACCGCCGATCGGCTCGGCGGTATCAAGGTTCCGGCGCTTATCATGGCCGGGGATGACGATCCGCTGGTCCCGTCGGAGAATTCGCTGATACTCAAGGAGCTGCTGCCGCATGCAAAGGTCAGTTATTTCCCGAACCGCCGGCACTGTTTTTTTATCGAAGAGGCCGAAAGGTTCAACCGGGAGGCGGTGGAGTTCATCACATCCGTTGAAGCCGCCGCGAAGGCATGCCCCGCGGTTTCGCGCGGTGTGAGCGGTCAAGGCTGCAATTCTACAGATACGGAAGAATGAATACCAACAAGAATCCGCAACTCACCGCGTAGAGAAAGGGGTGAACCTCCCCAAATTTGCCGTTGAGCATCTTGATGACGGTATAGCTGATAAAACCAAAGCCGATCCCGTAACTGATGTTGTATGTCAGGGGGATCCCGACGATGACCAAAAATGAGGGAAAGGCCACTTCAAAGCTGTCCCAGGCGATTTCACGAACGAGGCTCATCATGAAAAATCCCACCACGATCAGGGCCCCCGCGGTGATGGGATAGACATAATAGTTGCCGGCGGGAATCTGGGTGCCGGAACCGACGAACAACGAATATTGCTGGGCGTTGGGAATGATGTATCCGCCGCCGATCATCTGGATGATCGGCGAGAAGAAGGCCGCCAGGAAAAAAAGGATTCCCACGACGACCACCGTCATTCCCGTTCTGCCGCCTTCTGCCACACCGGCGGCCGATTCGATATAGCTGGTAATGGAGCTGGCGCCGAAAAGCCCCCCTGTCAATGCCGCAAGCGAGTCCACGGCAAGGATCCCCTTGATCTCCGGCACCTGTCCGTTTTTATCCACAAAACCCGCCTGCGCGCCGACCGCCACGACCGTTCCCATGGTGTCAAAGAAGTCTGTGAGCATAATCGCAAACACGGCGCTCAGAAGCGCGGGGGTAAATACCTGAAGGACCGCGTATGTGCCTTTGACTTCTGTAAATGGACCGAAAAAGGTCTGAAAATCCAGCGGTCCGACCAACGCTGTGGGGAGCTTCGTGATTCCCAGAAGAAGCGCGGCGACGGTTGCCGTAAGAAGCCCGCAGAGGATATAGCTTTTCAGCCGCATGGATTTGAAAATCAGAATGGCAAAAAGCCCGATGAGGGTCACCCACACATACTTCTGGGATAAATCGCCGAGGGCGACGATGGTGATGGGGGCGGGGCGGATGATTCCGCCTTCGTTAAGCCCGATAATCGTGATGAAGAGCCCTATCCCGACCCCGATCGCACGTTTGAGATCGACGGGAATGGCTGTCATGACCGCTTGCCGCAAGCCCGAGAGGGCCAGGATCAGGATCACCAGCCCTTCGAGAAAGATCACCGCCATCCCGACCTGCCAGGGGACGTTCGCCTGCTGGAAACCGATCACGCTGAAGGCGACGACGGCGTTCAGCCCCATTCCCGATGCGAGCGCCAAAGGTCGATTCGTTACCAGACCCATGAGGATGCACATGAGGGCTGCACCCAGGGCGGTGGCGGTCGCCGCACCTGAAAAGGGGACGCCTGCCGCGGATAGAATCCCCGGATTCACGAAGATGATGTAGGCCATGGTGAGGAAGGTCGTAACCCCCGCGGAAAGTTCCGTGCGCAGAGTCGTTCCTCTTTCTTGAAATTTGAAGAAACCGTTCATGATAGTCATCATAAAATGCGCCCTCCCTTCTCCCATCCCAAAGGTGTTGTTCTCGATTTCCGCGATGTCTTCAATCTCCTTCAAACTCTGTCAGCGCAAAAAACGAATATCCTTTTTCGGTAAGTTTTTTTGAGCCTCCCACATCGGGAAGGTTTACGATGAATGCCATTTCCATCACAACACCGCCGAGCTTCTCTATCAGCGCCGCGGCTGCAAGCGCGGTTCCTCCCGTGGCGAGCAGGTCATCGACGAGCAGGACCTTCATGCCGTGGATGATCGCATCGGTGTGTATTTCGATCTTGTCGGTCCCGTACTCGAGCGCATATTCATGACAGACGGTTTCCGCCGGGAGTTTGCCTGCCTTTCTGACGGGAACAAAGCCCTTGCCGAGCGTGTAGGCAAGCGCGCCGCCGATGATGAATCCGCGTGATTCGATACCGACGACGATGTCGCAATCGACGCCGTCGGCGATATACCGCTGCGTGAACTGATCGATCACGAGTCTAAAACCCACCGGGTCCTTGATGAGTGTGGTGATATCCCTGAACAGGATCCCCTTTTTGGGATGGTTTTCAATGGTCCTGATCCACGATTTTATCGTCACAATGATCCCCCTTTACTTGCAGTGGCACGGAGCCTCAAGAATGTTCGGAATGGTCTTGAGAATCAGTTTTTTAACGTTGTCGGCATTTTTATTCATGATGGAAACGATCATTTCCCAAGTGACCGGCGCCTCCCCCTCCTTCCAGCAATCGTAATCGGTGGACATGGCGATTGTCTGATAGCAGATTCCGATCTCCCGCGCGAGGATCACCTCGGGTACCGTCGACATGTTGACCACATCGGCGCCGAAGGCTCTGAACATATGGGATTCCGCTTTTGTGGAGAACCGCGGACCTTCGATGGTGATCACGGTCCCGTGACCATGATGCCTGAGTTTGAGCGCCTTCGCGCTTTGCACGAGGACCGCGCGCAGGCTGTTGCAGAAAGGTTCGCTCATGGGCGTGTGTATCACATTTTCATTGTGGAATGTGAGGGTTCTTTGCTTGGTAAAATCGATGAACTGATCCACGAATACAAGGTCTCCGGGCTTTATTTTTTCCCGCAGGGACCCGACGGCGGTGGTGGCGAGGATATGGGTACACCCTTCTTTTTTAAGCGCGAAGATATTGGCCCGGAAATTAACCCCTGTCGGGTATACGGAATGATCCTTTCCGTGCCTCGCCAGGATGACCGTATCGACGCCGTGTATCTTGCCGATGGTCAGATGGGAAGAGGGGTCGCCATAGGGGGTCCTTACCTTCTTTTCCCGGATGTTTTGCATCAGGCGCGGATCGTCCATGCCCGAGCCGCCGATGATCCCGATCTTTAGGTTCCCCATAAAAACTTCCTCGAACGATGTTTCATGGAGCGAGACCTTTCCTCACCGGCAAGCCTCGCCCTGACAGTGGAGCGCTTCGCTTTTCTCATGCTGTAACGCTGCCAATCTCTCCGTCGCTTTCCTGAGACGTAAGGCAACCGTTTTAAGAATGACCTGGAAGTCGGCAGAGAGTTTGTTGAATTCAGCGTCAAAGAAATCACGGTCCATGATGCCCACCACCGTTGTCCCTTTGGCGGTGGCCGTTGCGGACCGGGGAGCCTTATCGATATAGGCTATCTCGCCGAAAATATCATCCTCTTTCAGGACCTCGACGACTATCTTTTGACCGTCCACTTTCTTTGAGATCTCGACCTCGCCTTGTTCCACTATATAGATCCAGTCGCCGTGAAATCCTTCTTCGAAAATGATCTGTCCGTCTTGAAAGGTCTCGTATGAAGCGATCTGAAACATATAGATCCTCTTTCCGTCGAAGATAACTTCTTCTGTGCGACATAGGGAAGAGAGCGTTAGGGCGGTATCAAGGCATGACCCGAAGCGCATCCCCTTAAACCCGCCCTGTAGACAGCGTTGAGGGGTGCAACATAACAAGGACGCTTCCTTGCCGGGAAGCCCCGCCCTGCGGACGGGGAGCCTCACGTTGTGTATTGGAGGTTTAGTTGGCGGTTATTATATAGTGAAGATATTCATTGTCAAGCGTCGCAGGATGAGGCATCCCAAGGCGGGGTGGTCGGGCCCGCCCGCCGATCCATATTTGTCCGATTGCTCTATAGGCAAGACATTTTTGTGCCATGAGAATCGGTTGCCTCCCGAAGGTGTCTTCGGTAAATACCATTTTTATTCAGCTACTTAAATAACAACTATGCTGATGGCATCCCCTTTGCTGAACCGTCTTCCAGGCAGGATCGTCACCGGCCGGCCCCTCTCCCGGGGAAGGCGCCGGCGAGCCAATGGGCTCCGGCGGAGAAGATCCCGTTACACTATTTTGAAGGAGGATTATCATCATGAACACCGGAGATACAGCGTGGGTTTTAATGTCATCGGTCCTGGTTTTGGGCATGACGATTCCGGGGCTCGCCTTTTTCTACGGCGGTCTCGTGCGGAGGAAAAACGTCCTGTCCGTCTTAATGCAATGCTTCATCATCGCCTGCGTCATCAGCCTGCAGTGGGTGCTGTTCGGCTACTCGCTGGCCTTCGGACCCGATACGGGTCTCGGGATCATCGGCAGCCTGACCTGGGCGGGGCTCAAGTTTGTCGGCGGTCAGCCGAACGCCGACTATGCCGCAACGATTCCCCACCAGGTCTTCATGATCTTTCAGGCGATGTTCGCCATCATCACGCCGGCGCTGATCATCGGCGCCTTTGCGGAGCGGATGAAGTTCTCGGCCTTTCTGATCTTTTCGGTCCTGTGGGCCACCCTGGTCTATGATCCGCTGGCCCACTGGGTTTGGGGAATGGGCGGCTGGCTGCGGGATTTGGGGGCGCTGGATTTCGCCGGTGGGATCGTCGTCCATGTCAGTTCCGGCATCTCGGCCCTGACGCTGGCGATCCTTCTGGGCAAGCGGTGCGGTTACGATCAGCAGCCCTTCCGGCCGCACAACCTCCCCTTCACCGTGCTCGGAGCGGCGCTGCTCTGGTTCGGATGGTTCGGCTTCAACGCGGGGAGCGCCCTGGGGGCGAACGAACTGGCGGCCAATGCCTTCATCACGACCCACATCGCGGCCGCGGCTGCGGGGTTCACCTGGGCGCTGATCGAATGGCGGCACCACGGGGCGCCGACGATCCTCGGCGCGGCCACCGGCGCCGTCGCGGGACTGGTCGCCATTACACCGGCCTGCGGTTTCGTGAACCCCATGAACGCCATCTTCATCGGGATTGTGGTTTCGCTGCTGTGCTACTTCGCGATCGTCACGATCAAATCCCGGTTCGGCTATGACGACTCGCTCGACGCCTTCGGCGTCCACGGCGTGGGGGGGATATGGGGGACACTTGCGACGGGTCTCTTTGCGGAGAAGGCAATCAACGCCGCCGGGGCGGATGGTTTGTTCTTTGGAAACTCCAAATTGTTTCTGATACAGTTGTTGCTCGTTGTGATCGTCCCTCTGTTCGCGGCGGCGATGACCTGGATCATTTTCAAGGCGGTGGATGCGCTTGTCGGGATGCGGGTGGAAAAGAGGGACGAAATCGTCGGCCTCGACCTGACCCAACAGAGCGAGTCGGCTTATACCGTCATCGAATAGGAGGTAGGACTCATGAAATACATCGTTGCAATTATCCAGCCGCACAAACTGGAAGAGGTCAAGCAGGCGCTCGAAGCGGTGGATGTGAATCTGATGACCGTCACCAACGTCCTCGGACAGGGGCGGCAAAAGGGGTTCACCGAGATCTACCGCGGGGCGAAGGAGGTGGGTGGATTGCTGAGGAAGGTCCGGCTCGATATCGCCGTGAACGAGGATTTCGTCGAGCCGACCATCGCCGCGATCGCCAAGGGGGCTCGGACCGGCGGCGGGGAGGTAGGCGACGGAAAGATCTTTGTCCTGGATCTGGCCGACTGCGTCCGGATCAGCTCCGGGGAGCGGGGCGGAAAGGCGATCGGCTGACCGGAGAACCCCGCAGGGAAACGGGCCTGCTGCAGATTAGAAGCCCCGTTCCGTCCTCGCCGAATCCGTCGGAAAACGCTGACCCCGCGGCAAGCCGCGGGGTCAGCGAACAAACAAACAGGTTTTCTTCCGAAAGATTTAAGCCGCCGCGATGGCAATCTTCCTCACCTTCGCTTTTTCCGCCTTGCGCAGAGTCACCCTAAGGACCCCGTTTTTGACCGTGGCGGCAATGCCGTCACGATCGACCTCGTCGGAAATCGTAAAGGCCCGTTCATAATCACCGACGTCGTATTCCGCGTGTACGGCGGTGTGATTCTCCAGGGCCGAGGGCACGACGGACCCTGTAATGGTAAGGATATTTTTCTCGAGGGTGATGTCCACCGATTTCTCATCTACGCCCGGCATATCGGCAATAAGGACCATGGAGTCCTTTGTTTCCCGGATATCGACGATCGGAACAAAAACCTTTCCCGGTTTTGTCCGCTCCGTCGCCACCGGGGTCGGGGCCGCTTGTTTTTCTGTATCGCTCTTTATGGTATCCATAGTATCGAACCTCCTTTTTACTCCGCCTTGATGGTGATCTTGCGCGGTTTTTCTGCCGCTGTTTTTGGCAGCGTTAGCGTCAGGATCCCTTTTTCATACCTGGCCGTGACCTTTTCGGCATCGATCTGAAACGGCAACTGCAAAGTCCTGGAGAAGCGACCGCCGGACCGCTCCTGACGATGATAGGTCTCTCCTTCCCGGAGGGGTTCGAATTCCCGGCTGCCTCTGAACGTCAGCGTATCGCCGACGACCGATATATCCAGCTTCGAAGCATCGATCCCGGGCAATTCAGCGGTAAGAACATAACCGTGTTCTCCGCCCCACACGTTGATTGCCGGATACTCCCGGCCCGCGGCCGTCGGCATCTCCGCAAACAGACGGTTCATATCTCGCTGCAAACGCTTGATCTCCGGAAAGGAACCAAACGCATTACCCACTTTCCATATTCCTGGCACAAACATGTTGATAACCTCCCTTCTTTGTCTTGCTTTTGACCTCAAACCAATATTTTACCTAACATAATGATATTGTTATCATTATGCAGCCTCGGGAGTAATATAGTCACAAATTATACCTTGTCAAGTACATCGGGAAAGGTGTGTCAGGAAAGGCGACTGCTGTCTCTGTCGTCGGCAGGCGGAATGAAGAACGCGCGACCGCGCACCTGCCCATCACGGCGGCGCACACGCCGATATCCCGCGGGGTGCGACTGTGATGAAACCGCTCGGCAGAAAAACGGATCGGTTTGAACCTGTAAAGCGATCCCCTGCTCAGCCTTCGACCAGGATTCGCAGCATCCGGCGCAGCGGCTCGGCGGCGCCCCAGAGGAGCTGATCACCGCAGGTAAAGGCTGAAACGTACAGGGGCCCCATCTTCATCTTGCGGACGCGGCCGACAGGGATTGTCAACAGACCGGACACCGCTGCCGGGGTGAGGCAGGCAAGGGAGTCGGCCTTTGTGTTGGGGACCAGCCTGACCCATCGATTATCGTTGGCAATCAGGTTCTCTATCTCTCCGATCGGTACGTCCC
>Ga0233425_10002699_pt1 | contig 34107 bp, 9 predicted proteins | sample Watercolumn_Towu_2_FD_181712 | JGI IMG/M metagenome (GOLD analysis project Ga0233425, IMG submission 181712) | Freshwater microbial communities from Lake Towuti, South Sulawesi, Indonesia - Watercolumn_Towuti2014_140_MG | ecosystem: Environmental > Aquatic > Freshwater > Lake | place: Indonesia...
GGCCAAAATAGCTGAATCTGGCGTTCTGAGTCCGCCGTTGGTCACATGCGCCGCATATCTGGTTGCCGAGAAACTACGTATCCCGCAATAGGCTGGAGAGCCAGAAATGTACAAAGTCGAGCTGAGGTGCTCGCACGGGTCGTCCAGGAATTGGCGGCGATATCGTAGCGGTAGAAGGTCTTCTGCCGGTCGCCACGGAAGCCGTAGATGTATGTGCCGTCGTAGGCCAGCGCGCCGCCCTTCTTGATGTTATTCGCTGTGGCAGCCTTCGCGGCCCAACTGTTCGCGAGTGTGCCGTAGCGCCAGAAGCTGGTCGTGCCGCCCTGGAACGCATAGATGCCCGGCAGCGCGCCGCCGCTGGTGACCTGTCCGCCCCCCCCCGGGTTGTTGCTGCCCAAGTTCCAGGTCACCACGTTGGCGTTGCCGCTCTGGCTCACCAGGACGCTGTTCGACGTGCCCTCGGCGAAGCTGTAGCCCCCGGCGGAGTCCGCATTCCCGACGAAGGTGAAGACGCCGGGCGTGGTCGGCGTGCAGGTGAAGGTGAAGGTGCGGGGCGTGCCCGCGTTTACGTCCTGCGGCGCGGTCGGACTGGGACTGGAACAGGTTGCATCGCCGCCGTTCACAGTCAGCGCTGGCGTCACCTGCGTGATCGTTGTGGTCGTTGTGAGCTGCATCGTCACGGTGACGGTCCCGCCGCGCGCCACCGTCACCGGGGTCACGGTCAGGCTGGCGCCGGTGCTGTTGCCGGTCGTTGGCTCGTCCTCACCGATGCCGGGCACCCCCGCCACCGACGTGTACGGGCCATAGGTCCCGCCGCCGCTGGGGCTGCTGCCCGCGACGGTTACGAAGGTCGTACCGGTGGGCAGCACGTCAATGATCTTGACGTTGCTGAAGAGGGCGCTCCCTTTGTAATTAAGGGTGAGGGTGTAGTAAAGTGTGTCGCCCGGGTTGGCCGATGTCCGGTTGACCGCCTTAGTGAGCGCCTGGGTGAATGGGAAGTCGGCCGTGGTGACGTTCTGACCCGCGGTCAGGTTGATGGCATAGCTGTCCACGACGGCCAGGTAGGCGGACGGGATGTCGGGATCGGCCGTATCCACCGATACCAGGTAACTGCCCGGCCCCAGGTTGGCGAAGGTGTAGTAGCCGGTGATGCTGGTGGTGGTCGTGATGACCGGCTCGCCATCGTCGGCCTGGCCGTTGCCATCGAGATCTTTGACCATTTGCACCGTGATGTTCGGCAGCCCGGACTCGCCCGCGTCGCACAGGCCGTTGCCGTTGGCGTCGAAACAAACGGTGTCGCCGATGCTGCCCGGCTGCACGCGCCAGAAGCCGAAGTCGGCGCTCAAGTAGTTGCCGGTCAGATTGTCCACGGGGTGGGGGTTCACCGTCGAGCTTCGGTAGGGTGTCGCTCCGAAGTAGGCCGCCAATGCCGGATCGCTGGGGTTGACATAGGCGATGTAATCGTAGCCTTCACCCAAGAAGGTGAACCCATAGACCCCGCCGGCATCCGTGGTCCGTGTGCGCACCAGGGCATCTATGCCGGGAGTAACCACCCCATCACCGTTGCTGTCTTCGTAAAGATAGATCGTCACGCCAGCGATGCCGGTGTCCACGCCCGGGGTGAAAATGCCATCATTCCCCACATCCTCGAAGATCTGATCGCCGATACGGCCGAAGATGCCAATTCCGCCTTGCCCACCGGCTCCGCCGGGTTGATAACCAAAGTCGGCGGCCAGATATTGCTGGTCGGTGGCCAGCGTGACCGCGTGCCGGTTGTCCAGGGTTCCGTCCGGATCGCCGGTCAAGGTCGTGCTCAACAGGGCCACGCCGTTGTTCACTTCGACCACGTAACCGCCCGCGACCAAACCTGAAAAGAGGTAATGGCCGTTCGCGTCGGTGCTGGTAGTCGCCAGCAACGTCACGCCGTCGCCGGCATAGAGCTTGACCGTCACCCCGGCGATCCCTTCTTCGCCCGTGTCCTGTGCGCCATCGCCGTCCCAGTCCCGATAGACCGTGTCGCCGATCTGCCCGCCGGCCACGGTCACGCACGCCACCGCGCCGGTGAGCAGGTTGATGCCGTTCTGGGTTGATCGGTAGGAGTTGCAGTAGCCCCCGGCGGCCGCCGAGGCCGACACCTGCGCGGTAAACTTCAGCTCCAGCCCGTGCCCCGCGTTGATCGCGCCGGGCACGGTGAAGATCGGCTGATTGGGGTTGCTGTTGTTTACCGTGGCGGCGGCGGTGACGTTCGCGCCATTGATCGTGGCGCTATCTTTGCTGACATAGGTGAACCCGGCCGGCAGAAATTCCGTGATCACGATCGGGCTGCCGGTCGGCCCGCTGCCGATGTTGAGCATATTGATCGTGTATTGCACCGTGCCGCCCGGCGCCACCGCGGTGGGGGCAACGCTCTTGGCCTGGCGCAATAGCGGCTGATTGCCCGAAACGGTGATGTCTTTGCCGCAGCTATTGATCGTTTGGCCGCCGGTCGTCTGGCCAGAAGTGCAAACATCGTTGCTGATGAGGCCGCCGCTCTTGGCCTGCACCGTCACGGTCGCCTCGAACATCTGGCTGCGCAGGAAGGGCGCAACGGTCCAGGTCAGATTCGGCAGGCTGATGTTGCTCGGCGCGGGCACGGCGCTGATATAGGTGACGCCCGCGGGCAGGGTGTCCTGGATCTGCACAGAGTAGAAGTCGTTGCTGCCCGCGTTGTAGAGCTTGATCTTGTACTGGTAATAGTCGCCGACCTTCACCAGCTCGCGCGTGGCGGGCTTCCCCACGGCCAGACAGCCGTTCAGGGTGACGCTGTTAGGGTCATAATAGCGCCAGATGTGATCCTTGCCGCCGCTGTCGCCGCCCGCGTCCCCGCCGAAGGTGTCTACCGTCCACTTGGGGCAGCCGGTCGGGTCGAGGATGGCGCTGTTGTCATACACCCTGATCTTCACCCAGACATATTCGGGCTGATAGTAGGTAAGCTGGCCGAAGGCAAAACGGATCGCTTTCGGGCTGGTGCTGTCGGTCTGCGAGACGGTCTGCGTCAACGGTGTCGAGGGGCTGAGCGCCCAGCCGGAATTGCTGGCGTCGGCCCCGCGCGTATAGGGTTGCACGAGGGGTCGCGCGCCGGGCGGATCGTCGGCGAACTGGCTGCCCGGATACTTGATGCGTCGCCAGGGGCCAAAGGCCTGGGTGGCCTGGTCAATACAACTGGCGACCGGCGTTCCGGTCGGGGTCGGATCGCAAGCTGCGTAGGTCTCGAAGTTGAAGCCCCAGGCGTAGCCGCTCTCGGGGCCGGGCACGACGTTCGCCAGGCCCCAGGGCGCATAACCGCGCTGGTTGGAATCCACCAACGCCGCGCTCGGATAGGCCGGGTTCGTCGTGCCCGCGATGCCATACGCGGCCATCTGCCAGGCGTCCCACTTGTTGAGCGTCGTGCCCAACACCGTGCGCAGGCCCACTTCGTCGCCGCTGTTGTTCTTGATCATGCCGCCGGTGTAGGTGCCGAAGGCGGTTTCGGGCGCGACCGAGTAGAAGATGCCGGTGTCGCCGTATACCCCCGGCAGGGTGCCCAGGTTCGTATTGGCGCCGAATACGATGCCGTTGTAAGCGGTGGTCCCGTCGGCCACGATCGGGCTGGTGACGCCGAGGATATTCGGGCCGCGGGTGATCCCCACCAGGCTGACCGTAGACTCGCCGCCCGCGCCCACCGCGGGCATCTGCGCCTGGCCCTTCATCGGCACCTTGTCGAAGCCGGTGATGCCGTCGGCGATCAGGTCGCCGGGCATGATATACGCCGCATCAATCACCTGCACGCCGTTCGGGATGTAGAAGGTGGTATACCCGCCGACCCCGGTCGTGGTGCCGAGATCGGGCACGGCCTTGATGATGAGGCCCAGCTCGTCACCGACGCGCAGCAAGGGCTGGCCGATCGGCCGTTGATTGGTCGCGATCAGGTTGTCCAGATAGGCCTGGGTATCGGGATCGAAGTAGACGTAAACCACGCTCGCGTTCAGGTTGTGGGCGCTGGCGGCCGGCGCGGTTGTGCCGGGCAGGATGCCCTGACCCAGGTTCATCAGCAACGCAAGCACAGTGACGGCCGCGATCCAGGCGAAGCGGCGTTGCGCAGCGGTTTTGGAAGATCGGTACGTCATAAGTGTTCCTCCTCCAGTCAGAGATACAGACCTCGTAATATAGAATGTAATCTTTTCGCATTACAATACAAATTACGAAGGGCCATGTGATTTAAGTGATTTAAGAGCGATGGGCCGCGCGAGCAGCCAATTGGCATGATGCGCGAAAATACAAAGGCAGTATAGTGGGTCGGCGTGAAGAGATCGTGAAGGGAACGATGGCTTTGCCTTCATTGGCGAGTGGGTGTAAAATACGCTGGAAATCGGTGCCGCAAGGCGGGGGGCATGCGATGAAAAACAAAGGCCTGGCATTTGGCGGGGCGACCCTGTTCGTCATCGTGGTCGGCGTCCTCCTGGTCACGTCAGCCGTGCAGGGCGCCGCCCTGGGCGCTGTGTCCGGGAAGATATTCTCCGACAAGAATGCTGATGGGGCGGTTGGTGGGGGGGAAACCGGCACGCATGGGGTAATGGTGCGCCTGTATCGCGATCTCAACGGCAACGGGTTGGTGGATCGCAATGACAGCATCGTGGCGGTGACTACTAGCGATGGCGCGGGGGATTATCGGTTGGCCGTGACGGAGATGGGGCATTTTGTCGTGCGTGTGGATGCCGCGTCCCTGCCGCACGGTGAACGGCTGACGACCAGCAGCCAATACGCGATCTTTTTCCCAGGCGGCCGCGCCCGGATCGTCCCGACTGTGGATGACCGCGGGGTTGTCGTGACTCCTTTGCCTGATGACGGCAAGGTGACGCTGCCCGCCGAGCGCGCGGCGGAGACCTTCTCCGGGCATAATTTCGGCCATGCCACCCAAGCCTACGTCGAGGGGCAGATGATCGTCGGCTTCCGGCCCGGCGGCTCTGTGCAGGCGCTGAAGGCGGTGATCGCCAGCCGCCTGGAGCAGCGCGTGCGGGCGGAGCAGCAGCCGGCGGCCGCGCCGCAGGTGATCCGGGAGATCCCCGCGCTCAACGCGTTTGTCTTGCAGACCTCGGCCGCGGGCGCGGATGATCTGATGGCCGCGCTGCAAGCCGAGGCGGCGGTGCGCTATGTGGAGCGCAACTACCTGGCCGCCGGTGCCTATATACCGAATGACCCGGACTATGTTGATCTCAACAAGAGCTACGGGCTGCGCAAGATCAAGGCCGAGAGCGCATGGGACGTTGTTAAAGGAAGCGCGACAGTTACGGTCGCCGTGGTGGATTCCGGGCTTTCGCTGACGCACCCGGAGTTTGCCGGCCGGATTGTACCTGGGTGGGATTTCGTCAACGCGGACGCCGATCCAGGCGATGACCAAGGACATGGCACCCATGTGGCGGGGATCATCGCGGCCGCGATGAATAACAGCCAGGGTCTGGTCGGGCTGGCGCCCGAAGTGAGCATCATGCCGGTCAAGGTGTTGAACGCCATGAACACCGGCACGTGGGCCGACATCGCCGCGGGGATCGTCTGGGCGGCCGACCACGGCGCACAGATCATCAATCTGAGCCTGGGCGGCCCGGTGGATGACACGGTCTTGCTCGACGCGGTGCGCTATGCGGCGGGGAAGGGCGCGTTCCTCGTCGCGGCGGCCGGTAATGTGCCCGACGGCGGTCCGTTCTATCCCGCCAGCTATCCCGAAACGCTGGCCGTCGGCGCGACCACCAGCGCCGACGTGCGGTGGACCTCTTGCAACTATGGCGACTATCTGGATGTCGCCGCGCCCGGCGCGAGCATCTGGAGCACCTATTGGACCAGCGCCAATCCGATGACCTATACCCTCAAGAGCGGCACCTCGATGGCGGCCGCCTATGTCAGCGGCCTGGCCGCGCTGGCGCTTTCCGCCAATCTTTCCCTCGGCGCGGAGGACCTGCGGCAGATCATCCAGCAATCGGCCGACGATCTGGGGGATGCGGGGTGGGATCCGCTGTACGGCGCGGGCCGGATTGACGCCGGTGCCGCGCTCAACGCGGCCGGCGGTTGGGTCCCCGCAACTCGCACACCTTCCCCGACGATCACGCCCACGCCGACCACGACACCGACCGCAACGCCGACGCCGACGAATACCCCCACGGCCACGCCCACTATGACCCCGACCGTGGCGCCGCCGTTTGTCCGGCGGGTGAACGCCGGCAGCGTGACCTTCACCGACAGCCTGGGTCAGGTGTGGGCCGCGGATCAGGTGTATAGCACGGGCGGCTGGGGCTATACCGGCGGCTCTGCCAAGTCGAGCAAGACGGCGGTGAACGCGACCGTGGATGATCTGCTCTATCAGAAGTACCGTGAGGGGATGAGCGACTATCGCTTCACCGTGCCGAACGGCGCCTACCAGGTGCGCTTGCTTTTCAGCGAGTTCGCCGCGACCAAGACGGGCGCGCGCGTCATGAAGATCACGCTCAACGGGCTGTTGGTGGAGACCGGGCTGGATGTGTTCAAGACGGTCGGCAAAGCGACGGCGCTCGACAAGACCTACGTCATTGCCGTTTCCGACGGTCAGGTGACGGTTGCCTTTACGCAGGTGGGCGGCACGCTCAAACCGATGGTTTCAGCCATCGAAGTGAGAGCTTTGGATGGGGCCACGCCGGCGCCGACTACCACGCCGATGCCGACCTTTACGCCAACCGCGACGGCCACGGCGACTTCGGTCCCGCCAATGCTGCGCGCCCGGGTGGACGTCGGCAGCAGCGCCAGCTATACCGACTCGCTCGGCCTGGTCTGGGTCGCCGATCAGAAGTACGACGCCCGGAAGGCGCCGACCTGGGGGTGGCAGGATGGCACGGTGGGGTCAGTGGCGAGCGGCGGCGATCCCTTTACGGATGCCAGACTTTATCAGACCTGGCGCCAACAGGCGGCGGGCGGAGAGCTGAAGTATCTGGCCGATGTCTACCGCGGCATCTACCGGGTGACGCTACGGTTTGCTGAATTTGAGGCGACCAAGACTGGGGATCGGGTGATGCAGATCACCATCGAGGGGCAGCAAGTCGAGTCGGCGTTGGACATCTACGCGCTGGTGGGCGCGGGGCAACCCCTGGATCGGGTCTACACGACGACGGTGACGGACGGCCAGTTGAGCGTGGTTTTTTCCGATAGCTCCCGCAAGCCGGCGTTTCTTTCTGCCATCGCGATCGAGTGGGTGGGGTCTGCGCCGACGCCGACACCGACGGTCACGCCGGCCCCTACCGCCACGCCCACGGCCACGCGGACGCCGACTGCTTCGCAAACGCCGACCCGCACCCCCACGGCGACGGCTACCAGCGCGTCCTATGCCCGGCGAGTGAATGCCGGCGGGGTGACTTATACCGACACGCAGGCCAGAGTCTGGTCGGCCGATCAGGCATATGTGACGGGCGGCTGGGGCTATGTGGGCGGCAGCGCCAAGTCGTCCAATTCGGCCGTAACGCCGACGAACGACGATTTGTTATATCAGAAGTACCGCGAGGGGATGAGCGCGTATCGCTTCACCCTGCCGAACGGCGTCTATCAGGTGACCTTGCGCTTTGCCGAGTTTGCTACCAGCAAAACCGGCGAGCGGGTGATGCGGATCACGATGGAAGGGGCCGATGTGGAGACCGGCCTCGATGTCGCGAAGACGGTCGGCAAGGCGGTTAATCTCGACAAGAGCTACACCGTGACGATCAGTGACGGGGTGTTGGACGTGGCTTTCGCCCAGGTCGGCGGCCGCTACGCGCCGATGGTCTCGGCCATCGAGGTGCGCTGAGGTCGGCGCAGGATTGTAACGTAAGCTGCCAGCTTGCGGTACGGCTTCGAGCGACTCACCTTTTCGGCGGCTGCGCCGCCGAAAAGGTCGTTTAAGTACCCATTCGGTACTTCAACCAACCGGGGAGACGATGAGCGAGCAGAGCAGCAGGGGAGCCCGGCGCGCGGGCCCGACGCGGTGCATACGCCCGACGCACGCGCGGGCGCTTTTCGACCGCGTGCCAATCGGCCTCTATCGGACGACGCGCGACGGTCGCATCCTCAACGCCAACCCTGCCCTGGCCCTCCTGCTGGGGTACGCCGATGTCAATGAGCTTCTGGCGACCCCGGCCCCTTCTTTATACATAGATCAGGAGCAGCGCGCCGAACAGGTTCGCGTCATCGAAACGACGCGCGCGCCCCTGGTCTCCGAGATCTGCTTGCGGCGGAAAGATGGGACGATGATCTGGGCGCGTGATACCTTCAACCCGGTCTACGATGCCGCGGGACAAATCCTCTACTTCGAAGGCAGCCTGGAAGATGTGACCCAACGTCATGAAGCCCTGGCGGCATTGCAGCAGAGCCAGCAACGCCTGGAGTTGGCGTTGCAAAGCGCCGACCTGGGGATGTACGATTGGAATATCCAGACGGGTGAAATCGTCATCACGGAACGCTATGCGACGATGCTGGGGTATGCGCCCACTGACCTGAGCTGGACCCTGGAGACGTGGCAGGGGTTAGTCCACCCCGACGATTTCGAACGGCTCCAGGCTGCGCGTGCGCAACGTTTGAGCGATCGGCCCCAATTCGCAGCCGGCGAGTATCGCATGCGCGCCAAGACGGGCGAGTGGCGCTGGATCCACGATCGCGCAGGGATCGTCGAGCGCGGCCCGGATGGCAAGCCACAGCGGGTGGTCGGCTTTCACCTGGACATCACCGAGCGGAAGCGCGCGGAAGATTCCGCCGCGCGGATAAATCGGGGCTTGTGGATGATGGTGAAGTGCCACGAGGCGATCACCCGTGCCAGAGATGAGGCCAGCCTGTTCGATCAGGTGTGCGGCATCCTGGTGGAGGTGGGGGGCTATGGCCTGGCGTGGGCCGGCCGCGCCGAGCAGAATGCGCAGAAGTCGGTGCGTCTCATCGCGCAGCGGGGTGAGTTGCAAAGCTGGCTGGACGAGTTCACGCTTACAGAAAGCGTAGATCCGTATTGCGCAGGGCTGGTGGGCATCGCCATTCGCACGGCCGCGCTCTGTCACTCGCGAGACCTGGCGACCGATCCGCGCTTTCTTTCATGCCGGAGCCAGACCCTGGCGGGCGGCCTGCGATCGGTGTTGGCGCTGCCGCTGATTGAGCGGGGGCGGGCCGTGGCCGAATTGGGCCTGGGTTCCGGCGAAGTGGATGCGTTCGACCCCGAAGAGTTGCGCTACCTGGAGACCCTGGCCCAAGATATCTCGCTGGGTGTCACCTCGCTGCGCACCGGCGTCGAGCGAGATGAGCTGCTCGAGGCGCTCTTCATCTCCGAGCGCCGCCTGCGCGAAATGCTGGAAAGCGTAAACTTAGTGGTGGTGGGGCTGGACGCCCGTGGCGCCATCACTTTTTGCAACGATTATCTGGCGCACGTGGTCGGCGTCCGCCGGCCGGAGATGATCGGCAGCAATTGGTTTGCCCGCTTTGTTCCGGCCGAGCAGCGCGCCCAGATCGAGGCGGCGTTTGGCCGCATGTTGGGGGTGGCGTCCGTCTCGGACCACTTCGAAAGTGATCTGCTGACGGCGCACGGCGAGCGGCGCGTGATCTCCTGGAACTTCACCACAACGCGCGACATGAACGCGCGTGTGATCGGGGTCACCGGGATCGGTGAGGATATCACTGACCGGCTGCGCATCGCCGTCGCACGCGATGCGCTGCTAACACAGGTGGTCGCTGCCCATGAGCGGTTGCAGTCCCTCTCGCGCCAGCTCGTCCGTGTGCAAGAGGATGAGCGGCGCAGCCTGGCGCGCGAGCTGCATGATGAGATCGGCCAATCGTTGACCGGGCTTAAGATCATGCTCGATATGTCGCTCAAGTCGCCCGCGACGGCTGGCGCCAACCTGCGCCAGGCGCAGGCGATACTGAATGAGCTGATCGGCAAAGTGCGTGACCTTTCCCTCGATCTGCGTCCCGGTATGTTGGACGACCTGGGGTTATTGCCGGCGTTGCTTTGGCTTTTTGACCGTTACACCCAGCAGACGAATGTTCAGGTAAGCTTTCATCATTCCCGGCTGGATGACCGGCGGTTTGCGCCGGAGATCGAAACCGCGGCCTACCGGATCGTGCAGGAGGCGCTGACCAACGTGGCGCGTCATGCCAGGACCGATCGGGCTTTTGTACAGGTGCAGGTGGATGAGCGAGCTTTGTGCGTCGAAGTGCGCGATCAGGGAGGCGGCTTCGATCCGGCATCGGCGCTGGCGGCCGGCTACGCGGCCGGGCTGTCGGGGCTGCGTGAACGCACCGAGCTGTTGAGCGGCCGGCTGGTCATCGAGTCGGCGCCTGGCGAGGGTACGCGCGTCGCGGCGGATTTGCCGATCGGTTGAAGCCACCAGCAATTCCAAAGTCTCCCCACTCAGGGTACGCCCCTATATAATAGTAGGAGGAGTGACTTGTGATCACCATTGTCTTGGCAGAAGACCATCGGATCGTTCGCCAGGGCATCAAGGCGCTATTGGCGTCTGAATCGGATTTTCGCGTGGTCGGCGAGACCGGGGATGGCCTGGAGGCGGTGCAACTGATCGAGCGCCTGCGGCCGAACATCGCCGTGCTTGATCTGATGATGCCCAGCCTGGGCGGCCTGGAAGTCGCACGCGAAGCCAAATCACGCTCGCCCCAGACTCGTCTGCTCGTCTTGTCCATGTACTCCAACGAAGCCTATGTGTTGGAGGCATTGCGCGCGGGCGCCCTGGGTTATGTGATTAAGGAATCCAGCTCCGATGTCCTGGTTTATGCGATTCGCGAGGTGATGGCCGGGCATCACTACCTCGGCCCGCCGTTGTCAGAGCGCTCCCTCGTGACCTATCTGGAAAAGGCGGGCGCGGGCGCGCATTCTACATACGAGACGTTGACCCCCCGCGAGCGCGAGGTCATGAAGCTGACCGCCGAAGGGTACAGCAGCCCGGAAATCGCCGATCGCCTGGTGCTCAGCCCGCGCACGGTGGAGACGCATCGCGCCAACATCATGCGTAAGCTCGAGTTGCGCACCACTGCTGACCTGGTCCGCTACGCCATTCGCCACGGCATTTTGCCCCAGGAGTAATCTACCTCTTCCTTCCCCCGGTTATCCGCTTTCCGTAGGTCTACGGATAGACCCATCCCCCTCGATGCGCTAGACTGCGCAGCAGAACAGTATGTTCGCTCCGGCATTGCCAGCTCATGCGCAAACGGAGCATTCAGGTAGGGATGGGGACATGAAAACGCAAGTAGGGTTTCTGCCGAACTCAGTCATAGCGTTCATCGTTTTCGCGATGCTCTTCGTGGTCTGCGCGCCGATCGCGGCGGCGGCTCCGCAGGGCGGCGCGGGTGAGATCTCCGGTGTGGTATTCCTGGATCGCGACGGCGACGGCGTGCGCGCGGCCGGCGAAGGCGGCATCGCGGGGGCCGTGGTCGAGTTGCGCGATGTGGCGACCGGCCAGACCATCCGCCGCGCAACGACCGACGCCAGCGGCGCTTATCGCTTCACGGACCTGGTCGCCGGCGCCTATACCGTCGTCCGATCCGATGACGCATCCTACCTGAGCACCGTCGCTGCCAGCCGCAACGTGACTGTGGCAGCCGGCCCAACCGAGTCTGGTCGCGCCGAAGCGGGCGTGGATGAGTCCGATGAGCGCAAGATCGGCGAGACCCCCGCGAAGGAGAGTGTGGATTTCGGCGCCAGCCCGGCGATCACGCTGGTGGGCGTCTACTTCGATGATCGCAACCAGGACGGCATCCAGGGTCTGGGCGAGCGCGGCATCCCCGGTGTGCGGGTGCAGCTCTATGATGACGTCAAGGGTACGCGGCGCGTGGACACGCAGCGCGTGGGCGCGGCCGAGCTGGGCAGCGCCGTCACCGATGCCCAGGGCCACTGGGTGATTCGGGGGTTGAAGCCGGGCAAGCGGGTCGTGATGATGCAGGCGGCCGACGGCAAGGAAACGCGCCAGGCGCCGGTGACGCTGGTGAGCGACGAGGTGAGCGCGGCGGTTTCATTCGACGAGGCCGTAGCCAGGGCTGCCAACTCATCATGCGAGGAACCCGCGGGCGCGCCGTCCCAGGCGCATTACGCGACCGGCCAGGCCCTGGTCGGTTTCGCGGCAGATGTCACGTCGAGCCAGGCAACCGCACTGTTGGCCGGATACGGCGTCGAAATCCGGCAAGCCATCGCCGATGATACCTACCTGGTGGCCGCGGCCGAGGATACGCTGACCGGGCTGCTGGACACGTTGAGCAACCGGAACGAAGTTCGCTACGCTGAGCGCAACGGCATCGTCTGCGCCGGCCTGACACCGACCGATCCCAACTACAATGATCCTAACCTGGTCTATGCGCCACAGTTAATTCAGGCGCCCGCGGGATGGAACGTCACCACCGGCAGCGCGTCCGTTATCGTGGCGGTGGTAGACACGGGTGTTTCATTGACGCATCCCGAATTCGCCGGTCGCCTCCTGCCGGGCTGGGACTTCGTCAACAACGACAGCGACCCCAGCGATGACCAGGGCCATGGGACGAACGTGGCCGGCATCATCGGCGCGGCGATGAACAACGGCCAGGGCACGGTCGGCATCGCGCCGAACGTCTCGCTGTTGCCGGTGAAGGTGCTGAGCGCATCGAAGAGCGGCACCTGGGCCAACGTTTCACTGGGCATCCGCTATGCGGCCGATCGTGGCGCGAAGGTCATCAACCTGAGCCTGGGCGGCAGTACCCCTTCGACGGCGCTCCTGGATGCTATCCGCTACGCGGGGGGCAAGGGCGCGTTGGTCGTGGCGGCGGCGGGCAACAACTCCTCCAGCGCGGCGTTCTACCCGGCCTACTACGAGGAAGTGGTGGCGGTGAGCGCCACCGACGAGTATGACGAGTATTGGACGATCTCGAACTACGGGGCCTGGGTGGATGTGGCGGCGCCGGGGTCGAGCATCTGGAACACCTACTGGTCGGCGGGCGATCCCAACACCTACAGCTTTATGAGCGGCACCTCGATGGCCGCGCCGCACGTCGCGGGCTTGGCTGCGCTGATCTGGTCGGTCAACCCGACCTTCAGCCCGACCCAGGTGCGCACGATCATCCAGAACAGTGCAACTGACAAGGGCGCGGCGGGGCTGGATCCATACTATGGCTGGGGCCGCATCAACGTCGCCGCGGCGGTGCAGCAGGCGGTGAGCGGTACGGGTAGCACGCCGACGGCGCAGCCGACCGCCGCACCGACCCGGACGCCCACCGCGACGGCGCAGCCCACGGCCACGACACCGCCGACGGCGCAGCCGACCGCGACCGCGCAGCCGACCGCCACCAAGTCGCCGACGGCCCAACCGACCGCGACCAAGACGCCGACGGCGCAGCCGACCGCCACCACGCAGCCGACCGCCACCGCGACCAAGACGCCGACGGCGCAGCCGACCGCCACCGCCAGCCCGGCGCTCTATCTGCAACGGGTGGACAGCGGCGGCCCGACCTACACCGACAGCCAGGGAACGACCTGGGCCGCGGATAAGGCCTTCACGGCTAGCTCATGGGGGTACATGGGTGGCAACGCCAAGTCCTCGACGCTGGCGGTGTCCGGCACCACCGATGACCTGCTGTTCCAGAAGTATCGGGAAGGGATGAGCGAGTATCGCTTCACCGTGCCGAATGGCGCCTACCAGATTGATCTGCGCTTCGTCGAGTTCGTCGCAAGCAAGGCCGGCGAGCGTGTGATGCGCATCACGCTGGAAGGCGCGACGGTCGAGAACGCCCTGGACATCTATGCCATCGCCGGCAAGGGCGCCCTGGTCGAGCGCAGCTACACCGTGACGATCAGCGATGGGCTTCTGAACATCGGCTTCGCCAGGAACGGCGGCAGCAAGGACCCGATCGTGAACGCCATCTCAGTGAAGTCTCGCGATGTATCGGTGGTCGCCCCCACCGCCACCCCGGCGCCGACGGGGACGCCGACGCGCATGGTCTATGCGCAGCGGGTGGATGGCGGCGGCCCGACCTTCACCGATAGCGCCGGCGCAACCTGGCAGGCCGATCAACCCTACACCGTCGGCGCCTGGGGCTTCGTGGACGGCGCGGCGGTGGTGAGCACGGCCGCTGTCGCCAATACGGCCGATCCCTTCCTCATCCAACGGTATCGGGAGGGGATGAGCGAGTATCGTTTCACAGTACCTAACGGCGCCTACACCGTGCGCTTGCGCTTCGCCGAGTTCGCCGCTGCCGCGGCCGGCCAGCGGATCATGCAGATTACCCTGGAAGGCGCGATTGTCGAAAGCGCGCTGGATGTCTACGCGATGGCGGGCAGCGCCAGCGCCCTGGAACGCGCCTATACGGTAACGGTCACCGACGGCGTGCTGAATGTCGGCTTCGCCAAGAAGGGCGGGGTCCGACTGCCGATGGTCTCAGCGATCGCCGTCAATTAGGGTAGTCGTCCTTCACAAACGCACTTCCCCACCTCCCCTCACAGACCGGGCCTGTGCCGCGCAGAAGGTTTCAGGCCCGGCCTTATTTTCTTCTTTTTGTAATGCGGTTTGTAACATTCCCTGTGTTATACTGTAAGTAACATTTGCCGAATAGCGGGGAATTAGGGGTATCTTGCGCGGGAGGGTACCCGGTGGTTTAGATAGATTTACGCCACAGGGGAGGGATCATCAAATGGGCTTTTCGATGCGCACAGTGCTCACTGTCATTGTTTCAGCCTTGCTCGTCGTCACGGCGGCGGGCGCGCTGGTTTGGGCGACAGGTACACAGAGCGGCGCTGGCGCGATTTCCGGCGTCGTTTTCTTTGACAAAGACGCCAGTGGCACGCGCGGCGCCAATGAAGGTGGGCTTTCCGGGGTGGTTGTGGAGGCGCGCGACGCCGCGACCGGCGGCCAGGTCTTTCAATCTTCGACGTTGACTTTGTCCGACGGCTCCTACGTCTTCGAGAGGCTGAACGCCGGGGCGTACACGGTCGCCATTGCGGTCGCCACCCCCTTCACGACCACCACGGCCAATCCCGCCACAGTGACGGTCGCGACCGATCCCGTCAGCGGGGTCAACTTTGGCGCGACGATCATGCAGATTCTCACCGGCACCGAATTCAACGATGTGAACGGGGATGGCGCCAAGGGCCTCAATGAGCCGGGCATTGCGGGCTGGTTGATCCAGGTTTTCAATGACGCCAACGGCAACGGCCTGGTTGACATGGGCGAGGCGCTGTTGGGGTCTGACACCAGCGATAACAAGGGGAACTGGCGGGTGCGGGATCTGCGGCCCGGCCGACGCGTGGTGGTGCGCCGGCCGCCTGGCGGCGCGGAAGGGGTCGCCGCGCCGATTTCGATGCAGGCGGAGGAGGCCGGCGGCGCAGTGCTGCTGAATGGCCGCCCCGCCGCCCGGCCGGCTCCGTCGCTTGCATCCCCCGACCGTTCGCCAGCCTATGCGCCGGGCGAGTTGCTGGTGGGGCTGCGCCCCGGAACCACGCTCGCACAGGCTGCCGAGTTGTTCGCCGGCGTCGGCGCCACGATCAAGCAGCCGTTGGGCGGTGACGCCTACCAGGTATCGCTGGCCCCCGCCGCGCTGGATGCCGCGCTGGCTGCGCTGCAGCGGCTGCCCGAAGTGCGCTATGCCGAGCGTAACGGCTTCGCCAGCGCATCGTTGACCCCCGGCGACCCCAACTACAACGACCCGAACCTGGTGTATGCGCCGCAGATGATCAACGCGCCGGCCGCCTGGGATCTCTCCACCGGCGCGCAGAGCGTGATCGTAGCGGTTGTGGACACCGGCATCGCGCTCACCCATCCTGAGTTCACCGGCCGTCTGGCTTCTGGTTGGGATTACGTGAACAATGATGGCGATCCATCCGACGATCAGGGCCACGGCACGCACGTGGCGGGGATCTTGGCCGCCGCGATCAACAATCAGGGTGTCGTCGGGATCGCGCCGAACGTCAAGCTGATGCCGATCAAGGTGCTGGATTCCTCATCTCAGGCCTCGGGTACCTGGGCCAATATCTCATTGGGGATCCGCTACGCGGCCGACAATGGGGCCAAGATCGTCAACCTGAGTCTGGGCGGCACTTCATACTCCGCGGCCCTGTTGGATGCCATCCGCTATGCCACTGGCCGGGGGCTGGTGGTGGTGGCCGCGGCCGGCAACCAGGGGAGCAACATCACCTTCTACCCGGCCTATTTCGAGGAGACGATCGCCGTCGGCGCCACCGACGAGCTGGATGAGTGGTGGACCCTCTCCAACTACGCCAACTGGGTAGATGTGAGCGCGCCCGGCTCCAGCATCTGGAGCGCCTATTGGGACAAAACGACAAGCACGAACACCTATGGCTGGCTGAGCGGCACCTCTATGGCGACGCCGCACGTCAGCGGTCTGGCGGCGCTGCTCTGGTCCTACCAACCGGCCTTTTCCGCGGCCGATATCCGCGCCATCATCCAGCAGACGGCGGTGGACAAAGGCACGGCCGGCTTCGATAATTACTACGGCTGGGGCCGCATCAATGCAGGTGCGGCCATGACGTTGGCGACCACCTGGTCCCCCGCCACCCCCACACCGACGACCCCGCCGACGGCGACGCCGGCCCCGACCAACACCCCCACGCGCACCGCGACGCCGACCAATACGCCGCTGCCGACTAATACCGCGACATCTACGGCCACGCCGACCCGCACTTATACGCCCACCGCGACGCCGACGCACACTGTGACGCCGACCGCTACGCGCACCAACACGCCGACGGCGACCGGCACAGCGACCGCGACGCATACACCGTCACCGACCGCTTCCATGACGCCAATACCGACGAACACGCCGACCGTCACGAACACACCCACGGCCAGCCCTGCGGGCGCGCCATATCTCCGGCGGGTGAACGCGGGCGGGACGAGCTTCACAGACAGCTTGAATCAGGTCTGGGATTCCGATCAGGCGTATGCCAGCGGCGACTGGGGCTATGTGAGCGGTTCGGCCAAGTCCTCGACTACGGCGGTGAACGGCACAGAGGATGATCCGCTGTATCAAAAATATCGCGAGGCCATGACGGCCTACAATTTCACGCTGTCCAATGGCACATACCAGGTGACATTCAAGTTCGCGGAATTTGCCACGACCAAAGTGGCCGATCGGGTTATGAAGGTCTCGCTTGAGGGCGCAGTGGTCGAGGCCGGTCTGGATGTTTACAAGTTAGCGGGCAAAGCGACCGCGCTGGACAAGGTCTACCTGGTCACGGTCAGCGACGGGGTATTGAACATTGATTTCGTCAAGGTCAGCGGCAGCAAATCTCCGATGGTGTCGGCGATTGAGGTCAAGACCTACATCCCGCCCACGCCGACCCTGACGCCGACGATCACGCTGACCCCTTCGGTCACGCCGACGCCGACCCAGACGCTGACCCCTTCGGTCACGCCGACGCCGACGCAGACGTTGACCCCGTCGCCGACACCGACGCCGGTTCCCTACCTTAAGCGGGTTAACGCCGCGGGCGTCACATTCACGGACAGCTTGAGCCAGGTCTGGAGCCCGGATCAGGCGTATGCCAGCGGCGGCTGGGGTTATGTGAATGGTTCGGCCAAGTCCTCGACGACCGCGGTGAACGGCACGGTAGATGACCTCCTCTATCAGAAGTACCGCGAGGGGATGTCGGCCTATAATTTCACGGTACCGAACGGTCAATATGAGGTGACGCTTAAGTTTGCCGAGTTCGCAGCGACTACTTCGAATACGCGGGTTATGAAGATCACCATCGAGGGTGTGATAGTGGAGAGCGCGCTTAACGTGCTGACGTTGGCCGGCAAAGCGACGGCGTTTGATCGCACCTATACGGCGACGGTGACCGACGGCGTGTTGAACATCGCCTTTGCGCAGAATGGCGGCCGCTACAAGCCGATGGCGTCGGCCATCGAGGTGAAGAGTGTAATGCCAGCCACGCCCACCTTCACGCCCGCCCCGACCGCGACCCCTGGGCCGATCACACCGACGCCCACCGCGACACCGACCGCGACGCCGACCGTCACGCCGACCCGGCAGGCTTACACGATGCGGGTGGACGCCGGCGGCCCCACCTTCACCGATAGCCAGGCGCTCGTCTGGCAGGCGGAGCAGCTTTTCACGACCGGTTCGTGGGGTTATGTCGGCGGGACGACCGGCTCTTCGACGACCGCCGTCAAAGACACGGTTGACGACTTCCTCTTCCAGAAGTATCGGCAGGGGATGTCGGAATTCAAGTTCACGGTCCCGAACGGCATCTTCCAGGTGCGGCTCAGGTTTGCGGAGTTCGCCGCCGCCAGCGTCGGCCAGCGCGTCATGCAGATCACTCTGGAAGGGACGACCGTGGAGGACGCGCTGGATTTGTATGCTGTCGCCGGCAGCGCCGCCGCGCTGGATCGTAGTTACACGGTGAACGTGAGCGATGGCATCCTGAATATCGGCTTCGCGCAGGCCGGAGGAACGTTGGCGCCGGTGGTCTCAGCTATCGAGGTGCAGTAGCCGGCGTGGTGTCCGGCCGGGCGCGTTGCTTCAGGCGGGCTTCTCGTAATGTGCTTCGTAATGTTGCGTGTGCTATAATGGCTATGTAGTCACGGGCAAATCGAAAGGTTTGACTTGCGACTGACTTGTGATATAATCTGCAAAGCGTGTCAGACGTCATTCATCATCAGCGTGCGGACACGGCGGAAGGGGAGATCGTCATGGATCCTATTCGGAGAGCATCACATGTGTCCGTGGCCCTGGCAGTTCTGACGATGGCAGCGCTGTTGGCGTTCTTCGGCGTGCTGGCGCCAACCAGCGCGGCCGCCAGTGGGCCGGCCGGGACGGGGGCGATCTCCGGGCAGGTATTCTTCGATACCAACGGGGACGGGCTGATCGGTCTCGTCCCGGCGGAGCCGGGGATCCCGGACGTGACGATCCAACTCCTCGGTGCGACACCGACCATCACGACAGCCACCGATGCCAGCGGCGTCTACACCTTCTCTGGCCTGGCGGCGGGCAACTACACCGTGGTTGAGCTGCTGCCCGCCGGTTATGTGACGACCACCGCGATCAGTAAACCGGTGTCGGTCGGCGCTGGCCCCGTGGACGGCGTCAATTTCGGCATCGCGTATCCTATCTCCCTGTGGGGTACCGTGTGCCAGGACCTCAACGCGGATGGCGCGTGTGGCCTGGCGACCGTGGAGCCGCGCATCGCCGGCGCCACGGTGCAGGTGTTCGATGACGCCGACCGCAACGAGCTGATTGACCTGGGCGAGGCCACGCTGGCGACGACGCTGACCGATGCGCGCGGCCAATACCTGGTGTCCAACCTGCGGCCTGGCGGCCGCATCGTGCTGATCCGGTTGCCGGGCGGCGCCGAAAGCTCCGTCGAATCCCTTTCGCTGGAAAGCAGCGAGGCCGGCGCCGCGACCGTCCTGCGCAACTTCGCCGTCGGCCAGGCCGCGCTCCAGGGGATCGTCTTCAATGATGTGAATGGGAACGAGTTTGTTGACGCTGGCGAGTCCCCGCAGAAGGGGGCGGTCGTCCAGCTTCTCGCCGCGGCGGGCGGCCAGGCCATCACGCCGATCTCGGTGATCGCTACGACCACTACCGGGCTGGATGGCAAATACGGCTTCCCGAAGCTGGCGGTGGCGACGTACCAGGTGCAGGTCGTGTCCTCATCTGTGCCCGCCGGGTGGCTGCTCAGCCCCGATCGGTCGGCTTTGTTGCCTGCGCTCCAGGCAAACGTCACCACGACGCTGAACGTCGGCTTCTTTGATCCCCTGTTGGCCCCTCCCATGAGCGTGGCGGATTGGAAGCGGGAGTTTCGCCAGGGCGGCCAATGGGCCTATACCTCAACCGAAGTGCAGAAATTCATTATCACAGCGCACGCGACTTCCCGAGTGTTTTCCGAAACGATCCTGCTGCGCGATGCGCTCTTGTTGGGCGGCGCGACGGGCATCCCGGCAGATAAGTGGCGGGCCTTGAAAGAACATGCCGCCCTGTGGATGAACCTGGCGAGCTTGCGGCTTCGGCCGGAAACCCCGGTCAGGTTGGGTGCACTCTCGACGGCGACCACCGTGCGCCAGGCGCGCGATGAGATCGAGGCGTTGCTGCTGTACGGCGCCCCCATGTCTGTTGCGGCCGTTGCGGGGGAGTCGGGCGCGCGGGACGCCGATTTGCAGGATGATATGGGGCGGGCTTTGGCCGCGAGCGATGGGGTCGTGGTGCAGTTATCGGACTACAACCGGGCGCTTGCCATCGCGCAGGCGCTCAACACCGGTAAGGGGGTGGGCGCGGGACTTACGGGCACGTCCGCAGTGATTGACGCCACGTATCGCGGCAGCCAGGTCGCTCCTCAACTTAAGCCGGGCGGCGACATCGTCGGTGTGAAGGCGGAAGAGTTTGTGACGCTGCGCAAGTGGAGCCCCGGCGCGTACAAGACCGTCACCAACACGCTGCTGGCCCAGGCTCGCATCCGGGTGAAGTCCTTCAACGATGGTGGGGTGCTGGACGTCGTCCAGGTCTTTCCCGATGGACGGCGCTTGAGGCTCGGCGCCGCACAATCGGCTGTGCAGAACAAAGATGTGAACGCGATCTTCTACTTCAACCTGTCGCGCGTGACCACGATTGCCGAATTGGTTAACACAACCTTGATCCTCACCACCCGCGATGTGGATGGCGGCAAGATCGCAATGGTCAAGGTGGATAGCGCAGAGATCATCTTCCGATATTGATGACATGCTCCGGGCGCAATGTCTCGGTAGACAACCGCGACACCTGCGTCTGCCATGCAAGCCTGGCGGGCCGCGTGGCTGTGCCGCAGCCGTGCCTCTACTCAAGACGCCCACACTCTTCCCCCGGGGAGTGTGGGCGTCCCTATCTCAAGGAACGAGGATCGTTTGGCTATGGAAAGCCACATCGGGTTTCTGTCTCGGCGCTTGCTGGTGGGGGCGATCCTGCTCTCCCTGGCGTTCGCGCGGTCGTCGGCGGGTGAGGGGCCGGCGCCTGGGCGCGCGCTCATGGCCGGCTGGCAGGTCGCCTGCGTGGATTGCCCCAGGATGTTCGATGCGTTGACCGATCGCAGCCTGCGGCTGGCCCCCAACGGCCGGCCGGTGATTGCATACGGCGGCGACCATCTGTACTATGCCTGGCACGATGGCGCGGTCTGGCAGCGCGAGGTCGTGGATACCGAACCGACCGTCGGCGCCTCGGCCTCCCTCGCGCTGACGGCCGCCGGGGAGGCGCGCATCGCCTACTACGACGCGCTTCATCGCGATCTGAAGTTTGCCCAGTGGACACCCGATGGGTGGGCCCGCCAGGTCGTTGACGGGGCGGGTGACGCCGGCGCCGCGGCCGCGTTGGCGTTGGATAGCGCCGGCAGGCCGCATATCGCTTACTACGGTGAAAACGACGATGGCACGGGCAAAATGCTCAGGTATACCCGCTGGACCGGCGTGCAATGGGAGATCACTAAGGTAGAGGATGTGCCGTCAACCACACGTTTTGTTTCAATGGCTCTGGATCACGCAGACCGGCCGCACATCAGCTACTACGATGAGTGGACGCAAGACCTGCACTATGCCCGTTGGACGGGGAGCGCCTGGGAGATTCACACAGTAGACAGCGATGGGGAGGTCGGCGCGGGCAGCTCGCTTGCGCTCGATGCGGAGGGACGCCCACACATCAGTTACTACGATTACGATAGTGTGCGCGGCGCACTCCGTTATGCTTCGTGGGATGGCGTCGCCGGCCACGCCTGGGCCATTCAGGTGGCTGATGATGTGGATGATGTCGGCGGTTACACCTCCCTGGCATTAGACCGGGCGGGGCGACCGGTGATCAGCTATCGGGATTTCACCAATGGTGATCTCAAATTAGCGCGCTGGTCGGGGGCTGCCAGCGATGCGGCTGCGCAGGCAGCCGGTTGGTTGACCGAGACGGTGGACGCGGCCGGCGATGTCGGCATTTACACCTCGCTGGCGCTCGATAGTCTGGATCAACCCCAGATCCTCTATCTGGATGTGAGCAACAATGCGATCCGTCATGCCGCCTGGCAGGGCGCAGCGTGGCATTGTAACGAGTTGGATCGCGCCGGCCGCGTCGGCGACCATGCGTCGTTGGCATTCGATGCTGCGGGAACGCCCCATATCAGTTATCGCGATGGCGATCGTGAGCAGCTAAAGTACGCGACACGAATCGCCGGCGAGTGGTATAATGAAACCGTAGATGCGAAAGCTGGCGCGGGCTTCTACACCAGCCTGGCGGTGGATGGCGCCGGCGCGCTGCATATCAGCTATCAGGATGGCCGCGACTTCGATTTGCGCTATGCGCGTTGGACCGGGGTGGATTGGGAGATCATGGCGGTGGATACGGCCGGCGATGTGGGCGCGTACACCTCGATCGGGGTGGATCGCCACGGCTGGCCGCATATCAGCTACTACGACGCGACCAATCATACTGTCAAATACGCGGTCCGTTCCGCGGGGGGCTGGACGTTGGAGCAGGTCGAGGAGATCGGTCCGCTCACCTACACGGCGTTGGCGCTAGATTCGGCCGGCGCGGCGCACATCGCTTTCTATGCCAGCGCAGTGGATGGGCAGGGCGGCGTGTTGCGCTATGCGAGCCGGTCGGCGGGAGGGTGGCAGCTCGAGACAGTAGATGCCAGCGCAGATGTCGGTGGGCACGTCTCGTTGGCCCTCGACGCGGGCGACGCGCCCTGCATTAGCTACTACGATTTTGCGGCCGGGCGCGTATTGTTGGCGCAGCGTGAGCCGGGTGGTTGGGTGAGCCAGGTGGTGGCGATCACGGGCGCGGAAAGCCACACCGCGCTGGCGCTCGATCGTGACGGCGCGCCGCTGGTGGCCTTCTACGATAGCGCGGCCGCCGATCTGAAGATTGCCCGGCCAGCGGGCCTGGCTGTTCGAGTGGCCGCTGCGGCCTTAGCGCCGAGGGGGTGGATCGTCACCACGATCCATCGGGGCGGGGATGTCGGGGCGTACCCGTCCCTGAAGCTGAATGCCGCGGGGCAGCCCTGGATCAGTTTTTACGATGTCAAGAACGGCGACCTGTTGGTCGCCGCGGATGCAGGCGGGGTGAACACGGTGTATCTGCCACTGCTGTTGCGCAATGCGCGCTGACTTAGCTCCAGCCTGTATGACGGGCCGCATCTTAAGGGACTTTGCGACGTCTTCATTTAAATGAAGATCGTATACTGCGATGGCGAGGTGGGGATCTGCGGCTACGTGTGAAATTCGACACGGAGGTGATTCCGATGCGTAAGTGGGCGATCACCTGGCTGCTGGTCATCGCATGCCTGATAGCCGGGGTTATCTCGGGGGACCGGCCCCTTGCCGGTCTATTCCTGGGCGCGCGCGCCCAGGCTGCGCCCGCGCGGGCGCCAGACGTAGTGCCGGCGCGCGCGGGCGCGGTTGGGGATTTTGTCTGGTACGATGCCGATGGGGATGGCATCGAGGATGTCGGCGAGCCGGGTATCGCCAATGTGCAGCTTGCCCTGTATGCCGACACCGACGGCAGCGGCACGCTGACTGCGGGGGACACGTTGGTGATGACCACCACGACGGGCGCAGACGGCGGCTATCTGTTCGGGGCGGTGACCGATGGCACATATCTGGTAAGCGTGCTCAGTGCTGGCGCGCCCGGCGGGCCGCTGGCTGGCATGGCGCATGTGGTGGGCAATCAGGCGCAGCCGGAGCCGACCGCGCCGATCAACGTGAACGGCGGCTATGTCTATCGGGATGCTGACTTCGGCTACCGGCGGATCCCCGGCGGCGGGCAGGCGATCATCGGCGATGTGGTGTGGTACGATGGGACGGTGGATCAGACGCCGCGCTTGGGCGAGCCGGGCATCGCCGGCGTTTCCGTGTGCGCCACCCCCACGGGCGGCGGCGCGGCTATCTGCGCGACCACCGATGCCGCGGGCCGTTATCTCCTGACTGTGCCCGCCGGCAGCTATGCGGTGGCGCCCGCCGGCGGGATCCCGGCCGGCCTGACCCCTTCGACCTCCGCTTCGCGCATTGTCGTGGCGTCGGCCGGGCAGCAGATTTTGAGCGCGGATTTCGGCTATCGAGACGCGGCCGGCGGCCGGCTCGGCGTCATCGGCAACCTGGTTTTCGATGACGCCAACGCCAACGGGGTCTTCGACGGCGGTGAAGCGCCCCTGGCCGGGATCAGCGTGGATCTGGTCCGGGACGCCAACGGGAACGGAGCCTGGGATGATGGGGAGCCGATCATCGCGACGGCGATCAGCAGCAGCGTGCTGGACGCCGACGGCGGCAACTATCGCTTCACCGGTGTGCCGGCCGGCACGTATCTCGTGCACGTCAGCGCGACCAATGCGGTTCTGCTCGACTATCTCAAAGCGCCGCTGGGCGCGGCCGGCGCCGATAATCAGAACCAGACCGATCCATATCCGATCAACCTGGCGGCCGGCGCAACCCACCTGGCGGCCGACTTCGGCTACTATCTGGCCGGCTTTCCCGATAGCGGCGTCATCGGCAACCTGTTGTGGGTGGAGAACGACGGGGACGGCGTCTTTGCGTTCGCGGGCAGCGATGCCGGGCAGGCAGGTGTGACCATCGAGCTGAGCCAGGCTGGCAGTGTGGTGGCGGCCACGACGACCGGCGCAAGCGGCCGGTACAGTTTCCTCCGCCTGCCCGCGGCCACGTATAGCCTCTCGGTTTCCGATGACTTCGGTGTGCTGGCGGGCCTGGCGCCGACGCGGTTGGGGGCCGCGCCCGGCCAGGACAACAACAACCAGGCTCAACCCTATACGCTGACGTTGGCGGCCGATCAATACGCCTTCACGGCCGATTTTGGCTTTTACAAGGCGAATCGCCTGGCCGCGATCGGCGACCTGGTCTGGTACGACACGGATGGCGATGGGGTCGAAGACCTGAGCGAGCGGGGCATCCCCAACGTCCGGATCGCCGCGTATCTCGATACCAACAGCAACGGCTTCCTTGACGCGGCCGATACGTTATTTGCCTCGACGGTGACGGATGCCGTGGGGGGGTATCTTCTGCCTGGGCTGCCGGCCGGCACCTATTTTGTGGATATCCTGGATGCGGCCAACCCGAACGGCGCGCTGAACGGGCTGGGCCACAGCGTCGGGATGCAGAGCCAGCCCGATCCTACCGCCCCGATCAATCTGGCCGCCGGCCAAATCTACAAAGACGCGGATTTCGGCTATGCCAAGACGCCGCAGACCGGGAAGGCGATTGTGGGTGATCTCGTCTGGTATGATGGGGATGGGGACGGGGTGCGCGCCCCCGCGGAGCCGGGCGTCCCCGGCGTGACTGTCGCGATCACTGATGCGAACGGTGTCCGCATCGCCGCGGGCGTCACCGATGCGGCCGGCGCCTACTTGATCGAGGTCGCGGCGGGCAGCGGATATGTCGCCGGGCCGGATTGGGGCGCCAGCCCGAGCTTGGCCGGCTTGCGCGCCGCTACGCCCGCGCCGGCGTTCCTGCCGCCCCTGGCCGCCGGCCAGCAATGGCTGGAAGCCAGGTTTGGCATCGGCGAAGCGAGCCAGGCGAGCGTCCGCGCCGCCGGCGCGCAGCGCCTGCAAGGGTCGCTGCTCGGCGCTATCGGCAACCTGGTGTTCCTGGATGCCGACCGCAACAGCGTGTTCGGCGCGGGCGATGCCCCGCTGGGCGGCGTGACCGTCGCCTTGATCCGGGACAGCGACGGCAACCGCGACTGGGATCCTGGCGAGCCGATCATCGCTACCGCCACTACCAGCAACACGGTGGACGCGACCGGCGCGAACTACCTGTTCACCGGCGTGCCGGCGGGGAATTACCTGGTGCACGTCAGCGATACCGCGGGTGTGCTGGTTGACTATGCCCGGGGCCCCCTGGGCGCGGCGGGGGTGGATGGCAATAGCCAGTCGGATCCGTACGCGAGCGCGCTGGCCGCCGGCGCTACCCATCTCGCCGCGGATTTCGGCTTTTATCGGGCGGCGGGCCTGATGACGGGCGTGATCGGCAACCAGGTGTGGGGCGAGACAGATGGCGATGGCCTGTTCGCCGCCCCGAGCGGCGACCTGGGGGTGGCGGGGGTCACGGTGGCGCTGCTCCAGGATGGGATCATGGTGGCGGCGACCACCACGGGCGCCGATGGCAGCTACACATTTGTGGGGCGGGCCGCTGGCGCCTACCAGGTCGCGGTCAGCGATGACTTCGGCGTGCTGGCGGGCTATGCGCCGACCACACCGGGGCCGTTTCCCGGCCAGGATCGGAACAACCAGACGCAGCCGTATACCGTCACGCTGCCGGATAACAGCAGCGATTTGACCGCGGACTTCGGCTATCGGACGGGGCTGGGTTCTGCGCAGACCGGCGCCACTTATGCCATCAGAATGTCTGGCGGAGAAGTGGATATGCGGCCGGGGGCAACCCTCTCCTTCACGATCCGTATCACGAATACCGGCACGGCCTGGATCACCTACTTGCCGTTGCAATTGGTCTACAACCCCACCTATCTCTCCTACGCAGGCGCGGTCCCCCCCTCCCATGACAACGTGAACGATGGGTTGATTCAGTGGCGTGATCTGACGACGGTGTTCAGCGCGTTGGCCCCCGGCGTTGGAGTCACCGTGACAGCCCGCTTCAATGCCCTGGCTGACACATCGTTCTTGCCGGGAGGCCGGACGGCCGTCACGGCGACGGTGCAGGGCGCGTGGGCCAATCCCGCCGGGCCGACCCTCTCAGGCTCGCTTCTTTTGCTGTCGGCGCAGAGCAGCGCGGTGGGGGTGCGCGTCATCCTGCCGACCGGCCTGACTGTGACGGGGTTGGCCGCGATGCGGGCGCCGGCGGGGGTCGCGGTGACGTGGCAGACGGCCAACGAAGCGCGGCTGGCCGGCTTCGAGGTGTTGCGTCGGACGACGGGCGGGGGCAACCCCGGCGCCTGGCGCGTCGTGAGTCCCGCCCTCATCGTGGCCGAGCACGCGGGCGCCAGCCAGGGCGGTGAGTACATCTTCCTGGATCGCACGGCCGCGGCGACCGAGCGTTACGAATATGAGCTTGCCGCATGGCTGCTAGATGGGGGCAAGATCGTCTTTGGCCCAGTCGCGTTGGGCCGTTAGGCCGTTAGGGCCAATCGAATATCGGCAGCGGGGCAAACCACACTTTCCGTTCTGGCCGGTCTCCGACCGAGCCGGCCGCGGGAAGCGTTCGTAATCTTTTTCGTAACATTTCGGGAGTACACTACAGAGGGATACCGCTTGAGTGGTTGTTGCATGTTGCTTGCATCATGGAGAGCGGCCATACTGTTTTATCTGCGGAAACAGTATAAAGAGAGCTCATTGCGTATCTGAGAGGCCCAACTGGGAGAGGAACTATGAAAAACGCACCGCACACCCTGCTCATTACCATCATCACGATCCTGGCGCTGCTGTTCCCGACGTTGCCCGCTGCGGCGCAGTCGGCCGGGATGCCCGCGCCGGTTGCGTCTGCCGCGCCGGGGGCGCCGCAGGCCGGCGAAACCTGCACGGTATTGCAACCCATGCCAGTTACCGGCGTGGATGCCTACATCAAGAAGGAAAAGCCGGATGAGCGCCGCGGCACGGATACCGAGCTACGCGTGAAGGGCGAGGCCAACAAGCTGAAGCGTTCCTTGTTGCGGTTCGACCTCTCCTCCCTCCCGAGCGATGCCATCGTCAGCAGCGCGACCTTGTCGCTTTACGTGAAGGGCGCATCGGGCGGCGCGCTGACGATTAATGCGCATCGCGTGACCCAGCCGTGGAATGAAGCCCAGGTCACCTGGAAGGCGCGTGACAAGGCGGCCGGCCAACTCTGGACGACCCAGGGCGGCGACTACGACGCGGCGGTCGCGGCGTCAACGGTAGTGGATGATACGAAGAATGTCTGGCGCTCCTGGAGCATCGGCAGCCTGGTCGCGGGCTGGCTCAGCAGCCCGGCTACCAACTACGGCCTGATCCTGGAAGCCGCCAGTTCGAACGCCGAGAAGGTGTTCAAGAGCAGCGACGATGGCACGACGAGCCAACGGCCCAAGCTGGAAGTGTGCTTCAGCGCCGGGCTGACCCTGACACCCAACAACAACGGCGAAGGGCTGGCCGGGCTGACGAAGACCTACGCCCATGTAGTAGCGGTCGGCAACCTGACCACGGCGGTGAGCCTTTCCGCCGCCTCCAACCGCGGTTGGGCGACCCGCATCTATCAGGATGTCAACGGCAACGGCGTCAAGGACCCGGCCGATACTGAGATCACGCAGACGCCGGTCATCGGCCCGAATGCCAGCTATCCGATCCTGGTGCAGGTGGATATCCCGATCGGTGTGCCCCTGGGTATGCTGGACACCACGACCGTGACGGCGGTCGCGCAGACGGGCGGCAAGACTGCCGCCGCGACTGATATCACGCGTGTCGGCCAGTTGTTGGCGCTACAGCCAAACTATACCCGCAATGCAGTCCCGGGCACGGTGCAGTTCTTCGGCCATGTGGTGTTCAACAACGGCTCGACGCAGGACTGTGTCACCTTGACGGCGACCTCCAGCGCGGGGTGGACAGTGCTGCTCTGGGAAGACCTGAATCGCAACGGCGTGCATGAGACCAGCAGCCCCAACGAGCCGGCGGTGGCGAACCCGGTCTGTATTGATCCGGGTAAGGCGTTCTATCTGGTGGCCGAAGTGCGCGTTCCGGCGGGGGCGACGGCCGGCACGGTAGATCAGACGGTGATCCGGGCCGCCTCGGGGACGGTTCCGGGCAAGCAAAGCGCGGCGACCGACACGACTACCGTGATCGCCAACACCCCGCCAGTGGTGGATGGCAAGTATGATCCGATCTACAACGTATCGCCCGATGCGCAGGCGGTGTGCTACAACGACACGGCCGGCACCCTCTTCGGCAAGCTGGCGACCTTCTATCAGCCGACCACCAACGCAGTCTACATGGTATTGGCGATTGACAAGGATTTTGTAGACAACACCTACGGCGTCAACGCGATTGGCTGGCCCGGCGGCCACACTTTCGGCAACCTGGATGGCTCGGATCATGCCCAGTTCCTGGGCTATGATGATGACGGCGACTTGGTGCTCGATATCAAGCAAGACTACATTGACGCCAAGACAGGCACTCCGTCGGGCTATGATTCCCTCGGCGTGACCGGCGGCGAAGGCCGTGTGAATATCGGCAACGCCGCGCATATCCTGCAGTGGGCCACGTCGGAAGACTACAATCTGAACAGCCTCGGCTATTGCACCGGCGGCAATTGCTCGGGCGGCGGCACCAATTTGCTCGTGGACTCGCCCGCGACTGATGAGTTCTACTCCGCGAACCCGACTTACCCGAACTGGATCTACGACGTCATCTACGAGCTTAAAATTGACAAGGCGGCCTTCGGCGCGGCGGGCTTCGGCTCGCTGGAAGTGCCGTACATTCACGCCTCCCCTTCCAAGCTCGGCACCAACACGATCTACGCCGAGCCGGGCGTCTGCCCCGGCGAGATCGGGGATACGGTGTGGAACGACCTGGATCACGACGGCGTACTGGATGCGGGCGAGCCGGGCCTGGCGGGCGTGCAGGTGAAGCTCTATCGCGATGACGGCGACCTGCTTTTCGATCCGGCCAAGGATACGGTAATCGGCACGCAGACGACGGGCGCCAACGGCAAGTATCTGTTCCAGAATGTGCCGCCCGGCGACTTCTTCGCGGCCGTGGTGGACAGCACCGTGCCTGCCGGCTACATCATCACCACCAACAACAATCCGACCCCGGTCTTCAACCTGCCGGAGGGGGGCGTCTACCTGGACGCGGACTTCGGGTATGCCCGGCCGTGGGGCGACTATCAGATCAGCAAGGTGTTGACCAGCGGCAATCCGAGCGTGGTGGGCGAGGAGATCGCGTACACGATCCGCATCACCAACACCGGCGCGACGCTCATCAACTTCCTGCCGCTGCAGGATTTGTATGATCCCTCTAAGCTGCAGTTCATCAGTGCGACGCCGGCCGCGGGCAGCGCGGGGAATGGTGTGATCACCTGGAGCGATCTGACTGCTGCGCAAAGCTTCGGCCGCGACCTGGGGCTGGGCCAGACCTTTGAAGTGCAGGTGCGCTTCCGCGCCAGCGCGGCCACGCAGACGACGTTGGCCGCGGCGGCGCTGCTGGCTGCATCGGCCGGGCTGAATGCCGAGCCGGTCGTAGATGGCCGCCTGGATAGCAACTACATCTACGCCGCGCGTTACAACCTCCCGACAGTGGACACTCCGGCGAACCTCTACAAATACGAGGGCGCCAACCTCTGCTATTGGGCGCTGGTGACGGATCGCGGCTTCAACAGCAACGTTTACGCCGACCGGGCTTTGGATGATGCCTACCTGCTCCTGGATGGCTGGAAGATCAAACACGATTTCAGCGCGCTGCTCAACAGCGATCACGCTATCTTCGACATCACCTATCCGGGCGGCAAGTACACGAACCTGACATTGGACTATGTGGCGGGCACGCCCGGCGCCTGGTCTTCGGGGCAGACGGGCCAGGATCAGAGCGCCGCGCCGGGCACGGGGCCGGTCAACAACGTGATGACCTCGTTGCACGGCAACCTGCTCAGCTCCGGCTGGAACGGCGGCGCCTGGGGCGATCCGTTGCGCCATTCGCCGCCTTATGACTACAACGCAACCTCCGGCAAGTATTGGGAGTGGAACATCATCTACGAATTCTCCATCCCGAAGAGCAAAATGGGCAACACGTGCGGCACGGCGACCCTGATCTCGGCGCACAACTCGCCAGCCAAGGGGGATATCACGTCGGGGGTGATCGGCGACACGGTCTGGGCGGACGCGAACACCAATGGCAGCAAGGACAGCGGTGAGGCCGGCTTGCCCGGCGTCATCGTCCGGCTCTATCAGGGGAGCACGGTCGTCCGCGTGACGCAGACCGAGCCGGGCAATACTGGCTACTATATCTTCAGCAACCTGGACGCCGGGACCTACGTTGTGAACGTAGACGAGAGCACGCTGCCGGCGAACTACACGCTGACGACAAACAATGAGCCGCTGACGGTGACGTTGCCGACCGGCGGCGCGGTGTTGACCGCGGACTTCGGCTACTGGTTGCGCGCGACGGCCAGCATCGGCGACCGGGTCTTCTACGATCTGGATGGCAGCGGCCTGCCGGACGGCGGCAGTGAGCCGGGCATCAACGGCGTGAAAGTCAACCTCTATGCGGGGAGTTGCGCGGCGCGCGGCGGTCTGGTGGGCACGCAGACGACCGCTGGCAATGGCGGCTACAACTTCACTGGGCTGGCGGCCGGAACCTACTGCGTGGATGTGGACGCGGCTACCTTGCCGAGCGACCTGGCCCTGACGACCGCTAACGAGCCATTGACCGTGAGCGTGACCAACGGCCAGGCCTACACGACCGCAGACTTTGGCTACCGGGCGCAATGCCCGTCGGGCACCCCGAATGTGGCCGTCACCGCCGGCGTGGTGGACGAAACGGGCGTCACGCTGCGGACGCAGAGCGGGCTGGCGTGTGTAGATATCCGGCCGCGGCCGGTGGGCGACTTCCAGATCAGCAAAGTGCTGCTCAGCGGCGCGCCGGCGACGGTGGGCGCGGAGGTTATCTTTGGCATCCGCATCACCAACACGGGCGAGGCCGCGTTGAGTATCTTGCCGCTGGCGGATCTCTATGACACAACCCGGCTGCAATTCCTGGCTGCGACGCCCGCGACCGATGATACGGTTGACGATGGCGCGCTCAATTGGAGCGATCTGACCGCGGCCGGGGCGAGCGGGTTCGGCGGCGATCTGGCGCCGGGGCAGAGTGTTACGGTGCAGGTGCGCTTCCTGGCGAAGACGCCGACCACAACCCGCGCGGTCGGTCTGGCGGCGGGGTTGGGCGCGGCTGCGGCAGACGGCCGCGCTGTGGCGTCAGCGTCCGCGCGCGCCGAAGCGCCGGATGCGGCGCCGGCCTGGATCATCGAGGTATGGCCGACCGCGACGTGTGCGGGCTGGCAGATCGTTTTCGAGGGGTCGAACAGCGCGGGCGAAGACTGGCGCGCCAAGGTGGACGGGACGATCATCGCCCAGGGGAACACAAAGGGTAACGAGACCGTGACCGGCGCGTGGCCTGCGACGCTCGACCTGACGACCGCGCACACCTTCCGGGCCGAGATCTACGAGGGCGGGAGTTGGCTGGCGCGGTCGGCGACCTTCGGCGGGTGTCCGGGGTCCGTTGCGCTCCCCGCATCTATCGGCGACCGGGTCTTCGATGATCGGGATGGCTCGGGCCTGCCGGATGGCGGGAGCGAGCCGGGCATCAACGGCGTCACCGTCAAGCTCTATGGCGGTGCGTGCAGCGCGGCGACGACCGTCGCGGTAGACAAGGTCTCGCTGGGCACGGTCGCTGGCGCAACGAGTTTCAGTCTGGCGCACACCACGGGCCTGGGCGCCAACCGGCTGATGCTGGTCGGCGTCTCGATCAATCGCGAGACCGGTTCCACGGATGATCGCGTGACGAGCATCACTTACGCGGCGCAGCCCTTGACGCGCGTGGGCGTAGTGACGGATACCGGGACAACCGAAGCGCGCACCGAAATCTGGGCCTTGGTGAACCCGCCGGTTGGCACGGCCAATGTGGTCGTTGGTTTCAGCCGGGCCAATGCGGATGGCGCCGTGGTCGGCGTGACCACCTTCACCGGCGTAAGCCAGGCAACGCCCTATGGCGCGTTCGCCGCGAATCGCGGCAGCGGCACGACGCTGAGCCTGACCGTGGCTTCGGCCGCAGGCGAGTTGGTGTTCGACACCGCGACGCTGCGTTCGCAGGCGCTCAACGCGGTGGGGGCGGGGCAGACGGAGCGGTGGCGCACCTACTTCAACAGTCGCGTGGGCGCGGGCGGCAGTACCGAGCCGGGCGCGGCCAGCGTGACGATGACGTGGACCGGCGCCGCTTCGTCCGATTGGTCGCTGGCCGCAGTGTCCATCAAACCGGCGCCGAGCCTGGGCGGGACGCCGATTTCGACGACCGTGACGGCCGGGAACGGCAACTATCTCTTCGGCGGGCTGGCCGCCGGTTCCTACTGCGTGGACGTGGATGGGACGACCGTGCCGGCTGGCTATCAGCACACCACCGCCAACGATCCGCTGACGGTAACCGTGGGCGAAGGCCAGGAATACAAGAGCGCCGACTTCGGCTATCAATCGCCGAATACGGCCAGCATCGGCGACCGGGTCTTCTATGATCTGGATGGCAGCGGTTCGCCCGACGGCGGGACGGAGCCGGGTCTGGTGGGAGTGACGGTCAAGCTCTATGGCGCGGCGTGCGGTACGCCGGCCGCACCCCTCGTGGGCAGCCAGGCGACCGGCGCCAACGGCGCATACCTCTTCACCGGTCTCGCGGCCGGCGCCTACTGCGTGGATGTGGACGAGCGCACGCTGCCGGCCGGCCACGCGCTGACCACGGCCAATGAGCCGCTGACGGTCAACCTGGTCAGAGATCAGGCCTTCCTGACCGCCGACTTCGGCTATCGGGCCGCGTGCCCCGCTGGGACGCCCAACCTGGCCGTGGCTCGCGGCGTGGTGGATGAGACCGGCGCGACCTTGCCCAACCGGCAGGGCGTGGCGTGCGTGGACATCCAGGCGCGGCCGGGGGCGATCGGGGACTACGTGTGGTACGATGCAGACGGCGACGGCATCGAGGATGTGGCGGAGCCGGGGATCGCGAATGTGACGCTGCGGCTGTACCGGGACACGGGGAACGGGTCGTTCGATCCGCTGGCCGACACGCTGGTGGCGACGACGACGACCGATGCGGACGGCGGCTACCTGTTCAGCCAGTTGGCGGCCGGGACGTATTTCGTGCGGGTGACGGACGCCAACGGGGTGTTGGCGGGGCTGACGCACATCGTGGGCGGGCAGAGCCAGGCGACGCCGACGGGGGCGATCGTGTTAGGGCCGGGGCAGGTGTACAAGGATGCGGACTTCGGCTACTACGATGCGCCGGGCGCCGGGCAGGCGCAGGTGGGCGACACGGTGTGGTACGATGCGAACGGCGACGGGTTCCAGCAGCCGGGCGAGCCGGGGATCCCGGGGGTGACGGTGGTCGTGACGGACAGCACCGGGACGCGGCTGGGCAGCGATGTGACGGACAGCAACGGCCGCTACCTGATTGAGGCGCCGGCG
>Ga0233425_10002700_pt1 | contig 34104 bp, 32 predicted proteins | sample Watercolumn_Towu_2_FD_181712 | JGI IMG/M metagenome (GOLD analysis project Ga0233425, IMG submission 181712) | Freshwater microbial communities from Lake Towuti, South Sulawesi, Indonesia - Watercolumn_Towuti2014_140_MG | ecosystem: Environmental > Aquatic > Freshwater > Lake | place...
CGGTGCCGGTGAATTGAATATAAAGGCTAATAGCGCGAAAGTGAAAACTGTTGTTTTTACGCGGCGAATATTTCTTTTAACCATATAAATCCTTTTATAATGACCACAGTGTAAACCCCGACAATAATATCATCTACCATAATACCCCATCCACCAGGCAGTTTCTGCGAGCGATAGGCCGGGAATGGCTTCAATATGTCCAAAATCCTGTATATAATAAACGCGACAATTATATACCATTTCGCGAGAGGAATAAACAGTAAAAAGAAGCATCCGGCGATTTCATCAATTACGATCGGGTGAGGATCTTTTTTGCCGAATAGTTTTTCGGCCAGTGTACTGGTTAAAACTCCCGCCGCGAAAAGAAATAGGATAAATACTACCCAGAAAATCGGAGATAAATTTAGTTTAATGAGTGCGAGGAAAAGAATAACTCCTACAAAAGCGCCTGCGGTTCCCGGCGCGATTGGGGAATATCCTGATCCAAATCCTGTTGCTATCGCCTTTATTGTGAAGTTATACAATTTTTTCTTCAATGTTTTCTTCCAAAAGCTCTCTATTAACCCAAAAATAATACAGCCCGGTCGCGATGGTATGTATGACGATTAGAAAAGTAAATATCCACATACCAAGGCTAATAAAACGGTCCCACGCGATATTCCAAGGCCTTGAAAGCAGGTCAAATATTTCTTTCAAGCTGACGGCTATCAGTCCAAAAATAATGACTGTAGTTTGAGACGCCATTTTTTCTTTTCCTCTTCGGTCGGCGGGAATGACTTTCCCTTTTGATAACGCGTGCATACGAAGCGCTGTGATTCCCAATTCCCTGCTTACTATTAATGCAGGCATCCAAGCGGATATATTTATAGGGTGTATTTGCACAAAAGAAATAAATGCGCAAGAAACCAGTATTTTGTCCGCGAGAGGATCCATAAGCTTCCCGAAGTCGGTTGTTAATCCTAGTTCGCGAGCGAGTTTTCCGTCGTAGTAGTCCGTAATAACCGCGGCTACAAATAGGCAGAGCGCGATGGTTTTCGCTCCCGGAGCGTTTATAAAAAGAAAAATCAAAAAGAAGAAGCTTATAACGACACGGAACATTGTTAGTTTGTTTGGAAGATTCATAAAAATTTCAAATCCCAATTACCTAATTTTGATTTGGGGTTTGTTTGGATGCTTGATGTTTGCCGTTTGAAGTTTATTTTTTTCTCCTACAAGGTCATACCCTATTGCCTTGATAATTTTGACAGCTATTATATCACCTTTTTTCAGGGTTTTTCCATTGCTAATATAAATAACGCCGTCTACATCAGGGGCGTCGGCATAGCTTCTGCCGTACCACATACTAGGCTTGGACTCGGACACGCCTTCAATAAGTACTTCCAGTGTCCGACCGACAAAACTTTTCTGAGCTCTGGCGGCTATTTTTTTCTGTGCCTTCATTATCGTGTGAAATCTTTCTTCCTTTATATCTTCCGGTATTTGATTTTTCATTTTATATGCGGGCGTGTCTTCTTCTCGGGAGTACTTAAAAACACCAAGACGTTCAAACTTTATTTCTTTTACAAAATCCAATAATTCTTGGAATTCTCTTTTAGTTTCTCCCGGGAAGCCCACTATAAACGTTGTGCGTAGAATTACCGAAGGAATTTTAAGCCTTATTTTTTCGATAACTTCGCGAATCCGCTCCTTAGTTATTTTCCTGCCCATTTGTTTTAAAATGCGATTGTTGATGTGTTGAAGCGGAATGTCTATATATTTGCAAATCTTTGTCTGGGTGGCCATTTCGTCTATGAGTTCATCCGTTATATGGGCGGGATGGGCATATAATAAGCGAATCCAGCGTATGTTCTCTATGCCGCACAATTTATTAAGAAGCGCGGCGATATTTTGTTTTGGGGAGAGGTCTTTTCCGTAGCTTGTAGTGTCTTGTGCTATTAAGTTTATCTCTCTTGCGTCACCATGTGTCAGGGAGTCCGCTTCTCTTAAAATTGACCCCATGCGCCTGCTTCTAAAATTTCCTTTTATCAAAGGGACAGCGCAGTAAGAGCATCTATTGTCGCATCCCTCGGCAATCTTAATATATGCGTAGGGCGAAGGGGTTATTAAGTGGCGCGGGCCTTTCCCATCGTAAAGGTATGTAGAAGGGGCGGATTTTATATTTTGTGATTCTATAATTTTGTTGTGTGCCAATTTTTTTATAATGCCTGGTATTTTAGGTATTTCATCAAGAGAAATCCACGTGTCAACCTCCGGCATTTCCTTAATAAGGCTATTTTTATAGCGTTGCACTAGACACCCTATCACGACTATTTTCTTCTTCGGATCAAGTTTTTTTAGGTCGGCAAGTGAAATAATGGTATCTATTGCCTCCTCTTTCGCGGATTCTATAAACGCGCAGGTATTGAGTATTAAAATGCCGCTTGATTCTGCGTCGGGAGATATTGTAATTCCATTTTGTTCTAGAGAACCGAGAATTGCTTCAGAATCGACAAGGTTTTTATGACAACCCAAATTAATAAAAAAAACCTTTATCATTTTTCTACCTTAACGCCGTTTTTATTTATGACGATATTGACGGGGCCGTAGGGGCTTATATTCGTGACAGGTTTGCCGTTTAATGAGAAATTCATCTTTGCCGGTTTTGCGGCTCTAATTTTTATTTCATTTTGTGCTGTCCAATTTTCTTTATCATTTTTTTTAAGTACGCCCTCAAATATTTTTTTATTGTCTACTAGTATTCTTACCCATGCGTCTTCACTAGGGTTTGCGGATAAAGTGATGGGTGTCGTGATGGACGATGGCAGGGCGGTTGTTTGCTGTTTTTGCGTGGGTTCTTTTGGTTCCGCCTTCTGCGCTTTTTCAATTTTTACGGGTTTCTCCTCTTGTGAAGGTGCTTGTTTCGCCGGCTCCGTCTTTATTGTTGTATGTTTTATGTGTGAGATATAGAAAGACATAAAAAGAATCGCCGCGATGGCGATTATTCCGACCCCGATACCGACAAATAATTTAGGTGTGAAAATTTTCTTTATATTTAAGTCTATGCCAAATCTTGGGAACTGCTCTCCTTGGAGGATTATCACCTGTTTTGACCCTTTTGGGAATTTTTTATTGTACTCGGCAAGTAATTCATCGGGGTTTATTCCCAGATAGCTGGCGTAACTTCGTAGGTATCCCTTTACATAAGTAGGCGCGGGGAGTTTGTCAAACTCGTTTGCCTCAAGCGCCTGTATTACCTCTAATTTTGTCTTTAGCGCCTGGGCCACTTGCGCGACAGAGGTCTTCTGCTCTTCACGAAGTTGTTTTAAGTATGCCCCGATATTTTCAATATTATTTTCCATTCTATATTTGATCCTCGCCCGTAGTCACATTTTCGGTGTTAACCAATATTTCTCTTTTGCCGTCTTGAAGAGGGCCGACAATACCCCTTGCTTCCATCATGTCTACTATCCTGGCAGCACGATTATACCCTATTTTAAGCTTTCTTTGAAGTATTGAAACACTTGCCTGCTGTGTCGCAAGTATAATATCCACGCACTCGTCAAATAAAGGATCCTCTTCCTCGTCGGATTCTTTCATTGTCTGCATCTTTTGAAATAGATTGTCCTTAGACTGTGTTGTTCCGAAATTGGCCTTTTTCTGTGCCGTAATAAAATCTACGACTTTGTTGATTTCGGAGTCCCTTACGAGAGTGCATTGCGCCCTTATAAGTTTAGATGTCCCAGGGGGCATGAAAAGCATATCGCCTTTCCCTAGTAACATATCAGCTCCGCTTGTGTCTAGAACAGTTCTTGAGTCTATGCGGCTTGCCACTTGAAAGGAAATCCTTGTGCTAAAATTTGCCTTGATGACACCCGTCAAGACGTCTACTGAAGGCCTTTGCGTGGCAAGTATAATGTGAATGCCGACGGCTCTTGATAATTGCGCGAGACGCGCTATCGCAACCTCTATTTCTGCCGGTGCCACCATCATTAGATCGGCAAGCTCGTCGATTATAATCACGATATACGGCAGTTTTGCCGGAGTGAAATTGTTATAGTCAATGTCAATGAAGCTATCTCCTTCAGGTATAGGTGTTTCTATTTGGTCCTTTTTGTCCGCCGGTCTAGAATTGTATCCTGCAATATTTCGCACACCGAAACGCGCGAAAAGCTCATATCTTTTTTCCATTTCTCTTACTATCCATGCTAGCCCAAGAGACGCCTTTTTAGGGTCATGGATAACAGGCACCAGAAGGTGTGGAAGGTTTTTGTATGCGGCCAATTCCACCATTTTCGGATCTACCATGAGAAATTTTACCTCATCCGGTTTTAATCTGATTAGCATGCTAAGAACAATTGTATTTAAACATACGGTTTTCCCTGAGCCTGTCGTTCCGGCTACCAAAAGATGTGGCATTTCAGCCAGATCGGCAATAAGAGGGTTCCCGGCTACATCCATGCCGAGTGCTAAAGGAAGTTTTGATGCTGTCTGTTGGAACTCGGCGGAGCTTGCTACTTCTCTAAGATACACGAACCTTGGTTTTACATTTGGGACTTCAATTCCTATGGCAGATTTCCCCGGAATAGGCGCAATAATCCTAACACTTGCTACTCTCATGGCGAGCGCTATATCGCCTGAGAGAGCTGTTATTTTTCCTATCTTTGTGCCGGGAGCCAACACCAGTTCGTAAAATGTCACAATAGGGCCCGGTTGGATTGCGGTGACCTGAACGGATATGCCGAACTCTTTAAGTGCAGTTTCAAGTATCTTCGCGTTCTGTTCAAGGTTTTCATTAGACGGCCTGTCGGTGACCGCAGGTGTGGGCTCAAGTAAATCAAGAGGCGGCAATTTAAAATCTTCTGTGGGTTTTACCGCGTCTGCGACTTGTATTGGTTTTGCCTTAGAAAGCACAGGTTGTACAAGTTGTGGGGCGGGTTTTGTGATTGTAATGGGTTTATCAATCTTAGGTTGTTCTTTTATTTCAGTAGGTAGTTTTGGTGTTTGTTGAGGTGCTAGTTGATTTGTCTTTATAAGAGGTTTAGCAGGAGTAATTATCTCCGGTTTTTTCGCATTTTTTCTTTTTTCCGCCATTTCATGAGCGAATCGTTCGGCGTGAAAAACTATTGCGCTTGCCCCTGCCTGCAAAACCTTTAATAATCCCAAAATTCCTCTCTGAGCATTAAGCGCGAACCATTTTATTAAAAGCCAAAGCCTAAGATCGGTCAGATAGATAAACGATAATACGCATATAGCGCCCATGATAAGTGCCGCTCCGAAAGTGCCGAAAAATTTAACCGCCACTCTATCCGAAATAATTGTACCGATAAGGCCGCCGGCGCTTATAAGTTTTAATTTCTGCGTCATGTGAAAAGTTTTTTCCGCCATTGTAAACAAACCGCAGGAAGTAGAAAGGGCGAGGCACCAAGCAAATACGTAAATGTCCGGCCTCTTTTTAAACGGCATACTTCTGATTTTGTAAAACCCTAAAAGTACAGTAAAGACGGGTACAATATAGGAAGAAAATCCAAGCACGAAATAAAGCCCGAACGCGGCCCAGGCCCCGGCCGGCCCCATCAAGTTATGCGCAGGCCTTACTGGAGGACTGAGGTAGTAATTTATGTCATTAGGGCTGTAAGATAATAGGCCCAAAAAAATAAAAACCCCGGCGCCTATAATCGCAAGCCCCCAAAGTTCATCAAAATGAAAGACAGAATTTTTTCTTTTAGCCATGAAGTTAATCTATCACTTTATATGTAAAAGTTCAACTTGGATTTTAGATGAGATGGTATTCACTAAATATCTCAATTGTACAAATGGGTAGTATTTTGGTAACATAAGCGGGTAGTTTCCTGTTGCCAATATCCTCTTTGAGTTTTTCGAGCGAAAGCGAGGTGGGACTTTGGTTATTTTTACGCGAAACCTCAAACACACAAAGATGGTTGGTGTAACTTTTTTAAAAATTAAGTCCAAAACCCGAGACGTGCCATTTCAGATAGCAGGTCTTGGGTTTTTTTATTTCGAATGAAAAAAATCGTTAGCTCTATAAACAAGAAAACACACGAGGGCAATGATCGTTACCGTTATCTCTTCGAGAATATTCTTTCGGCGATTGTTGTGTGTGAGCCTATTTTTGATGGGAAAGGCCGGTTAATTGACCTTAAATTTATAATGGCCAATCCGGCGGTGAAAAAGCATCTGCAAAAAACTCCTGAAAAGTTTATCGGCAGAAAGTATTCGGAGGTGTTCGATTGCTCCAGCCGGAGCTCTGTTTTTGAAATTTGCAAGAAGGTGCTTTCTACAGGTAAACCATACAACGGAGAAATTTTACTCCAGGACCAGAACAAATATTATGATATGTCTGTAAGCAAGATTGAATCTCGCCTGCTTGTTATAACGTTATTCGATGTTAGTGAACGTAAGAAAACGGAAGGATATTTAACGCAGGAAAATGAGGAGTTGCGCACAATATTCAATTCTACGAAAGATCTAATAATGTTGCTTGACAAAGATTTTATCATTAGAAGGGCGAATCTTGCAGTTTCAAAGTATCTGGGCCGTCCGATTTCCAAAGTACTAGGGAAGCCTTGCTATTTATTGTTCCACGAAGAGGGGAAACCGCATGATTTGTGCCCCTTAGAGAAGTTAAAACAAAGTAAGCGGCATGAAGAGGCCCAAATCTATATCAGTGAAAAGAATATGTGGGTAGATGTCAGTGTTGACCCGATTTTTGATGAGGAGGGTAATATTTCTCAAGTCGTGCATGTCATGAAAGACATTACCGGGAGAAAGAAATCTGAAGAAAAGTACAAAAACTTATTCGATAATATTGTAGACGAAATACATCTTTGGCGGGTTATTCGCGGTAAAACGGGGGTGATTAAAGCATGGAGTTTAGTGGATGTAAATCCCGCCGGGCTAAAATCGTGGCATAAGACGCGCGAAGAAACAATAGGAAAGGATGCCGACGAGATATTCCCAAGCCCAAGGGTGACGAAAACATTAATGCCAATTGTGCAAAAGATATTTAAAGAAGGCAAACCGCATTCATGGGAATCATTTTATGAAGGAACAAAACAGTATTTTTCCATGACCTGTATTCCTTTTGGCGAATACTTTATTAGTATTCGCAGAGATATTACTGATCGTAAAAATGCTGAGGAAAGTCTTAGGAAAAGCGAGGAGCTGATTAATAGTATTACGGATAACGTTCAAGATGCAATTTTTGCTAAAGATCGGGAGAGAAAATATTCTTATGTTAATCCGGCGGCTGAGAAAATGATCGGCCTGCCGGCAGAAAAAATTGTAGGCAAAACGGCAGAAGAGATTTTTTGTGCGGAATCCGCATCGGCCATTAGAGAGGTTGATGATCTTAATTTTAAGGGAGAGAAAGAAGACGTCATAAAAAATTTGGTAGTAGGCGAGCATAAAGAAAAAAGATTCTTGCACACGGTCCAAGTACCTATTTTGGGTAAAGATAAAAAAGTTGTTGGTATTGTAGGAATAGTGAAAGATGTTACAACTCTGAAGAATACCGAAGAAAGGCTAAAAAAGAGCGAGATTCTGCTTAAAAAAACAGGAGAGATTTCTAAAATCGGCGGTTGGGAATTTGATATTGTTAATAATAGACTTACCTGGACAGATGAAACTTATAAATTACATGAACTTCCCATTGGCAGTCGTCTTGATGTTGAAACAGCCATGAATTTTTACGTCTCGGGAAGCCGGTCGATTATTTCCGAGGCCGTTAAAAAGGCAATCGAAAAGGCCCAGCCCTATAAATTGGAGTTGCAGTTAGTTACCGCCAAGGGAAACAAGATATGGGTTTATACCGAAGGCCAGGTGGAGGCGGTCAACGGTAAAACAGTTAAAATATTTGGTATATTCCAGGATATAACAGAGCGAAAGAATGCGGAAGAAACAATCACAAGAGAGAAAGAAAGGGCGGAGAATTATTTGGAAGTCGCTGAAGTGATCATAGTAGCAATTGACAATGATGCGAGGATTAAACGTATTAATCGCAAGGGATGCCAGCTTCTCGGTTATCGAGAGGACGAGCTTCTGGGTAAGAATTGGTTCAGGTTCTGTCTTCCGCCGGAAGAATATGAAGATGTATTTATGGTATTTAAGAAAATAATTGCCGGCGAAATAAAGATATTTGAGTATTATGAAAACTATGTCATGTCCAGAACAGGTGAAAGGCGATTGATTGCATGGCGTAACACTCTTTTAAAAGACAAAAATGGATCCGTCATGGGCACATTGAGTTCGGGAGAAGATATCACAGAGCGCAAAGAGACGGAGAAAAAGATTATGGCAAGTGAAGAAAGATTTCGCGCGCTTGTGACTGCAACTACAGAGATTGTGTGGGTCACTGATGCAAACGGCAGAGTGGTAGATGATTTGCCCTTCTGGCGCGCCTATACTGGCCAGACTGTTACGCAGGTTCTCGGCTACGGATGGAGCGATGCTCTGCACCCTGATGACCGAGAGAGAACTTTGGAAATGTGGAAGCTCGCCGTAAAAAACCACGCTTCTTATCAAACTGAATATCGTATACAACGTAGGGACGGAGAATATCGCTATTTCTCTGTTTGCGGTGTGCCAATTGTGGATAATGATAACGCTGTTCGTGAATGGGTAGGTTACTGTGCTGATATTACTGAACGAAGAAATATGGCAGAACAGAAAGAAAACTTTGTGAATATGTTGTCTCACGAAATAAGGACGCCTCTTACTGTGTTTAAAGAGGCAATTTCTATTATGTTAAAAGGCGGTGTTGGAAGTGTAAATGAAGAGCAAAAAGAAATTCTTGTAGCGTCGAAGAACAATATTAACAGGTTGACGCGTTTGATTAATCAGGTGCTGGATTTTCAGAAAATGGATTTCGGTATGATGCATTATGATTTTAGCGAAAACGACATCAATAGAGTGATCGGAGATATTTGTAAGGACATGGCGCATTTGGTAAATGCGAAAGGGCTGAAACTTGTCCTAAAACTTGACAATAAGCTCCCCCGTGCAATATTTGATAGAGACAAGATTATAGAAGTAATTACTAATCTTGTAAGTAACGCGATCAATTTTACGGAAAAGGGCGATATTACAGTAACTACCAGCCTCCATGATAATTTAATTAAAGTTTCGGTCGAGGATATGGGTATTGGAATCAAAAAAGAAAATATGCCCAAATTGTTTCAGCGTTTTGTGCAGTTGGATCGAAGGCCCGGCGGAACTGGTTTGGGTCTTGCAATTTCAAAAGAAATAGTTGATAGACATAAAGGAAAAATATGGGCAGAGTCCCCGCCAGAAGGAAAGGGGGAGGAACTTAAAAATGGGACAGTGTTTCATTTTGTTTTGCCTGTGGCGGGATAAAGACAAAGCGATTTCTCACGGAGAAAGACATAAAGTTGAGAGACCGCTTTTAAAAAATGGAGGAATAGATGCCAAAAATGATATTAATTGTTGACGATGAACCGGATGTCCTTATGCTTACGGCAAAAAATCTGGAGCTTTTCGATTATGAAGTATTAAAGGCCGGGAGCGGTGAGGCGGCGCTTAAGTTGTTGCAGAAACATAAGCCTGATTTGATACTTCTGGATCTGCTTTTGCCGACAATGCAGGGAGATACGCTTTGTAAACAGCTTAAAAGCGACGATAATTTTAAGCATATACCAATAGTTTTATTTACCGCAAGCGCCAACAATATCAGCAGGAAGATCGCCGAAACAAAGGCGGATGACTATATTATAAAACCATTTGAGATAGACGATTTGGTGGAGAAGATAAAGAAATATATTGGATGTAGCCAATCGACATGATTTTTGCAAATCATTGCCTATTTCGTTGATTTTGTTCCTGCAAGTATAACAGAAGCGCCAAAAATCGGTGTAGCCGCGGTCCATTATGTCAAAGGAGCCAGGTTCCGGAATTAGTTCGTCCGGAATGTTGACATCGTGAACTATTCCGTCGGTAATTCTGATAAAAGGCGGGATGTTGCCACGCAGATCCAAAAGAGTATATGCTTTTACTGCTCACTTGTGTTTAGGAAAATGCGCCCAGGGGAATAAAGAAAGGCATAAGTCTATGTGTATCTTCCAACAATAATTTCAAAATATATCCCCAAGCTGAAAATTATGAAGATTAACTAGATGGCATTAGTCATTATGGTGTTGAAGTAAGATATCCGGATTTTTGGATGGCCCATGTTTTATTTATATATTTTCTATCTCTTCCGGGTGTTTTTTGTAGTAATCCAATGTCTTTACTAGGATGGTATCCATATCTATTGAGGGTAATTTCCCGAGGATTGATTTTAGTTTGGAGAGATCCGGGACTCTTTTTTTAATATCCTGAAAACTGTCGCCGTAGTAGCTTTCGTATGGCTCATAGACTATCGGCGAATTACTGTTGGTGATTTTTTTTATCTGCAGGGCAAGGTCTTTAATGGTGATTTCATTGGTGCTACCAAGATTTATCAGTTGGCAGTTTGCGGCTTCAATGGTCGGAAGTTTTATTAAGATATCAACAATATCATCTACGTATGTGAAGCATCTTACTTGATTGCCGGTGCCGTATATGGTTATAGGAGTATTGTTAAACGCGTTCTTAAAAAACCTAGGGATAACCATGCCGTATTTTCCCACTTGTCCGGGTCCTACAACGTTAAATAATCTCACTAAGACATAAGAAAGATTTCTTTCTTTGCGGTAGGCGACTGCAAGAAATTCATCCAATAATTTTGAGCAGGCGTAGCTCCATCTGTTGACGCTGGGAGGGCCGAGTATAATATCGTCTTCCTCGCTGAAAGGAAGTTTTTCGGATTTGCCGTAAACCTCTGATGTGGATGTTATGAGTACTTTTATTCCTCGCGCGGAGGCGTACTTTAAGACAAGTTCGGTGCCAATGGTATCATAGATAAGCGTTTCCAGCGGGTTCTCAACTACATTTTTAACCCCCACGGTTGCCGCAAGATGATAGATTAGGTCGCAGTTTTCTATAGATTTATTTAACAGGACATCATCCGTAATTGATCCTCTGATCAAGTGAAAATTGGTGTTTGCCATTAAATCTTTTATGTTCTCTTCTCTCCCGGTAGAAAAATCATCAATTATAAATACCTCGTGTTTCAATGACAAAAGTTTTCTTGCCAAGTGAGATCCGATAAAACCCGCGCCGCCTGTTATTAATATTTTTTTTAGTGCTTTTTGCGCCTTTGGTTCATATCTTCGTAATACCGCGTTAATTCTGCTGGCCAGTTCATTATTGTCAAAAGGTTTTATAATGTAGTCATCCGCGCCCTTATCCAGTGATTTAATTTTATCAGATTGAGAATATCTTCCGGTTAAGACAATGACAGGGGTAGCGGAAGTATTTTTGTCTGATCTAATATGTTTTAGGACTTCATATCCGTCCATGCCGGGCATTATAAGATCCAAAATGACTATATCTACTTTATTGTTTTTAAGGAAATCGAGGCCGTCTTTGCCGCTATTTGCAGCTCCTACGGTAAAGCCAAGAGCGCGGAGATGTGTTGATGTGAGTTCAAGAGTGAGTACATTGTCGTCTATTAATAAGACTGATTTTTGTGTGGGCATTAAAATCTCCTCAACGTTTGACCCTAGTGTATTGGTCGTAAATACGCACGCCCTTCATGTAGTGATATGTTCCGAACAATTTTGCTATAGAAATAATAGGCCTATAAAAGAAAAACTCAATAGAACTTAAGAAAAGTAAATAGATCGTGTAGCCGGTTTTGAATACCTTCTGGCCCCTTACAAAAGTATGCAAGCAAAGCAGTGATAATATAAATTGTGTCAGGGCCATTAGGGACAAAAACGCGAAAAATGTGTTGGTGTCCAATTGACGCGTAATCCATCCGACGGTTACAAAGGCGATGCTGGCGACCTCAAAGAATACCCCAAGGACTTCATACAATATGAAATAGGGGTATACAAGAAAACCAAATCCTTTGTACTTCGGGTTGCATAACATGTGCTTATATTGCCAAACGGTTTCAATAACAACCCTCTGCCATCTGTCTCTCTGCTTTATTAAAGATGTTACATTGCTCGGCCCTTCGGTCCATCCCACATAGTAGGGCATCATTAGTATCTTATAACCTTTTTCTTTGTTTCTGGCAATATAGTCGTGTACGCGAAACGTGAGTTCAATATCTTCGCACGTGAAATAGCTTGAAAATCCGCCGAGCTCATAGAGTATATCTTTACGCCATACGCCAAATCCTCCGGCGACATTAGGCATTGTATTAAATTTACTCCACGCCAAACGGTTTCCTATAAAAGACCGTATGTATTCAAGGTTTTGATAGGCAATTAGCGGGTCAGTTGAAAAACTTCTATTTATTATGCGTCCGTCTTTTATTTTCATGCCGTTAGAAAGCCCAAACGCACTGCCAATACCGATCACTTTATCAGGTTCCCGGCCGATTTGCGCCATTACTTTTATGAGAGCGTCTTGTTCTAGTATAGTATCGGCGTCCATTACACATACATAGTCATATTTTGACAAATTTAATCCGGCATTTACGGCTCCGGCCTTTTTCATTCCGCCGAGCTTGTGTATAACTGAAATATTCGGGTATTTAGCACTCTTAAGGATATTAATGACATCGCCGTCTTTATAGTGCTTGGTGTAAATAATGTCCATTGCTTTAAGGTCGAGCATTTCCTTTAGGATTGGGAAAGTCCCGTCGGTAGAACCATCGTCTACAATAATGACTTCATACGCGGGATAATTGAGGTTGAGTAAGGACATGACCGAATCGCGTATCCAAACTTCTTCATTATGAGCGGGTATAATAATACTGACAGGAATAGTAAGATCGGAAAAGTAAACTAAAGGATAGTTCTCTTCTTCTCTTTCCCATTCCCTTTTTTTGTCCTCAATAAATCCAAAAATCGCCAGGAAGATATAGAATCCTATTAATATGAGAAAATAACCCAAAAAAACCAAAAACGCGACATAAACGACATGTGCCCACATTGTATTTTCCATAGTGTTTTAAATTTTTACCCCTAGTTTCGCCTCGACGGCCTCGACCCATTCTTTGTTGATCGTTTTAAAAGCCTGTAAAACCGCTAACATTTCATCTTTGTTCAGATCGTAAAGTGCTGTTTGTAGCCCATATCCCGGAGATGATTTAAGTATATTGCTTAGTATTGAAAGCGCCCTTTTTTTCTTATCCGTGTCGCCCGAAAAAATATCTCTATAAAGACGCGATACGTATCCGGATGTTTCAATAGCCTCGATGCATATTTTCTTTGCCAATTCGTCTTTTCCCTCAAGTATTTTTTCAATGGGCGGTATAGCGCTCTCTATATGTTTGGCTATCACGTTTTTCGCGCTGTCTATCACAAACCAAGAATTGTCTTTTATTAAAGGTATGATGATTGAGATTGAATCAGTCCCTAAAATTCTTTCTATCGCCTTAACAGCGCTCATCCTGACAAGCCACATCTCGTCTTTCAGACATGCTTCCAGAGCGGGGACTACATTCTTATTTCCGGAAGCGCCAAGGCATTCGCAGGCGGCAGAACGTATTTCGGCGGACTTATCTTTTGTAAATTGTTCAATCTCATGCAAATATTGATGAGTTTTTATTTCTGTCAGTACTTTTATTCCCCAAAAACGCACCGTAGGATTTTCGCTTTTTACTAATTCCATGGTCTCTCCAGATATCTCATGAGGGAATTGTCCAAAAACAGAAACTATTTTCGAGCGGTAAAATGAGCGAGTTTTTAGGAAATCCAATAAGGTCTTCGCGGAATCCAGAGTTTTTAACTGCGCAAGCGCTAAAATAGTGAAATACGCTATATCTTCGTCATTGTCCCACAAAGATTTTTTTAATGCAGGTAAAAGAGAATCTATCTCGCAGTAGCCAATGCTCAATATTACCTCGATGCGCGACCATTTGTTTCCGGATTTATTTACAATTTTTTCAAGTTTGGGGATGTGTTTCTTGTCCGCGAAATATTCTTTAAGGATTTCCTGCTCAGATTTATTAAAGAAAGCAGACTCTCTATTTCTGTTTGTAGCTATATCCAGGAAAATATTTGGCTCGAGGTCTTTTAACGGGAATGCAATATTTTTTTCAATTTTCTTCCCGGATAAGATAAGGTCGTAAACATTTTTCTTTATTGATAGCAATTTTTGAGCGCGCCGATTGTCTAGATAATTTTTGAATACCATTCGCGCTATAAGTAGTATCGTGAGGAAAACGGCAATAAACAGCAAAACAACATCAATCTTCCAGACTGTTTCTGTAAAGTAATTATTCATTTAAAATTTAACAGAAGCAAAGATATCTACACTATGTATGAAAAACCTCGGTTCCTCCGTGCCGTAGGAATATCCCGCTCCTATGTTGAAATCTTTGTAAACTCTTACCTTTACTCCGGTGCTTAGTATATATCCCATTTCGTCGCTGTCATCAAGCCCGTAAATGTCATATAGCCAGCCGCCGTATGTCGCTCCGGCGTTCCATTGCAAGCGGTCATTTATTACCCATGCGCCCTTAAGGGTAATGAGTCCGGTGGTGCCTCTAGTTACTATATGAGAAAAACCGTACATGGCCGTAATGTAGCTGTCTCCTATGTAATATGTAAGGCCGGGGCTGACCAAGTGGCTATCGTTTGTAAGATAATTTCTATAGGTGTAGCCTAATTGCCAAAAAAGGCTTTTGTATAGTTTATGGCTTATCTCGGCTATATTCTGAAATTTGTAGATATAGCTGATGTCTGTCCCGAATCCGATTTCCTCATGCAGATAAAAATCTTTAATTTTGAAGTACGATCCCAGATTGTAGGTATTGTCTATGTCATGAAGCCTTTCTAACTGAGAGTATGCGGCGTATATGCTTATGCCTTTATGTATGTATCCTGCCGATCCTGTCTTCTCTGACCACTCTCCGCGGTTCCTTCCGATGGTGACGTCACTTGTTTCGTAAAATACAAAACCGAAAATTTTATCTTTTTCCGTTTCTTCTGTTGCGGCGGGCAGGGATGGCGGGATAGCTTTTGTCTGGCGTTCGGTTTCAAGCTGTTCCGCCAAACAGAAGATACTGCTGTAGATGTATACCAGTAATGTTAAAAATAATACTACTTTTTTGCTCATATTATTTCTTGTGTTTCCTGGCTATGTCAATTGCTATATCTACGTACTGTACTTCTTTCTGCAAATCGCTTGTTTTTAGTATGAATCCGGAGGCGTCTAAAATATTCGCGAGACTGCGCCTTTCTTCATTGGAAAACGCTGTAAGCATAAAAACAGGTAAATTTTTATCGTGTTCACGAATTTTTTTAAGAACATCCAAGCCGTCTATGCCGGGCATTAATATATCAAGCATTACGGCATCCGGTTTTTCATCTCTTACTTTCTTAAGGGCTTCTTCTCCGCTTCCGGCTGTAATTACAGTATAGCCCTTTGATTCGAGCATCAATTTTACAAGGTCTAAAAAATCAACCTCGTCGTCAACGAGTAAGACTTTCCTGTTGTCTGCCTTGCTTTTATTGTCCATACGGCCCTTATTGTCCATAAATTCCCCCTTATGTACAAGCTATTTATAACGGCGCGCGAAAACCTCGTCCCGCCGTTTCTACTGGCCTGGGATGAGAGCGCATCCACTCCTCTCGTAATGAAATACTACGCGGCAAGCCGCGAAGTATTTCATTTTTTCTTCGCACCGAAGTTTTGTTTGTTGGTGTTTTTTTCTTCGGGTTTTGTTTCTTTCTTTTTCGCGGATTTGTCGGACGTCTTTATTAATAGCTTCCAAGGATGCGCTTCGATGTCCGCGGCAAAGCCTTTTAAATGCTCGCTTGCGGCGGAAAGGTTGGATATCATTTTGTTTAGGTCCTCTTTATTTACTGTAATTAGTTCATCCGCGTCTCTTAAAAGCTTTTTAAGGTCTAATATGGTTTCCTGAAGCGTCCCGTTTTCTCCGACTATTTCGTCAATGCCGTTAATAATGCTTCCGGCTCTTGGTTTTATCTGGTCTATGATGTATCCTACCGAGTCTATGACGTCATTCATGTCCTGAGTGACAGTGCCTTTTATGGTCGTATCCTCTTTAACGGCCTCGGCTGTATCTGTGCCCGGGGTAATGTCAATATATTTAACGCCCATAAATCCCATGGTTTTTATGATAATTTTAGAGTCTGTTTTGACGACCGCGTTATTATTGACGGATATTGTTGCGATAATGGATGTTCCGGGGAAGGTGTCCCGAGTTTCTTTGTCGGCTATTGATATTTTTTTAACGATTCCCGCCTGAAGCCCCGCGAAATATACAGGTGCGTTTACTTCAAGCCCGCCGACGTTGGGATATACGATGTTTAAATTGTAAGCGGTGCCGACCATACTTGCGCCTCCCACACAAAATGTGGCAAGCACCAATAGGGCAATACACACAACCGCCATAATGCCGGTTTTAATCTCTGAACGATAATAATCCATATACACCTCGCTTTACTCGGTGAGTTTACAGTTTAAATAATCAGGTATACAGAAAAAGCAAACTACCCGCTTAGAATTTTTAAATACTCGTCCCCGGACCTGCGCAACGGTATAGGGCCGTCGGGAGATCCTGTGATAAATTGTTGCACTATAGGATTGGCGGAATTTTTTATTTCACTCGGTGTTCCAACCTGAACCACCTTTCCGTTGTAAAGCATGGCCATCCTGTCGGCGATCCGAAAGGCGCTGGTCATTTCATGCGTTACGACTATGGAAGTTATATTTAATTTTTGACTGAGATCTTTTATTAGTTTGTCTATGACGCCTGTTACTACCGGGTCAAGCCCGGCACCGGGCTCATCGTAAAATACAATTTCCGGGTCCATTGCGATAGCCCTTGCAAGTCCTACCCGTTTTTTCATGCCGCCGCTTAATTCCGCCGGTTTTAGGTTTTCAAAGCCCGTTAGCCCGACCAATTCGAGTTTCATTTTGATAATGATTTCAATTATATCCGGCGCGAGTTTTGTGTGTTCTACGAGTGGCAGGGCAATATTTTCTCCGACTGTTAGTGAATTCAAAAGCGCCCCGCTTTGATAAAGTATACCAATTTTTTTTCTTAATTCGTCCAATTCTTTCTGCGGCATTGCGGTAATGTTTTTTTCGTTTATAAATATTTCTCCGTTGTCCGGCTTTTCAGAACCGATCAAGTGTCGAAGAAGAGTGGATTTGCCACACCCGCTGCCGCCCATAATGACAAAGGTCTCCCCCTTTTTTATAGAGAGATTAATGCCGTCTAAAACAGCGCGGTCCTGATAGCGTTTAATAAGATTTCTTACTTCGATAGTGTTCATATAAAATAAAATACCGCATTCAAGAAAGCGTCCACTATGATTACCAACTCTATGCTTGTTACGACCGATGTTGTTGTCGCTCTTCCGACGCCTTCGGCGCCGCCTCTTACTATGAATCCTTGGTATGAGCCGACCATTCCGATTATAAACGCGAAAAACACGCTTTTAAAAAGTCCAGTGTAGATATCTTTCAATACCATCGCGTCAAATGTCATTCGAAAATAAAATCCGGTGTTCATGTGGAGATTGGTAAAACCGATAATGTATCCTCCCAGTATCCCCATTATGTTTGATAAAATCACCAGAAGGGGAAGCATTAAAACAATTGCGATTAGGCGGGGGGCTATGAGAAATCTTACCGGTTCAAGCGCCATTGTGTCTAGCGCGTCTATTTCTTCGCCGACCTTCATTGTTCCGAGTTCAGCGGTTATTGCAGCACCGACGCGCGCCGATATTACTAGAGAAGTGAGTAATGGGCCCAGCTCTCGAGTGAACGCGACACCCACCAGTCCTCCTACGAGGAGTTCACTTCCCACTTTTTCTAATTGGTAGGACGTCAGCATCGCGAGAGTTAAACCAAAAAATAGAGAAACAAAACAAACAATTGGAATAGAATTGAATCCGATGAATTCCATTTGTTGAAAAATTGGTTTAAGCCTTAGGCGGTACGGTTTTAGAAATATCCACGACAGGGTTTGGCCGAAGAGCCAGAAAAATCCGCTCACGTGTTGTAAAAAAGTTCTGATGGTTCTGCCGATGTAGCCGATGAGAGATAGCATAATTAAATCCCAAGAAAAACCTAAACTTCAAAACTCAAACTTCAAACATCAGAATAAATCGCAAGAGAAGCTTAAGCCTCGAAACTTTCACAAAAAGTAAAAACCTTATCCAGTCGTGCTATTTCAAACATGTTTTTTACCGCGCCTTGTACACCGAACAGCCGGAATGAACCGCCGTTTTTATATGCCTTCTGCATGGCTTCTATTAATGTAGCTAGGCCTGAGCTGTCCATATAGGTTACGTCGGTTAGATTCACAAGAATTTGCGCGTTTTTGTCTGATAATATTTCGGTAAAAACTTTTCTTACTTGCGGGGAATTTGACAAATCTACATCGCCGGAGAGGGATACTACATTAATGTTATTTTTCAATTCGTTTTTAATTTTCATTGGAGAAGATATTTCATTAGCGTCAACTCGGTGCCTTTTTTGACGCCCGTATTATAAACTACTTCATCCATTATTTTTCTTATAAAGTAAACTCCTAAACCCCCGGGTTTTACTTTTCGTGGCTTCTTGCCGGATATCTTCTTTACGTCGGGTTTCTTTCCGTAGTCGCGTATCTTTATAGTTAACGAGGCATTATATCCTTTTTTCTTCTTTGCCGCCACCTTTATATTGATCTTCTTAGATGTGTCGCCCACATAGCTATGGCGGATTATGTTGGTGCATGCCTCATCAACCGCGAGCATTATTAAATGCGCGTCCCTTCTTTTGAAACCGGCATCGAGCGAGATTTCCTCTACAAATCTTCTGGCCTTCGCAAGTTTTTTCGGGTCGCTTAGAATTGACATCCTGTAAGTTTTCATATTTTTAGAAAAAGAAATTTTGTTTGGACTAATAATAAACACAAAGCATTCTATCACATAAAGAGCTCCCTTGCTGTAGGAAATATTCTACGCTAAAATATTTTCTGTAGAACTTGCTGTATAATGGTCGTGGTAAAAAATATTCGAAGCGATCTGTTTTTATCGTATTTGACAAATATGTATATTGTGTGGCAAATTCTTGTTGTGGGGCTATTATGATCAAGAAAAAAAGTTATTTTGCTTTTACAATAATAGTGAGTGCTATATTCGCGAATGCTCAATTGGCGTATTCCCTTGACAGAGAGACTCTAGCTTCAAATTCCGCTTTTTATGATGACGGTGCAAACAATAGGGGCGAATATCCACAATCCGAAGATCTAGGTGAGGCCGACATTTATCTGCGATGAAAAGAAATTTAATGGTTTCGGCTGATAGGTCATTATAAAATGGGATTCTCCGCTACATCTTTAACGCCATCATTGTGCAGTCGTCAGAAAGCTGGGAATTGCCCGTATGTGCCTTCAACGCGGCAGAGATGTTTCCGAGTAAATTATTGTCGCAATTCTCTGCTATAGAATTTTCAAGTATCTTGTTTGAGAAATATTCCCCGTTTTTGTTTTTAGCCTCTATTACTCCGTCGGTGTATAATAGGATTGTTCCGTCTTTTTTAAAGGTGATTTCTTCGGTTGCAAAATGAAACCCTGGCGTGATTCCTATCGGCGGATTTTGCGCCTTATCTAAATATGTGAAGGAGTCATCCTCTTTAGAGTAGTAGATAGGTGGAGGATGCCCGGCGGACGCGTAGGTTATTTTCATGTTTCTTGTGTCTACAATTATGTAACAGAGCGTTACAAACATGCCTAAAACCGGTTTGTGGGAAAGTATATTGTTTATTCTTTCCAAAACATTTCCTATGTTGTTTTCTGATTTTGCCTCAAAACGGAAAAGGCTTTTAACCCTGACCATGTAAAGCGCGGCCGGGATGCCTTTTCCGGAAACATCCGAGATCATTACCCCGACTTTACCGTTCCCTAGGGGAAAACAATCATACAAATCCCCGCCAACTTGTTTTGCCGGGATATTTAAAGCGTCTATGTGGATTCCGGATAAATCCGGTGTGTAGTTAAGAAGATTTTGCTGGATGAAGCGTGCTATCTCTAGTTCCTGTGTCAGGTGTTGGCGCGCGAGGTCTTCTTCGTGCATCCTAGCATTATCAATTGCGACCGCAATTTGGCAAGCGAATGCCTGAAAAAGTTGCAAATCTTCTTTCGTGAAACCATATTTGCGGCGTGAATTAACCGCCTCAATAACTCCTAATATCTTATTTTTTGCCTTGAGAGGGACGCACATTATTGATTTGGTTTTAAAGCCGGATATTTTATCGGCGTTGCCGTAGAATCTTGGGTCGGACTGCGCGTTATTTACCAAAATCGAATGACCGCTTTTAGCGACCGAACCGGCAATACCTTGGCCTATTTTAATCCTAAGATTCTTTTTTAAAAGCCCGCCTTTTTCGCCCAGCGCTACGCTAAACGTTAATTCTTTTGCCTTGGGGTCTATGAGCATTAAAGACCCGGCCTCGGCAGAAATGATGTCTTTTGAAATTTTTGTTATGGAATCTAGGATGACAGGTAGTTTTAGACTGGAATTTATTATCCTGCTGGACTCGATCAGAGATAAAATGTTTTTTGATAAATTGGACTTTGCCATATGGGTATTATATAATAGTTCGAGACTTATTGATATTGCAAATTTGTGTAATTATGGTTGAATGCGGAACTTTCTGCAAAAATAATTGTCTAATACTATGGATGAAGATATCTCACTTATAGACGAATTCCTGCAGGGGAATGAGTCGTCGTTTAACAGGCTGGTATTGAAGCACCAGAAAAGGGTTTTCAATATTATTTACGCCATATTGAGTAATTATGAAGAAACCAATGAAGCCGCGCAAGATGTGTTTGTAAGCGTATATAGGTCTCTTAAGAATTTTAGGAAAGAGTCCAATTTTGCTACATGGCTCTATAGGATTGCCGTCAATCAGGCGCGCAACAGATACAACAAGGTGAAGAGAATTGCTAGGGTGACATATTCTATTGATGATCCTATTTATGCCGAGGAAGGTGAGATTGAAAGATCTATACCGGATACAAATACCGCGGTAAACGAGCTTGAGAAAAAAGAATTAAACAGAAAAATAAGCGATTCTATTTCTCAAATACCCATGAAATATAAGGAGGTAGTAATTTTGCGTGATGTCGAGGGAATGGATTATATGGAGATTCAAAATGTTACAGGATTAAATGAAGGTACGATAAAATCACGGCTGCATAGGGGTAGATGTTTTTTGAAGGACCTACTCAAAAAGGCGGGCACATGAAATGTGACGACATTAAAAATCTACTATCGGAATACATTGACGGTGCATTAAACGAAAATGATAAGGCCGCTGTGTCCCTTCATCTTGATTTGTGCAGAGATTGCCGGGAGGAATTAAACCTTATTAAAAATGCTATATCGACGCTAAAAACTATTCAGCCTGTTGAGCCGCCGCAGGATTTTGTCATACAGGTTAGAAAAAAGATTGAAGCAAGGCGCGGATTAAAAGAGGCCATTAGATTTTTGTTTTTCCCATGGCACATTAAAATTCCAGTCGAGGCTTTGGCCACGGTTATAATAGCGGGGCTTTTATATTCTGTTTATCATGAGTCAATGCCGACTACGTCGACTATGCCGATTAGAGAGGAAGGCCTGGTTACTCAAAAGAAAGTCGCTATGCCGACGGAGAAAAATGTAATTCCTGCAATTGAAAAAAAGGATGAAGAATTGTCTGTCCAGCCTGTAACGGTATGTGTCCAAGGCAGAGGACTATCCATTGATAAAGATTTCGCAAAAGAGGTGAAAGGTGAAGCACAGGCACCTGTGAGACAAGAAATGCCCGCACCCGCGCCTATGGAGAAAGAGGTAGAGGAGGATTCGTGCAGGATGCTTAAAGTGGGGGAATCTTCGGAATCGACGGATGGAGGAGGGTTATTTATGGCGGCAGAATCCGTAGTGTCGTGCCAATCAATAAAGAGCGGTAGGAGGCGCGGTTTTTCCCGCAGTGCAGGAGATTCTAAAAGAACGCTAATCTCTTTGTTTATTAATCTGAAAAATCCATCAGTGGATGTTCCGAAGATAAAAAGATATCTTTTGTCATTAGGCGCGAGTGGAGTAAAGGTAACCGCCTTGCCTAATTCATCGAAAAAGATTATCCGCTTTCGGCTTGAAAGCAGGTATTTTCCTAAACTGATTAATAGGCTTATCCAAATGAAAGCAATAAATCCTGCTAGTAAATACAGTAACGTAAGCGGCGCAGTTGTAGATATTGAACTGGTGATTAGCTTTGCTTGAGGCAGGAGACGAAGTGCCCGGGAAGTTTCTCAATAAGGGCCGGCGTTTGCAGTGAGCACTCTCTGTCGGCTTTTAGGCATCGAGGGTAAAAATTACAGCCAATTTTCCCAAATGCGGTATTTGTGTCGGTTTTGACTGGAAGTTTTTTAAATCCTCTTTCAGCGGGGTCTAGGTTCGGGATGCTGTTTAAAAGTAGTTGAGTATAAGGGTGAAATGGGTTTTTATAAATTTCTTCTTTTCCCGCGATCTCTACAATTTTACCCATATACATGACGGCTATTCTTGAACTGATGTGTTCGACGACCCTAAGGTCGTGGGCGATGAAAATATATGTCAGTTGAAACTGTTCCTGAAGATCTGAAAGAAGATTGAGTACTTGTGCCTGAACGCTTACATCCAGGCTACTTACTGGTTCGTCCGCGATAATGACTTCCGGGTTTACGCTTAAAGCGCGTGCGATTCCTATTCTTTGACGTTGTCCACCGCTAAACGCGTGCGGATATCTATTCATGTGGTCAGGGTTTAGGCCGACTGTTTTAAGAAGTCCAGAAACCCTTTCGAGTCTTTCATTTTTATTTTTTGCCAGCTTGTGGATAATTAGGCCTTCGCCGACGGTGTTTGCCACGGATAATCTTGGGTTTAGGGAGCTGTGCGGATCTTGAAAAACAATTTGTGCCTTTCTTCTAAAATTCAGTAGTTTTTGATTGTCTAGTGTCGATATGTCTTGTCCTTCAAAGAATATCTTGCCGCCGGATGGACTTACAAGTTTTAAAAGTAGCCTAGCCAGTGTCGTTTTGCCGCTTCCGCTTTCCCCGACTATTCCGAAGGTTTCACCCTTGAAAACATTAAAACTAATATCGTCTACTGCTTTAACGATGCCGATTTGTTTGTTGAATAATCCTTTTGTGATGGGGTAGTGTTTTTTTAGGTATGTGATTTCAAAAATGGAGGTCATAATAATAAAAGCTAAAGTGTAAGAAATGAAAAATGGAAAAAAGGGAAAAGGGTAAAAAAATTTTTTCCATTTTGCCAATTTCCCCTTTTCCCTTCGTTACACTTTAAGAAATTAAGTGTTTAGCGGTTCAAATTCGCTAATATAAAAGGCGACGAGCGGATTTGAACCGCTGAATCGCAGTTTTGCAGACTGCTCCCTTGCCACTTGGGTACGTCGCCATAAAGATCAAATTCGCGTGATTATAGCACAAGATGTTTTGATGTCGCTATTATTATTTTTGATACAAACCTTTTTCATTGGCCGTTAACACCCCTTCTTTTATCTTGACAGGAAGCTAAATATTCACTAAACTCAAAATGTCGCTGTGACTAGTGGTTAATGGCTGGTGTTGTGTTCTGCCGGCTTTTTGTGTTATTGAGGAGGGGGTTTCTATGGCGGTTAAGAAAAAAGAATCATCCAAGGGTATTGAAAAACTGCACGAGTTGGCGGGTAAAGCCAGAGTTGAACTGGAGAAGATTCTATCGATTATCGGAAAAGAGGCCGATTTAAGCTCAAAATTTGTCAAAGGCAAGATGGACGTCATGAGTCTTGACGCGAATATAGAGCATAAATATATCGAATTGGGTAAAGAAGTCTACAATCTTATTGCCAGAGGCGAGATAACCGATCCTAGATTAAAAGTTATCGGTGAAGAGCTAAACACGCTATATAGGAAGGTAGAGGAAAAGAAAAAAGAACTGGGCGAGTTGAAGTCCGCGATGAAAAATGTGACAAAGAAGGTTAAATAGGGGTTAATTACTTATGCTCCCATTTTATGGGCGTGAACAAAGACAATATCCGAGAATACCGTTGTGGTATATAGTAAAACACAGTGTCTGCCTGCCAAATAAGGATTTGTCTAACGGCGTATCGTCCACATCTAAAAATATTAGTTTAGGCGGTATACTAATTGAAACGGCCCAGCAATATCCAGTCTCAACATTAATTGAAATAGAGCTGGATGTTCCGGTTGACACGAAAAAACACGTTTATTCGAAGGTTGTAGGGAAGGTAGTAAGGTCTGTAGTTCTGGAAAAGGGCAAGGCGTTTGACACTGCTGTTGAATTTGTTTCCGTCCCAGAAGAAAATCGAGAGAATGTACTTCAGTTGATTAAGGCGTTTTCATAATTGAGTTTCAACTATAAACTGTAAACTGTAAATCGTACACTGTACGCTGTACACTCTTGTCGTCATGTTTTCCGATAAAGAAGTGTTTGGTTGCGGAAGTTGTCCTCTACTGCCGGTCGCGCTCGCGTATATTGCAGGTATTATCTTTTCGAAATTTTTTTACATTTCTTGGCAGGCCTGCCTTCTCCTTATGTGCTTGAGTGTTTTTTTGCGCGGACGCTTGGGGTTTTGCTTTATTATTTTTTTTATCGGTATAATCTGGTACCAGTTTGTGTCTCAGCTTGTTGTTATGCCGGAGTGCGGCCCGTTTAAGGAATATATGAGGAAGATTATAAATTTTAATCTTTCCGACGGCGAGGAAAAGAATCTTTTAAACGGCTTATTTCTTGGCGAGAGGCAGAATGTTTCTCGAGAATTAACAACTGTGCTAAGGAATACGAGCACAATACATATTTTGGCGATTTCAGGGGATCATATCGGTTTTATAGGGGTAACTTTAGTTGCCGTGCTGAGGCTATTGTTGGTTCCCAAAAAGGCGGCGGCATTGGCCGGGTTGGTGTTCGTTGTTGTTTATGTGTCTGTGGTTGGATGGCAGGCGCCTAGCTTTAGGGCGGTAGTTATGTTTACGGTGTTCGCCCTCGGATGGATAATTGATAGGCCGGCAAGCATGGTGAACAGTCTTGCTTTGGCGGCCATAATCATTCTTTTTGTTTTGCCCGATTCTCTTTTTGAAGCTGGATTTCAGTTGTCGTTTATGATTGTTTTTGTGTTGTTAATATCTTCGCCGTTAATTAATGGAGGCAATGTTAAAAAAATATTTTTAGTGTCGGCAATCGCTTGGATAGCGTCAATGCCGCTAATAGCGTATTATTTTAGTATCGTTTCGCCGATTGCCATTATAGCCAATTTGGTGATGGTTGTAGGTGTGTCGATTGTTCTGTCTATTGGTTTTGCGAGTGTTTTGTTTGGAAGTATTTATATAGCGGTAAGCGGTATATTTAATGTGGCTAACCATTGCCTTGTTAAGGTTTTGATAAAATATTTAAAATTCTTATCCGAAATCCCTTTCAGTTGTATAAACATATGTCAGATAACGCCTTCTATTGTAATAGGTTCTTACATTATAATACTTTCCGTGTTTTTCTTCCTTTCTTACAATCGGCAGAATGTGATAAAATAAGCGTTTATTTAGCGGAACAGTATGAGTACAGATGGGCGCGGATGGATTGAAAAAAGAAAAATATAGAAGCACATTGGATAGACACTGATAAAAATACATCTGTGTGTATCTGAATGTGTCCTTTAACTCCGCTGTCATCAGTGTTTATCCTGTGTTTATCCTGTTTCGTTTTTTTTGAGGTTTTTATGTATTTTCCGTCAAAATCTGATTTTAATATATTAGCGAAGAAGGGAAACCTTATTCCCGTTTGCAGAGAATTTGTGGGGGATTTGGATACTCCTGTGGCTATGTTTAAGAGGCTTTCCTCCGAAGGGTGCAGTTATCTTCTTGAGAGCGTGGAAGGCGGAGAGCACCTGGGCAGGTATTCATTTATTGGAATAAATCCGTCAGTGATTTTTAAAAGTAAGGGCAGGAGAATTAGTGTCATAAGAAATGGCAGGGTAAAGGAATGGGACACAGAAACAAATCCTCTTAGTGAGCTGCAAAATATTATGGATGAGTACAGGCCTGTTGAGATAAAAGGGCTACCCCGGTTTAATGGGGGCGCTGTCGGATATATCGGATACGGTGTCGTGAGTTTTTTTGAAAACATACCGCAGAAGAATAAAGATGATTTGAATATGCCGGATATGTATTTTATGATCGCTGACACAATGATTATTTTTGATCATGTCATGCATGTTATTAAAGTTGTGGCCAACGCATCGGTTGACGGAAGCGTGGCCGGCGCTTATGACGACGCGGTAGAGAAGATAGAGGCATTGATAGATAAAATACGCAGGCATAGTCCCGCGTCAATGATGGAACTACCGAAAGAGATTTCTCAGTTGAAAGTAGAATCAAATCTTAAAAAGAGTGAGTTTGAAGAAATCGTTGGAAAGACAAAGGAATACATTAAATCTGGGGATATTATTCAGGCGGTGTTATCTCAACGGTTCAGCGTAAAAATTAAGAGTGATCCGTTTAATATATACAGGGCTTTAAGATCGGTGAATCCATCGCCGTATATGTATTATTTGAAAGGCGAAGATTTTAATATAGTTGGTTCCTCTCCCGAACTACTTGTGCGATGCGACGGCGGGCTGGTAGAGACAAGGCCTATTGCAGGTACTAGACCTAGAGGGATGAATCAAGAAGAAGATGATAAATTGTCTAAAGAATTGCTTGCCGATGCTAAGGAACGAGCGGAGCATATTATGCTTGTGGATCTTGGCAGAAATGATTTGGGGAGAGTATGTAGAAATGGGACCGTTCGCGTGACGGATCTAATGAGCGTGGAAAAATATTCTCATGTAATGCATATAGTGAGCAGTGTAGAAGGAGTATTACGCAAGGACAAAGATCAATTTGACGTTTTAATGGCCGCGTTTCCGGCCGGAACAGTTTCGGGCGCGCCGAAAATTAGGGCTATGGAGATTATAGACGAGCTTGAAAATTTAAATCGCGGCCCATACGCCGGGGCTGTAGGATATTTTAGTTTTTCCGGGAATATGGACTGTGCCATCACAATTAGGACTGTTGTTGTTAAGAATGGAGTAGCCTACGTACAAGCGGGCGCCGGGATAGTGGCCGATTCTAATCCTGAGCAGGAATATTGGGAGACTGTGAATAAGGCAAAGGCGATGATTAAGGCGATAGAACTGGCGGAGAGGTTTTAGGAGTTTTATGATATTAATGATAGATAACTACGATTCTTTTACCTACAACCTTGTGCAATATCTTGGGGAATTGGGCGCCAAGGTAAAGGTTTTTAGAAATGATAAAATTGGCATAGAGGAAGTTTCTAGGTTGAAACCGGAGAAGATTATCATCTCTCCCGGTCCAGGTACCCCGGATGACTCCGGAGTGTCGAAAGAAGTTATTAAAGAGTTTTCCGGCAAGATTCCCATTCTTGGCGTTTGTCTTGGGCATCAATGTATAGGTGAGGTTTTTGGTGGGAAGGTTATACGGGCGGGGCGGCTTATGCATGGGAAGACGTCTATGATTTTTCACTATGGTAAAACGATATTTATAGGATTATCAAACCCTTTCGAGGCGACTAGATATCATTCTCTGATTGTTGAGAAAAAAAGTCTTCCTGTTTGTTTGGAGATAATTGCCGAAACAAAGGAAAAAGAAATAATGGGACTACGGCACAAGAAATATCCGGTGTGGGGGGTGCAATTTCATCCCGAGTCGATATTGACGGCGGAGGGGAAGAAATTGTTGGACAACTTTTTGCAAATATAAAAAACATGTTAAAAAAAATAACTTTTATTATCCTACTTGTAGGAATAAATTTTTCAGCTTTTGCCTCGGAAGATAAAGATGTTCCTGTTCGTTGTACCGGCGACAGTGTGACTTACGCGAAAGAAGAAAACACGATCTACGGCCAAGGCAACGTGGAAATAAAGTATCAGGGTAATTATCTGCGCGCCGATAAAGTAAAAGTCAACACGCAGACAAAAGACGCGGAGGCCGAAGGCAGGGTAATTATTTCCGACGGTGTAAATATTTTTACCGGAGACAACGTTAAATATAATTTCGAGACGGGACGCGGGACTATTGATGGATTAGCAAGCCGCATGGGGCCGTGGTTTGCGCGTGGGGAGGGTGGTGAGCGGTTGTCGGCTGATCTTTACCAGATAAAAAACGGATACGTGACGTCATGCGATTACGAAAAACCACATTATCGCATTAAGGCAAAAGAAGTCCTTATTTACCCAGGTAATAAGGTAGTCGCTAAAAATATAGTAATGTATTGGGGGAACTTGCCCGTGTTTTACTGGCCGTATTTTACGAAATCCCTTCAGGATAAGCGCAATAACTGGACCGTGATTCCCGGGTATAATAACAAGTTGGGAAAATTTTTACTCACCGGTTATTCGATGTGGTGGGATAATTTTTTGGGCGGCAGGCTAAAACCCACAATTAAGCTCGATTATTATGAAAAACGAGGATGGGCGACCGGTGTTAATGCCAAGTATAAATACAGGGACAAAATCGTAAGTCTAATACGCGGCTATATCATTAACGACAAGGGTTATAAAGAGAACGGTATAATGGAGGAAAAGACTAGGGGAAGATTTAGTATGGACTATGTTCAGAGAATAACGGATGATACTCGCGGCCTGTTGGAACTAAATATTTTGAGTGATCCGGATATAATAAAGGACTTTTTTAAAGACGAGTTTGAGGACGAGATCCAGACGGAAAATTACATTAATATCGCCAAGACCACACAGTGGTACCAGCTGAGCCTAATGATCAAAAAGAGGTTTCATGATTTTTATACCGATTTGGAAAGATTGCCTGAACTTACTTTCAGTGTTTCGGAACAGAGGATAGGGGAAACTAATTTTCTTTACACTAGTACTTCATCAATAGGATATTTATCTCAACGGTTTTCGGAAACAAATGGAGGAGAAGATTACAGCGCGGCGCGTTTTGATACCTCGCACAAGATTAGTTATCCGAAAAAATATTTTGGCTGGCTGAATATTATTCCTCGAATAGGGACAAGGCAAACGTTTTGGGATAAGAGGGCGGAGTGGGTGACAACGAATTCTTCGTCAACGCAAACTACGGCGACAGCGCAGGGCGCGCAAACAGGTACGTTCGTCTCTACCTCAAAGAGCTATACAGGGACAAGTACAACAACTACCACGACAACTACTGTGGTGAATCCTGAGACGACTACTATTACGAAGGATTTTAGTGCGGTAGCAAAAAAGGAATTGGATATAAATACGTGGCGCAGTGTCTATTTTACAGGCGCGGAGTTCACCACTAAAATTTCTAAAGTATTTGACGTAAAAAATTCGTTTTGGCAGATAAATCAGCTCAGGCATTTGATTGAACCGAGAGCGGATTATGTTTATCAACACGAACCGACTGTCCAGGCGGATGACCTTTTGGATTTTGGAGACTTGGATTATAAACAAAACTATATAGCGCTTGGTGTGAGAAACAAACTTCAGACAAAAAGAGAGACGGCGTGGGACTTAATAGATTTTTGGATGGGCACAAATTATTATCCCAGGAAATATAAAGACATGCCTATAGCGAGTGACAGAAAATTCTCAAACATCTATATGGATTTGAGGATTATTCCTTTTGATTGGCTTGAAATGGATATGTATTCTTATTGGGATCAGTACGATAAACAAATCGATACATACAGTAACGATTTTGTTTTTTACAAAAACGACAAATTGAGCTTCGGTATAGGATACCGCTACCAGCGCGCCCAGGACAAATTGTGGACAAGCGAAATAAACTACACTATTAATTCAAACTGGGCCTTGCGCTTAGTGCATTGGTTTGAATTTGAAACGGGGCAATTGCAGCAGCAGGAGTACGTGCTGGTAAGGGATCTTCACTGCTGGAATTTGGCGTTTTCATTTAGAAAATATCACAATACCGATGAGACCGCCGGGTTTGTAGTGTTGTATCCAAAGGCGTATCCCGATATGCCCATAACGTTTGGTACGACATATTTTGGCGCGAATGATACCGCGGAAGTGGATTTTGGGATGGATTAAAGAATAGAGCTGAACTATTTGGAGGGTAACATGAGAGCGTGTGTGATTGGGACTGGCTATGTTGGATTAGTTACTGGTGTATGTCTTGCGGACATGGGTCATACCGTGCACTGTGTGGATAATGACACTAAAAAAATCGACAAACTTCATAAGAATGTAATGCCCATCTATGAGCCGGGATTGGAAGAATTGGTTGTGAAAAATAAGAATGACGGCAGATTGAGTTTTTCAACCAGTATTGCCCAAGGAGTCAGGGAATCCGATATTATCTTTATTTCAGTTCAGACGCCGCCTAAGCCGAATGGGGAAGCGGATTTGAGCGCCGTGGCTAATGTTTCAAGAGAGATAGCCTCGCATATGGATAGCTATAAGATTATCGTAGACAAAAGTACTGTTCCTGTGCACACCGGAGAGAAGGTCGCGGAGACTATAAAGCGTTATAACAAACACAACATAGATTTTGATGTAGTAAGTAATCCCGAGTTTTTAAGAGAAGGTAGCGCCATTTATGACACAATGCACCCGGATCGTATCGTAATAGGAACAAACAGTGTCCGTGCCGCTAAGATATTGCAGGAATTATATAGCCCTTTAAAGGCGCCTGTTATTGTCACTGACATTAAAAGCGCAGAGATTATAAAGCACGCGTCTAATTCTTTTTTGGCGATGAAGATATCTTATATTAACGCGCTAGCGCAGATTTGTGAAAAGGTGGGTGCTGATATAGAAAAAGTTGCTGAGGGTATGGGATTAGATAAACGTATTGGCAGGGCATTTTTAAATGCCGGTATAGGTTATGGTGGTGCTTGTTTTCCGAAGGACGTGAGTGCTTTTATACGAATAGCGGAAAAGTTAAACTATGATTTCAAGCTATTAAAGTGTGTCGAAGAAATAAACAAACAGCAGCGCATGAACATAGTTAAAAAGATAGAAGATACTCTATGGGTGCTGGACGATAAAACTATTGGGATTTTAGGTATAGCATTTAAGCCCAATACCGATGATATAAGAAATGCTCCAAGCCTAGATATTATTGAAGCGCTACAAAAGGACGGAGCAGAGATAAAGGCCTATGATCCGCAGGCTATGGAAAACGCAAAGGGTGTGTTAAAAAATGTAACATACTGCAAAGATCCATACGAAGTTATTAACGGCGCGGATGCCTTAGTTATTTTGACGGAATGGGATGAATTCAAAAATATAGACCTGGAAAGGGTTCGGAAGTCTTTAACTCATCCTATTATAGTTGACGCGAGAAATATGTTTGATCCGGCTGAAATGGAAGAAAAGGGATTTGTTTATAAGAGTATTGGGAGATAGTTTAGTTCTGAAGAGCTGAAGCGCTGAAGAGCTGAAGAAAATTCGGAGGGCGTTTATGGCGAATTATTTAGTAACGGGTGGCGCTGGTTTTATAGGATCCCACATTGTGGATACTTTGGTAGCAGGCGGTCACTCAGTGCGTGTGATTGACAATTTAATGACGGGCAGAAAGGAGAACATAGCTCACGTCCAAGATAAGATTGAATTTATATTGGGCGACGTTAGGGATGTCGAGCTTGTAAAAAAAATTGTGAAAGACGTGGACTATATATTGCATCAGGCGGCGATACCGAGTGTTCCCAGATCTTTTAAGGATCCCTATAATTCAGTTTCGGTAAATGCCGGCGGAACGCTTAATTTGTTAAACGCGGCTAAAGAAAGTAAAGTGAAGTGCTTTGTTTATGCCTCGAGTTCTTCTATCTATGGAGATCAACATAATTTTCAGCCGAAAAGTCCCTACGGGGTGGGGAAGCTACTTGGTGAGCAGTATTGCGTGCTCTATAACAGGCTGTATGGATTAAATACCGTTTGCCTAAGGTATTTTAACGTTTTTGGGGCAAGGCAAAATCCAAATTCCGAATACGCGGCGGTCATTCCTAAATTTATTACCTCTTTAAAAAACGGATTGTCGCCTACAATTTACGGAGACGGTGAACAAAGGCGGGATTTTACGTATGTGAAAAATGTCGTTGAGGCGAATTTAACAATTAGAAAGCCCGGCGCATACGACATTGGGTGCGGGCAGAACACATCGATTAATGAGTTATTTAGTATGATTCAAGAATTTGTTGGGACAAATATTTCACCAAAATATGAACCTCCTAGAAAAGGCGACATAAGGCTGAGCTGCGCTAATTTAGACAGTACGGTTTTTGTGCCGAAAATATTGATAAAAGAAGGCGTGAATTTTACCGTCAAGGCATATTAATGAATAAAGAATTTATAGAGATTGTGGGCCTCACAAAAAGCTATATTCAAAACTTAAGGAAGAAGGGAGCGACGGGTGTTTTTGCGGATAATGAGCCGGTTTTTAAAAAAACAGTAACTTCCGAAAAAACGTGTTTAAAGGATAATCACAGCGGAAATGTTTTAGAACGGTTTTATGACGAGATTAAAAATTGCCAAAAATGCCAGTTGGGTAAAACCAGGACAAAATTTGTTTTTAGCGACGGGTCCACAGACGCCAAGCTAGTTTTTATTGGTGAAGCGCCGGGCCATGATGAGGACTTGCAAGGTAAACCATTCGTAGGCAGGGCCGGACAGTTATTGACTAAAATTATTGAGGCGATGGGCTTAAAAAGGGAAGATGTATATATATGCAATGTTCTTAAATGCAGGCCGCCTAATAATAGGGCTCCTCTTCCGGAAGAAATTGAAGTATGTAGGCCGTATTTGGTCAAGCAGTTAGAATTGCTGAAGAATAAAAAAGTTATATGTTGTTTAGGTGTGCATGCCGCGAAGAGCGCCTTGGGGCTTGAGCTCCCTATGAAAGATATGCGCGGCAAATGGAATTCTTATGAAGGTACCCCAGTTATGGTGACTTATCATCCGGCTTATCTCTTGCGCAATCCCGCCGACAAGAAAAAAGTATGGGAAGATATGCAGAAGGTAATGGAATGTTTGCGGAAGTGATTTTAGAAATTCCCATAGATAAAAGTTTTGATTACAATATACCTGAGTCGATGCTTTCTAAAATAAGCCCCGGCATGAGGGCATGGGTTCCTTTTGGCAACAGGCGTATGCCCGGATATATTGTGAGGGTTAAGAAAACAAGCGAATTTCCCGACGCGAAACCGCTCATAAAACTCATAGACAATATTTCTCTTCTCTCGCCGAATTTACTAAACCTTGCGGATTGGATTGCTCAATATTATTGCTGTGAACTTGGCAAGGTATTTAAATCAATGCTCCCGTCGAGAGTGAGGCAAATAACTCCGAAAAAGGATGAATACAATTATGTTAGAATTATAAGTCCTTGTTCGGATGTGTCTGTTTTGGAAAAAAGGGCCCCAAAGCAGGCGCAGGTAATGAGGATACTAAGTTTGCAGGCTACGGCGATTAAGTTGATGGACCTTGCCCGAATGGCAAGCACAACGCCGCAAATTATACACGCCTTGCAAAAAAAAGGGTTTTTAAGTATTTTTTCCGGTCGCATTGACAGGGATCCTTATAGAACTGAGGCTTTTCAGCAAACCTTTCCTCACGCGCCGAACGAAGAGCAGGCACAAGCGTTAAATACTTTAAAAGAAGTAAAAAACGGCGTGATACTGCTTCAAGGCGTTACGGGAAGCGGTAAGACGGAAGTTTATCTTCAGGCGATCAATGAGGCAATGGGAAAAGGGAATGGCGCTATAGTTATTGTGCCAGAAATTTCTCTTACACCCCAGACAGTAGAGAGGTTTAAGTCAAGATTTGGCGGAGAGAATGTCGCGGTATTGCATAGCCGCCTGTCCATGGGTGAGAGATATGATCAATGGGTTAAAATTTATGACGGAAAAGCCAGAATAGTAATAGGCGCGCGCTCCGCGATTTTTGCCCCGGTTAAAAAGTTGGGGCTTATTGTGGTGGACGAGGAACACGAAAAAAGTTATAAGCAGGAAGACGATCCGAGGTATCACGCGCGTGATGTGGCTGTGAAAAGAGGTGAAATTGAAAATGTTCCTGTTATACTTGGTTCCG
>Ga0233425_10002701_pt1 | contig 34073 bp, 31 predicted proteins | sample Watercolumn_Towu_2_FD_181712 | JGI IMG/M metagenome (GOLD analysis project Ga0233425, IMG submission 181712) | Freshwater microbial communities from Lake Towuti, South Sulawesi, Indonesia - Watercolumn_Towuti2014_140_MG | ecosystem: Environmental > Aquatic > Freshwater > Lake | place...
ACGTAGCTTGATAATGATTTGCTCGACGGTATATTTGAGGCGTGGCATCTTGCCCTCCTTCTGGCCCAGGGCTAACATACCGCCTGGACCGGTTTAAAGGGGGCAGGTCAATGTCTTATCTCGCCTCCAAGAGATTTCAGTTTCTCGAACACTTGTTTTTGAAACAGGCGGAAGGATACGTCAAAGCACTTGAAAAATCGACTTCCCCATCTCGGTGATGAGAGGAGGTTTCTGAACAGTTTGCGCAGAACGATTAGGCAGACAAAGAAAGGCTGAACGTCGTTTTGAAGGTTCTGTCTCTTGTTCGAAGTGGTGAGCCGGCTGGGACTCGAACCCAGGGCCCTCGCCTTAAAAGGGCGATGCTCTACCGACTGAGCTACCGGCTCACAATCGGATGCTGAAACCGGTCGTCAACTTTGTTCTCGCGTCGCTCACACCCTGCGACGTACCGAACAGAGTACGCCTCGGATTTTCGCTCGCTGCGGCCTCGTTGGCGGCCGGTTTGAGCATCCTCGAAGGAGACACCGAACTCGCGTGGGTTCGCTCCCGCGTCGCTCGGCAACACGTTTATTCATCAATCGACAGGATGGCTGACCTGCCGAAAATGCGGGCCCTATCCTAACATCGCCGAGTGACGAATGACCATTGACGATACTCAATGGCGGCCACGGGACGCGGGCCGGCGGCAAGAACAGTTCAACGGATTGCGAAGCACGATAGCTTGTGCGCGCTTGGACCCGGTTGAGATCATGGCAATGCGACAATGCGCCAGCTCCTCGATCCGGGCCAGGTAGCGCTTCGCTTCAACGGGAAGCTGCTTGTAGCTGGTTGCTCCCGTGGTCGACGTTGTCCACCCTTTCATTTGCTGGTAGATCGGCACGCAGTTCGTCAACACGTCGAGATCCGCCGGCATGTCCCTATAAGTCATGCCGCCGTACCGGTAACCGGTGCAGAGCTTGACCTCCTTGCATCCGTCGAGCACATCGAGCTTGGTCACAGCGAGCGAGGTTAATCCGTTGACCTGCGTGGCATGACGGACAACGACGGCATCGAACCAGCCGCACCGTCTCGCGCGCCCGGTGGTTGCTCCGAACTCCCGCCCTCGTTCCTGTAATCCCTGGCCGACCTCGTCGGTCAGCTCGGTTGGAAACGGCCCGCTGCCGACTCTGGTGGTGTAGACCTTCGCAATACCCATGACGGCGTCGATCATCGTGGGGCCCACGCCGGTCCCCGTGCAGGCACCGCCTGCCGCGGCACTCGACGAAGTCACGTAGGGATAGGTGCCGAAGTCCACGTCCAGATGCGTGCCCTGAGCTCCTTCGAATAGCACGGTCTTGTTCTTCTCGATCGCACGATTCAACAGCGCGGACGTATCGACGATATGGCTCTTGAGCCGGTCGGCGTAGCCCATGTATTGGTCGAAGACCTTATCGACCTGAAAGGTCTCGACTTTGTAAAGCCGCTCCAAAAACCAGTTCATTTCGACAAGATTTTCCTCCAGCTTCTTCTTGAACAGCGGCGGATTCAGCAGATCGCCCGTCCGAATGCCGATGCGGGCCATTTTGTCTGCATAGGACGGCCCGATCCCTCGACCAGTGGTGCCGATTTTCCGCGACCCCTTCGACTGCTCCGACGCCCGGTCTATCACCTTATGGTACGGCAGAATCAAGTGTGCGCGGTGGCTCACAGCGAAATTCTTGCCGATTCTGATGCCTACGGTTTGAAGATGATCCATCTCTTCGATCAGCGCTCCCGGATCCACCACAACGCCGTTCCCGATCACACAGGTCGTCCCTCGGTACAGGACCCCAGACGGGATGAGATGGAACACATAGGTACCGCGCTCGTTGATGACGGTATGCCCGGCGTTGGATCCCCCTTGATAGCGCACGACGAGATCGGCATCCCGCGCCAGGATATCGACGATCTTGCCCTTGCCTTCATCGCCCCACTGGGCGCCGATAATGACCAGATTACCCATAGTCCTCGTCCCGAACCTTCCGCCATGACGAAAAAACGGCTCTGACCCAATAGGGAATTCAGAGCCGGGGTGCTATGGTAGGTTCCGTCCTTTCCTTTTGTCAAGCCGACGCCCGCGCGGTCGTTTCCTTGACTGGTCCATACCTGCGTGTTAGCATGCCCCGACGTCTTAACGCCGCAATTTCTAATTAAAAACATCACATTGACCATTACCATACGGGTGGGGCTGTGGCGCAGTTGGGAGCGCGCGTGAATGGCATTCACGAGGTCGCCGGTTCAATCCCGGCCAGCTCCACCAAAATGCCATCAAGGGTTAGGGGTGAACGGTTGCTGCTTCTTCCGCTCCAAGTTGGGTGTCCTCTCGCCTGACGCCTGACCTTTCACACCTCACGTTGTTGTCTCATGCTGCAAATCGAGTCGGTCAGTAAACAATACGCCACCAAGGTGCTGCTCACGGATGCCTCCGCGCATCTCCGGCCCAATTCACGGGTCGGCCTGGTCGGACCCAACGGAGTCGGCAAGACCACCCTCTTCCGCATGATCCTGGGTGAAGAGTCGCCGGACAAGGGCTCAATCCGCAAGCGGCCCCGCCTCCGGATCGGCTACCTCCCGCAGGAGCTCGAGACGATCACCGGCAAAACGGTACTGGACGCCGCACATCGCGATGAGTATCCGGAGCACGAAGCCAAACGCATCCTGATGGGGCTGGGATTTAGCGAGACGGATTTCGACCGTCTCGTGGAAAAACTCTCCGGCGGATATCGGATGCGCGTCGCGTTGGCGCATCTGCTGCTGTCAAAACCCGACGTGCTCATGCTGGACGAGCCGACGAACCACCTGGACAAGCCCACGCAGCGCTGGTTCGAGCAGTTTCTCCTCAATTCGGACATGACGCTGCTGATCATCAGCCACGATACCGCCTTTCTCGATCGCGTCGTCACGCACATCTTGGAGTTGCGCCATCACAAAATCGAAGAATACCGGGGCAACTATTCCTCGTTCCGAGAACTACGGGCGGAGCGCGATGCCCAGCTAAAAGCCTCGGCGACGCGCCAGGCCAAAGAGGTCGCGCGGGTCCAGAAATTCGTCGATCGTTTCCGGTACCAGGCCAACAAGGCCAGCCAGGTGCAATCGCGCATCAAGCAGCTCGAGAAGGTCAAACTGATCGAAATCCAGCGCGATCCCAAGCGGGTCAAGTTCCGGTTTCCGCTCCCTTCGACGAGCGGCCGCCAGGTACTGGAACTGACCGGAGTCAGTAAACGCTACGGCGAGAAGGTGGTGTACGAAACGCTCGACTTCTCGGTGGAGCGGGGGCAGCGCGTCGCCCTCGTGGGCGAGAACGGAGCAGGAAAGAGCACATTGTTGAAGATGCTCGCGGGCGTGCTTCCGCCTGATGCCGGTACGCACACTGTAGGACACGGGGTCACCCTGCACTACTTCGCCCAGCATCAGGCGGAAACCTTGAACCCCGAGCATTCGATTCTCGAATCCCTCGAAGAAGCGACCAAGCATGCGGAGATGAATTTTTTGCGCGGCATCGCCGGCGCGTTCCTCTTCTCAGGCCTCGATCAGAAGAAGCCGATCAAGGCCCTGAGCGGTGGGGAACGAAACCGGGTGGCCCTGGCCCGCATGCTGGTCGAGCCGGCCAACACGCTGCTCCTGGACGAGCCGACGAACCATTTGGACCCGGCCTCGGTGGACGTTCTCACGGACGCGCTGGCCGAATTTCCCGGCACGATCGTGTTTATCTCCCATGACCCGACCTTTCTGGCGCGCATCGCCACGCGCGTCGTCGAAATCGACAATGGACGTGCCCGCAATTTCAGCGGGGACTACGAGTACTACCTCTGGAAGAAGGCCCAGGAGTTCGAATCGATCAAGGAAACGAGCGAAGAACTCGCGGGAACCTCGCATACGAAATCCACGGGCCCGACACGCGCGATGGCTCAACAGATCCATCCAAAAGCACCGGCGGGGGACCGACGCGACCTCGTCAAGACACAAGCACGATTGGAAAAGCAGGTGTCCCGTGCGGAAGCAGAGATTGCGGAAGCGGAGGCCAAGCTCAGGACGCGCGATCGCGAACTGGCCGATCCGAAACTCTACGAAGAGTTCGGCAAATGGAACGTCCTGCACCAGGAGCAGGATGTCTGGAAGCGCGACCTTGAACGATTGACCGGGCGTTGGGAATCACTCTCGGCTGAACTGGAAGAGGTGAAACAGAAGCTCGGGGCGTTGCGTTAGACGGAAGCCTTCAGGGTTTCTTCGAGATAGTAATAGAGCCAGCGGTTCTTCTCTTTCGTGACCAATTCGTCCCAGACCACCCCGATCAAAAATCCTTTTTTCTCCCACGGTCTGACCCAGGCAACGGTCCCGTCCAGCTTTTCCTGTTGCTCAACCCGATCGGAATCCAGAAAGGCGAGCGACACGGTCACTTTCTCGTTGGGCGGAAAGCGATCTTTGGTATGGAGACCGGCCCCGATCTTGTTCACGTTATCCAGAACGGCCGTACAGGCTCGCCCGCCGCTCTTCGGGGAGACCAGCGCGGAACCAATGAGCGTGGCCCGTACGAATTTCCGCCGGTCACTCGCAGCGAGCGTGGCCACTGGTGGTTTCCCTTCCCCTCGTTTCATACGTTCTAAGTATAACCGATTAGACGAGATTGTAAACCACCAAAATAGGCCCTAATGCTCGGGTTTGGGCCGGTAGTACCGCCGGCCCTGCAGTTCCTGGGGCAGATGGGTCTGTTCCGTCTTGGCCCGGGGATCGTCATGCACGTAGCGGTAGCCCAGCCCATGGCCCAGGGTTCTCATGAGAGCCGTGACTGCGTTCCGGAGATGGAGCGGAACCCCAAGATTTCCATAGGCCTTGGCGTCCTGGAGCGCTTCCAGGAGACCGACGTAGGAGGCGTTGTCTTTGGGCCGCGAGGCGAGGTAGGTAGTGCCGTGGGCAAGATTGATCTGCGCCTCGGGGAACCCGACGAATTGCACGGCCTGCGCGATGGCGGTGGCGACGACGATGGCCGACGGATCGGCATTCCCGATGTCTTCGGATGCGAAGATCACCATCCGCCTGGCGATGAATTTCGGATCCTCCCCCCCTTCAAGCATGCGCGCCAGCCAGTAGAGCGCACCGTGAGGGTCGGAGTCGCGGAGGCTCTTGATATAGGCGGAAATGACGTTGTAGTGTTCTTCGCCTGATTGATCGTACCGGAGGGCCTTCTTCCCCAGTCCTCTTTCCAGTGTGCCCTCATCGATCAGTCGTGTGTCGTCGGCTCCGACCGGTGTTTGCCTCACCACAAACTCCAAGGCTGTGAGTAAACCCCGGGCATCGCCGTTTCCGAACGCAATCAGCTGTTCCCGCGCCTCCGGCGAGAACCGGGCGTTCCATTTCCCGAGCCCCCGATCGGGGTCTGCGAGGGCACGATCAAGGATGCGGCCCAAGGCCTCGCTCGAAAGAGGTTTGAGCACAACGACCAGGGAGCGCGACAGGAGCGGACTGATGACCTCGAAGGACGGATTCTCGGTCGTCGCACCCACCAGGATGACGGTGCCCCGTTCGACATGGGGAAGGAAGGCATCCTGCTGCGTTTTGTTGAAGCGGTGAATCTCGTCCACGAACAGAATGGTCCGCTGCCCCTGGATGGCCTGACGCTGCTCGGCTGCCTTAATGATCATGCGTAGCTCGGGGATGCCGCTGGTTACGGCCGGAAAGGGGACGAACTGCGCCGTCGTGTGCCGGGCAATCAAATGGGCCAGGGTCGTTTTGCCGGAGCCGGGCGGCCCCCAAAAGATAACCGACGAGAGTCGGTCGTCCTCGATGGCTCGCCGCAATGGTCGATCCGGCGTAGTAATCTCCTCCTGCCCGACGAATTCCTCGAACTCACGCGGCCGCATCCGCTCAGCCAACGGCGCTTCAACGCCGGTCTCGTTCTCAGGGGCGGCGAACAGGTCGGGGTTCGAATCGCGGCGGGTCGTCATGTGGGGCCTCGATAATTGCGTGGATTCTATAGGCCTCCCCCCACCAGCGCAAGCGGACGTCGCCGGTCCCTTGACGCTGCCGGCGGTCGGTGGTACCAAGAGCGCGCCCCATGATGCGCCGCCGATGAAGACACAGGTGAATGGCATCGCATTGGCCTATAGTGACCAGGGAACCGGGTTGCCCCTTGTCTTTCTCCATGCCTTTCCGCTCAACCGCAGGATGTGGACGGCACAAGAGGAAGGGCTGTCTTCGCGCTTCCGGGTCATTACGATCGATCTGCGAGGGCATGGGGAATCGGATGCCCCGCTCTGGCACTACACGCTCGACCAGGCCGCTGAGGATGTCCGGGCCTTGTTGGACCAGCTGTCGATCCAACAGGCGGTGCTCATCGGGCTCTCGATGGGCGGGTACATTCTGTTTGCGTTCTATCGGAAGTATGCCGCCCGTGTGAAGGGCCTGGTGCTGGCGGACACGAAAGCACAGGCGGACAGCATGGAGGGGAAACAGGCGCGCTTCCAGCTGGCCCAGGTATCCTATTCGAACGGTTCGAGCGCGATCGCCGACGTCATGATACCGAGGCTGCTCAGCCCCCGCACGATCAGTACCAGACCGGAGATTGTCGAGCAAGTCCGGACCATGATCGAAGGTAACCAGACGAGCGGCATCGTCGGCGACCTGATGGCGATGGCCGAGCGGCCCGATTCGTTGCCAACCCTGACGCAGATCACGTGCCCCACTCAAATCATCGTCGGGGAGCTGGATGCGATGACTCCGCTTTCCGATGCTAGGACCATGGCGGACACTATCCCCGGCGCCCGTCTGGCCGTCATTCCGGGAGCGGCACACCTGGCGAACCTGGAACAGCCGGAGCTGTTCACCCGGATCGTAGGGTCCTTTGCTTCGGAGCTGGCGGAGAACAGGAACTGAGGGAAGGGGAGCGCGATGGGGTTTAGTCCTGGTCGCCCACGCTGCTTCTGTGGATCAACTTCAGAAACTCCAGACGGGTTTGCGGTTGACTGCGGAATGCACCGAGCATGGAACTGGTGACGGCCACCGTGTTCTGCTTTTCCACGCCGCGCATCATCATACAGAGATGTCGCGCCTCAACGACCACGCCCACACCGTTTGCGTTCAATTTCTGGTTCAACGTTTCGGCGACTTGAACCGTCAACCGCTCTTGAACCTGCAACCGCCTTGCGAATGCGTCGACAATGCGCGGGATCTTGCTGAGGCCCACGACCTTCTTATTGGGCAGATACCCGATGTGGATCTTCCCGAAGAACGGCAGGAGATGGTGTTCGCACATGCTGAAGAAATCGATATCCTTCACAATGACCATCTCGTCGTATTCGATGGGAAACAACGCCCCGTTCAGCAGATGGTCGACGTCGCGCTGATACCCATGGGTCATGAAGCCGAGCGCCTTGGCAACTCGTTCAGGGGTCTTCAGCAGGCCGTTGCGGCTCGGCTTCTCGCCAAGCGCGAGCAACATCTCGGTCACCAACGACTGCAGCACCTTCAGATCAGCCGGCTTCCCGCTTCCATTCGCGTCCTCGACCGGTCGCTGGTGTCTTTTCACCTGTCTCTGCTTAGCCACGCGATCCCCCTGTAAGCTGAGTCGACCCTGCATATTCAAAGTAATTGTCTCTGGTCTCGACGACCCCGACCTTTTCCAGACATCCGCCCGGTACCCGCGGCACCAACAGGTCCCAGATCAGTTTCACGAGATTTTCGCCGGTCGTCGTGACTCCGGAGAACTCCGGGTCGCAATTGAGATCCTGATGGTCGAATCGTCTGACGATGGTCTCGTTCACCACGTGGTCGAGCTGTTCGAGGTCGTGTGCTTCCCGGTTCCCGCTGCTCTTGACCGTGACCAGCACGACGTAGTTGTGCCCATGCCCGTTCGGGTTGTTGCACTTTCCGAAGACAGCCTGATTGGCCTCAGGCGTAAGCCGATCGGCGTGCAGCCTATGGGCGGCGCAAAACCGATAGCGCCTGGTCATGCTGACCCCGGGCATCGTCTTCCGTTGCCTCCGCAGAGAATGAAAAGCCAGGACCGCTCATTCGTCGAGCAATCCTGGCTTCCTCACACCCTCATCGTCGGCGCTTGCACGGCATCACCGTGACGCCGCTCAGGCGCTGAATGAGCTCCCGCAGCCGCAGGTCGTCTTGGCTTGTGGGTTCTTGATGGAAAAACCGGATCCCTGAACGCTGTCCACGTAATCGACTTCCGCGCCCTGAAGCAACGGGGCGCTCTGGGAGTCCATGATGACTTTCACATCGCCCTTTTCGATGACCGTATCATCTTCGGCCATTTTGGATTCGAACGCCATCCCATATTGGTAGCCATGGCACCCGCCTCCACGGACGTATACCCGCAGGCCGACCACATCCTTTTCCTCGGCCATGAGTTCTCTGATCTTCTGTTCTGCCACCGGTGTAATCGTAACCATCGTCTTCCTCCTATATCTCCAGCTCCGCAACCTGCCTCCTGGATTGGTTTAGTGTAACACCTCTCTACTGAATATCAACACCCTGCGCTTCTGTTGTCGCTGGATTGGGGATTTCCCATTTGGTTTCCGGCACGCGCACAACGACGTCTCCGAGCACGCGTGCCTGGCATCCCAGCCGGTGCCATGGTTCGCTCAAGGCTTCCCGATCCAACAGGTCCTGCTCGTCGAACTCGATTTCGGAGAGCTGGTCCAGTCCCACCTGAACTTCCACCCGGCAGGTGGTACAGGATGCATTCCCTCCACAATCGTGATTCAACTGAAAACCGAGCGCCTTGGCTGCGTCGAGGAGCGAGGTATTCATCTCCACCTCTCCGCTTCTCCCCTCCGGATGAAGAAACGTCACCCGCGGCACCGCGACCTCGCTAGGAGCCGGCCCCGACACCCGCCGGCACCGCCTTGTACGGACAGCGCTGCAGGCGAATATGATCTTCGTACTCCCGGCGGAATAACTTGACACTGCTTTGCACCAAGACCGCTGCGCCCGTCACTAAGGTACAGTATCCGGTACCCTTGACGAATCCGCACAGCTGAAGGAGGCTATCAAGGTCCTTCAGAGCGCCCTGGCCCTCTTCTATCTTGGCCATCAGCGCGGTTAAGTTGATGGTGCCCATCCGACAGGGAGGGCATTGGCCGCAGCTCTCGTTCTTAAAGAAGTCCGAAAACTGCAGCGTCTTCGCCACCATGCAGGTCGCGTCGTCCACCACGATCACGCCTGCCGAGCCCAATCCTGTACCGGCCTTCTTCAACGAATCAAAATCCATGGGCAGATCGAGCTGATCCGCCGTCACCATGGAAAAAGCCGGACCGCCTGGAAACACAGCCTTGATCTTCCGGCCTCCGGGTACCCCTCCCCCGCATTGCTCGATCAGCTCCCGTATCGTCACCCCCATCGGCATTTCATAGACGCCCGGTTGACTGACGGCTCCGCTCAGAGAAAACATCATCGTCCCGGGACATTTTTCCGTCCCGGTCTGCGTAAACCAGGCGGCTCCCCTGGACAGAATGCGGGGAATGTTGCAGAGCGTTTCGACATTGTTCACCAATGTCGGTTTGCCGTAGAGACCGAAGTCCGTTGGATAGAACGGCGGCTTTTGCCTCGGCATGGCGGGACGGCCCTGCATCGATTCCAGCATGGCCGTCTCCTCGCCAGCCACATAGCTCCCATGGCCTTCGAAGATTTCCAGTTCGATGTCGATCCCGCTCCCCAGCACATTCTTTCCCAGGAATCCATGTTTGCGTGCCTCAGCCAACGCCTTGTTCAGATTCCCTCGCTCTTCGTGATACTCGTGGTTCACATAAATGAAGGAAGCCTTCGCCTGCACCGTGTGCGAGGCGATCAGGCAGCCTTCGATCAATTGATGCGGCAATGTTTTCAGCAGATGCCGGTCTTTAAATGTCCCCGGCTCGTGTTCACCCGCATTGCAGACAAAGTACCGCTCCTGGACGCGATGGTTCAGGACCTTGTCCCATTTCACTCCGGTGGGAAATCCCGCTCCTCCCCGCCCGCGCAGACCGGCTTTCTTCAGTTCGTCGACGACCTGAACCGCGCTCAGCTCCTTGACACAGCGTTTCCAGGCTTCATACCCGCCGACCTTGAGATACCCCTCGATTTCCCAAGGGGCACCATCGATCTTCTGAACAAGGCGCGGTTCCGCAGCAATCAACATGGTCCGTCTCGCGTGAAAAATCCAAGACTTGGACTTGGTACTATAAGGCCCTGCACCGAGGCCCGTCAAGGCAATAGACCTGAAATAGGCCTGAATCTCAGCAGTTAGGGCTAGGGGGCCTACTCGCTCCTGGGCATAGAGGGCCAGGGAGAAGCCCACAGGATCGAAGGAGGCTCGCCGGTGGGGCCAACCGACCGGCGAGCAAGCGGAGACCCTATTTGAAGTGGCTACCGGCTCCCATGAAGAACAACATGGGGATCGAGAGCATGAAATTCACCCGTGAGGCGAGCAGGGCCGTCCGACCCCATTGGGCCATCTCCGGCGGCGCCGGAGTGCCTTGGGCCGCCGCCGTCACGGCCGCAATGATCTTCTTCTGGTTCGGCCAGATAATCCCATGGACGTTCCCCATCATGATGATGCCTAGGAGCCCGCCGATGGCCAGGGCGACCGCTCCCGTTCCCCCCTTGGAGTACATGTACCCGTACAGGATCACTCCGGCCAATACCGTCACGGTGGCTCCATGCCGGAACCAGTTCAACGCAACCGGCATCAGCTTTGGAATCACGACGTTCTTGGTCGGCCCATCCAGGCTCTTCAAGAATGCGGCATTGATCAGATTGAAGAAATACAACAGCCCGATCCAGGTGATCCCGGCCAGGAAATGAATCCAGCGGATGAACAGGCCGAACCAGTCGGCTTCGCCCGCTCCGATTCCGGTCATACCCAGGTAGAGCACTATCAACACGACAGCGAGCGCGAATCCCGCGCCCATCGTCTGTATCGGATCCTCAAGAAATTTCATAGCTCCCCTCATCAAACGGTTTACTGCTAGGCCGATGTCTGTACTGTAGCCCTTCTCCGAATGTCAAGCGAGCTCTCCTCGTCATTCGACAACCGTCAGTCGTTATACGTGTGGAGCGGGTGTTGGCGTTTCTCGGTTGACGAGTGACGCATGACGCTTGACGGCTTTCCTATATCATCAGTCGATCGACCGTGGTGCAGAGTTCCCGCACGGCGTTGGCCGATGCCTCGAGCGCCGTTCGCTCTTCACCTGTCAGCTCATATTCCATAATCTGTTCCGCTCCACCGCGCCCGATCCGCGCCGGCACGCCCACGACGACGTTGTTCAGGCCGTACTCGCCTTCACAGAGCACCGCGCAGGGCATCACTCGCTTCTCATCCTTGTGAATCGCCTCGACCATGTCGACCGCGGAAGCCGACGGGGCATAGAAGGCGCTGCCCGTCTTGAGCAGGCCGACGATCTCGGCACCGCCGTCGCGCGTCCGTTTGACAATCGCGTCCAGCTTTTCCTTCGACATCAGTTCCGTGATCGGCCTTCCCTTCACCGTCGTATAACGGGGCAGCGGCACCATCGTATCGCCGTGCCCGCCCAGCACCATCGCCTGCACCTCAGGCCCCGGCACATTCAATTCGGCCGCAATGAACGTCCGCATTCTGGCTGAATCCAATACCCCGGCCATGCCGATGACTCTCGACCTGGAGAGCCTGGTGACACGACAGGCGACATGGACCATGGCGTCCAGGGGATTGGTGACAAGGATCAGGATAATGTCCGGGGAGCGGGACACCAGCTCGGTCACGACGGATTTCACGATCTTGGCGTTCGTGGACAGCAACTCGTCGCGACTCATGCCCGGTTTGCGTGGAATGCCGGACGTAATCACCGCAACCGACGAGCCGGCGGTTTCGGCGTAGCCGTTCGTACCGACGACGCGTGTGCTGTACCCGCACACCGGTCCCGCCTGCGAGATGTCGAGCGCTTTCCCCTGCGGGACTCCCTCGACGATGTCGACCAGGACAACATCGTACGCGTCCTTTTCGGCCAATCGTTGCGCCGTCGTCCCTCCGACATTCCCCGCGCCCACCACCGTGATTTTCGGACGCCCCATCATCACCATCTCGTGAAACGCGAGATCGCCTCACGTCTCACCCCAGACCCCTCACGCATGTTCATGTTCCGTCCAGCCGGCTACTTTGAAGTTGATCGTACAGACGAAATTCTCACCGTCATAAAAATTCACCTTGATTTTCTTTTTTCCGTACGCTTGTGCCAGGAACTTTTCCGGATTGTCGACCAGTTCCTGGTACCCGCCCGGCGGATATTCGCCCAGGTCATGAAACACCACGATCATGCCCGTCTTCACTTCTTGCAGCACTTTCGCCCGGCAACGGGGATAGACTTCCCAAAACTTGGCCTCGATCATTTCCTTCGTCGGCTCTGGACGATCTTCGCCCGGCTTCACTGTCTGCGCGAACTTCGCCAGCCGGCGGATGTAGGGATACTGGTGCCCGGTAAACAGCTTGTAGAGCCAGGGGGGAACCGTACGCTCGCTCTGTTGATTCACCATAAAGAAGGTGCCTCCATCCGCATATGGCTGGCAAACTGACAGGCCGCACCTGCTGACAGGAGGGGCCCCGGGGACTCGCAGGCGAGGTTTCCTCCGGAGCAGGGGAGATTTGTCATCCGCCAGCGTGTCACCTTGTCAGCCTTTGATAAATGTGCGGCAATTTTGACGGCAGCGATTCCACGCGATCGATGACGGTGAATTGTGCATCGCCGTACATGCGGCGGACGTAGACATCCGCTTCGCGATCGATGGTGATGCAGAACGTATGGATCCCGCCATGCCTGGCCTCCCGAAGCGCCGCCTTGGTGTCTTCCAATGCGTATTCATCCTTGTAATCGTTGTCCAGCGGCCGGCCGTCGCTCAGGATGATCAAGAGGCGTGTTTTCTCGCCCCGAGCCCTCAGTTTGGCCGAGGCATGACGAATCGCGGCGCCATCCCGATTCTGCCGGCAAGGGCCGAGGCCGCCGAGCCGATGGGCCGTCGCGGCCCCCAACCGATCCTCGAAATCCTTGATCGTCAGAAATTCGACGTCGGCGCGCCCTTGACCCGAGTAAGCGTAGAGACCGTAGCGATCACCTACGGCCTCCAGCGATTCACAGAGCAGCACGAGACTTTCTTTCTCGATCTCAATCACCCGTTGCCCGCTCTCCAGTTGCCGGCTGGTCGATCCGCTGACATCGATCAGGAACGCGACGGTGACATCGCGCTCTTTCTTCTCGCGCCTGATGAACAGGCGATCACTGGCCTGCAGCCCCGCGTGAAGTTCGGCAGCCCCTCGCACCAAGGCATCGATGTCGAGTTCTTCTCCGTCTGCCTGACCGACGACACGGCGGAAGGCTAGAGGGCGGAGCGCTTCGAAAAATCTGCGTAGCGATTTGACGGTGCTCCGACGGGCCGTCAGCGTCCGATCCACGCACTCGTCAGAACCCGCCTCTGCCGGCCGCTCAACGACACGGCACCAATTCATCCGGTAATCCTGAATGCGATGATCCCATTCGGGATACCTGACCGCTCGTTCGCCTGACGCCGGCGTCTCCGGCATCGCTCGCTCGACAAGGTCGAGCGCGAGTAGTTCTTCCACCCGGGAGGGCAACGACTGCCCGCCGCCGAGCGCGCCCTCGTCCGACAACATCCGTTCCCCACGCTTCGTAGCGTGACCCGCGTCCGATCCTGACCGTGCTCCGTCGTCCTGACCGTGGAGGCGACCCGCCTCCAGCTGCCGGTCGCCGGTCTCCACCGGCTCCCGCGCAATGAACTCGGGGTTCATGGTGCCGCGATACCCCCAATTGGTGACGGGACGGTAGGCTACATTCGCCGGATCCGACGGAGTCGGCCACGCCCCGAACTCCTGCGATTCCTCACCCTGCGGAATCGTCGTGCCCTTGTCACCGCGAGACGCCACCAGTTCTTCCATTCGAACATAGAGGGCATGGACCAGGCGAACCGTCTCTTCCGCCGTCGCGTCGGTCCTCAAGACAGACCGGCCCAGGTCCCAGAGAATACGGACTTCTTCCCTGACGGCCCGGGGAACGGCAGCGCTCTCCGGTTCGCCCGTCGAGAGTCGCAGCAGACAGTCGACGATCAGTTCCTTCACCGTCAGACCGTGAGCAGGATCCCGCGGGGTGATGGCCGCCGCAGCCAGTTGGGCCAGTTCGCGCCGAAGGCCCGGGTACTCGGCCTGCAGGAGGTATTCAATGCGCGCATCCTCCATCACGATCCAAAGATCCTGAACGAGTCGCGGAGCGGGATAGAGCCGGAACAGCTCGGCCAGCGTCCCCGGCATGACCCGGTCGCCCCGGCTATACCGCTGACGCACCGCATCGACCAGGTCGGCCAGCGGTTGCAGCCTGAGCCGATAGGTGCCAAATTCCACATGGCCCGCTTCATGCGCTGCAGCCACGAGGTACCATCGCTCGTTTTCCTCGGCTGTGGGAAAACGACGACACACCGCAGGCAATGCAATCGTCCGCCCGTCATCACTGACGGTTGCGCGAGCTGTGGGTGACCCGATCGACTCAGGAAGCGCCGTAATGGCCACGTCGGCGCCGCAGAGCCCCTGAACAAACAGCTTCACTCTCCTCGCCACCTGTCGAAGGGGCACCCCGCTCAACGCCCGTTCAACCGACGCCAGTGCTGTCCGCGACTCCACTGTGAAATACGAGCGCGCTCCTTCGGCACTGTAGGCGAGCACTTCCATCCCGGTCTTGAACCAAGTCTCGAATCGTGCAATGGCTGCTGGTCCGTCACCGATGAGCCCGATCACCTCCGGGCAGCGACGGAGATAGCCCAGCGTCACCTCCGCATCCTTTTCGCCAAGCAACAACCCGTATTGGAGCATTCGGATCTGCCACTCCATGGAGGACAGCGCGCGCAAGAGGCGAGGGGACTCCGCAAGCCATGCCACACCGGACTCAGGGGAGTGCTTGGCCAGCAAGGCTCCCAAGGAGAGGACTTCTGCTCGAACTGCCCCCTGCTCGATATCGGCGAGAATGGCCGGGCTCGACCTGAGGAATTCCATCGTCGCCATATAATCCGGCTTCCCCAGGCTATTCGGGGTGACCAGGCACATGGCGAACGAGAGCCAGCTTCGCACGTCGCTCAACGGGAGCACAGGGGCCAGCGCGGGGACCTGGCGAATGTATTCGAGCCCGATCACCACATCGCTCTTCATCAGATCCACGGCGATCTCAAGCCATGGCTTCACCTGATCGAAAGGAACGGCTGCGAGAATCTGCGGGGCGGTTCTCAGATACTCCAACGTGACATTGGGATCCCGGTCGGCCATCTCCAGACCAATGGTCAATGCGGTAGTACGAACAGCAGGCCTGTCGATGATACCGAGAATGCGCGGGCTGTCCTTGAAATACTTCAGTGCGGTCGCGCCCGACGATTCCGCCAGCGCCACTCCCAGGGCGAGCCACGACGTCACGTGCGAAAGCCCAGCGCGCCGGTCCAGTTCCGGAAGTGCCTGAATGGCCGCATCTGTCGCCCTCACGGATGCTGCTTCCAGCTGGTCTAGCAGTGTCAGCACTGCCGCTGCGGCATCCGGCCTGCCTGCCGTCTGTTCCAATCGAAGAACGAGCGCCTCCGCTGCCGCGACTCCCAGCTCGCCGGCCAGGCGAGCCCTCAACGCGTGCTGTAACGAAATATCCGCCATGACTCCGTACCCCAATAGGCCGAAGTTCCGAATTGTAAAGGACCGAATTCCCCTTGTAAACTAGCCGCTCGCGTCACTTGTTTCCGCGGAGAGGAGTATCCCGATGGCCGACCCCAAGCAAGAGAGCCTCAACAAGATGTGGAAGTTCGTAACGGGGTTCGCGGAGAAGAGCGGGACCACCATGCATCCCAATCCGGCCGTGACTGAGGCGGTGGTCAAGGGCCTGGCGATGCATGTCGATGAGTTGGGAAAGCCGCTCTGTCCCTGCAATTTTTACAAGGACAAGAAGGCCGAAGCCAAATTGCGCCGCTGGATCTGCGCCTGTGACGAAATGCAGATCTACAAGTACTGCCACTGTTTGCTGTTCGTGCGGGAAGACGGGATGCCGATTACCGAGTATCTCCCCGAAGGCCATGAAGGCCGTGAGGTCTATGGCGTCGTCACCGATCCCACGCCGGCCAAGGGCCGTGCACTCAAACACAGAGCTGCTCCGTCATCAGCCACCGTGAATGAGCCGTCGACTTCGTAGCGACCAACTCATCATGCCACGACCTGACCGACTCCGATGCCTGTTCCTCTCGTGTTTCCTGATCGGAAGTCTCTGGTCTGTGCAGAGTCACGCCGTCGACTCCGGCACCTCGAGTCTGCCGGCCTTCAATGAGAAAGAGCTCTTCGCCTACAAGGCAAAGGGCCGAAGCACGCTCAGCGGGCAGGCATTCCTCGGTTCCCCATCGGGGAAAGCCATCGTTCAAGCCGGCGTGCCGGTACACCTGATTCCGGTCGTCCCCTACACCCGTCACTGGTTTGACCGCACCGTGCGCACCAGCTCCTGCCTCTCGAAAGACGAGGCGGCATCGACCGACGGTATTCCGGCTTCTCGCCAACCGGCTGACTGTGTCCGCGACGCGCTGGCTCAGCTCCTGGCCGAAAAGCGGCTGGTTCCCTATCTTCGTACCACCAGAGCCAACCCGACCGGGCATTTCTGGTTCACGAAGATTCCCGCCGGCCGCTATTACCTGGTAAGTCTGATTGAAGGAGGCGCCGGCTCTCACCAGGACGAACGGGCGGCAGGTATCGCCTGGTTGGCCATCGATCTCGAAACGGGCGAGAAAGCGACCAACCTGGTCGTCACCAACTGCAAGACCAGTCTGTGCTGATCGGTGGGACGGTTACAGGAGCGGCGGGCTTCACTTTCTTTCTTTGAGCGCCCGTTCGACTTCGCGGCCGGCCTCGCGGGTCTTGATGGATTCCCGGCGGTCGTGTTGCTTCTTGCCCTTGGCCAATCCCAACTCAACCTTGGCCTGGCCGCGCTTGGAGAAATAGATGCGGAGCGGCACGAGCGTGAGCCCCTTCTGCTGTGTCTTGCCGAGCAGCTTGTTGATTTCCTTCTTATGCAGGAGCAACTTGCGCACTCGGATCGGGTCATGATTCATGATGTTCCCGTGACTGTAGGGACTGATGTGGCAGTGGTGGAGAAAGACCTCGCCTTCTTTCACGCTCGCGTAACTATCTTGAAGATTCACCCGCCCATCGCGAATGGACTTGACCTCCGTGCCTCTGAGGACGATCCCGGCCTCAAACTTCTCCTCAATGAAGTAATCGTGGTAGGCCTTTCGTTTGGTGGCCACGACTTTATATTGATCTTCCCCGTCTTTCGTCATGATCCCCCCCGGAAGCGCGACGCCTTGACCGGTTTCCGCACGACGCCCTAAGATGCCGTATGGCTGGCTCCGGTCCCCTTGATTCCTTCGGTGCGATTCTCTCGGGTCTCTCCAAGCGGCTTGGACTCGAGCCCAGGCTCCTCGAACTCCGCTTGCAGGATCACTGGCACGACCTTGTCGGTGAACCCATCGCCGCTCATACCTGGCCGGCGCAGATTCGCTTCAAGCAGCTCTATCTGACTGTCCAGAATTCCGTATGGCTCCAACAGCTCACCTTCCTGAAACCCACGCTCCTGGCGAAGCTAACTGCTCATACCGGAATGGAAGGTCTCACGGAGATCGTGTTGCGCGTGGGCCAGATTCCTTCGCGTGCGCCGGTGACTGCCGCGGCTGATCGGAAGCCCCTGTACACCGGAATCGCACGGGCTGAAGCTTTATTGCATACCGCTGCGATACAGGACCCGGGCCTCCGCGAGCGGTTTATAGAGGTGATATCGAAATATCCTTCTCCGCCGGCTTCTCATCCACCAGCAGGGGATCCGTGACGCGTCCCTTGAAGAGCACGCGCGTGGCACTGGAGGCGTCATCGCTCTTGGGCAGGGGACCGATCCCGCCCTCTTCTTCCTGATCCTGGAGCCGATAGTACCCCCGGACCGCTTTCTCAAACTTCGTGACGACCGTTGGATCACCGGCCACGTATCTGGCCAGCGCCGCGGGATCGGTCCATCCATCGTCATCGAACACATAGATGACGATCCGCCTATACCGACCCCCGGCATCGCCCGGTGTCGTCGGATGGATTTTCATGAAGCCGAAATCGCGCTTCTCGCGTCCGACCTTTCGAAATCGTTTCAGCAATGATTCAATCCGCTCGTCGGTCGTCTCATGAGGAACGTGCGTGGCCACGATCGGACCGAGTTGGGAGCCGACGCTATAGGGAGGAATCGACCGATCGGGCCGACTGAGATACATGCCCCCCCAGATAAGGGCGAAGGACCCCACAAAGACGCCGAGTGCCAGTTTGACAACGATATCCAGCGGCTTCTTGCTCTTGGAACCGGCAGAAGGCATGGGAGCGGATACCTGCTCGTATAGTGAAGAGTTGATGTGAGCCGGCGCAGCGGCCGGCCAGACCCGGCCCGATCAGGCCCCGGAGCTGTCCTCCGGGACCGCATCCTCTCGTTCGATCGTCTCGGCCAGTCGGGCCACTCCGACCACCCGGTCGTCGCCGCCGTCGAGATCGAGAATCTGAACGCCTTGCGTGTTGCGACCGATCTCGCGGATGTCGTCCACCTTGCAGCGAAGGACTTTGCCCTGGGCGGCCATCAGCATGATTTCGTCGCCATCCCTTACTTGTAGAAACCCAACGGCCAGGCCGTTCCGTTCGGTCGTCTTCACGCTGATGATGCCTTTGCCGCCGCGGCCCTGGATGCGATATTCGTTCACCGGCGTCCGCTTGCCGTAGCCGGCTTCTGTCACGGTCAGGACGGCAGTGGTGGAGTCGGGGGTGATCGTTTCCATGCCGATCACCTCGTTTTGTTCCTCGAGCGTGATCCCCTTCACGCCATAGGCGGTGCGGCCCATCGGTCTCACTTCGTCTTCTTTGAATCGAATGGTAATCCCCTGCTTGGTGCCGAGGAGAATCTCGCGCTGCCCGTCGGTTAGCTGGACGCCGATGAGCCTGTCGCCATTCTCCAACCCCAACGCTATGATGCCGCCCTGTCGCGGGTTGCTGTAGGCGGACAATTCGGTTTTCTTGATGACGCCCTTCTTCGTGGCCATCACGATATACCGGTCATCCCGGAACTCTTTGACCGGCAAAGTGGCCGTGACTTTCTCGCTGCTCGAGAGCGCGAGCAGATTGACGATCGCTTTGCCCTTGGCGGCTCGGCCGGCCTCCGGAATTTCGTGGACCTTCAGCCAGTAGACCTTCCCGGCGTCGGTGAACACCAGAAGAGTGTCGTGCGTCGAGGCGATGAAGAGGGTCTCGACGAAATCCTCGTCCTTGATGCCCATTCCGATCTTGCCCTTGCCGCCGCGTCGCTGCGCGCGATAGAGCGAGACCGCGTTGCGCTTGATGTAGCCCGCGTGGGAGATGGTAACGATGACCTCTTCCTCCGCGATCAGGTCTTCGAGGCTGATTTCCGCCTCCTCCTTGACGATCTGCGTGCGCCGCTCGTCCTTGTACGCTTCGCGAACCTCGGTCAGTTCGTCTTTGATGATGGTCCGCACCAACGCCTCGCTCGCCAGGACCGACTTCAGATACTCAATTTGCTTGAGCACGTCCTGGTACTCCTCGATGAGTTTCGTCCGCTCGAGCTGCGTCAGACGTTGGAGCCGCATATCCAGAATCGCGGTGGCTTGAATTTCGCTCAGATCGAACTGCCGCATCAACCCCGCACGGGCTTCAACCGGTGACGGCGACCGCCGAATGAGGCTGATCACCGCATCGAGATTGTCGAGGGCGATCTTCAGTCCCTCGAGGATATGCGCCCGTTCCTCCGCTTTTCGCAGTTCGAACGCCGTCCGGCGCACCACGACTTCGCGGCGATGCTCCAGAAAGTGATGCAGAATCTGCTTGAGGTTCAGGACCTCGGGACGATTGTTGACCAGCGCCAGCATGATGACGCCGAACGTCGTTTCCAGCTGGGTGTGCTTGTAGAGATTGTTCAAGATCACCAGCGGGATCTCGTTCCGCTTCAGTTCGATCACCACCCGCACGCCTTCACGATCCGATGATTCATCGCGCAGATCGGACACGCCCCTTATCCGGTCGTCCTGGATCAGCTCGGCAATTTTCTCGATCAGTTTGGCCTTGTTCACCTGGTACGGAATTTCCGTAACGATGAGTCGCTCGCGGTCGGTGCGCTCATCCGTCTCCACGACGACCTTCGCCCGCAGCTTCAGGAGCCCGCGCCCTGTCTCGTAGGCTTCCTTGATGCCGCTCATGCCGTAGATAAAGCCGGCCGTGGGGAAATCGGGGCCGGGAATTTTCTTCATCAACTGGGGAATCGTCACCTCCGGGTTCTCCAACAATAGAAGAAGTCCGTCGACGATCTCGCCGAGATTGTGCGTGGGAATGTTGGTGGCGTACCCGACCGCGATGCCGCCGGCTCCGTTGATGAGGAGGTTCGGCACCCTAGTCGGCAGCACCAGCGGCTCCTGCCGCGATTCGTCGTAGTTGGGGCCGAAGTCGACCGTTTCCTTGTCGATGTCGGCCAGCATCTCTTCCGCCAGCTTGGTCATGCGCGCTTCGGTATAGCGCATGGCCGCCGGGGAATCGCCGTCCATCGAGCCGTAGTTCCCCTGGCCGTCGACGAGGGGATAGCGCATGTTGAAGTCCTGCGCCATGCGGACGAGCGTGTCGTAAATGGCCGTGTCCCCATGGGGATGGTAATTGCCCATGATCTCGCCGACAATCTTGGCGGACTTGCGATAGGCCCGGTTGGAAACCAGGCCCATTTCGTTCATCCCGAAGAGGATGCGGCGATGCACCGGCTTGAGCCCGTCGCGAACGTCCGGGAGCGCCCGTCCCACGATCACGCTCATGGCGTAATCGAGGTAGGACGACTTCATCTCGTCTTCGATCGCGATGTGGCCTAACCGCTCATCGGGGGGCATCGTGTCCTCGTGAAGCCTATCTCGTGAAACGTGAAACGCAGGAGCCGGCTTCTATCTTCGCCTGCGCTTCGGGCACGACGTTAGACGTCTAGATTTCTGACCTCGAGCGCGTGCGTTTGAATGAAATTCCGTCGCGGCTCTACCTCATCGCCCATGAGAATCGTGAAGATTTCGTCGACACCGGTGAGATCCTCGAGCGTCACCCTCAACAGCGTGCGCATCTCCGGGTTCATGGTCGTCTCCCACAGTTGTCCCGGGTTCATTTCTCCGAGACCTTTGTAGCGCTGGATGCTCAACCCCTGCTTGCCCGTGTCGAGAACGGCCTTCACCAGTTCGTCCGTTGACTGATAGCGCTGTTCTTGGCCCTTGGCTTTGAGTCGATAGGGGGCGCGGCCCAGCCCGATTGCGGAGGGCGTCAGCTTCTGAAGCTCGCGAAAGTCCGCAGACCCCACCAGTTCGTGCGTCACATCCAACCCATGGGTGATCCCGTTCGCATGCAGCCGACAGGTCACCTTATTCGACTGATGCTCCTCGTCGTCGAGGATCTCCAGATCCGGCGTCACCTGGGGGAAAACGCCCGTCAGCGTCTTCTTGACATTGGCGACCGCCTTCTTCAGCGCCGCCTGATCCTTGAGCAGCTCGCGATCGAGTCCCGGTTCATCGACGAACGCGCGCACCATCGCCGCCTCGTGCAGCTTCCGGTTCAAATGACCGAGCAACGTCTCGAAGGCGATCATCTTTTTGAGAGTCGGCAGCAGCCGCCGTCCCGTCACATACCCTTGAGCCCCTTCCGTATAGAGTTCGACGTCCTCGACGGCCAGGTCGGCCAGGTATTCGTTTAACAGCGCCTCGTCTTTCAGATATCGCTCGGTTTTCCCTTTCTTCACCTTGAACAGCGGCGGTTGGGCGATATAGACATAGCCGCGCTCGATCAGCTCGGGCATCTGACGGAAGAAGAACGTCAGGAGCAGGGTGCGGATGTGGCTGCCGTCCACGTCGGCGTCGGTCATGAGGATGATCTTGTGATAGCGCGCCTTCGCGATGTCGAACGTATCTTTGTCGGACTTGTCGCCTTCTTCGCGTTTGCGGCCGATGCCCGTGCCCAGCGCCATGATGAGGGTGCGGATCTCATCGCTGGTGAGCATCTTGTCGAAGCGGGCCTTTTCAACGTTGAGGATCTTGCCCTTGAGCGGCAGGATTGCCTGAAATTTGCGATCGCGCCCCTGCTTCGCAGATCCGCCGGCCGAGTCGCCCTCCACAATGTACAGCTCGCTCAACGCCGGATCTTTTTCAGAACAATCAGCCAATTTGCCGGGCAGTGAGCTCCCATCGAGCGCGCTCTTGCGGCGGATGAGATCCTTCGCTTTGCGCGCCGCCTCGCGGGCGCGGGCGGCATCGATCGCCTTGCCGATGATCTTGCGGGCGACCGGGGGATTCTCCTCGAAATAGGTGCCAAGCGCCTCATTGACCGCCGCCTCGACCACCCCTTTGACCTCGCTGTTCCCGAGTTTGGCCTTCGTCTGGCCCTCGAACTGCGGATTGCGGACCTTGACGCTGATGACGGCCGTGAGCCCTTCCCGGACGTCATCGCCGGTGAGCGACTCGGTCTCCTTTTTCAGCAGATCGTTGGCGTTCGCATAATTATTGATGGTTCTGGTGAGCGCGGCCTTGAATCCGATGAGGTGCGTACCGCCCTCTTTGGTGTTGATGTTGTTCGCGAAGGAGAACAGATTCTCCACATAACTGTCGTTGTATTGGAGCGCCACATCGAGCATCATCTCCGGCTTCTCGACCTTCACGTAGATCGGCTTGTGCAGCGGCGTTTTTGCCTCATTCAAATGCTCGACGAAGGAGACGATACCGCCCTTGTAGAGGAACACCTGCTCTTTGGCCGGCTCCTTCCTCTCGTCCTTCAGCGTGATGGCGAGCCCTTTGTTCAAGAAGGCGAGCTCGCGGAGGCGCTGGGCCAGGACGTCGAAGCTGAAATCGAGGAGTTCGAAAATTTGACCGTCCGGCTTGAACCGGACTTGGGTGCCGCGCCGTTTGGTCTTGCCGGTCACTTTCAGCGGGGCGTCAGCTTTCCCGCGTTCGTAGCGCTGCTCGAAGACCTGGCCGTCCTGCCAGATTTCCAACTCGAGCCATTCAGAGAGGGCGTTCACCACCGAAATGCCGACGCCGTGCAGACCACCGGAGACGGTGTACGCCCCCTGCTCGAACTTGCCGCCGGCGTGCAGCACCGTGAGCGCCACCTCGGCGGCGGATTTCTTTTGAGTGGAATGCATGCCGGTGGGGATGCCGCGCCCGTTATCCACGACGGTCACGCTGCCGTCAATATGGATGGTGACCTCGATGGTCTCCCCGAAGCCGGCCATATGTTCGTCGACGCTGTTGTCGACGACTTCATACACGAGGTGATGGAGCCCGTCGACACCGGTACTCCCGATATACATCGCCGGGCGTTTCCTGACAGCATCGAGCCCTTCCAGGACCTTGATCTGATCCGCGCTGTAACTGTCCGATTTCGGCTTGGTGATCGATTCGTCGGTGGCCATCCGTCTCCTGCTTCACAACGTCATGCGTCCACGGTCATTCATCATTCGTGTGAAAGGGGAGCCGCTCGTCAGGCGCCACACCCTTCCCCAATGAGCAGTGACTACGGACGCTTTCAAATCTTGATCGGCATCACGACACACTTGAATCCGGGGCTCTCAGGTTCCTGGATCAGGCACGGACTCAAGGGGGTTTCCATCTGGAGGGAGATCGTCTCACCATCCATGACGCTGCAGACGTCGAGGAGATAGCGGGCGTTGAAGCCGGTATTAAGGGCTTCCCCCTCGTAACGTGCCGACAATTCCTCGGTGGCTTCTCCGTAATCCGGACTGCTCGAAAACAGGATGATCTTACCCGGGGCGAACGAAACCTTCACCGCGCTTGCTTTGTCCTTGGACAGCACCGACACACGGCGCAACGAGCTTTCCAATTCCACCCGATTCACGCTGATTTTCTTGCCGCTTTCTTTAGGTATGACCTGTTGATAGTTGGGGTAGTTGCCTTCCATCAACCGCGAGGTCAACAGCAGGCCGCTCTTGCGAAAAATCATCAAATTCTTCGTAAAGCCGATGAGGGGTTCACCGTCCCCGCCTTCTTCCAGAAGTCGCCGCATTTCCTGCGCGGCCTTCTTGGGAATGATCGCCTTGATTTCCTGTGGGCCGCCTTTGCTGCCGGCTTTGCCCACTTCCTGTTCCGCCACCGCCAGCCGATGCCCGTCGGTGCCCACCAGGCGAAGTGCGGTTTTCTTGTAGGTGATCACGAGGGTGACCAGGAGGCCGTTCAGAATATACCGGGCGTCGTTATCGCCGGCGGCAAAGAGTGTCTTCCGAATCAGCTCCAGCAGCCCATCTCCCGAGAGAGGGGTCAAGCCTTCACGCTCGATGGCCGGTAATGCGGGGTAGTCCGAGCTGGGCAATCCGACGACTTTGAATTGGCTCTTTCCGGCCTGAATGATCGTCCAGTTGTTGTCCCCCGCTGTCAGCTCAATTTCGCCCGAAGGCAGTTCTTTGATGATCTCAAACAACTTGCGCGCGGATACGGTCACCCCCCCGGTCTTGAGCACGGTTGCCTTGTAGAGGCCCCGCATGCCGAGTTCGAGGTCCGTCGCCACAATTTCTGCGCCGTCCTGTTTCGCTTCCAGCAGGATATTCGACAGGATTGGCATCGTGTTCCGTTTCTCCACGACACCCTGAACCCGTTGGAGGCCGGTCAATAGCTCATCTCGCCCGATCCGTACTTTCATGGCGCATTCTCCCCAGGGGAAGTCTTTAACTCCGCAGAATCTGCTCCTTCAGCGTTTCGAGCGTCGCGTGCAAGGCCGCATCAGCCTCTTTGGCCTTTGCCACCTGCCTGCAGGCATGAATGATGGTCGTGTGGTCCTTGCCTCCGAACTGGCGTCCGATTTCAGGATACGAAGCATCCGTCAGCTCGCGACAGAGATACATCGCGACCTGCCGGGGATGTACGAGCGTCTTGCTGCGGCGGCGCGATTTCAGTTCGGTCATTTTCACGTGGAACTGGGTGCACACGGCTTCCTGAATATCCTCCATCCCGACGATCTTTTTCTTGTCGCCAATAAGATCACGGAGCACGTTCTTCGCCATGTCAAGTGTAATGACCTGGCCCGTCAGGGACGCATAGGCCCCGAGCCGCACGAGGCTACCCTCTAACTCGCGGATGTTGCTCTTCATCGTCGTGGACAGGAACTGAATCACGTCTTCCGGCAGCTTGACTCCCTCGTCCTCCGACTTCTTTCTCAAGATGGCGATGCGGGTTTCGACATCGGGGGGTTGCAAATCAGCGATCAGTCCCCACTCGAACCGCGATCGGAGACGCTCCTCAATATCGGGCATGTCTTTGGGAAACCGGTCGCTGGAGAGGACGATCTGCTTATGCCCCTCATACAACGCATTGAAGGTATGGAAGAACTCCTCCTGTGTCCGCTCTTTCCCGACCAGAAATTGAATATCATCGATCATGAGCATATCGATGTGCCGGTACCGCTTCCGCAGGTCCATCATCTTGTCATACCGGATCGAGTTGATGACTTCGTTCGTAAACTGTTCGGTCGTCAGGTAGGCGATGCGCAGGTCTGTCTTTTCAGCCACGTGGTTGCCGATGGCGTTGAGGAGATGGGTCTTGCCGAGTCCCACGCCGCCATAAATAAACAGAGGGTTGTAGGTCTTTCCTGGCTGCTCCGCCACCGCCATACAGGCAGCGTGAGCAAACTGATTGCCGGCTCCCACTACGAAATTCTTAAATGAATACCGAGGGTTTAGCAGAATGCCGCGCTTGGATTTTGAGGGGATGCCAGCCCGCGTTGCAGTGAGGATGGCATGGGGGTTGGCAGTCCGTGTCGAGGGCTTTTGAAAGACGATAAAACTCACTACTACATCCCCTCCGCCCCGCGCTGACGCTACCGCTTCTGCCAGGAGCGAGCCATAGTGGGTACTCAACCAATCCCCAAAGAACTTGTTTGGGACTCCAATATGCGCTGTGGAGTTCTCAATCCGGTCCAGGTGCACAGGTGTGAACCACGTCTCATAGACCTGTTTCGGTACCTTACCCTGAATGTAATGGAGCGCTTCTTGCCAGACTGTGTCGACACTCATAAACCACTCAAATTCCTATACACAGACTTATTCACACCTGTGGATAATCTGCTGTTTTCCTACCTTTTTCGCATCAATGGTCCAGATCGTGAGTATCATGGTCCACCAGGCATTGTCGAGTTCTGTTTCTGGTCAACTTAGAATCACCAACCTCTCCACACCTCATCTACCTTCCTTGCAGAAAAAATCCCCAGACTTCTTCTCCTGTAAGCAGTACAATATTACATCACGAAACAATAAGATCCCCTCTATCCCCTGAATTCCCCTCTCTACTCCGACTACGACTCCGACTCCTAATTTTCCCTCTCGAACAAGATAGTCAGAAGTCAGAGTGTAATAACCTTCGTTGCCTCAATGAGCAACTCAAGAAGCTGCCTATACGTCAAGCGTTCCCCAGTTGTGACGCGAGATGACTTTCCTGCGTGCAACACTTCCGCGGGCTGCGCTGGTGTTGCTACGGCGACAGCGGTTTCGACACCAAGTGTCAGAGCAGGGCTGCCGTTGGGGAGATAGAGTGAGGATGACAGCATGCGAGTTGGATGGCGAAGTACATACACAAGGGACGACATGGAAACCCTCTTGTTGGTGGTGATTTAAAACACGAGTGTGCGATCCATTGACTCAATAAGGGTGCGGATATTGGAGTCGCTTTCGTACCGCGTCAAGAATTCTTTACAGATCGTCGATTGAACAGTCGATGTTTGTAAAACAAAAGGGAGTTCGAGGTGCTTCAGGGACGGAAGATACTGTTCAAGGACCTCGCTATCCACGATATCGTCTATCTCTTCTGAAAGAAGGCGAACAGCTTCGCCAAGGAGAACGACGGTGGTCCTATGGGAGCCTGCAAAAAGACCAAGAGCAATACGGAGCGCTTCGACGGGTCTATGGGTTTTCCTCGGGTCCTCTTGAATCACGACGGCAATGTTTTTAGACATTGAGACGGTGAACTCACTTAGGTGAACGATAGAAATGGCTCACAGGCGTCAATGATGCCGGATAACACGACGAGGCCACAGAGTGAGATATGAGAGTCTACATCCTCCATCGACACGTGATGTTGTTGACAACCATAGGCACAAGCAAAGACCTTGGCACCTGATTGAGCCAGAGCTTTATAGGGAGGGCTGTGGAGATTCTTCACCCCTTCATCAATGAGGTAGAGACAGACCTCATGGCCGGCATTCAGAGCCGCCTGAGCCAATCCCAGAGTTGTGCCGACACCGTCATGAGAAGGGGGGAGCGCCAGAAGAATGCCTACCTTGCGTTTCATGACTAGAATCCACAGCTTTTTATACTAAATAATCATATAGTTAGAATATTTGTTTTTTCTAAAGATTAAGAGGTTTTTGGGGGAAAGTCAACCCGAAAAACGGGGAGTCAGGACGCGCGGACAATCGCCTGAACCTGGCGGCCGAGGGTAGAAAAACCAAGATCGGTCTGAACCTTCGTTTCCATGTTACGAAAGAGCATGAACCCTCTGGTGACCTCATCGTCGCCAATGATCAAGGTGAACCGACATCCAAGCCGATCTGCTTGACGCAGGTGAGATTTCAAAGACCCACACCGAAAATCAGAAAGCGCTCGGATTCCTGCAAGTCGCAGTTCCTCAAGAGCGGAGAGTCCTGCTGGAGCGCCTCGCTCCCCGAAGGCAGCGACATAGACAGTGAGCACCCCAGGAGCCGCTGCAGTACTCGTTTCCGGCAACATCATCGCCATCCGCTCCAGTCCAACCGCGAAACCGACGGCCGGGGTCGGGGGACCGCCGAGCGCCTCGACGAGTCCGTCGTACCGACCGCCGGCCCCTACCGCGTTCTGGGAACCAAGGTGCGTCGTCGTGACCTCAAAGGTTGTGAGGCAGTAGTAATCAAGCCCTCGAACCAGCCGGTGATTCAAGCGGTAAGGAACTCCGATCGCATCCAGACCGGCAAGGACCGCTGCAAAATACGCGCGAGCCTTTTCCGAGAGAGAGTCAGCAAGCCGGGGCGCCATTTCCGTCGCGGCGCGACACCCCTGTACCTTGCAGTCTAGGACGCGCAGCGGATTGGTCTCAATTCGGCGCTGGCAGTTTCCACACAATGCCGGTTCCTGTTGCCGGAGATACGTCATGAGTCGGGGTCGATAGGTCTCTCGATCACTGCTAGAGCCGAGGTTATTGATCTCCAGCGTCAACCATGGCAGGCCGAGATCGGAAAGAAGGTGCCACAACAAGGCGATCACTTCGACGTCGGCGCGCGGATCGGCCATGCCGAAGGATTCCACGCCGAACTGGTGAAACTGGCGCAGACGCCCGGCCTGGGGCCGTTCGTGACGAAACATCGGCCCGAGGTAGAAGTATTTCTGCGGGACCGGATCGGCCGCGCGGTTGTGTTCGATGTAGGCCCGAACCGTTCCCGCGGTTCCTTCCGGGCGGAGCGTAAGCGAGGTCCCGTCACGATCCTGGAACGTATACATCTCTTTTTCGACGATATCGGTTGAAGCACCGATGCTTCGCGCGAACAGGGTGGTAACTTCGAAGATCGGAACGCGAATCTCATGAAAACCGTACGCGACGGCCCACCGTCGGGCGGTTTCTTCGATGAGCCGCCAACGGGGCGCCTCTTCAGGGAGCAGGTCTTTGACGCCCTTGATGCCTTTGATCATGTCCCAAAAACGGCAAAGGGTGAGGAGTGACGAACTCGGCGGACTATAGCGGCGCCTTCCGAGGCAAGTCAACGGAGCAGACCTTGCGCCTCGGTGAGACGAGGGGTATAGTGCGCCCCCTACGGTCCAGCGCAACGGAGTGGACGCCCTATGAATCAGGATCAACCGGGTCGCCGCGTGGTAGCTATCGCGCCGATGCCGCCGGAGAAATCCGCCTACGCTCTGGCCCGGTACAGCCGGTCGCCGGACACCATCGAGCAGAGCATCCGGTGGGTTCATGACCATTCGTCGGAGAAGTTCTGGGAGCAGTTCTACTTCGACTACGGCCATGCCTCCATCGCCGACCTCGGGCATGTCATCGTCTGCTTCGAGGACGTCTCCGAGCTCGCAGCGATTCGGCTGGAAGATGAACCTCTGTGGGACGGGCAGGCCAAGTCGAGTCGCTACCAGAACTTCGCCTCGAACCGATGGTTTGTACCGGGCCAGATTCGCGGCAGCGAGACCGAAGCCATCTACGAAGGGATTCTCCGCAGCCTCTCCGAAATCTACCGGCTCCTACACGATCCGTTAACCTCCTACCTCTCCGAACAAGAACCCCGGCCGGAGGCGATGAAGCCGGCCGACTATCAGCGCACGATCGCGGCTCGCGCTTTCGACGTCACGCGTTATCTGCTCCCCCTGGCGGCAAAGACGAATGTGGGTCAGGTGGTAAGCATCCGGACCTTGGAAAAGCAGATCACGCGCCTGCTGTCCTCCCAGCTGCCGGAGTTGCGCGCCATCGGTGACGACCTGAAAGAAGCCTGCCGGCGCCCCCCAGTCAACCTGTGGGGCGAACTCTGCGGGCAGACAGCCGGCCTGAGCGATCCGTTGGCGCCGACGCTGGCGCGGCATGCGAAGGCAAACCCGTATCAGGAATCGGTCTATGCGGATCTGGCGCGGCATGCGAAAGAAGTCTGGCGAGGAACCGAGATAGATCAGCCGGAAAGCTGGGGCGCCGTGCACTCGGTTGAATTGATTGACCCGCATCATCCGGTGGATGAAGTCGTCGCGACGCTGCTCTATCGAGTTGCGCATGCGCCGTACCGGAAGATCCTGGCCGTGGTGCAAGAATGGTCGGACAAGCAGAAACAGGAGACGATCGAAGTGGCGACCAGGCAACGAGGACCGTATGACGAACTGATCAAAGAATTTCGCAGCGGCTACGCGTTCAATTTCGACATTCTAATGGACATCGGAGCTTGGCGGGACCTGCATCGCCACCGCCGCTGCCAGCAGGTGCAACAAAACTTCACGACGATCCATGGATATGATATCCCGGCGCCGCTCGTGGAAGCGGGATTGGATCGGGAGTACCGACAGGCCATGGATGCCGTGCGCAACGATATCGAGTTACTCAAGAAGAAGGACCAGGAGGCCTCGCTCTACGCCATCCCGTTCGGCTTCAATGTGCGCTGCCTCTTCAAGATGGATTATGCCGAGGCGGAGTATATCGCCAAGTTACGCTCCGGCGTGAAGGGCCATTGGTCCTACCGGAGGATTGCCTGGCAGATCAAGCAACAGCTCGCGCAGCGGTTCCCTTCTCTGGGCGAACGGATCCAGGCCACGCCGCCCGATGTGGAAGATACGCTGACCCGATAAAGCCCCCGCATGACTCATGAGCAGCCCTCAGCAACAATGCGAATCCGCCATGGTGGCCGGAGCCTGGGATATGCTCCTGGCCGAGGCGTTGGCCTGGGGCAAGCAACCGGAGGCGGCAGGGACCAGGGACCCGCGGCCGTACTTCGCGGAAAACGTGGTGTATCTGTTGGGGGGCAGATTTGCCGAGGCCTGGAAGGCCCATACGCTCTGCCTTGAAGCTCAGGACAACATTGCAGCGGTGAAATCCTGGGTGGATTCCCTCGTCGAGCGACAGCCGGACAATAGCTACGCCCATCTCATCCGGGGCCTCTTCCTGTCGCAGTCCGGCCAGTCGGAGCAGTCGGTTTCGTGCTACAGGGAAGCGGCAAAGCTGAACCCGCAATCCGCCTATCCCCATTACTTCCTTGCTCAGATCCATGAGCGGGCGAGTCATCTCGAAATGGCGATTAAGGAATATCGCGAGGCTGTGCGATTGGCTCCCGACTATGTGCCGGCTCGGACCAATCTTGGCGTGGCCTATCAGGAGCAGGGCCGGCTCGAAATGGCGATTAAGGAATATCGCGAGGTCATCAGGCTGCAGCCGACCGACCCTGTGGCCCATGCCAATCTTGGGTGTGCCTTGGCCGAGCAGGGCAAGATGGAACCGGCGCTGCAATCCTACAAGGAAGCGCTTAGGCTGAATCCGAAGGATGCAGAGGTCCACTTCGCGCTGGGCGGACTCTATGAAACGCGCGGTCGGTTAGATTTGGCGCAGAAGAGTTATCGCGATGCGCTCATCGCCAACCCGGAGTTCGGCGCCGCGCACGCGGCCTTGGGATGGATGGCGCTCAGGAAACATCAGCTGCAGGACGCCCAGGAGGCCTTCAGCCGCGCCCTCAAGTGCAACGCCGAAGACGCCAGCGCCTATCACGGCATTGCGGAAATCTATGCGCTCCGGGGCAAACGCCAGAGCGCGATGGAGAATTACACCAAAGCGCTCAAGTACTATCGCGATCCGGAGAAAAAGAACCAGATCATGAATCAGCTCTTTCAAGAAGGCCACGTAGGGGATTGAGGGTTGGGACCAATCGAGTAGGTCCTTTGCTCGCGGAGCCCCCACGATGAAGCGGTGGTCGCTTGACGCGCGCAGTCAGGCCCCACTCGATTAGTCCCATTGGGTTGGAAGAGAGAAAGAGAGGAGGGTTACAGCTCTCTGATGGCGCCTTGAAGGACGGTGATTTGCGTGACAGGATCACCGGAGTTCTTCAGCTCATCGCGGATCTGGTCTTTCAGGTAGGAGGAGTACCCGATACGATCGACCAGTAAGGTCAGGAACCGTTCCGCGGGAAGGAGGCTCTGGGCTTTCAGTTCCTCGACGGCCTCGTCGCTGACCGGGACATACGAGCTACCGATGTGGAAGACCACATTGTAGTGGCGACCCCGCCCAATGCGTTCAAACCGCAAACCCTTCACCCAAACCTCCTCTGAGCCCGCGTGGAGCAGTCCATTTTAGACAAACGCATGCTGGAAGACAAGGTCCACTTCCTGATCCGAATTGTCATGCAGCGGGAACGGCGTCCTCGGTAGACAGCCATGTCCGCCTGTCTTTATCATGCGTTTCACATGATTCGCTGCGTCGTAAAAGGAAGAAGGCGTGAGTCGGGATGACGGCCGTAGAACTCATTGAATCGTGGGCAGCTCGGCTGGAGGCCGACTGTCAGCGGATAGAGGAAGCCGGGCATGATGCGCCCATCGTGGCGTCCCGAGGTCTGCTCGTCAAGACAGTCGGAGGGCTCCATCTCTACGAGTTCGTGTTGCCGTCGGGCGTTGTTCTGTCGTCCGATCTTCCGGTGTCCGTCGTTCCCGCTGACGAGATGGAATCGACCGAAGGGGTGATCCTGTGCCAGGTGGGCGAGACAGTCCTCATGCAGGTGAACGATGCTATCGGAAGCTCGGTGCCCCCCGTGACCCTTGTCCCGGACCTGGGCGGTCTCTTAAGGCAGTCGGCGACACGGTTGAAGGAGATGGTCGCAAGAGCCGACGCCTACGACCTTGCGCCTGCCGAACGATTGGTCCCGCTGCTCCAACCACCGGCGGATGCCGGTCAAGTTTTCTCTTCTCTGTCATCCGTGCTGACCACCGTCTGGTTGGATGACCGATCGTTGCGTCGTCAGACCCTGGCGGGTCTGGCGACCGACGCCATTCGCGCGAACAAGCGCGTGCTCTTGCTCAGTCCGGATCATCAGCAATCAGACGAGGTGGTGGGGGTCATCGCGCGCACGATGAAAGCCGGTGGTCTTAACCACAAGATGTGGATCAGCCGGTATGAAATGCCGATCTCCTCCCAGAGCGGCGGCATGAACCTTGATGAGCTGGGCTTCGAAGCGCAGATCCACCAGTTCTATGCGAGATCGCAGGCGGAGAAAGCTTCGTTGCGGCGCAAGTACGAGCGGTTTCGGGAGCTCACTCCGCTTCTCGCCCAGAAAGGGCACAAGCAAAAGGACCTGGATGAAGTACGCGCACTCGAATGGCGCATTGTGACCCAGCTGAGAGACCTACAGATAAGGATGAAAGAGGTAGGAAACACCCTCACGGAATACCAGAACCTCACGCTGTTACAGCGTCTAGGAATGCAAGCCATCGGAAGGAACGAGGAATCACTCAAGCAGTACAGAGTGCTTTACCAGCAGCAGATCGACGAGCTGATGAAAGAGTTCGACATGACCAAAGGCCGCATTCAGGAGCTTGTCCCGGAGGCAGCCGTTCCAAGAGATATGCGTCAGGAGTTCGACGACCTCAGAGCCGAAGTCGAGCGGTTGGGCGGAACCAAGAAAGTCCGCGAGTTGCTGGCTGCAGAAGAAGAACCAAACCGCCAGGCGTTCATCCAGAATCGTCGGCTCGTGGCCGCAACGCCGGCACGGGTTGCCAGCGACCCCCTCTTCGGTCGCGTACGCTTCGATGTCTTGATCGCCGATGAAGCCCCATGGATTGGCGCTGCCTCATTGCTGGCCGCGGTCGGATTAGCGCGGGAGCGGATCATCCTCAGCGGCGATCAGCGTGATATCACAGCGGCGGGCCGTTGGCAGATGAAGGATGCGTCACTCCTTGCTTGACGCCGCTCGCAAGAATTCAGGATAATCCGGCTGCTTGCGGTGTCAGGTTTCTTGGCGTGCTCAAAATGGCCTTGAACGAGGCCGCAGGGACGTAGACAAACGAGATCGAAGTTAGCGTTCTTCGGGGATGGTCAAATAAGGCTGTAACAAAGCCGCAGCGAGCGAGAGCCGGAGGCGTACTCTTTGCCGGTACGTTGACGGCTTGAGCGAAGCGAGAACGCAGTTGCAGGCTTATTTCAGCATCCCCGTAATGCCGAAGTGGCGGAACTGGCAGACGCACTAGATTCAGGGTCTAGCGGGGGCAACCCCGTCCGGGTTCAAGTCCCGGCTTCGGCACCAACTCATTTCCCCCGCTCCTATCAAGGGGCTTCTGCGCTTCTTGCCACTGCTTTTTAACGCCTGCTGCCACCTGTGCAGGGGCCTGTTCGGGCTGAACTGTCAAGTAACTGTCAAGTGACGTGTCCGAAACAGGGTCCAAGACCCTCACGGCTGATGACCTGCCCCCGGTTGTTGTACCACCTGCAAAGTTAGTCAGGCACACCTCGACTGCGGTTCGAGGGTCTCCGGTGCCGGGGGCCGGTAGCCCAAGGCA
>Ga0233425_10002702_pt1 | contig 34066 bp, 43 predicted proteins | sample Watercolumn_Towu_2_FD_181712 | JGI IMG/M metagenome (GOLD analysis project Ga0233425, IMG submission 181712) | Freshwater microbial communities from Lake Towuti, South Sulawesi, Indonesia - Watercolumn_Towuti2014_140_MG | ecosystem: Environmental > Aquatic > Freshwater > Lake | place...
GGCGACTTCCGCTTCACGTAGCTTCGCAAGAATCTGTTCGACGGTGTGACGCAATCGTGGCATCTGCCCCTCCTTCCGGCCCGACCCTAGCATAGGATCTGGACCCGTTTAAGGGGGCGAGGTCAATGGCAGCTCCGGACAGCTGAGGATGCCTGCCGGACAGGGTTCATCCGGCAGGCTCGATGGAACTCTGAATCAGGGGGCGAGCGATGCACTCTGCGAGGGACAGGCGCCAGGAGTCATATAGAGGAGGTAGTTGCCCATGCCGTGCTGGAAATCCTGCTTGTGCAGAGGGTGGTGGTGCACCATCACCATTTCATAGTCATCCTCCTTGGTGATGGGGAAGCCATCCGGGTCCTTGTAGACTTGATGGGGCTGGAATACACGGAAGGTTCCGTCCATATCGACATCGGGAACAGTCCTCAACAGCGTCTGTTTCTTGGTCTTGTTCTCGAGGGCGATCAACAGGAGCTCATCGTGACCGTGGGGATAGGCGAACTTGACGCAGCCGTCCATGAGGAACTTTAACGGTGCGGTGTGCACCTGGACACCATGTCTGATTTCGATGCCTTCATCCGTCTGATCTGCTGGTCGCTGGCTGAACTTGCTGTAGCAGACGATGTTGACCCCTACCTGATAGACATCGAGTTCTTTCACTGGTTTGGATTCGGGCGCAAAGTACATCGTGAAGGTCGCGATCACATCTTTGGTGTGAGGGGCTCCATGATAGAAGGCGACCACGGACATCAGGCGATCGGTTTTTGCAAGTTTCACCCCGTAGCCATCCGGGAACTTGGTCTCGGTCATCTCCAGGCCGGCACCTCCGAAGAACAGCGGTTCGCCGGGGCAGGAGACGCTGGGTTTAGTGTTATTGATCATCAGAATATGGTGAAGAAAATTCCTGGGGAGTTCCTTGCCATCTTTGGTGGAGATAGCCGACTTGAAGCCCACCAGGTACATATCCTTGGGAAGTTGGAAATGGTGTCTGGGCATGGAATCGCCCAGGTCGCCATCGTGGCTGGTCGGGAGATCAAGCGGTCCAAAGGTCAACGTGACGGTATTGTCCTTGTAGGTGACAGTCGTGGCTGCCTGGTTTTTCAGCGTGGGGACCGCATGATGATCATGTCCACCATCCGCATAGGCCGATGCCGCCATGAGTGAGACAGCCATTAAGAGAACGAGGTATCTGTGCATAAGACCTCCCGCAGAAAGTGAGAATTCAGGCAGTGGCTTTGAACCGGGCTCCGATTGGCTTGGATATGTCGGCGAGACGATCGCGTCATTGGGCTATGGCTAGGGGGCTAACCCGTTTCCATTGATAGGTGCCGCCATGCTCACGTGGCGGGATATTCTTGTGAGTCCCCACTCGAGTATACCACCAGATTCCCTTGGCCTGAGTGCCGTCCTCTGAGAGGAGAACCTCAAAGCCTCCTTCGCGGTCGTTGCCGGGCTGCTGCCAGGTGCCCTGCCAAAGCCGGTCCGCGAACTTGGTGGTGACGAAACGCCCTCCGTGTTGAGTGTAGGGACCGTTGCCATTCTTGTCTAACGTTGCCGTATAGCGCTTGTCGTCTTCCACTTCGAGAATGTCCCATTCTCCACTGAGGTCCGGTGCCGCTGAAGGTGGCAGATTGCTGACGAGATGGTGCGGAGCGGCGGCGACGGGCGGTTGAACGATCGGACCAGCGAGCTGAGCCGAGCGAAAGGATTCATGCCACGACAGCAGCACCCATTCTCCTGCTCGATGTTCGAGGATGCCGGTTTCCCGCAGCGGAAGAACGGTACGTTTGGGCTCCGCTCCGTCGCCGACGTAGCGGATGTAATCGAGTTCCATGGCGAACCATGCCAGTTCGCCCTTGGTCCAGACTTTCAGTTCGAGAATCGGAATTTCAAGCCGCTGAACGTTGAGAAACTCATCCTGCATTTCCCGTTCGAACTCCGGCCACCCGACATATTTGCGTCCGCCGATGGAATAACTCGTAATGTCGGCATCGTGAGCCATCAAACGTGAAAGGGTCGCCATATCTTTTTCCGCATTGGCGCGAACCATGGCGCGAATCGCAGATTCTGGATCGGTCGGCTCTGACGCGATCGCACACAGCGGTGAAGCAAGTGCGCCGACAGAGAACAGACCCCACAGCAGTAAGTAGACGGTAGGGATCATAAACGGCTCCGTGTGGTTCGACTCTTAGTGAATAGAGAAGTAAGCGGTTGAGGTCATAAACTACACGGACTTTCTGGCCTTGTCAATGTTAAAGTACGAGCGCCGACTATGGATGCGCGATCACGACGACGGTGACGTTGTCCTCACCGCCACGATCGAGGGCTTCGGCGATCAGGTGGTCACAGGTCCGGATCGGGTCCCCCTGCGCGTCGGCACAAATGGTCCGGATGTTGTCATCCTCCAGCATCTTCGTGAGTCCATCCGAGCAGAGGAGCAGGACATCTTGGTGCGCTAACTCCACTGATGCCACAGACGGCTTGACCGGCGAGGACATTCCCAGCGCCTGCGTGAGGACGTGTCGTTCAGGATGTGTTCTTGCGGAATTTTCCGTAAGGATGCCGTGCGCGAGGTACTTTTCGATCAGGGTGTGATCGCGAGTCAGGGAAGTGAGCGTGCCGGACCGGAAACGGTAGGCACGGCTGTCGCCGACATGGGCGACATACGCTGTCTGATTCGCCGGCGAGGGAATCCAGAGCAGCACAATGGTGGTGCCCATCCCCCTGAGGTTGGGTTCCGGTTTGGCGCGTCCCAGGATGGCGCGATGAGCTTGCACGACGAGGTCGGTGAGGATTTCGGCCGGGGTGCCTTCTCCGTTTCGGAAACGCTCCGCCGAGGATTCGACCTGGGCTTTCACGCTCGCGATGGCGGTCTGCGCGGCGATATCGCCCCCGACATGACCTCCTATGCCATCGGCGACGGCCCAACACTCCAACCGGTCGATCGCGACAAAGGCATCCTGATTCGAGACGCGCACCAGACCGGTTTCGCTACGGCCGATGCCGACCCAGGCGCTCATGGTGCGCATGCCCTGACGACTGAGGCTGGCGAGGGAACCGGGCGGACGGCTGCCGGGCCTAAGCAGGCCACCATGTGTTCGTGGACGAATGCCGTGAGCGGGACGAGATTCTCCGTATCGGCTGCATTATAGGCCAGCAGCAACTCGAGCGCTGCGTGATTGCCCCGGCGCCATTGTGACCAGAGCCGGACCGCATCCCAGCCATCGAGACCCCGGATCGCTGGTTCCCGTCCGACTCCGATCTCCTGCTCGATGCGTTTGAGCCCTCCGCGTAGCCCCAAGCGGCGTGCGGCAAAACAGAGGTCGAGGTGGGCCGGCGGGAGCCGGAGGCCTGGAAATGCCGCGCGCAGGTACGGCACATCGAAACCAGTTCCAAAAAAAGTCACCAGCAGTTCGCAGGGATCAAGCTCGGCCTGGAGGCGATCAGTCGTCAGGCTCTCTCCTCGAACCAGGCTTCTCGTGCGGCCGTTCCGATGGAGGCCGACGACGGTCACCTCTCCTTCGTGCGGTGAGGCGCCGGTCGTTTCAATGTCAAGATAGATCGTGCGGGACCGACAGGCGTCGTAAAACCGCCAATGCTCGCGACTTTGAAGGCGCGAGGCGAACCAGTGGATCCGTCCCGCATCCAGCTGCGATTGCGCGAGGGCGAGATCGCCGTCATACCACGCTTTTCGATCCGGCGAGAGGCCGTCGACCCAGGGTTGCGCCAAAAAGCTCTGCCAGTCCAGCAGGCCCTGTTGCCAGAATCGACGTTCCGTGGCCGGTCCGATACCGTGAAGGAAGACGAAGGTGGAGGTCAACATCCGGGGGGATTGTAGCCTTGATTTCGCATAGGAGACAAGCTAGAGTTCGGCAAGTCTGACTGAGCCTGTGCGAGTAGCGGCCGGCGGTCGAGGTGTGCATCGATCCATGAGCGTACCGGCGAAACGCATCCGTATCACGGTGGGCGGAGTCAGACTCGAAGCGGAACTCAAACAGACGAGAACTGCGGACGAGGTGTACGCAGCGCTTCCCATCCAAGCTGCGGTGAATACCTGGGGCGAGGAATTCTATTTCACGGTTCCCGGCATCAAGGATTATCGGGAAACCGCGACCAATCAGGTCAAAGTCGGCGACGTGGCCTACTGGGGAGCCGGCCGGGTGTTGGCGATCTTCTTCGGACGGACGCCAATGAGCACGGGGGCCGATCCCGTGCCGACGGATCGTGTGAACGTGATCGGACGCATCATCGGAGATGCGACGCAACTGCGCCGTGCGGGGGCCGCGCCTACCATTCACGTTGAGCGTGCGGACGCCCCATGCGGCTGAGCAAGGAGCGAGTAAGGCACATCGCCGAGAGTCTGGCCGGGCGACTCCAGCAGGAAGGTCACGTGGAGGTAGTCGGGGACCGCAAAGCGTTGGTCGATACCCTGGGTCTTGCCATGACGGACGAGTTGTCCGTCGAGGATCGCCTCAACGCGGAAGTGCGTCAATTGCTGAAGGTGTACGAACAACAGATCGAACAGGGTCAGGTCGATTATCAGAAAATGTTCCAGATGGTGAAGCAGAAGCTGGTCCGCGAACGCGGCCTCATCTTATAGAGTGTAAAACGTGAAAGGTGAGAGGTGAAGCGTTCTGGGGCCAACACTGCTTTGGAAGGTCATTTCACCTTTGACGCCGCACGTCTTACGAGCTTCAGATGTTGAGCGATGACAAGGTCAGCCATCTGTCCCATGTCATTCTGAACGCGGTAAAGGGCAGCGCCGCGGTGAAGATGAAGAGCGACGAAGAGCGAGTGTTGAAGGAAATTAAGCGAGTGCTGGCGACCGAACTGGCACAGGAAGAGGAGGTCGATCGAAAGGTCAAGGCCAAATTGGCGTCCTACTCCCGCGGCATTGTTGAGGGCAGCGCGGAGTGGGAGGTGCTCTATCGGAAAACGTTCGAGGAGGAAATGCGGAAGCATGCCAAGAGATAGGCAGCGACAACCATGGGAGGGATTGTGAGATATCTGGCAATTCTTGGGGTCATCCTGGTGCTCCTGGGGATGGCCGCCTGCTCGTCGAGGCAAAAACCCCTCGTTCCGCTTGCGCTTGCGGACGGCGGAGGGAAACCGCAAGCCATGAGGTTGACGGAACAGGGCACTCAGGCCTACCAGGCCAAACAGTTCGAGCATGCCAAGAAGTATTTTGAGCAGGCAGTCGATGCGGCGCCTGAGTCCGGGCAGGCGCATTATAACTACGCCCTGGCCTTAAATGCGCTCGGCGCTTCAGATGTCGCGCGGCAGCATTTTCTTGAAGCAGCCAATTTGGCTCCAGGGGACAAAACGATCTGGGACTCGCCTGCCCTGGCGCCGTTCGGCAACCCCCAGAGCGGCAAAAAGAAAATTCACATGCCGTGGAATAACCCAGGCATGCCCAGGCGCTAAAAGAGCGTTATCCGAAAAAGGATGGACACATGGCGAAGGAACTTGCGATTGGAGAAAAGGCGCCGGAATTGTCTCTTCCGGACCAGCATGGGAAGACGGTCACCTTGAAGCACTTCAAGGGTAAGCAGATCGTGCTGTATTTTTACCCGAAAGACGATACGCCAGGCTGTACGAAAGAGTCCTGTGATTTCCGAGACGTGGAGTCGCAGATCATCCGGGCAGGGGGTGTCATTGTCGGCGTGAGCCTGGATGGAAAGGAGTCCCATCAGAAGTTCATCAAGAAGTTCGGGCTGCCGTTTCCCCTGCTCAGCGACGAGGATGCCGCGATCTCGAAGACCTACGGGGTCTATAAAGAGAAAAACATGTACGGCAGGAAGTATTGGGGCATCGAACGCAGCACCTTCGTGATCGATGCCGAAGGGAAGCTGAAAGCGATCTTTCGGAATGTCAAAGTCGACGGGCATGCCGACGAAGTGCTGACCGCGCTCAAGGCTTAGCGCGCGGTGCGCGCGCCTCTCCCCGACGTTGTTCCCTCAGAACGGCTGGACGGCCAATGATGGACCTGCTCTGCAGAGCCTGGTGGTGTTTCCTCTTCATCGCGATTCCCGCCAGCGCGAGTATGCTGCATGCAGCGGACAAGAGTGCCGCAAGCCTCTTTGTCAAGGATGCACTCACGGCGCCGCGGGAACCGGCGATGGTGGAAGCGAAGCTCCTCGAGAAGCGGCTGCTGAACGATGCGGGGCTTGGCGGAAAACCGCTTGAACTGGTCATCGACGGGAAAGTCGTCGCGACGTCGATGACGGGCGGAGACGGCAAGGGGGTACTGGTGTATACACCGAAGGCGCAGGGCGTGGCGCCGGTTCAGGTTCGGGTCGGCGCCACCCCCCGGGTCGCTCCGACGGACGGGCAGGCGAATCTCTTGGTCTGGGAGCGGCGCAATCCCATTGTGGTGATTGAATTGGCCGCATTGACCGAGGAACCAGGCTCGCCAAGCCAACTGCCGGCGATCGGGCCCGCGGGTGACGCAGAACGAAAGCCGATGCCCGATGCGGCGGATGAGATCGAGAAATTGACGAAGTTCTACTATCACGTCATCTATACGGTCTCTTCCTCGACGGCCGGTGCGGACGCATTTCAGGCCAGTGCAAGCGCGAGACAGTGGCTCAAGACGCACAAGTTCCCCACCGGGTATGTCATGGTGCTGCCGTCCGTGGAGAATGGGTTGGGGACGAAGATCGACGAACTCCATGCTGCCGGCTGGAAAACGATTAAGACCGGGATCGGTCGCACGAAAACCTTTGTCGAAGTATTTCTCCAGCGGCGCCTGGAAGCCGTCATGGTGCCGGAACCGGCTCGAGGCGAAACCCCGCGCAAAGCAAAGGTTGCCAAAGTTTGGAAGGACGTGCGGAAAAAACTGTAGCGGGAAACCGACGCAAGGCGAGGCAGCTTAGAAAATCCGGCGGAACTGCTTGGAGTGGACGCCGGATTCGTCGGCGAATCCGAGGGATCCTTTGTCCGGGCTCCCCGTGTCGTTCAGGTCGATCCGATAATGTCCGCGGACAGCTTCCATGGCAACCTCAAACGGGATCGCGTCTGGATAGAGGGTGCCCGGAGCGTGGGCGCCTCTGGTCAGGGTGCGCACGGTGTCCGCTTCCGCATACTTCTTGTCTGAAAAAATATAGATGTCTGCGATTGCGTGGTCGCCGAGCTTGTGGCCCGGAGTGGTGGAGGGGATATGTTCGCCGAGACTCCCGGCCAGCCGCTCCTGTTTCAGTCGTTTCAAGAGCGCGATGATTTGACTGTCCGTCGCTTGAGGGGACACCACCAACCCGACGGCGTTCATCTCTGCGATGGTGGCCTGGACCTTGAACATCACGGGAGCCGCTTCCAGGTCCTCGATAACCGGAACGGTGGGACCTTCGGTGCCGGTCGCCTGTTTGTTTCTCGAGCTCGGCACGATCAGGGCCACAAAGAGCCAGAGTCCCAGCAGGATGCCGAATATCACGAGGAGCGGGTGGGCGCCGGCGCGCTTGCCTTCTTCGTACGGCTCTTGTTTCTGACTCATGAAGCAGCCTCCCCTTGCAGAGGGGCCCGGGCCGGAACGTCAGGTGGACTTCCGCTCAGCCGCCGCTTCGCTTCGTCCCAAAGGACATTCATCTCAGCCAGCGTCATGTCTGTCAGTGACCGGCCTGTCTCCGCGGCTTGACTCTCCACGAGATGAAAGCGGTCGATAAACCGATTGGTCGACCGGCGAAGCGCTTCTTCAGGATTCACTTTGAGGAAGCGGGCGAGATTAACAAGGGAAAACAGCACGTCTCCCAGCTCGGCCTCGATCGATGCAAGTCCGCGCGGCCGGTCTTCCGCCGGTTCCGGTTCGGACCGGCTCCGCGCCACGGCGCCGCGCAGCTCCTCGATTTCTTCCGATATTTTTCCAAGGATCTGTTCGAACCCTGCATCGCTCTGCGGCCAATCGAATCCGACCCGGGCGGCCCTGGCCTGCGTCTGATAGGCTCGCAGGAGCGCCGGTAGGGTTTTCGGCACTCCCTCGAGCGCAGACCGGGAACTGCCGGCCGCTTCGCGTTCACTGCGCTTGATTTTTTCCCATTGGCCCAAGACCTGTTCGCTATTGGTGAGGGTGCTCAGGCTCCCGTTCCCGAACACGTGAGGATGCCTGCGGATCAGTTTGGTCGAAAGGGTCTCGATGACATCCTCGGTCGTGAAAGTTCCAGCTTCGGCGGCAATCTGGGCATGGAAAATCACCTGTAAGAGAACGTCGCCCAGTTCTTCGCGCAGTCTCGCATGATCCCGCTGATCGATCGCCTCCAGGACTTCATAGGTTTCTTCGAGAAGATAGGGTTTCAACGAGTCATGGGTCTGCTTCCGGTCCCACGGGCATCCATCGGAAGCACGGAGGGCCGCCATAAGTTCGATGAGTTTGGTAAATCGATCAGACATTGGATTTGTGTCGCTGTGCCGGCGTGATCCGGCTCCAGCGGGACCCTGCCACTCTATACCGACCGCGCATACCGCTTCAATGTCTGGCTGCGGCTTGCGAGCCGGTAAACCCTATGATAGGGTACCGACCACAGTGAGAGGAGCGTTTCGGAGAGAGCCCCATGACGGACCAGGAGCAGGGATTCGTCATTCGAGACCGGCGGGCAAGCGGCGGATCGGAGAACCCCGCAGCCTCATCAGAATCCGCTAGAGGGGCGGCATCCGAGTCCACTTCGCCGGTTGCGCCCTCCCGGGAGTCTCCACCGTTCCCTGTGACGTTCTCTTCGTTTGTTATCTCCCTGGGTTCATCGTCGCTGATGCTGATGGGAGAGCAGCTGGATCCTCATCAGTCGCCCATGCCGGTCAACCTGCCGCAAGCCAAAGAAATCATTGATCTGCTGTCTGTCCTAGAGGACAAGACGAAGGGCAACCTGACTTCTGAAGAGCAGACGGTCTTACGCGACATGCTCTATGCGCTCCGCATGAAGTATGTCACGTTGGCCTCACCAAAGTAGCCGGCCTGTATCCCACCTTTCGGTTCCGGCGTATTCCGGGAGGCCGCGACCTGCCGGGGGCTTTGAGACTACCTGGCACGTTCGCTGTATATGAAATAGTAGCCGGAGGGGCAGGGTTCGTGCTTGCAGCGTTGATGGGCAGAGAGGCCGATTGAATGCCTGACATGGACTCTTCCAAGCGAGGATCGGGACCTGCTTCAGTGGGAGTGGATGACTCTCAGCGGCGCGCGCTCGGAACCAAGCCCCGCGCCTCCACGACCGGCCGGTCGGCGGAACCCGAACGCAAGACGCTTCATCTTCGACCCGTCTGGATTGTCCTGATCCTATTAATCCCCTGCCTGGCGCTGACGCTGTACTACTCACAGGTTGTCGTGCCGGGCGGCGAGGAGACGGACTCGTTTCTCCCCACGACCAGTTATGCCTTCGTGCTCCTCCTGCTCAATCTGGATTTGATCGGGTTTGTCGTCCTGACGTTGCTGCTGTCGAGAAATCTGATCAAGGCATACTTCGAACGGCGTCATCGACTGGTCGGATCCGGATTTCGCACCAAGCTGATCGCCGCGTTTATCGGCTTCTCCCTGATCCCGACCGTCCTGCTCGCAGTGGTGGCAAGCGGCATCGTCAACAAAGTGGTCGACCTCTGGTTCAGCGAGCAGATTGAAAAGGTGATGAAGGATTCCTATGAGGTCGCGCGCATGCAGCATGCGGGGCACATTGCGCTGGCGGTGAACAGCGCGCGGGCGATCGGGCAGGAATTGTTTCGTGAGGACATGCTGATCCCGGAGCAGCGCGATCTGCTGATTGCCGCGATTGCCCGGAAGCGGACGGAATACGGAGTTGCCGGGATCGAGGTCTTTTCCAACAAGATGGAGACGCTGACGAAGTCGCTCGATGCGAATGTGCCGGCGGGCGTGCTGGATCTGCCGATCAGCCAGCTCGTCCTTCAAGTCATCAATGGAAAACAGGAGTTCACCTCCGTTCAGGAAGCCCAGAGTGGCCGGCTGGTGCGCGCAGGCATTCCGGTAGCCTCCGGCAGCCGGCGCGGTGAATTGGAAGGCGTCGTGGTGGTCGAGGCCTTTGTGCCGGAGTCATTGCTGACGAAGATGGAAGGTATCGGCCGTCAGTATGCAGAGTACAAACAGATCAAGGCGATGAAGAATCCGATCAAGGCGGGCGCCTACTTCTTTGTCGCCGTCGTCACGGTGATGATTCTCTTCAGCGCCACGTGGTTCGGATTTTACGTGGCGCGGGGCATCACCGTGCCGATTCAGCGGCTGGCGGAAGCGACGGAAGCGGTGGCGCAGGGCGATCTGTCGGTCAAAATCGAGGTGAAAGCGACCGACGAGATCGGCAGCCTGGTCGACTCCTTCAACCGGATGACCCAGGATCTGCAGGGGAGCAAGACCAAAGTTGAGGAGGCCAACCTCACGCTCTGGAACACGAATGTCGAACTCGATCGGCGCCGCGCCTATATCGAAACGGTGGTGGATACGATTGCGGCCGGCCTGCTGTCTATTGATCGGACGGGCGTCATCACGACGTTCAATCCCTCGGGTGAACGCATTCTCGGGTTGGCTGCCGACCGGTTCCGGGGCCGGCCGGCCAATGAGGCGTTCAAGGAGTTCGGGCTCGATCTATTCCAGACCGCCTATGACCGGATGCTGGCCGACGACCGTGACGGCCTGGCCCTGGAAGGCCAGATGGATGTTCAGGGGAAACTCATCACAATCGGTTTGAACGGATCGCGCATGCGGGATGAGGCGAACAAGGATCTGGGCTTTGTGTTGGTGTTCGAAGACCTGACGGAGTTGATTAAGGCCCAAAAAGTTGCGGCCTGGCAGGAAGTGGCGAGGCGCGTGGCCCATGAGATCAAGAACCCGCTGACGCCGATCCAGTTGTCGGCCCAGCGATTACGCAAGAAATTCTTCGAGAAGTCGCCGGATTTTGACCGGGTGTTTGACGATGCGACGAACGTCATCATCAACGAAGTCGGCAGTCTGAAACATATGGTGGATGAGTTTTCGAAATTCGCGCGATTGCCGGCGCCTCAAATGGCGCGGCAGTCGCTTCACGATGTATTGCAGGAAGTCGTGGTGTTGTACCGAGCGGCGCAGAAAGACATCGAATTGATCGTGGACCTGGATGAGGACCTGCCTGCAATCAACTTTGATCGGGAGCAGTTGAAGCGGGTATTCGTCAATCTGTTCGACAACGCAATTCAGGCGATGAGTCAGAAAGGGCGGTTGTGGGTGGGCACGAAGTACGATACCAAGCGCAAGCGGGCCGTGGTCACCGTGGCGGACGAAGGCCCGGGCATCCTACCGGAGGATCAGGAACGGTTGTTCCTGCCATATTTCACCCGGAAAAAGACCGGGACAGGATTGGGGCTGGCGATCGTGCGGCGTATCATCACCGACCACGAAGGGCAGATCCAGGCCGGGAACAACCATCCGAAGGGGGCGATCTTTACATTGGATCTGCCGGTCTAAGGCGAAAGTCAATCGTCATTCGTCAGTGGTCAATCGAAAGAAGATCACGTATAGCTAACGTTTGACGGTTGACGTTTCACGTTTTACGTCTGACGGGGGGAGCATGTCTGCATCGATCTTGATCGTGGATGACGAGGAAGCGGTCCGCACGTCGTTGCGAAGTATTCTCGAAGACGAAGGCTATGAGATGGCGGAAGCCGCCAGTGGGGCCGAGGCCTTGAAGATTTACGGGACCGACCCGCCGGATCTCATGATCCTGGACATCTGGATGCCAGAGATGGATGGATTGGAGACGCTGCGGCGGGTGAAGGACTTCGCGCCGACCGCGCAGGTGATGATGATGTCCGGCCATGGGTCCATCGAAACGGCGGTCAGGGCCGTCAAGCTGGGCGCGTACGATTACATTGAAAAGCCCCTCTCTCTGGAGAACGTCACGCTCCGCGTCAAACACGCCTTGGAGCAGTATCGATTGGAGCAGGAAAACCGGACGTTGCGGACCAAGGTCCAGCAGAAGTTTGAGTTGGTTGGGCAGTCGCCGGCCATGCAGCGACTGCGGCAATTGATCGAAACGGCCGGTCCCACGAACAGCCGAGTGTTGATCGGGGGAGAGAACGGAACGGGCAAGGAACTGGTTGCCAGGGCCATCCACCTGCACAGCGCCCGGGCCGACCATCCGTTTGTGGCCGTGAACTGTGCCGCGATTCCGGAGACGTTGATCGAAAGCGAACTGTTCGGCCACGAGAAGGGATCGTTCACCGGGGCCACGTCTATGAAACGCGGTCAGTTCGAGCAGGCCGACGGCGGCACGCTCTTTCTCGATGAGATCGGCGATATGAGCCTTAATACCCAGTCCAAAGTCTTGCGGGCGTTACAAGAGCAGCAGTTCACGAGAGTCGGCGGCACGAAGCTCATGAAGGTGGATGTGCGGGTACTGGCGGCCTCCAACAAGGATCTGGAAAAGGAGATCGAAAAGGGCCGCTTCAGGGAAGATCTGTATTACCGCCTCAATGTGGTGCCGATCATCGTGCCGCCGCTGCGTGAACGGCGGGAGGATATCCCCGCGCTCGTGCGCCACTTCATGAAGGTGCATGCTGATGAACAGGGCCTGCGGATCAAGGAAGTCACACCGGACACGATGGAAGTGCTTCAGCAATACGATTGGCCTGGCAACATTCGGGAGCTCAGGAACCTGACCGAGCGGCTGATGATCATGGTGCCGGGGCCCGTCATTGAAGCGTCGCAGGCCAGCATGTCTCTTCAGGGGCGGGCCGGCGGTTCCGCCGCGGCTTCCAGCAATCAGGCTGCGAGCCCGGCGCTGTTCGCTCAGGCGTATGACTCGCTGAGGGATGCGCGTAATGCGTTCGAAAAGGAGTACATTGCCCGCAAGCTTCGTGAACACCACTGGAATATCTCGCGCACCGCTGAGGATTTAAAGATCGAGCGGAGCCATCTGCACCGGAAGATCAAGTTCCTCGATGTGGAGATGAGACCAGAAGGGTGAGGACGAGAGTGTAGGAGCAGCCCGGTAATGTCCCTGCTCGCCCGCCGCGCACATCTGATAATCAAATTGTTTGGGCTGGTGAACGATGTGCTCGGCGGATGCGCGCAGTCGGAACTCATCAGGCTGCTCCTACTGAGAAAGATGATAAGAAAGATACGTGAAAAGTTTCTGCCCGTGCTGGCTCATCCTCAACGTTGACCCTCGCTATAGCCCTCCACTAAGATAGCGCGCCCATGACCACCTATCGGGAATCAGGAGTCGATATCGATGCGGGCGACGAGTTCGTCGAGCGCATCAAGCCGCTGGTCCGGTCGACCTTCCGCCCAGAAGTGCTGACGGATCTGGGCGGGTTCGGCGGCCTGTTCGGGTTCCAGGCCGCCCGGTACAAGGAGCCGGTGTTGGTCTCCGGAACCGATGGGGTCGGGACCAAGCTCAAGATCGCGTTCATGATGGACAAGCACGATACCGTCGGCATCGATCTGGTGGCGATGTGTGTCAACGATATTGCGGTGAGCGGAGCCGAGCCGCTGTTTTTTCTCGATTATTTCGCGACGGGGAAATTATCGGTATCAAAGGCGCAGGAAGTGGTGAAGGGGATTGCGGAGGGCTGCCGCCAGGCCGGCTGCGCGCTCATCGGCGGCGAAACGGCGGAGATGCCCTCGATGTATCCCGACGGGGAATATGATCTGGCGGGGTTTGCGGTGGGAGCCGTGGATCGCCCAAAAATGATCGATGGCCGCGGCATCGTTCCGGGCGACGCCATCATCGGACTGGCCTCGACCGGACTCCACAGCAATGGATACTCGCTGGCCCGACGTGTCCTGTTTGATCAGAGGAAACTGACGGTGGCCAGCCGGATGCCTGAACTGGATCGCCCGCTCGGCGACGTGCTCCTCACACCCACGAGGATTTATGCCAGGCAGATACTAGGTCTGGTTGAGAAGTTTCCGATCAAAGGCATCGCGCACATTACGGGCGGCGGTATTACGGAAAATCTCCCGCGCGTGTTCCCGATGGGCGTCCGGGCGAGGATCCACCGTGGGAGTTGGTCTGTCCCGCCCATTTTCTCGATCATCTGCCGATTGGGATCAGTGGAGCGGGAAGAAATGCACCGAGTGTTCAACATGGGGATCGGGCTCACCCTGGTCGTTCCTGCCGATGCGGCGGCGACGGTGCTGGAAAAGGCGAAGGCGTCGGGTGAGCAGGGATGGCTGATCGGTGAGATCGTCGCTTCGTCGGATGGCGGGCCGGAGGTCGAGTATGTCGACTAAGCGAGTGACCCCGCTGCGCGTCGCGGTGCTGGCCTCTGGGCGGGGATCGAATCTCCAGGCGATTATCGATGCGATCGAGGCCGGGCAGATTCAGGCGCAGATCGCGGCGGTCGTCAGCAATAAGAGGGATGCGGCGGCACTGGAGCGGGCGAGGAAGCACGGGTTGCCTGACATCTTTGTCGATCCCAAACCCTTTGCCGGACGCCCGGACAGCCGCGAGGCCTACGACCGGGCGCTGCTCGATGTGCTGACCAAGCATGAGGCGGAATTGGTGTTGCTGGCGGGGTACATGAGGATTGTGACGGGGCTGCTCGTCAACGCCTATGTCAATCGGATGATGAACATTCATCCGTCACTCCTGCCGTCATTCCCCGGCCTGGACGTGCAGAAGAAGGCGATCGACTGGGGTTGTAAGCTGGCTGGATGCACCGTGCATTTTGTCACGGAAGGGGTCGACGAAGGACCGATCATTCTTCAGGCGGCCGTGCCGATTCTCGATCGGGATACACCGGACACCCTGGCGGCGCGGATTCTTGAGCAGGAGCACAAGCTCTATCCCCGTGCCGTGCAACTCTTTGCTGAAGGTCGCCTCCATGTCGAGGGACGACGGGTGTTGATCGCCGATGGCAAAACAAGTGGGCTCGCCTTGCTGAGTCCTTCGTAGTCCAGCACCCGCCGTATCTTCTGGTAGTGTCCAACCACGCGATTGTGTATAATTCCGTCACAGAAGTGCCAGACCAGTCCTGACAGGTGGGGGGCTAGCTCAGTTGGGAGAGCACTACGTTCGCAACGTAGGGGTCGCGGGTTCAACTCCCGTGCCCTCCACCAAATAAAGCCTGCTTGTTTCGGTAGCTCATCGGACAAAGCCGCTCTTCGTTGTTGCCGCCGGATGATCACCGCCATGGTCCGTTCAACGTACACCAAGTACGTCCATCCGCCGTTTTGATCGCCGCGTTGGACCGTTGATGGTAACGGAGAGCCTCGGTTGCTTCGGCCCCTTCCCGTTGTCCCTCCGAATCTGTTACATCGTGGGCACGCACATGCAGAAGATCTGTCATTCATGGCTTGCGGCGATCAAGCTCTGACGCCGAAGAGTCAGCGGCAAGTACATACCTCGGCGACGCGGTCTGATTCTCGCCGTGCCAGCGACGCATGGTAGGATATATACGTATCTCCGAGCCGGTGATTCGGAGGGGTGACAATGAACACGAGCCATTCGAAGAGAGGAGGTGGAGTATGCAATCTCTGCCACGAGTGGTCGGAATCCTGGCTTGGCTGCTATCGGTCGGCGCGCCATCCATAGAAGCAGCCGAACAGAGCGACAGCTCTAATCGCGACATGAGTAGCGAGATCACCGGAAAAGACGGCGCGGCAATGCTGTTGATCCCGGCGGGAGATTTTATGATGGGCAGTTCCGAGGGGCGTGATGATGAGCAGCCGGTGCACCGGGTCTCGCTGGATGCGTTCTATCTGGACAAGTACGAAGTCACGAACGCGTTGTTTCAGAAGTTCGTGGAGAAAAGCAACTATGAGACCACGGCCGAGAGGCAAGGCCCCGTGGCCGAAGGTTTGGCCTGTTTCCGAGTGGCGAATCGAGAACGACGTGGCATAACCGTGTGACAAGTGGGAAACGGGCGGCTTCCGCAGCGTGGCTGCTAGCTGTCGCGAGAATCCTGCACCAGTGACAGGATGCCGGCCGGCTTGATTCGATTGCGCCCTTCCTGTTTCGCCTGGTAGAGAGCCTGATCTGCAGCTTTGATTAAGTCGGTGGGGGAGGTATGCCGCTTGGGAACGATGCAGGCGTAGCCGACGCTAATGGTGACGAGGTCTCCATCCGCGTGCTTGATCCCCAGGGATTCGACCCGGCGACGGAGACCCTCCGCGACTTGGGCCGCCCCGTCGAGGCCGGTTCCCGGCAGCACGGTCACGAACTCGTCTCCGCCGTAGCGGGCGACCAGATCGCCCGGACGATTGACGGCGCTGGAGATGGCGGCTGAGACCTGTTTCAGGCATTCATCACCGGCCGTGTGCCCCTTCGTGTCGTTGTAGTTCTTGAACCGGTCGATATCGAACATGATGAGGGACAGGGGGGTCGAATCGCGTACAGCGCGCCGCCATTCCTGATCAAGGAAATCGTCGAATTGACGGCGATTGGTAATGCCGGTCAACCCGTCCAGGCAGGAGAGTCGAAGCAGCATCTGATTCGCCTCCTGCAGTTGGCGCATGACTTCAAGCAGTTCCTGTTCGCGTGCGCGCCGACGGTCGATTTCATGGACCAGCCGCAGGACTGAGCGCACTCTGGTCAGCAGTTCGATCTTATTGACCGGTTTCGCGACATAGTCCATCGCGCCGGCGGCAAAGGCCAATTGCAGATCGACAAGATCGCTCTTGACCGTCACCATGATGATCGGGGTGTCGCGGAATCGATCCACGGCCTTGATCTGACGGCAGGCCTCGATGCCGCTCATTTGCGGCATGAGCAGATCCATGAGGATCAGGTCGATGCGGGCGGCGGCCTGTTTGCCGCTGTCCAGCCCGAGCTGCTTGAAGGCCGAGGCGGCGGAGTCTGCAACGAGAATGTCTTCGTAGCCCGCGGCGGACAAGATTGACTGCAGCAGCAGGCGATCGTCGGCCGAATCGTCAACAACGATTATGCTCATCTGGTCAACCGCTCCTGTGGTGGAGAAACACGAAGAATCGTAGCAGCTAGTCCTGGTAAACGCCAGGATAAAGCTTCTTGATACAAGGCTGGCAGAGCCAGTGGCTGAATTCAGCCTCAGAATGTTCACCCAGGTATTCTTCCAGCTGTTGCCAGAGCCCGCCGTCGTTGCGGATCTTCTTGCACGAGGCGCAGATGGGTATCAGCCCGCGGAGCACTTTGACTTCTCTGAGGGCGCGCTGGAGTTCATCATTGCTGCGTCTCAACTCGGCTTCTTGTGCTTTGCGGCGGTCCATCTCGCCCTTCAGGGTCAAGGCCGAGGCGACACGGGCGAGCAATTCGACACTGTTGACGGGTTTATTGATGTAATCCATGGCGCCGGCTGAGAAGGCTTCCTTCAGGTTGGTGAGGTCGTTCTTAGCCGTCACCATGATGACGGGGATGTCGCGAAGGTGTTCGTTCTGTTTGATCAGCCGGCAGGCGGCCACGCCGTCGATGTCAGGCATGAGGACATCCATGAGGATCAGGTCGATGGGGGGCGGAGCGAGTCCGCCATCGAGGTTCAAGGTCGCAAAGGCGGCCGGCGCCGAATCGACCGCCACAATGTCGGCATGGCCGGCCTTTATCAGAATCGACCGGAGCAAGAGGTACTGGTCAGGGGAGTCGTCGACGATGAGGATCGCCATGGGTCTTCTCTAACAGATGCGTACGTACGAGCGACAGTGGATCGGTCCACGTACTCCGCTCCACACTGTAGAGTATAGCAGCAACCGGAGGAGGGCTACGTGAGCCTGGCCCTGACCAGCTCGCTGACCTGTCTGCCATCGACGACCTGATTGGCCAGGCGCGCCATGACGGCCTTCATGACCACTCCCATCTCCTTGAGAGAGTGAGACCCCGTTTCGGCGACGACCGTGGCGATGATCCGTTCAAGTTCCTGAGAGGACAGGGCTTGGGGCAGGTAGGCCTCAATGATGGCGATTTCCCGACGTTCTTTCTCCGCCAGTTCTGTTCGTTGGGCCTTTTCGAACTGTTCGACGGACTCCCGGCGCTGCTTGATGAGGGTGGTCATAACCCGGCTCATCTCGGCGTCGTCCAGGTCCTTCTTGATCTCGAGCTCTTTGTTCAGCACGGCGGCCTTGATCATCCGGATCACGTCCATCCGGAGCTGGTCTCGCGATTTCGTGGCGAGCTTCAGGTCTTCAGTCAGGCGATCGCGCAACGACATGAGAGCCTCGTAAGCGAGTAGGGAGTCTATGGCCCGGAGCATACCCTGCTGGTCTGGGTGAGTCAACGGAATGAGCAAGTGGCATTCATGGCAGCGGGAAGGTATGATGCTGGGTACGACATGCATGGGGGGGGAGCACCCGCCATCCTTTGAACGTCGATTGCGACCGGGCGATTGCGTGGCGCGCGGTCAGACCGGTGGCCCTTAGCTCAGGAGGCGGCACATGAGAGGGGAAGCGATTGGGTGAACTGGAAACGCGCGTGGTCTGATCATCGGTATCGTAGGTCTGCTGCTGAGTCTGGGCGGTTGTGCGAGCGAACCGCCCAAGCCTGCGCCGACGGTGATGCCGGACCAGGTGCGGAGCCATGCGGATAAGGCCTTTGAGAAGTTAAAACAGGAAGAACGGGAGCGCGCGGCAGACCCTGCCATGATGCCTTAGCGATCAGCGCCGACCGGCCGGCGCTGCGAACGCCGCCACAGCGGTTTCAGCAGCGGAAGTTCCCACAACAATCGGCGATGGGTGCGATGCTCTACTTCACGAGGTTCGTGAAACGTGCGGAGTAACGCCACCGCGACGATCAGACGCAGCGTGCCGGAAAGGAAGAAGAGAAACGGAAGGTTGGAGGCCGGTTGCAGGTCCAGCGCTCCTAATTGCAGAGTGGCTGGTACAGTATCGATCAACCAGCTTCCGATGAGTGTCCCGAGCGCCCATCCGCTCGCGTTGACGATGCTCGATACGGCCACCGCTTTCGCCCGATCCGTGGGCCGCACCGCGTCGAAGACATAGTTGTTCAGGCCGAGGCCAAGCCCCGCCCAGACTACACCCCCGAAGAAATTCACGGTCACCAGAAACAGCCAGGACGTGCCGAGCAGATACAGCATCGGCAGGAAGGCCACGATCAGGCCCGTGAACGTGAGCAGCGCCTTGTTCCCAAAGCGGTCGCCGAACTGTCCCCAGGCTGGGAGCGTCAGGAATTGGCCGATGATGCCGGCTGCGAGCCATGTTCCATATTCCCAATATGTCAGGTGGAGGTCGTGAAGCATGTAAATCACGAAGAAGGGACCGGCAATCAGCACCGCCAGATGCATGAGACCGGAGAAGAGCAGAAACTGACGAAAGTTCTTCGAAACCCCGGTGCGAAGAAAGATGCGAAAACTGGTCGGGTTGTCGCCCGGTTCGTGCCGGGGCAGGTCGCTCAGCTTCATCAGGGAGAGAGCCGATGCGCCGCGGCATAGACCTGCCGTGACGAACATGACCGCAAATCCTATCCACAGAAGTTGCTGACCCTTAAAGAAACTCAACAGGGCGCCTCCCAGGCAGAGCGCGAGGAAGCTGGTCAGGGCCATCACCCGTGACCGGCTGGCGAAGTACATGCCTCGCTCATTGGACTGGAGCAGGTCGGCGATAAGGCTGTTCCAGGCCGGGGAGGTGAAGTGGGTGGATGTAAAATACACGGCGACGCCGGCAATCAAGAGCCAAGGGCCCAGTTCGGGCCACAGCAGGGGCAGCGCCAGAATGGGAACCCAGGAAACAGCCTGGCCGATCATGCCCCAATAGACCTGCGATGTGCGGCTCGGAAACCACAGCGAAACTTTCACGGACACCAGTTGAGCCCAGGCTCCCAGCAGCTGGGGAATCGCGGACAGGACGCTGATGTGAAACGGCGTGGCGTGCAAGAGCAGGGCGAAGGCCGAGAGGTACTGCTCGCCGCCACCTTGAGCGACGGCTTGCAGGAGCCCGTCGCGAATGCCGAATCGGCGCCCTGGCTCGTGTCGTCGAGCACTCGCAGTTGCGGGACAGACACCGGGATCGGTTCGTTCTAATGGGAATGCCGATGTTGGTCGGTCGTGCATGTGAGCCTGGTGTTGGTGCGGTGATAGAGAGCACTGTACCACAGACCGTACGGCCGACAAGGACTGATCGGTTGGGCAAGGCAGATTATTGACCGGCCGCGCCAACTCCCGATACGATGGCGCCATGGCCCGGCGGAAGGACTGCGCACCGGTGAGTCGCTCGGAACGGTGGATTGCCGCCGGCGCGCTCTGTGCCGGAGTGCTCCTCGGCCAGACCGGCGATGCGAGGGACCTCCTGGCTCCTAAAGAGCAGGAAACCACTGAAATCGGAACGACTCAGAGCCCGTCATTTGACGATCAGCAGAAAGGGATACCCCAGTCGCTGTTCACCTGGATCAAGATGGCCAAAGGGTATGAGGTGGAATGGGATACCTTTGGCCGCAAGGGGTGGTACACCCAGGACCCACGGTTGAAGCCGATTGAACCGGGGTCGGTCTTTGGGCCGGACCAGCCGGCGGTCTACATTGTTTTTGAGGTCGCACCACTGGAAGATCCTGCGCAGTTCGGAGTGCAGTGGTTTCTGGAACAGCCCGGGGGCCGGCTGAGTCCGGTGCCCTTAGGGAAGGACGTGCTCGAAGTGTCCGGACACGAACGGTACGGTTACCTCGAGTTGAAGAAGTCCGGGGAGAAATGGACGATAGGGAATTATATTGCGAACATCTTTATCGCTCCGCTTGGCCAGCAGGCGTTCCATGCCGTCAATCAAGTGGGAACCATGCGGTTCACGATCGCCGAGGCCGCGTTGCCGACCCAACCCAAGTAACCGCTGATACGCAGGTTCACCGCCTCTCAGACAGCGGCTGCGCCGATCAGCCAGGATCCTTGCCAGCGGGACCTGAGACTGACTGACGCAGGGGACGGGGGATCGTTACGAAGAGGATGGGGGGATCGCAGTTGGAAGGCCGGAGCAAAGTCACCGACCAGGAGAAACTAACGCTGCTCTACGAGCGGTTTCGGGATGTCTGTTTAGTCGAAAAGGAAGTGTGGAAGGAACTGTTTCTACCGCGGGAGATGATGTCAGGCCCGGTGAGGACAAACGTGCAAGACTGCTACAAGGTGGAGATCGACGATCCGGGCGTCGAGGACACGCTCGAAGCGAACATCCCATACGGGAGTGCGGCACTCACGGCGGCTATCTATGAGTACCGCTCCCACATTTCATTCTTTAAGAGATCCTAACCCAGGATTCAGTGCCAGCTTCTGTGGATGGCCTTAGAGCCGTTCCAACGCTGCAATGCGCGCTTCAATCGGGGGATGTGTCGCAAACAGATGCATGACGCCGGAGGACTTGCCGGAAATTTTCATGGTCGCCAAGGCGTCTTGACCGGAGTATTCGAATTGAGTCCGATTGACCCACCGGTCGATGCCACGAAGCGCATCGATCATTGCCCCCTTCCCGTAGACCATCGCAGAGAAGGCATCGGCCGCAAACTCGCGGCGGCGGGAATGCCAGCTGACCACCAACATGGCGAGGAAAGATAGCACGACTTGCAGGAAGATATAGACGACCATGGCCAGTAGCGGATTGCCGACGGAATTACCCTCTTCCCGATCCTGGGCTGAGGCCTGTCCCACGATGGATGAGAGGAAGTTGCTGATGTAATAGACGAAGGTATTCATCAGCCCCGCCAGCACTGTTGTGGTAAACATGTCGCCGTTGAAGACGTGGCCCATCTCGTGAGCGAGAACGGCTTTGACCTCATCCTCCCTCAGATTCTGCAGAAGGCCGGTGGACACCGCCACCATCGAGTTGTTCTTGCTGGGGCCGGTGGCGAAGGCGTTGGGGTCCGGAGCATCGTAGACCCACACTTCCGGCATTGTAATGTGCAGACGTTGCGCAATCTCTTGTACGGCCCCATAAATGATCTGCTCCGCACGGGATCGCGGGTGCGCGATTTGCTGGCAGTTGAGCATGGCGCGGGCCATCTGCTTGGAAAAGGCCAAACTGATGAACGCCCCGCCGAAACCGATGACGAGCGACCACACGAGGAGCTGCTGGCTGAACACGCCACGCACATCGATGCCGAACGCCGGCAGCACGGTATTGATCAGCAGATTGGCTGTGAACGAGAGCGTGAGATAGATCAGAAAGTTCGCGATCAGGAACAGCCCGATACCCTTAAGCCACTTCATCGAAATCCTCCTTGGACCAACACCGTCTATACCTATACGGGGCGAGCGGTCGAGTTGGCTTTATTATACACAAACCATTTGCTCGATATACACCCGAAGCATCCAACGCCTTGTGGGAAGAGAATAAGGACGCATCGTAGAAAGTCAAGAAGGCCGAAGTCCATGAAACCGTGGGTCAAAGTTGACCCATTCTTAATCTTCCTGTTAGAAGAGTCTCGTTGCGGGGGCGCCATGCATTTATCCCGTGCGATCGGCGCAGTCGGATTACTGCTGACGATGCATGCGCCGGCTGGACAGGCTGCGGATGATCTCCGACCAGGATTGTCTTCGGTCGTTGCAATCGAGACCGATGGTGTGCAAAGAGCCACAGTCATCCTAGACAGTTATTCCTATACTCCAAACCATTTGATCGTCCGAGCAGGGAAACCGGTCGAGTTGACACTGACGAGTGTCGCCACCATTATCCCCCATAACTTTATTATCAAGGACCCAGCCGGTAGCCTGTCGGTCGAGCAGGATGTCGGCGCCCGGAAGACCGTCACCATCACGTTCACGCCGACTCAGCCCGGCATCTTTCCGATCTACTGCGATAAACGCCTCTGGCCCATGCCCAGCCACCGCGCCCAGGGGATGGAGGGGAAGCTGGAAGTAAAGGAATAGGTCTCGCCACGACTACCGCCTCGTCCAAACAGGAGCTGCTGCGCGATCTTCTCAAGCAAGTCTCGCGTCTTTTTTACACGACCTTGGCCGTGGTGCCGGCCGATGTGCGCGATCAGGTCAGCCTGGCGTATCTATTTGCTCGGGCGGCGGATACGATTGCCGATACCGAATTGATCGATCGGCCGCGCCGCCTGGATTTTCTCAGCCAACTCAAAGGGCAATTCGTCAGCGATCAGATTGCCTGGGCGCAGGTTCGGAACATTCAACGGGCCCTGGGGCCGTTCCAGCCGGATTCAGCCGAGCAGGTACTGCTCGAGCGGTTGGATGAGTGTTTCCGGCTCTTCCAGGACTTCTCGGCGGACGACCGACGTCGAATTCAGCGACTGATGACAACGCTCACGCAAGGGATGGAAATGGATCTGAGCGTCTTCCCTGGTATGGCCGTCGAAGATCTGGTGGCCCTGAAGACGCTCGATGATCTGGACCGCTATACGTATTTTGTGGCCGGATGCGTCGGCGAGTATTGGACGGATCTGATGTGTGCCCATCGGAAGGCGCTGGCGTCGTGGAACGTACGGGAGATGTCGGAGGTCGGCGTGCGGTTCGGAAAAGGACTTCAACTGACGAATATCGTAAAAGATGTCGCGCACGACCTCCAGAAGGGACGCTGTTACGTTCCGGAGACGCTGCTCGCGGACGCGGGACTCAAGCCGCTGGATCTCTTGGACCAGAAGAATCTTCCGCGCTTCAAGCCCGTGCTCGCCAAACTTGTGCGCATGGCGGTCGAGCATCTCGACCAGGGCTGGCTCTACACCATGTCGATTCCCCGCTACGAAACGCGGTTGCGACTTTCCTGCATGTGGCCGATTCTCTCCGCGGGCGAGTCATTGAAACTGGTAATGAACTCGGCCGATCTCTTGAACCCCGCCGTGAAAGTGAAAATTCCTCGCAGGAAGGTGTACCAAATTATGGCGATGACGACCGGCACTGCCGCCTGCGGCTATTCAGGGACCGCCTACTGGGGGCACCTGAGAAAACAGATCACATAGGCTCATTCCTCTCCCTACTGGACCGGTGTATCCTCCACTACCATCCTCGTCGACAGTATCTGCTGCCGCTACTCAGAACGGGGCTGTCTCATTCTCGCAGCTTCAACCCCCTGGCTCCTCCAGACCGCTCTAATTCTGATGAAGCAGGCGGCAGGCGGTCTGATCATAACCCATGAATAAAGAAAGGCCGTGGAGCTCTTCTGGCGCTGCATGCAGGTGCCTACACGGAGTCACCTACCAAAGGGGGATTGTGTGAGGACTGGGCCGCGTGAGACTCGTTACCTGTATGATTTCAGGGGAGTGCATGATGGGGGAGGCTTGAGGGGGATGCAGGGGATATTCGAACAGCTTCCTAAATCGTCGATGTGGCTGCTGGGATTCCTGCTGGCGGCTGTGGTGGCCGGATGCGGGCTAGACGGAGGTGGTGGAACGCCGCTTGGCGCACTCAGCGTCTCCCTCACCGATGCCCCGGCCTGCGGGTTCGATGAAGTCAATGTCACCGTCGATAAAGTACGGGTGCATCAAAGCAGCTCAGCCGATCCGAACGCAGCAGGCTGGACCACGATCGCCTTAGTCCCACCCCGGAAAATCAATCTCCTCGATCTCAATGATCCGACGCAGCCGAATCTTGCGCTCGAACAGCTTGGCGTGACACCGCTTGAAGCAGGCCAATACAATCAGGTGCGCTTGGTGTTAGTTCCCACCAACCTCATCGCTTCTCCGTTGGCAAATTCGGTCGTCCTGTCCGGCACAACCACAGAGATCGCGCTCGATACACCCAGTGCCGTGCCAAGCGGCATTAAGCTGATCCACCCGTTCACGGTGACTCAGGGACAGCGCGTCGATCTGTTGTTGGACTTTGATGCGTGCAAATCCATCGTGAAGCGTGGCAATGGCACGTACCTGCTGAAGCCTGTGATCCAGATCATTCCTTTCAATCTGAACGGCATCCAGGGCTTTCTTGACCCCGCTCTCTTTCCCGGCCAAGTCAATGCCAACGATGTTCTCGTATCTGCCCAAATGGGCGGTAACGTGGTTCGATCGACCGTGCCGAACGCTACCACGGGAGAGTTTTTTCTCGCCCGTCTCGATCCAGGAAGCTACGACGTCGTGATCACGGCGCGTAACAGCCCGACGAATACCTGCTGTGCGACAGCTGTTATCGCAGGAGTGTCGGTTCCCAGCAGCACGACCATCACAACAATTAACCAGGCCCAAGCGTTCCAGTTGCAGCCTTCCGGATTTCACACGATTGGCGATACAGTGACGTTGATAAACCCTACTCTTCCACCTTCAGTTGATGATCGTGATGACGCTACCGTCATTGTCGTTGCAAAGCAGTCACTTTCTGGTGGGCCCACCGTAACGGTGAGATCGCAGATCGCGACGGTCAATGACGGCGTGGTGCCAGTCGGCGATTATGGGTATGGATTGATTCTGCCCACTGCGGCGCCTTCGCTGGCTTCGTACGGGACCGGAACCTTGCCGATAACACCCACTGCGACTGGGCAAGGTGCGGTTGCCGGTGTGTATACCGTCCACGGTTCCGCGCAGACGCCGACCACGACGTACGCAACCCAGGCTCCAGGACCGTCATCCGTAGATATTTCTGCGGGTGATAGGCTAGGCCAGGACTTCACGCTAGCGCCATAGGCCAACGGCCTTTAGCTACCGGCGAAGGCCTCCCAAGAATTTCTGCTTGTCCCTAACTTGCGGCTGGAACGGATGTGCGGCGACGGAGTGCCATCGCGTCAGCTGGATATCAGGAGCTTGATGAGGTAAGCAGGCGCCGGCGTGCTGCCCCACGGGCAGCGCCTCATAGGAGCCTGCGGTGAAAGCTAGAGAGACTCAGAACGTTATCGCGATGCGGCGCATTATGGCGTGACAAAGACCGCGCACCGTTCCTCACCCTCTCCACTTGCGTGGTGATACGGGCAATCACCCTACTGCGCGCATTGACCGAGCACCGCCCTTGCTTTGAGATTCAAACAGTTCTTGCGTGCGCGGTCAGCGAGCACAGGGGATTGGTCATATCGCCGCGCTCTTACTTCTTCTGCGGCTCCAGGATCTTGTCGCCCTTCTTGAAGACCCCGAAGATCGCGTGCGACGGGCAGGCGTCCAGGCAGAGGCGGCAACTTTCCAAGCAACGGGCGGCGTCGAATTTATATGGGGGTGTGGAGAGCCAGGCGCCGGTCGGGCAGATGGGGACACAGATGGCTTGCTGGGTGCAGCGGTCGGGGTGGCGGACGAGGTGATCACGCACGATCATCATGGGTTTGACTCCTTCGAAGAGACCTTGCGAGAAGATCTCAAACATGTTCTTGTTCGGGATGCTGCTCACTGCCACTCCTTCACGAGGGCTTTCAACCGGTCTTTCAATTCAGGGATCTGGTCCACATTGTTCTGAATCGCGCCAATGATCTTTTCCAGCCTGGCTGAGCGGAGCGCTTCCTTATCCTGCTTTGCCAGGCGGTCATGTTCTTTATAGGCTTCTCGATGCTTGGATTCCAGGTGTTTCCTGGCATCCACGAGGGCCTGGCCCAACTCCCACGGCTCCGGGGCCAACGGCGGCACCACGAAAAACGTCCCGTCGGTGAATGTCACGACGGCGGCGCCCTGCTTTCCTGTCAGCGGCGTGACGGCTTCAACGGTTTTTCCGCGACAGGCGTGCCATTCCTGCATCAGCCCTGGAAACTGTTTGATGAAGGCCACTTTCGCAAGGTTGGCCTTCCATTTGTCTTCGGTGGGCATTGTGCTATGCGACCAGACCGCGCTAGTTTTTCTTCAGGGGAGCGAGGGTATCCGGAACCGGGTGGTCCGGCATGAGCAACCGGGTCACGATTTCGCCCTTGAGCACGTGACGCTCCATGATCTCGGTCACATCGGCTTCATTGCCCACCCAGTACCAGACTCCTTCCGGATAGATCACGACACTAGGACCCAGTTCGCAATGATCGAGGCAGCCGGCCTTGTTCGCGCGAACGAGACCCTTGAGATTCAAGCGCTTCGTTTCGTTCTTGAAATGCGCATACAGTTTCTCTGATCCCAAGTTCGCACAGCACCCACGGGGATCGTCTTTCGGTCGTTGGTTGACACAGACAAAAATATGCCGTTGGAACGGGGGCATGGCGCAATCCGGCTAGGCCGGCATGGCGGCGCTGAGTCGATCCATCAGCAGCGTGACGTCGCTGTCGGCGAGGAACGGGGACGGTCCCTCTATCGTGCTCAGCAGCGTGGAAATTTCACGCAGGTGCAGCGAGGCCCGACGGAATTCCTCGCTCTTCGACAGTTCGGAGCCCTGCCCGGCGATCAGCTTATCGAACTCAGTCCGAATATCGCGGAAGTCTCGTTGGAGATTCTTCTGAAGCGAGCAGGCTTCGCAATACCATTTTGGGCTTTGGTCGGACGAAGGAGACAGGCGGTCGTACGGGCGACCAAAAAAATCCTTGCCCAGCGAAAATTTCATGAGCGCGGTGCCGGTGGCACCACAGGCATTGCACGATCCGGTCGTGAGGTCCATACGCGCCTCCTTCTGCCATCAGGAAACGTGCTGTTCAATGGGTGGCGCATCTTACACCAGTGCTTTTTCGACTGTCTAGCTGCGCTCCGGGCTCTGCTATAGTTCAGGATATATGCGGAGTGGATCAACATGAGATGCCGGGCCTTGCGCCTCACAACTGACGCTCTCTTGGTCGCCCTCTGCTCGGTCGGAAGCGGACAGGCGGAACTGTGGAGATGCGTCCAGCCTGACAGAACGATCCTCTTCAAAGATGGGGGTGGTACGGGCTGCCGTGAGGTCGGCGCGCTGCCTGAATCCCAGTCAACGAGACTGCCGACCACGCCCGGTTCAGTTGAACTCCGGCCGAACCAGGATTCCCCGGTTCCGGCTCCTCCCGCGGATAAAAAGGCAGGGCCACAACTGTCTTCCCGACCATTCGCACCGACCTCGCGGACCATTCCGTCATTAAGTTATCATGATCTCCCTCCCGGAATGCGGACCAAAGGGTGGGATATCCCCAACAAGGGCGATATCACGATGGTGCAGATCGACGTGGCCTATTGGGCGGCAGGGAATGGCCCATACCTCGCGACTGATTATCATTTCAAGGATTGGGCAAGACAGACCTTGGGTGTGGCGGTCATGGCGGCTGCCAAAGCCACTCGGTACGATCCTCGATTCCTCGCTGTTCAATTGACGCTTCCTGTGGGGTCGATTCTTCACAATGGATTGCGCGTGGATGGGCCGAGTGCCGGAGTTGCCTGGGCGGTTGCGGTGACGTCGGCATTGCTTGGCGATTCGTTGCGAACCGACGCGTGCCTCTCAGGAACCATCGATGCGAATCTGGTTGTCGGTCCGGTTGGCGGTCTGGAACACAAGATCGAGGGCTGTCACCTCCTCCCCCAGTTTCGTGAGATGCTGTTGCCGGTGGGTCAAAAGACATTTGCTATTACCGATAAAGGAATGGCACGATCGATCAAAGTGACAGAAGTCGCGACGCTCGCTGAGGCCTATGAAATGACGACTGGTCAATCTCTGAGGCCAGCACCGTAGGTGACGTGATGGTTATCGGCATTCCCAAAGAAATCAAAGATCATGAATATCGCGTGAGCCTGACACCCGACGGCGCAGCGGTGTTGAAGCAGGCCGGGCACGCGGTATGGGTCGAGCCGTCTGCAGGGGAGGGGAGCGGGTTCGGCGATGAGGAATACCGCAAGGCGGGGGCCTCGATCGCCGGCTCCAAGGACGAGGTGTTCAAGAAGGCCGAGATGATCGTGAAGGTGAAGGAACCGCTGCCCTCCGAGTGTCCCATGTTTCGTCCCGGTCAGGTTCTCTTCACCTATCTGCATTTGGCGTCGCTTCCGGATCTGACGAAGGCGCTATTGGAAAGCAGGATTACGGCGATCGCCTATGAAACGACGGTGGCCAGGGACGGCAGTCTCCCGATGTTGAAGCCGATGAGCGAGATCGCTGGCCGGATGTCGGTGCAGATCGGAGCCCACTATCTAGAGAGGATCCACGGAGGGCGGGGCATTCTCCTGGGCGGGGTGCCGGGAGTGGAACCGGGCAAGGTCGTGGTACTCGGCGCTGGTGTAGTGGGCGCGTCGGCCGTTCGCATGGCCGTAGGCCTGGGCGCGCAGGTGACCGTTCTCAACCTTGATGTGGAGCGATTACGCCATCTCGACGATCAGTATCAAGGCCGCATCATCACACGCGCCGCGAGTTCCGCCGCGATCGAACAGGCGGTGTGCGAGGCGGATCTCGTGATCGGAGCCGTGCTGGTGCCCGGGGCAAAGGCCCCGAAGGTGGTGCCGCAGTCGGTCGTCTCGAAGATGAAACGGGGTGCGGTGGTCGTGGATGTGTCAGTTGATCAGGGCGGCTGTTTTGAGACCACAAGGCCGACCACGCATTCGGATCCAGTGTATGTCGCGGAGGGGGTGCTTCACTATTGTGTCGCCAACATGCCGGGCATTGTGCCCCGGACCTCGACTTTCGCCTTGACCAATGCGACCCTGCCCTATATAGTGCGCCTCGCTTCTGATGGTGTCGATCGGGCGATTCGATCTGATCTCGGGTTGGCTAAAGGGATCAACCTCAAGGACGGACAGGTCACCTGCCAGGGCGTGGCGGAGGCGCACGGGTTGCGTTTCACTCCCATCCTGTAAGACAATCGCACCCTCGTTTCTCCCGCGTGAGTTGATGTCGGGGCGTAGCGCAGCCCGGTAGCGCACTGCGTTCGGGACGCAGGGGTCGGAGGTTCAAATCCTCTCGCCCCGACCAAACCAAGCTTGCTCGTGCCACGAGCTCTTTTGAGGCTCTACTAATCAAAGCTCGCGGATGAACACCTCCAGTGATTCAGGCCTCTAGAGCTTGCTCCTCCCACCGATCCGCTGCCATCCTCGTACCGTTGCATTCCCGCTGGGCCGTATGTCCTCCTCATCCGAGTCCCATTGAATCGCGCAGATTTGCAAAACGCGTGACGCGTCTGGGGAGGTATGAGAATATCCTGTGAGCGTGCGTGCTCCGGGCGGGTTTTCGGCTCGTGACGGGGCGGGCGGGGCAGATGGCGAAGTCAGCACCAGAGCCGCCGGTTCGTGCGCGTGTCACAGTCAGCGGTCGTGTGCAGGGCGTGGGGTATCGCGCCTTCGCGACTCGTGCGGCGACTCAACTGGGGCTCCACGGTGGCGCACGAAACCTCGACGATGGGCGGGTCGAGCTGGAGGTGGAGGGAGAGAAAGTTGCGATCGAGAGGTTGTTGCGGCAGCTGAAGGCCGGCCCGCCTGCAGGATATGTGACGAAAATCGAGACGGAATGGGGTACGGCGACCGGCCGCTATTCAGGCTTCGACATTTGGTATTAGGACGATAGAGCAAAGGGAACGACGCCGCATGGCCCGACAGCAGGACGAGCAGCTGGGGATGGAGGAAGCTCGCAGGCAGACCGTCGATGATGTCGACGATGCCGAAGGTGAGAGCGTCCCCGACCGTGCTGAGCAGGGTTCCGGCCGATCCGAGGGTCTCGATACACTCAAGAGTTATCTGCGGGAAGTCCGCCGTTCGACGCTGCTGAGCTTCAAGCAGGAGCAGCAACTCGGAAAACTGGTAATGGCCGGCGATGAGCGGGCGCGCCAGCAGATGATCGAATCCAACCTGCGCCTCGTCATCAGTATCGGAAAGCGCTACATGCACCGCGGCTTTCCGTTTTCCGACATCGTCGAAGAAGGCAATTTGGGCCTGATCAAGGCTGTCGAGAAATTCAATTATAAGCGCGGGTTCCGGTTCAGCACCTATGCCTCCTGGTGGATCAGGCAGTACATCGAACGGGCGATCATCAATCAAGGCAAGCTGGTTCGACTGCCCGTGCATGTTGTAGAGCGGTTGAATCGGTATCTGGGCCGGGTCGAGCAGCTGGTTCAGGAACTCGGACGTGAGCCGAGGGCGGACGAAGTCGCGGCGAAGATGAAGACGTCCGAGGAGGAAGTGCTGGATCTCAAGCAGTTGGTGCGAACCACCTGTTCGCTTGACAGCCCGATCAACGACCGGACCGATACTTTCCTGCGCGACGTGATCGAAGACCCCCTGTGCCTGTCTCCAGACGAAACAGCGGACGGGGTGCGGTGCCGGGCCGAGCTGATGGGTTGGGTCAAGGAGTTGACTGAGAAAGAGCAAACTGTTATTGTGCCGCGGTTCGGTCTCGATGGAGACGAAGCGAAGACGCTGGAAGAAATCGGTCGAGAGATGGGATTGACCCGCGAGCGGGTCCGGCAGATCGAGATGGCGGCGCTGGTTCGGCTTCGCAACACCATCGAGCGGAAAACGATGACCAGGGCAGATCTGCTCTAACTGCGTGACCGCCATCAACTATCAATCGCTGATTCGCGAAGTGCCGGATTTCCCCAAGCCCGGCATCCTGTTCTACGACATTACCACCCTGCTCAAGCGGGCCGACGCGCTTCGGGGCGTGGCCGATGAATTGGCGGATCGGTACCAAGGCCGGCAGGTGGCCAAAGTCGTAGGCATCGAGTCCCGCGGATTCATCTTTGCGGGGATCGTCGCCACCCGACTCGGGGCCGGGTTTGTGCCGGTCAGAAAGCCGGGTAAACTGCCCGCCGATTGTTACGAAGTGAAGTACAGCTTGGAGTATGGGGCGAACTCCTTGGCAATCCATCGCGACGCCATTGGTATCGGGGAGCGCGTCCTGATTATTGACGACCTCCTGGCCACAGGGGGAACCGCCGAAGCGGCGGTCAATCTCGTGCGCCAACTCGGCGGAGAAATCGTCGGCCTCGATTTTCTCGTAGAAATTAAGAGCCTCAACGGGCGCGAGAAGCTGACCGGGTACCCAGTCCATTCCACGATCGTCTATCCGTAGGGCCTTCCACGTACCTCCCCACAACCTCTTGTAAAACGGAATCTGCCGTGATATAGATGCCAAACTTTTTTGGCCTCCCGATCTTGTTGTCTCCTTCACCGAATATCCCGCAGCGCGGCTGCCAGGACCTTCATTCAAGGAGTGGGATCTCGATGGCAACGAAAATGCGAGCGAAGAAAAAGCCTGTGGCGAAGTCGAAATCAACGCCGGTTGCACCGCGCAGGACGCGGACAGCGACGGCAGCCGTCGCGATAAAGTCTGCCCCTGCGGTGATGGTGGCTGAACCGGTGCGTCCCAAGGAAACGGCCAAGGAGCGGGGAGCACGGGAACGGCGGCAAGAAGTGCTGCAGAAGATGCTCATGGGCAAGCGACAGGCGATCATCAAAGAGATTGAAGAGAGCCTGGGCCAGTCATTAACGGAAGATCAGCAACGGCGCCTCGAGTCGGCGCGCGATGTGGGCGACCAGGCCTTGATGGATCTTGAACGCGAGCTGGGCATTTCCTTGATGGAAATGCGCAACCGGCGTCGGCAGTCGATCGACGAAGCACTCACGCGCCTGCACGAAGGCACGTACGGTATTTGCGCCGAGTGCGGCGTGGAAATCAGCGAGAAGCGGCTGCAAGCCGTGCCGTTCGCCAAGCTCTGCGTCGAATGTCAGTCGCGCGCGGAGTTGTTGGAAAAAATCGAGCGCGAAGAAGAGCGCGAGTAGCGCGCGATGGTTCCGGCGGCGTTCTCGCCACGCGATCCCACCACCATCTCCATTGAAGCGTTTGCTCGGACCGTTTCCTCTGAGCTGTCGTCTCGCACGTGACGCCTGGTCGTGTCAGACGATGTCGTAAGCTGGGCTGTAGGAATTCTCAGCAATGAACCGGCAAAGGTCCAAACGGGGGGTCGTCCTGGTCAGCGGAGGCCTGGATTCCGCCGTGGCGGCGGCCGTGGCGCGACGAGACGGATATGACCTGTATCTGCTGACCATTGCCTACGGGCAGCGGCATGCGGTGGAGATCGAACGAGCCCGGCAGGTGGCGGCGGCATTGGGAGCGCAGCAGCACGTGGTTCTGGAAGTCGACTTGCGGGCGATCGGGGGATCGGCCCTCACCGGGGATCTCGCCGTTCCGAAGAATCGTTCCGAATCCGAGCGAGGTGGGGACATTCCCATCACCTACGTGCCTGCTCGGAATCTGATTTTCCTGTCGCTCGCCGCTGCCCATGCGGAGGTGGTGGGGGCCTCCGTGATTTATTTCGGCGCCAACGTGCTGGACTATTCCGGCTATCCGGATTGCCGCCCACAATTTATCCGGGCGTTCGAAGCGGCCGTTCAGGCCGGAACGATGGCGGGGGCGGAGGGAAAGCGGATCGAGGTGCGAGCGCCGCTGCTGGCGCTGACCAAAGCGGAAATCATTCGACTCGGGATGGCTCTGAACGTCCCCTTTCACCTCACGCACAGTTGCTACGATCCGGTCGGCACAGTGGCCTGCGGGCGATGTGACAGTTGTCTCATTCGCAAACAAGGATTTGCCGGTGCGGGGGTTGTAGATCCCATCCCATATGCGTTACCCTGAGTTCGGATTGACGTGAAACGTGAGTAGTGAGAAGAATCTGTTGATCTGACGATCTGATGCTTGGCTGGACTTTTTGGCCACTCGACAGATCGTTAAATCAACAGCATAGACGATTCATTCTCCGGTAAGAGAGATGACCTCGTGAAGATTTCGCGCACGATGTGGATCAGTCTCATCGCGTTTGTGCTCAGCGCGGCACCGGCTTGTAGCCAGAGCGAAACGCAACCGGAAAGCGCGGCTGCGCCGGTTCCTGCCGATCTCCGGGGGGGCGAGCAACAGTTCGCGGCCAATTGTTCTGCCTGTCATGGAGCCGGGGGTGTCGGAACTACCCAGGGTCCGCCGCTGGTGCACCGGATCTACGAGCCCAATCATCATGGCGACGCCGCCTTCCACCGGGCCGCAGCCAATGGGGTCAGGGCACATCATTGGGAGTTCGGCGACATGCCGAAGATCGTGACCGTCAAACCGGACGATGTCGATCAGATCGTCAAATACGTGCGCTGGCTGCAGAAACAAGCGGGCATTTTCTAATCGGACGCTGATCCCCAAGTTTCGTCTCTCCTAGACCCGACTTCAGATTTCCGAGGCAGCCCCATTGCCAGGGGCCGCGCCTGCCCTCTGGCGGGAGCACAAGACCATCAGCTTGCAAATCTGAGGGCATGACTGGTCTCCACAGTCTGGCAATCCTCGCGCCCTTTACCGGTTCGTCAGCGGGGGCGTAGAGTCAACTGTCTGACCCAAAACCAGAAAAGTAGGCCAGGGGGAGCTTGAGGAACGGGTCGGCGGCGTGGTCTTCTTTAGCCAGAAGGAGGACCGACGATGGCACGACGACGAGGACATACCGAAGAACAAATCCTGG